>FSZM01000013.1_pt1 | contig 17416 bp, 12 predicted proteins | sample 1638831 | NCBI WGS metagenome assembly FSZM01 (sample SAMEA3914813, study PRJEB12502) | metagenome | biome: forest; material: soil | place: Canada | collected 2011-07-07 | depth 0.3 m
GCCCACGTGGCGGAATTGGTAGACGCGCATGGTTCAGGTCCATGTGCCGCAAGGTGTGGGGGTTCGAGTCCCTCCGTGGGCACCACTCTACCGGATACGAAAAAAGCCGCAGACTGTCAAAAGTCTGCGGCTTTTTTACTTTCCACGGGCCGATAGAGCGTCACGCCAGCCCTCCCCCTTCGCAGCTGTACGCAAATCCTTGTCCAAAGTGGCAAGCGGTCCGCGCTCCCGCGACATGGCCGTAACGTCCATAAGCCCCCGCGCCGGATGCCCCCCCATCTACTTCTATGGGCAACCGGCCCAACTGCTAGAAAAAGCCGGCTCACGCAGATTCCTCAAGCACTCCGCCTTCCTCGGCGCCCCGCAGAACGCAAACCGTCTCTGCGCACCACAACGCCAGCACCAATACCCAAGCGACACCAAGGCAATCGAGGACTAAGTCCGCATCGATGCGATCCGATTTTGAACCGTCGTGCAGTGCCCAGCACACAGCCACCGAGGCATCCAGGACGAAAACCGCCAGCATTAGCGTCGCCCCTTGAGCCTCAATTCCGAGAATGACGCACTATCGGCCGTACCGCCGCGTAGGGCCTTGATGGCGGCCGCCGCGTCACGGACCTGCTGCGCACAGCAGTGGGCGCTGGGCACCAGGTCCACAAGCGGCTCACCGCGATTGGTAATGGTCACACGCTCACCTTGCTGAATTACTTGATCAACTCGGGCAATTAGGTCTTTGCCTCGTAAATGCCATCTGCACGCATGATCGCCCCTTGGCTCAGCGACATGACCTAGCCCATACACCAGACCAGACTAACGCAAGGAGTATGCTCAATGCTCATAGCGCGCCAGGCCTTCGAGGACCAGCTCGGTCACATGCTCGATGGCCCAGGGCTTGACGATGAAGCGGTAGATTTCGCCGCGGTTGATGGCGTTCATCAGGGTTTCGGTGCCATCGTCGGCAGTCAGCAGCATGCGCACTGTACGCGGGTACATCTTCTTTACGCGGGAAAAGAAGCTGACACCATCTTCTTCCGGCAAATGCTGGTCGGAGACAATCACGCCCACTTCATTATTGGCCAGGATTTCATACGCTTCCGCAGTCGATGCCGCAGTCAGCAGATGCACGCGGTCGAGCGGCATCGATAAGGTGAACAAGGTGCGCACCGACGGCTCGTCGTCGATGATCAACACCGTGCGCCGGTACGCGACGCGGCGCAAACAGCTCAAGTCCATCGACGGCCGCTCGCGCAGCAGTTGCGCCGCCTCGGCCGCCGACATCGGACGGCGGAAGTAGAAGCCCTGCATCTCGTCGCACGATTCGGCCGCCAGCAAACGCATCTGCCCTTCCGTCTCGACGCCTTCCGCCACCGCGCGCAAGCCCAGGCTGCGCGCCATGCGTATCACCGCCGTCGTGATGGCGAAGTCCTGCGGGTCGGTGGTCAGCCCGCGCACAAAGGCCTGGTCGATCTTCAGCTTGTCGACCGGGAAGCGCTTCAGATACGACAGGTTGGAATAGCCGGTGCCGAAATCGTCGATCGCCAGCGACACCCCGATCTCCTTCAGGCGCCGCATCCACACAATCGAATTTTCCGGATCGCGCATCGACACGCTCTCGGTCAGCTCCAGCATCAGCAGGCACGGATCGAGATCGTACTGCAGCAAGGCTTGCTGCACCTGCAGGTCTATGCCATTGCGCTCGAACTGCGAGCCAGAGACGTTGATCGCCACCGGCACCAGCCCCAGCCCTTGCGCGCGCCACTGCGCCATCTGCCGGCACACCTCGTGCAGTACCCAGTTGCCGATCGCCAGTATCAGCTCGCTCTCCTCGGAAAACGGAATGAAGCTGCCCGGCCCCAGCGTGCCGAATTCCGGCGACTGCCAGCGCACCAGCGCCTCCATGCCGACCACCCGCCCCGTTTGCAGGCAGACCTGCGGCTGGTAGTGCATGAAGAACTCCTCGCACTCCAGCGCGCGCTGCAGCAGCTTTTCCAGCCGCAGATGGTCGTCGATGCGAGTCTGCATCTGCGGCGTAAAGAACTGATAGGTATTGCGGCCGATTTCCTTGGCGCGGTACATGGCGATGTCGGCGCGCTGCAGCAGCTGTTCGCTTTCGTCGCCGTCCTGCGGGAATACGCTCAGGCCGATGCTGCAGGTGACCGCGTGCTGCTGGCCGCACAGGCTGACCGGCGCGGCCAGCGCCACCACCACCCGCTGCGCCAGCCCGGTCAGCATGCCGTTTTCGGCCACCCCGTCGATCAGCAAGATGAACTCGTCGCCGCCCAGCCGCGCCACCGTGTCGCACTCGCGCACGCACAGCAGCAGCCGCGCGGCCACGGTGCACAGCAGTTCGTCGCCGGCGCTGTGGCCCAGCGAGTCGTTGATGTACTTGAATTTATCCAGGTCGATGAACATCACCCCCAGCCGGCCGCGCGCGCGTCGGGCGCGGCTAATCGCCAGCCGTAGCCGGTCCATCAGCAAGTTCCGGTTGGGCAGGCCGGTGAGCAAGTCGTGGCTGGCCTGGTGCTTCAGCGCCGCTTCGTGCTCGCGCTGCTCGGTGGTATCGCGCAGCACCAGCAGCACGGCCGGCTCGGCGCCGTAGCGGATCTGCGCGCCGGTCGCCTCAACCAGCACCGTCATGCCGCCCAGTTGCAGCAGTTGCAGCGCCAGCGGCGGCAGGTCGCCGCGGCCATCGCTGGCCTGGCGCAGCCGCAGCAGCAAGTCTTCGTGGCTGTCGCTATGGACCCGCGCCAGCAGCGGCGTACCGGCCACGCTGTCATGGTCGCTCGCGCCCATCAGACGCAGCGCGGCGGCGTTGGCGAAGGCGATGCGCTCCTGCACCTGCACCAGGATCGCCAGCGGCAGCAGGTCGACCAGCGTACGATAGCGCTGCTCGGATTCCAGGTAGGCGCGTTCGACTCGCTTGTGCGCTTCCACTTCCTGTTGCAGGCGGGCGTTGATCTGCTCGGTCTCTTCGCGCGCGCTGCGCAGCGCCAGCTGGATGTCGATACGGGCCAGCACCTCGGCGATGTCAAATGGCTTGGTGACGTAGTCGACGCCACCGGCGGCGAAGCCGACCAGCTTGTCTTCCACCTCGCTGAGCGCCGACATGAAGATGATGGGAATCGCGCTGGTGCTAGCGTCGGCCTTCAGGTGGCGCGCCGCGTGGTAGCCGTCCATCACCGGCATCATCACGTCCAGCAAGATCAGGTCCGGGCGCAGGAAGGCGGCCCGCTCCAGCGCCTCGCGGCCGTCCTGCGCGACGGCCACCGTGTGGCCGTGCTGCTCCAGCGCGTCGACCAGCAGGCGCAGATTGGCCGGCGTATCGTCAACGATCAGGATGCTGCGCGCGGGACGGACGCCGGCCAGGTCGTTCATACGCCCCGCCCTGCGCTACCCTCCGGCGCCAGATGCGCTTCCACCAGCGCCAGCACCGCCTTGGACTGGAAGTCGGCCGCCAGCCGATCGAGCTTGTCGATGAAGGGCCGGTAGACATCGCCCAGGCCAACGAGCTGCGCGGCGACGCGGCGCATTTCACTGAGCTTGCCGGCCAGCGCCAGCTGGTGCAGTTCGGACAGCGCCTGCGGCGGCGGCGGTACCAGCGGCGCATCGCCGGCCGGCACCCGCGCCACCGCGGGTGCTTCGGTTCCCGGCACCGCTTCGTGGGTCCATTCCAGTTGCAGGCAGTTGCCGATCTCGCGCAGCAGCTCGTGTTCGTCTATCGGTTTGATCAGGAAAGCATTGGCGCCCACGGCCAGCGAGCGCTCTTCGTCTTCCAGCGTGGCGCTGGCCGAAACCATCACAATCGGCACCCGCGCGGTGGCCGGCATGGCGCGCAGGTGGCGGGTGACGTCGATACCGCTCATGCCCGGCATGACCATGTCCAGCAGCACCAGGTCGGGCGGTGCGGCATCGGCGCGGGCCAGCGCGGTGGCGCCGTTGTCGGCTTCCTGCATCTGGAAGTCCAGCGCGCCGAGCAGATCGAGCAGCAGCGCGCGATTGGCGGCCACGTCGTCCACCACCAGCACGCACTTGCGCGGCCCCAGATAGCCGGTGGCCATTTCGCTGCGCGGCACTTCGGCCTGCGGCAGTTCGGCGGTGGCCAGCGGCACGTCGAACCAGAAGCGGCTCCCCTGCCCCAGCCGGCTTGCCACTTCCAGTTCGCCGCCCATCAGGCGCACCAGCTGACGGCTGATGGCCAGCCCCAGGCCGGTACCACCGGCGCGCCTCGTGTGTTCGCCCACCTGCTCGAAGGGACGGAAGATGGCCTCGACCTGGTCGGGCGCGATGCCCACGCCCTGGTCGATCACTTCAAAGCGCAGCCGCGGCGCGGCCCCGGATATGGCGGGGCCGGTGCCCATGGCGGGGACGTCCGTCGGCGTCGGCGCAACCCGCAGCCGCACCACGCCGCGGTCGGTGAACTTGAGTGCATTGCCCAGCAGGTTGAGCAGCACCTGGCGCAGCCGGGTTTCGTCGACGCTGACCGCCTCCGGCAAGCTCTCCGCCAGCTCCAGCTCGAAGCCCAGGTATTTTTTCTCGGCGCGCACGCGCATGATGTCGGCCACCACCGTCAGCAGTTCCCGCAGCTGCGCCGGGCGGTTGTGCAAGTCCATCTTGCCCGCCTCGACCCGCGACAGGTCCAGCACGTCGTTGATCAGCGCCAGCAGGTGCTGGCCGCTTTGCTGGATGGTGGCCATGCCGGCCAGCTGCTGCGGCCCCAGCGACTTGTCGCGCCGCAGCAGCTGGGCGTAGCCGAGGATGGCGTTGAGCGGCGTGCGCAACTCGTGGCTCATGGCCGCCAGGAAGGCGCTCTTGGCGCGGTTGGCCACTTCGGCGCGCGCCATCGCGGCGCGCAGGTCGGCGTTGCTACGCTGCAGTTCGTCGTTGACGGCGGCCAGCTGCGCCGGGCTGGGAATGCGCAGCACCGCCGGCACCAGCCGCACCACCGCCACCGCCGTCACCACCGAGGCCAGCGCCGTCACCGCCTTCAGGCCGGCCAGCAGCCAGTAGTCGGGCTTCCAGATCACGATGATGTCGGTCAGGTGGGTGGCGCCGCAGGCCAGGATGAAGATGCCGAAGGCGAAGAACACCCAGTCGAACGGCAGGTCGCGGCGGCGCCGGATGATGTAGATCAGCACGATCGGGATGGTCAGGTAGGCGGCCGTGATCAGCGCGTCGGAGATCACGCTGGTCCACAGGATAGACGGCAGCCACAGGAAACAGTGCCCGTGCGGCATGAAGCCTTGGGTGTTGAACAGTGTGCTCAAGAGTGCCATGTCGATCTCCAGCCAGCGCAGGCGCGGCGCGGGCACGTTACAGCGATTAAGCGAGCAGCGATGAAAGCGATAAGCAAGCGCTGGCCTGCGGCGCATGGTCGTGTCCGATTCTACGCGTGGCCCCAGTGCACAGCAAGATACCTAAAGTCACTTGCAAAATGGTCGCCAGCGCTCAAGCCGCACTTTCTTTCACAAAAGAAGCAAAACGCTATTGACGGCGCCCGGGGCGTCCTTTAAGATTCGGGCCTTGTTGCAGAACACGCAGCAAACAAGCAAGAAACAAGCAAGAAACAAGCAACTAAGCAGCATCAGTGCCCACGTGGCGGAATTGGTAGACGCGCATGGTTCAGGTCCATGTGCCGCAAGGTGTGGGGGTTCGAGTCCCTCCGTGGGCACCATAGAATTCCGCAAAAAAGCCTCCTTCGGGAGGCTTTTTTCATTGTTGCGGCAATGCGCCACCGGTGCTACCATTTCTCGCGCCGCATACAGCGCAGTGGTGCGCCCCGCGCCACTTGTACTACACTGCTAGTCACCTCGTGTACGCAACGCCCTCATGACGCAGCCACCCGCCACCGACCGGCCCCACACCATCCTGATCGCCACCAGTTCGCCTTTCGACCTGGCTTCCCTGCAGCAGGTGCTGGGACGCTACGCTTTCCAGGCCGAAGCCGCCAGCCGCGGCGACGCCGTGCTGGCCACCGCTCTGGCCGGCAACGTGGCACTGGTATTGCTGGACGTGACCTTGGCCGGCAGCGATGGTTTCGAGCTATGCCAGCGGCTGGCCAGCCTGGGCGGGCGCAAGCTGCCAGTGTTCCTGCTGTCGGCCGCGCCCAGCGAGGAAGAGCGCCAGCGCGCCCTGCAGGCCGGCGCCAGCGCCTACCTGCGCCTGCCGTGCGAGGCAGACCAGGTGGCCGAGCAAATCCTGATCGAACTGGGCGTGCTGTCGGCGCCGCCGGCGCAGGTGGGCAATCCGCTGCAGGTGGGCATGCAAGTCAATTACCACACGATGATGGCGGCCTCGCCCGACAGCGTGCTGCTGACGGAGCTCGACAGCCAGCGCCTGCTGGACGTCAACCGCAGCGCGCGCCAGTTGTTCGGCCTGACCGAGACCGAGCTGCTGCAAAGGCCGCTGCCGGCGCTGCTGCCGGCGCGCCAGCCCGATGGGCGTGACTCGGCCGAGATGCTGGCCGCCTACGTGGCGCAAGTGCTGGCCGGCGACGTGCGGGTGTTCGAGGCCAGCGTCCTGCACAGTTCGGGCCGCGCCGTGGCCTGCGAGATGCGCATGGTGGTGCTGAACCGTCCCGACCGGCGCCTGCTGCATATGCGCATCGTCGACATCACGGTTCGCAAGCAGGCCGAGGCCCTGCGCGACGGCAAGAACGAACTGCTGGAAATGATCGCCCGCGGCGCGCCCCTGAACGACACGCTGGACCGGCTGATGCGGCTGATCGAAGGCCAGTCCGAGGGCGTGCTGTGCACCATCATGCTGCTGGGGCCGGACGGCCAGACCATGCAGCCGGGCGCCGGCCCCAGCATGCCGCCCGCCTACCTGGCGGCACTGCAGGGGGTGGCCATCGGGCCGGGCGTCGGTTCTTGCGGTACCGCGCTATACCGCCGCGAGCCCGTCATCGTCAGCGACCTGATGCACGATCCGCTATGGGCGCCCTACCGCGCGCTGGCCGAACCCTACGGCCTGCGCGCCTGCTGGGCCATGCCCATCATCCTCGACAAGGACCAGCTACTGGGCAGCTTCGCCATGTATTACAAGGCAGTGCGCAGTCCGACCGAGGATGACCGCAAGCTGATCAGCGCCGCCATCCACCTGGCCGGCATCGCCATCGCCAGCACCCGCCGCGAGGAAGAGTTGCGGCGCCATCGCGAGCACCTGGAAGAACTGGTGGCGGCCCGCACCGCCGAGCTGCAGCAGGCCAAGGAGCTGGCCGAAACGGCCAGCGCCGAACTCATCGCGGCGCTGGACAACCTGCGCCTGACGCAGGACGAGCTGGTGCGGCGCGACAAGCTGGCCGCGCTGGGCGCGCTGGTGGCCGGCGTGGCGCACGAGCTGAACACGCCGATCGGCAACAGCCTGATGATGGCCAGCAGCATGAGCCAACGCACCGAGGCGCTGCGCCACGACCTCGATGCGGGGCTGCGCCGTTCGGTGCTGGAGGAATATCTGCGCCAGGCGTCCGAGGCGGACGAGGTGGTGCAGCGCAACCTGGGGCGGGCCGCGCATCTGGTCGACAGTTTCAAGCGCATCGCGGTGGATGCGGCCAGTTCGCAGCGGCGGGTGTTCCAGCTGGACCAGCAGGTGGCGACACTGCTGCTGCCGCTGCAGGCGGCCGTCAAGGATGTGCAACTGACGCTGGTGCATGACATCCCGCCCGGGCTGCTCATGGACAGCTATCCGGAGCCGCTGGATCAGGCCTTGACCAATCTGTTCGAGAACAGCCTGGTGCACGGCTTTGCTGGCCGCCAGGCCGGCACGATCACCGTGCGCGCGCGGGCCGACGATCACGGCGAAATCGCGCTGTCGCTGGCCGACGATGGCACGGGCATCGCGACGTCGCACCTGCCGCGGATTTACGATCCCTTCTTCACCACCCGGCTCGGTGCGGGCGGCTCGGGGCTGGGCCTGTATATCACGCACAACATCGTCTGCGGCGTGCTGGGCGGACGCATTTCGGTCAGCAGCGAGCCGGGCCGCGGCACTACTTTCACGCTGTACTTGCCGCCGGTGGCGCCGCGATGAGCGCCGCACGCCGGCTGCGCCGCAGCGCCGCAGCCCTGGCCGCGCTGGCCCTGCTGTGCGGCGCGCCGCAGGCCGCGCCGGCGCCCTGGTACCAGTGGCGCAGCAAGATCGATGGCCACCTGAGCTGCTCGCAAACGCCGCTAGGCCCGGGCTGGGTGCGCGACAGCGGGCCCTACAAAGATAGCCGTTGCGAAAAGTTAGTTCTTGCTAAATAATGAGCTCACAACAACAGCGCGACCGCCGTGGCCGTCCGCGCCGCTTCAGCTGAGGTAAATCACGTATCTGCTGCATCCCACCACAACGAGGAGACTGTATGTTTACGAACCCGGAACAATTTGCCAACGCCACCAAAGCACTGTTTGAATTTCAACTCGAAACCTTCAATGCGCTGACCAACAAGGCGGTGCAAGGGGTGGAACAGGTGATCGCGCTGAACATGGCGACCGCCAAGTCCAGCCTGGAAGATGGCCTGGCCACCGGCAAGGAAATCAGCCAGACCAGCGATCCGAAAGCGGCCATGAGCCTGGCCGCGGCCAAGCTGCAGCCCGGCGCGGCCGGTGCGGTCGCCTACAACCAGCAACTGGGCGAGATCATCGCCGAGATCCGCGAAGAATTCACCAAGGCCGCCGATGCCCATATGACGGAGGCTAAAAGCACGCTCAGCGCGCTGATTTACGACGTGACCAAGAATGTGCGGCCCGGCTCGGAAAATGCCGTGCAGATCGTCAAGACGGCGATCGACAATGCGTTTACCGGCTATGAGCAGGTGACCAAGGCCACCAAGCAGGCGGTACAGGCGGTCGAGGCGCAAGTGGCCAAGGCGGCCGCCATAGTCGAGCAAAATCCGCCGGTGCAAGCCGGCAAGGCAGCCAAGAAGTAAGCGGCGCCGCCACTCATCGGGGCAGACCCTGGGGGCTGACCCGATGGCTGGCCCCTTAGGCGCAGCCCAGCGCGAATTTGCTGGGCAAGCGCCGCCAGACGCGATACACTGTACATAAACACAGTTAATCGCAATGATCAAAGTCCTTCCCAACCCCCTGTATTATTTGGACAACTTCCAGCAAGTGCTGTCCTGGATCGCCGAACGCTACGCCGATTTGCTGAACGACGAGGAACGCGCCTTCCTGGCCGCCTTCCCGGCCCTGCCGCAGGCATCGCAAGCGCTGCTGGTGCGCATGGTGATGCGCAAGGGCACGCTATTTCGCGCCAGCAAGCTGGTCTACGCGGAAATCGGCAGCAGCCACCAGGCGGCCCGACCGCTGGCGGCACTGAGCCTGGTGGAGGAAGATCCGCTGCTGAGCTTGGACGAGCTGTTCGAACTGCTGCAAAAGCCGGAACTGGCCCAGGTATTCCAGCTGGGCCCGGGCGAGCAGCGCAGCTTGCGCAACCTGCGCAAGGCCGAGCAGCTGGAGGCGCTGCGTCCGCAGTACGGGGGCGCACACCGCTTTTCCTGCTGGTTCCCGGAATCGGGTGACCATGCCTACCGCATCCTGGCGCAGCCGCTGTGCGACCGGCTGCGGCTTATCTTCTTTGGCAACTACCATCAGGACTGGACCGAATTCGTGCTGTCGGACCTGGGTATCTACCAGTATGAGAAGGTGGAATTCTCGCCGGCCGCGCGCGGCTTCCGCAAGCGGCGCGATATCGACGATTACCTGGCACTGCACCGCTGCCGCGAGCGTTTTGCCGACGGCGAGCCGGCAGCCGATGTGCTGCGCGACCTGCCGCCCTGCGCGCCGGACAATGAATGGCTGCTGAGCCGCCGTGCACGGCTGGTATTCCAGATCGCCCAGCAACTGGAAAAGCAGCAGGACTGGGCCGCGGCCCATGCCCTGTATGCGACCTGCGACTATCCGGGCGCGCGGGCGCGGGATATCCGCGTGCTGGAAAAGGACCTGCAGCCGCGCGCCGCCTTCGCGCTGCTGCAACTGGCGCAGGCGGCGCCGGAGAGCGAGGCCGAACGCCAGCAATTGCTGCGCATCGCGCCGCGGTTGGCGCGCAAGCTGGGCCAACCGCGCCCGCCCGCCACCACGCCGGCGCAAGCCGAGCGCATCGACCTCAGTTTGCCGCTGCCGGCGCAGCCCAGTTACGTGGAATTGGTGGTGCGCGACCATCTGCACAGCGAGCAGGCGCCCGTATACTACGTCGAGAATGCGCTGATTAATTCGCTGTTTGGCCTGCTGTGCTGGGACGCGGTGTTTTGTGCCATCCCGGGCGCATTCTTCCATCCTTTCCATCGCGGGCCGGCCGATCTGCACAGCGCCGATTTCCATCGCCGCCGCGCACGCCAGTTCGAAGCCTGCCTGGCGCAGCTCGACAGCGGCGGCTACCGCGCCACCATCACCGCCAACTATGAGGCCAAGTGCAACTTGCAATCGCCGTTCGTGTACTGGGAAACGCTGGATGAGCACTTGCTGGCCCTGGCGCTGGACTGCATCCCGCCGCAGCATCTGCGGCGCTCCTTCGAGCGCATCCTGCTGGACGTGAAGGCCAACCGCAGCGGCTTCCCGGACCTGATCCAGTTCTGGCCGGCCGAGCGGCGCTACAACATGATCGAAGTGAAGGGACCGGGCGACCGCTTACAGGACAACCAGCTGCGCTGGATCGATTACTGCGCCGCGCACGGCATGCCGGTGGCGGTCTGCTATCTGCAATGGGCGGCATGAGCGGCGCCACGTACACCGTCGCGGTGCGGGCGCTGTGCGAGTTCACCGCCAAGACGGGCGACCTGGATCTGCGCTTCACACCCTCGCCCACATCGCAGGAAGGCATAGCCGGACATGGCGTGGTGACGGCGCGGCGCGGCGACGATTACGAGACCGAGATCAGCCTGTCGGGCGAGCATGGCGCGCTGCGGGTGAGCGGCCGTGCCGACGGCTACGATGCGCGCCGCAAGCAGTTGGAGGAGATCAAGACCTACAAGGGCGACCTGTCCAAGATGCCGGACAATCACCGCGCCTTGCATTGGGCGCAGCTGAAGGTATATGGCTATCTGCTGTGCGCGGCACGCGGCATGGACAGCATCAAGCTGGCCTTGGTCTACTTCGATATCGGCAGCCAGAAGGAGAGCGTGCTGCGCGAAGAGTTCGAGGCGGTTGATCTGCAAACGTATTTCCGGCAGCAGTGCGCATTGTTCCTGCAGTGGGCCGAGCAGGAGATGGCGCACCGCAGCGCGCGCGATGCGGCGCTGGCGGCGCTGGCGTTTCCGCATGCGCAGTTCCGGCCAGGGCAACGGCAACTGGCGGAAGCGATGTACAAGGCCAGCAATCGCGGCTGCTGTCTGCTGGCGCAGGCGCCGACCGGCATCGGCAAGACGGTCGGCAGCCTGTTCCCGCTGTTAAAAGCCAGCGCGCAGCACCAGCTGGACAAAGTGTTCTTCTTGGCTGCCAAGACCTCGGGGCGGCAGATGGCGCTCGATGCGATCCGCGTGATACGCGGCGAGGCAGCCGGCGAGCACGCGGCGGTGCGCCCCCTGCTGCCCCTGCGCACGCTGGAACTGGCGGCCAAGAGCAGCGCCTGCGAGCATCCCGAGCTAGCCTGCCACGGCGAATCCTGCCCGCTGGCGCGCGGCTTCTACGACCGTCTGCCGGCCGCGCGCAGCGCCGCGCTGCAAGCGCCCATCCTCGACAAGGCCACGCTGCGCGACATCGCCCTGGCCCATCAGGTCTGCCCCTACTACCTGAGCAGCGAAATGGCGCGCTGGTGCGACGTGGTGATCGGCGACTACAACTACTACTTCGACATCAGCGCCATGCTGCACAGCCTGACCCTGATGAACGGCTGGAAGGTCAGCGTGCTGGTCGATGAAGCGCACAACATGGTGTCGCGCGCCCGCAAGATGTATTCGGCCGAACTGGAACACGCCGCCCTGAGCCTGCTGCGCAAGGTGGTCCCGGAGGCGCTGAAAAAGCCGCTGGAGCGCGTACACCGCGTCTGGAACCAGTTGGAGAAAGAGCAGGAGCTGGACTACGAATCACACGCCACGCTGCCGGAAAAACTGATGATCGCACTGCAAACGGCGACCACGGCGATCTCCGACTACATGGCCGAGCACCCCAGCTACGTGGACGCCAACCTGCAGGCGTTTTATTTCAATGCCCTGCTGTTCGCGCGGCTGGCCGAGAGCTTCGGCAAGCATACGCTGTTTGATGTCAGCAAAAGCGCAGCAGCGGCGCGCAGCAACTCGGTGCTGTGCATCCGCAACATCGTGCCCGCGCCGTTCTTGCAGCAGCGCTTTGCAAGCACCCACACCACGGCGCTGTTCTCGGCCACGCTCAGCCCGTGGAATTACTACAGCGATTTGCTGGGCATGCCGGCCAACACGGCCTGGGTCGATGTGGAGTCGCCGTTCATGGCGCAGCAGTTGTCGGTACAGGTGGCCGGACATATCTCCACCCGCTACCAGCAGCGCAATCAATCGCTGCAGCCGATCGCCGATCTGATGGGCGCGCAGTACGCAGGTGAGCCGGGCAATTATCTGGCCTTCTTCAGCAGCTTCGATTACATGGAAAAGGCGGCGACGCTGTTCAAACAGCGCTTCCCGGAAGTGACGGTGTGGCAACAGGAGCGCCGCATGGGCGAGGCGGAGCGGGCACAGTTCCTGGCGCGCTTCACCACCTCCAGTGCCGGCATCGGCTTTGCGGTGCTGGGCGGCTCGTTCGGCGAAGGCATCGACCTGCCCGGCGCGCGCTTGATCGGCGCCTTCATTGCCACGCTGGGACTGCCGCAGCTCAATCCCGTCAACGAACAAATCCGCCTGCGCATGGACGCCATCTTCGGCGCCGGCTATGACTACACGTATCTCTACCCCGGCATGCAGAAAGTGGTGCAGGCGGCTGGACGTGTGATCCGCACGCAAAGCGACCACGGCACCGTCTACCTGATCGACGACCGCTTCGCCCGGCCGGAAGTGCAGCAGTTGCTGCCCTCATGGTGGCACATCGAGCGCGCCATAGCACCCGCTACGCTCAGGGCTTAGCCTGCCGGTCTGCGGCATCTGCTGGCGTGGCACAGCCGATCGGCCGCCGCCTTGCCGCTTCGGGCGACACCATCAGGGCGCCCCTGGCATCGAGTATCCGCCTGAGCCGAGCCGACGTTGCCACCACAAGGGCGGCATGTTTCTATCATCGATAGCGGCAGGCCGCTAGCGCACCACTGCCCGTATCTTCTGATAGCCGGTGCGGCTGATCGGCAGGCGGCTGCCGTCCTTGAGAATGGCAACGTGGCTGTCGCGGGTCGCCTGCTCGATGCGGCAGACGCACTCGATGTTCACCATGTACGAGCGATGGATGCGCAAGAACTGCTCCGGTGCCAGCTGGCCCTCCAGCTGCGCCATGCTCTGATTCTTCAGATACGACCTGCCCTCCGAACGTATCTGCACATAATCGTCCTGCGCCTCGATGTATTCGATCTTTTCGCTGGCGATGACATGCACCTTGGCCCCGTCGCGTATCAACACCCTGCTTAGCGGCTGGTTGCGCGCCACCGCCTCGCGCGCCACCGCAGTCTCTGCCTGCGCCACGCTTGCGTTGCCCAAATTGGCACGCGCATGGGCCAGCGCCTGGTCCAACCTCTGCTGGCTGAAGGGCTTGAGCAAATAATCGAGCGCGTGAAACTCAAACGCCCGGATCGCATACTGGTCGAAGGCCGTCGCGAAAATGAAGCGCGCCTTGCCGGCCGCCAGTTCCACCACCTCAAAGCCATCGAGCCTGGGCATCTGAATATCGAGCACCACCAGATCCGGCTCCAGCTCGGCGATCGCCTTGACCGCCTCGAAGCCGTTGGCGCACTCCGCCACGACCTGCACATCCGGATGCTGGTCCAGATACTCGCGCACCACGCCGCGCGCCAAAGCCTCGTCGTCCACAATGATGACCCGCATAGTACTCACGCCCCCTTAGTTTGCGCCGGCATGGAAATGTCCACGCTGAAGCAATCGCCCTGCCGCGCCCAATGGATGCTGGCCTCATGCCGATATGCCGCCGCCAGCCGCTGGCGCACATTCGCCAAGCCGATGCCGCTGCCCTGCGCGCGTGGCGGCGGCAAATCCGCATCAACCGCATTCTCCACCCGGATCTGCAGCAGCGACGCCGCGCGCCGCACCGTCACCCGCACGCAGCCGCCTTGCGGCAGATTACCCACGCCATGCTTGACCGCGTTCTCCACCAGCGGCTGGATGAGCATCGGCGGCACCAGACAGTCCAGCGCCTCCTCCGCCACGGTTTCCTCCACGCGCAAACGCTCGCCGAAGCGCACCTGTTCAATCGCCAGGAAGTGGCGTATCAGCACCAGCTCCTCGCCCAGGGTCACCATCTTGTGCGCCTCCATGCCCAGGCTCTGGCGGAAGAAACTGGCCAGCTCCAAGGTCATCCTGCGCGCCGCCTTGGCATCCTGCGAGGTCAGCGCGCTGATCGAATTGAGGCTGTTGAACAAAAAGTGCGGATCGATCTGCGTGCGCAGCATGCGCAGCTCCGCGTCCTGCGCCATCAGCCGCGCCTCCAGGCTGCGCTGCTCGGAGCTGCTGGCGCGCAGGAACTCGATCACCAGATAATGCACCGCCGCCGCAAAGCCATACAGCAGGATGCCCAGCCCCACCATCAGCAGCGACAGCGGCGGCGTGATCGCAATGCCGGCCCAGCGCACCGCCAGCAGCTGGCACAGGCCGTTCCAGGCCTGCGCCGCGCTCAGCCACAGCAGGCCCGCCATCAGCGCCGCCACCGTAAACACCAGCGGCATGGTGCCGGTCTGCGGGCTCCCCAGCGGATAGGCGCGGCACAGATAATAGGCCGAATAGCCGGCCGCAAACGCATACAACAAGCACAGCGGCAGCGCGAACAACAGCCCGTTGACCAGCGGCGCGGCGCCGGCCAGCGTCACCACGCCGCCCAGCGCCACGCCGAGGAATAGCCACACCAGCAGATACACAGTGAGCCCGCGCCGGCTGGAAAACAATCCGTGCACGCTGCGCCTTAGTTGCGGATCTCGACGCCGCCCATGATGGCGTAGCCGTGGATGATCAGCCGCTTGGTGCCGTCCGGCGGCAGCACGGTCTTCTCCTCAAAGCCGCCCAGTATCGGCGTGCCGCGCAGGACCACGGTCCAGTCGGGCGGCACCTTGATCTGGATCCCGCCGAACATCGCAAACACATGCAGATCGGCGTCGCCATTTATCGCCGACTGGCGCAGGTCCAGCTCGCAGCCGGCCATGATGGCGGTGATCTCGCCGCCGCGGAAATCCGGCGTCACCAGCCGGCGCGCATAACCGCCCAGCACCACGGTGGCATTCAGGACGCTGTCGTCGGCCGTCTTGACGCCGAAATCGGCCGGCCGCACCGCCTCGCGCTGCGCCGTCACCGAGCGGTACACCACGCTGATGCCGGCCGCGATCAATATCAGCGGCCACAAGGTGCGCCAACTGATGAACAGGAAGCCCAGGCTGCGCAAGGTCAGCAGCAAGCCCACTACCACCATCACCGCGCCCACCGCCATGCCCTGGGTGCTGCGCGCCTGCACGATCTTGAGCACGCCGAACACCGCCACCAGCATCGGGAAGAAATGCAGCGTGTATTGGAAATCCAGCAGGCCCAGGTTATCCAGCAAGAACAGCACCCCCAGTCCGATCACGGCCACGCCAACGGCGATCTGCGCCGCCGGATTGGGCTGGCGAGGTTCGCGCCGCGTTTTCATGGCAGCTCCTTGAACTGTTTGGCCAGCAGCGGCTGCAGCACCAAGCCCACGCCCCAGGCCACGATCAACGCCGGCCAGGTGTCGGCGAAGTCCAGCCCCCAGACATGCTCGAACGAGACAGACCACCAGGCGGCAAAGAAGATCTTCCACAGGCCGTTCAGCAGATAGCGTGGCGTGGTGGGCGGTATCATCTGCGTCACGCCGATCACCACCAGCAGCCAGGGCCAGTAGTGCCACAGGCGCGCCAGGTCCAGGTCCAGCTCCAGCAGGCCGGCGCGGTCCAGCAGAATGGCCGTGCCGGCCGCGATGAACAACACACCCCAGACCAGCTGTTTGCGCCATTGAAAACCGATGTCGTGTCTCATGTCCCACTCCCTTAAGCGATGACGGTACGATACTGGTTTTTTTGACACCATGACAGCGCTATTCGGCGAACGGCGGAAAGCGGCCGGTGAACGGCGGCATCGAGTAGGGGGCGAAGTTACCCTCTCGTCGGCTCCCCTTGTCGGGCTGGTAGAGGACTTGCACCTCCAAGTGAGTGCGCCCTGCCGGGCGCACGAAAAAAAACCCACGCCGCCCGGCGTGGGTTTCTTGCCTGTGGCGGCAACGCGCAGCGTCAGGAGCGCTCGCCATTGCCCACCTTGGGCTCAAACATCATCATGCCCCAGCCCAGTTGCCGGCGGATTTCCTCCGGCGTTGGCGGCGGCATGGCCGTCTGGTTGCGTCGTTCCAGATAGGCGCGTACCAGATACTTCGATGGATGATTGACTTGTGCCATGATGCCCTCGCCGCGGTCGCAACCGATAAGTGTTGGTGCCGGTACTCGAGGCGACCGGCTCACCTGCGTCCGAGCCTTCACCGCTTGATTGCGACGGTGGGCTCAAGGAGCACAATTGCAGTGTAATCGCACACCGTTGCGCACACTGTACGCTGGCGCACACATCACAGCCGCTGCTGCAAAAAGTCCAGGAAACAGCTGATGCGCTGGGCCAGCTGCGTGTTGCGGTAATAGACCGCGTGGATCTGCTGGCGGTAGCCGGTGCCATGACCGGCCAGCAGCGGCACCAGCGTGCCGGCCGCGATATCGTCACGCGTCATGAAATCGGCCAGGCAGGCGATGCCCTGGCCCGCCAGGACCAGCTGGCGCAAGGTCTCGCCGCTGGACGCGGCCAGCGCCGGCGTCACCGCCAGCAGATTGCCGGCCGCATGGCGCAGCGGCCACTGGTTGCCCTGCTCGTACTGCACAAAGCCCAGCAGCGCATGCTGCGCCAGCTGCTCCGGTGTGCTCGGCGTGCCGTGCGCACGCAGGTAGGCCGGGCTGGCCAGCACGTGCAGCGCACTGGAAGTGAGCGCCCGCGCATGCAAGGTCGAGTCGCTCAGCGTGCCGATGCGGATGGCGATGTCAGTGCGGTGTTCGATCAGGTCGGCGATCTGGTCGTTGCTGGTCAGCTCGAGCCGGATCTCCGGATACCGGGCGCGGAATTCCGCCACGTGCGGCACCACACAATGCAGCATGAACGGCGAGGCCGCATCCACGCACAGCCGGCCAGAGGGCTGCTGGCGGCGGATGCGGATGGTTTCCTCGGCCTCCTCCATCGCCGCCAGGATGGCGCGCGCGCGCGCCAGGAATAGCTGGCCCTCTTCGGTCAGCTCCATGCGGCGCGTGGTGCGGGTGAGCAGCGTGGTGGCCAGTTTGTCTTCCAGCC
>FSZM01000029.1_pt1 | contig 17380 bp, 17 predicted proteins | sample 1638831 | NCBI WGS metagenome assembly FSZM01 (sample SAMEA3914813, study PRJEB12502) | metagenome | biome: forest; material: soil | place: Canada | collected 2011-07-07 | depth 0.3 m
AAGTTATTTCCAGTCCGATCTTTGCCTATATTAGTACAATTTCAGCAATGCTAGACTGTAGACAGGAAGTTGATACAGCATGCTGCACGCGTAGCAGGGCTGTGCTGCAGTAGCAGTGCTCATGGCCCATGCGAGCAGCATCGATGTGGCGGGGCAATGACGGCCGCGGCCGGATTGATACAGCAGCATCAACCTGGCGTGAATCTTAATGACGGCGCTGGCGCACGCTGACGGCTCGCTGGCCTGCTCGCGGCAGTTAATTTTTTTGATGCAACAGGGATGCATGTGGCTGCGGCGGCGTCGCATCTGGAACCAGCGGATTACTTAATTCAAACACGGTCCTGGCGTCGAGATGTGCCCGTTTGACGGCAGCGCCGTTGTATTGATCAAACAGCTTGTCGAAGGAACCGTCTTTGATCGCCGCCCGCAAGCCCTGCTCGATCAAGCCGGCCAGCTGCGTATTGTCATTCCTGACGAAGAAGTAGGTGTAGGCCGGATAATGCAGCGCCAGATGCTGTTCCACTTCGAGGCCGAGATCAGTGTGGTTCATTTGCTCATTCCAGATTTCGGCTACGCCGCGCGGAAAGTATTGAAAACGGTCCGCTGCGAGCATCTCAAACAGACTGATGTAGCCGGTGCTGTCGACCACTTTCATGCCGTTCGCCCGCAGGATGTCGGTATCCGACCAGTAGCGCTGCTGCCCCGCTGAAAACGCTTTGAGCTGTTGCAGCGAATAAATCTGTGCAAATGCGTGGCGGTCGCGCGGTTTGATCAGGAACAAGCGCCAACCGAGTATGCCCTTGTCGAGTGGGATTCGGATCGGCAACAGACGTTGCTCCAATTCGCGCGTGGTCGGCCCCCAAGTTACATCGACGCCTTGGTTGGCTTCCATGATTTGCATCACCCGTGCCGGCACCATCGGCACGGGATTGGGGCGCAAGGTGTAGTCGACGCCGCTCTTGCTCAACGCCAGGTCCAGCAATTTCAAGTAGTAATCGACGCGGTTATCCTTCGCCGACACATGTCCGGGATAGACGACCTCTAGCGGAGCGGCAAGCGCCGCCGTCATGCCGACCCAGGCCAGCGGCAGCAGCGCGGCGGCGATGCGTATCATTTGAAGTCGAAAACCGGCCTGGCGTGACCCATGCATGTCTTTATCCGTTGCCCGCGAAATTGCGACCCATTCTACACAGATCTCGCCGGCTACCGCTGGCGCCAGGAGGCGCTCACCCGCCGCCGCGTCCCCGCCGGCCGGCCCCTCCTGCGCGCAGGGGCAGGGTGACGGGGGTATCCCGCCATTTTCACAGCGCGCTAAAAGTAGCGTTTAGGCGGCCGGGGCAAGTTGCTGTCTTGGCGTGATGCCGCAAGCGCCATGTTGGGCGGGGGGGATTGTCAGTCCACAGCCAGCGGGTGGCGAAATCCTGGATCTCAGCGCGCGTTGCAAACAGGTGATGGGCCAGCCTACCTACACTCCTTCGGGGTTGCCCCTTCTTCGCACGAACATGGCGTAGCCATACAGTACGGCATAGCTGGCTACATGTGTGCTGCCAGTGAACGGGCCTAGTGTATTGCACATGCTCTGCTATGTTTTTGGTGGGGATGGTGGATAGCTTACGCGAGCTTGCCATGTACCTGCTCGTTGTCTAACTGATGCCATACTCACTCCATTGGGACAGGAGTGGGACAAGAACTGTTGTTAGCTCATTTCTATGCCGCTCTGCAAGCACGCCGAGCAAGTTGCCAAGATCAGTCCAAACAATGGTCAAGAAAATTCTTTAAGCGAAGCAGCTACTTAGCTAGTCACGCTCCAATCGCCCGACTTGCCGCCGTGCTTTTCCATGACGCGGATGTCGTGCATCACCATGCCCCGGTCGACCGCCTTGCACATATCGTACACGGTCAGCAGGCCGACTTGCACGGCGGTCAATGCTTCCATTTCGACCCCGGTCTTGCCGTAGGTTTCGACTTGCGCGGTACAGTGGACGCTGGAGCTGGCGGCGTCGGTGCTGAAGTCGACCGTCACCCGGGTCAGCGCCAGCGGGTGGCACAGCGGCACCAGGTCGCTGGTGCGCTTGGCGCCCATGATGGCGGCGATGCGGGCGATGCCCAGCACGTCGCCTTTTTGGGCCGTGCCCGACACAATGATGGCCAGGGTTTCCGGCTTCATGCGGATGGTCCCGCTGGCGACCGCGATCCGGTGGGTTGCCTGCTTGGCGCCGACGTCGACCATGTGGGCTTGGCCGGTCGCGTCAAAGTGGCTCAGTTGGTCGGGCGTGCTGGAGTTGGCTGTCATGGCGGCGGGTCTGGTAAGAAGTGGTAACAAATTTCGCGCACTGGGCCGGTGCGTCCCGGCCGCAGTTGCGGGTATCATAGCACCGTGAAAGCAAAATCCAGCCGTCCTCTCCCTCTGCTGCGCCGAGCCGCCGTTCCCCGGTTGCTGGCCGCCTCGTTGCTGTTCGCCTTGCCGCTGGGCATGGCGCAGACGGCGCTGCCGCCGGCCAAGATCCCCAACCTGCCCACGCTGGGCGACGTCGAACGGGAAGATTTGTCGCCGCTGATGGAGCGCAAGCTGGGCGAGGAAATCATGCGCGACATCCGCCGCGACCACGATTTCCTCGACGATGGCCCTATCCTCGAATATCTGAACACCTTCGGCAATGCGCTGGTGGCGGCCCGTCCGGGCGCGCGCGGCGAGGCCAGTTTCGACTATTACTTCTTTGCCGTGCGCGATCCGCAGCTGAACGCGTTCGCGCTGCCGGGCGGCTTCATCGCCGTGCACTCGGCGCTGTTGCTGGCCGCGCAGAGCGAGTCCGAGCTGGCCTCGGTGCTGGGCCATGAAATCGGCCACGTGGTGCAGCGCCATATCGCCCGTTCGCTGGGCAAGCAGCGCCAGGACGCGCTGATCCCGTTGGCAGCGATGGTGCTGGCGGCGCTGGCGTCCAAGGCCGGCGGTGACGCGGCAATCGGCGTATTCTCGGCCGGCCAGGGCCTGGCGATCCAGCGGCAGCTCAATTTCAGCCGGGATGCCGAGCGCGAAGCTGACCGCATCGGCTTCCAGATCATGGGCGCGGCCGGCTTCGATACCACCGGCATGGTGGCCTTCTTCCAGCGCTTGCAGACGGCTACCCGCAACTATAGCGACCTGCTGCCGGCCTACCTGCAAAGCCACCCTTTGACCAGCGAGCGCATCGCTGACATCCAGGCGCGCATCCGCGAACAGCCGTACAAGCAGCGCCTCGACAGTCTGGATTTCCATCTGGTGCGCGCCCGTGCGCGCGTGCTGCAGGACGAATCCTCGCAGGGATTGGCCGACGCCAGCGCCTACTTTGAAAACCAGGCCGCGCAGCAGCAGGGCCGTCAGCAAATCGCCGCCGCGCAGTACGGCCTGGCCATGGTCGCGCTGAAAAAGGGTGACACCGCCAAGGCGCAGGTCTGGCTGGACAAGGCGCGCGCCACCATCGACCAGCCACCGCCGCCGGGTACCTTCAGCGCGGCGCGCAGCGACGGGCCGAATTCGATCTTCGTCAGCACCGCCTTGGAGATCAAGCTGGCGCAGCCGGACAACAAGGCCGTGATCGCGCAGGCGCTCAAGGATGCTGCCGCGGCGCACAACCAGTTCCCGCTGTCGCGCGGCATTGCCCACCAATATGGCGAGGCGCTGATTGCCGCAGGCCAGCTGGAACAGGCCGCCAGCTATTTGCGCGACCAGGTGCAGCTGTACCGCGAGGATCCGGATTCCTACGATTTGCTGGCCAAGGCGTATGCGCAGCAGGGCAAGATCGCCTTGCAGCATATCGCGCTGGCTGAATCGTATGTGCTGCAGGGCGGCGTGCTGTCGGCGCTGGACCAGCTGACCCTGGCGCGCAAGGCACCCGATGCCTCGTTCTATGAGCAGGCGGTGATCGATGCGCGCGAACGCGAATTGCAGGCGCGCCGCCGCGAGGAGCTGGGCGAGAAGGGCAAGAAGGACTTGAACGATACGCCGCAGCAGAGCAGGGCGTTGGGCTGGTCGGTCAGCAGCAAGTCCGAGACCACGCCGGCCGATCCGTTTGCGCCGTCGCAGTCGCCGTTCTCGCCGAATGCGCCTTATGCGCCTTATTCGGCCTTTGCGCGCCCTGCGCCGTTCAGCGCGGCGGGCGATCGTACGAAGGAAAAGTGAGCCGGCAGCTCGGCGCGCAGCAGGCGCTGCACCGGCACCGGCATAGCATGGCCATGGCCGTGGCCGTGCAGTAGCAGCGTCGCGCCGGCCGGGGCCTCCAGCCACGCCAGCAAGGCGTCGTCGGCCACCGGCGCGCCATCGATCTGTAGCAGCGGCAGCACTTGCGCGAAATCGCGGTCGTCCAGCTGCGCGAGCACGTCGCCGCTGCGCAGCAGCAGTGCGCCCGTTTCGGTCAAGCCCGCTTCATCGATGGCGCCCAGCGCCGCGCCCGTATGCAAGCTCCAGCCCTGGGCCGGATCGGTGCGCGCCACGAACGGCGTCGCTTCCAGTTCCAGGTAGACGCGCTGCGGACCGTTCTGGAAATACCAGCAACCCCGTTCATCGCGCGCATAATTGCGCACGATGAAGCCGACCAGCGCCGGATTGCTCAGCTTGTCGCCGGCCAGGCCCAAGTGCTGGGCGCGTTCGTCGCGCATGCGCCAGTTGCCGCGCGCATCCAGTGCCAGCCAGCCGTAGCAGTGCGGGACATGCGGCCACTTGGCCATGGCCTGTTTGACGATATCGTCCATGGGATCCTAGGTGGCGGTGCCGCGCATGCGCGCGTCGTTGGTGGCGGCGTTGCCCTGCATGAAGTGGATCAGCTTTTGCGGCAGCCAGTCGAGGCGGCCCGGCAGTCCGCCTACCGCGAAACCGACGTGACCGCCATGTTCAGGATAGTCCAAGAGCACATGAGGCGACGCCTTGCGCGGCAGATGCTTGCCGGGCAGAAAAGGATCGTTCAACGCATTGAGCACCAGGGTCGGCACGGTGATGTCGTTGAGCACGTGCTTGGCGCTGGCGCGGTCCCAGTAGTCGTCGGTGTTGCGGTAGCCGTGCAGCGGCGCGGTCACCACGTTGTCGAAGGCGTACAGATCGCGCGCGGCATGCAGCGCGTCCAGGTTGAACAGGCCGGGGAACTGCTCCAGCTTGGCCAGGCACTTGGGTTTCAGCGTTTGCAGGAACATCTTGGTGTAGACCAGGTTGAAGCCGCGCGACAGTGACACGCCGCCCTGCGCCAGGTCCAGCGGCGCCGATACCGAGCAGGCCGCGTCGACAAACTCGGCCGCATGCTGCGACTCGCCCAGCCAGCGCAGCAGCGCATTGCCGCCCAGCGATACGCCGGCCACATAGAACTTGCCGCCGTCGCCCCCGTCGCCCCCGTCGCCCTTTAGGCGCGCGTGCAGGCGGCGCAGTATCCAGTCGATCTCGAGCGCATCGCCCGAATGGTAGAAGCGCGGTGCCAGGTTGGGCTCGCCCGAGCAGCCGCGGAAATGCGGCACCGCGCCCGACCAGCCGCGCCGCGCCACGTCGGCCATCATCGCCCGTGCGTAGTGGCTGTCGGACGAGCCTTCCAGGCCGTGAAACAGCACCACGAAGGGCTGGCCCGGCCGGCCGTCGACGAAATCCACATCGATGAAATCGCCGTCCGGCGTGTCCCAGCGCTCGCGCCGGAACGCGATCGGCGGCTTGGCGATGCAGGTGGCGGGGTAGATGGTTTGCAGATGGCCGCTGGGCAGCCAGAATGGGGCGGTGTACTTCATGCTGCGGCGTCCTTGGCGGTGCGGCGGCGCAGAAGGTGGCGCGCCGCGGCGTTATGGCAACTGATGCAACTGATGCAACTGATGCAACCGATGCAATTGATGCAATTAATGCAAAATCTGGGCGGGTAGGTCGACCGGCACCGGCCCCGGCGCCACCGACACATGGTGCAGCACGATGCGCCAGCCGCGCGGCGTCTTGGCATAGACATTGGTGGCCACCAGGTGGGCCGGCTCGCCGCTGGCGGCGGTGGTGCCTTCGATCACAGTATGCACCGAACTCATCAAATTATGGGTTTCATGCAACTGCGACGGCAAGAGGTGCAGGCCGCCGTGCTCCAGGATGGTGCTCCACGAGGCGCGGATCGCCGCATGGCCGATCAGGCGCAGGCCGCCCGGATGGACGCAGACGATCTCGTCATCCTCGGCCCACAGCGCCATCAAGGCTTCCACATCGGCCCGGTTCAGCGCGTCATAAAACGCCGCTTCCACTTCGGCGGCACTACCATTGAGCTGCTTCTGACGTTTCATGCGGGCTCCGGGCGCGGATGGTCGGTGGTTGTTAGTGGTGGGCGAGCACGGTGCCAGGCTTGAGGCGGTAGGCGGTGCCGCAGTATGGGCACTTGGCGATGCCGTCGTGGTTGAATTCCAGGAACACGCGCGGATGGGACGACCACAGCGGCATGGCCGGATTCGGGCAGTGGGCCGGCAAGTCTTTGCCGTCGAGTTCGACGGCGGCGGCGATTGCTTGCGCGGCGGACGGGGTGGTGTTGCTCATCTTGTGGTTCTCCATGGGGGGCGGACAGTAAAACCACGATTTTAACGGATTCACGCATGGCGCAAAATTCATCGGTAAAATAGCGGCTTAATAATTTCGGGGCCGCCAGCGATGTGGCAGGAATACCACATGACTGATTTGAGCAGTACGCCACCCTCTCCGCCACCCTCGCCGTATGTGGCTGAACACCATGAACCCTCCTGGCGTGAAGGCTTGAAAACCGGCATTCCCACTTTATTTGGCATCGGCGCCTGGGGCCTGGTGGTCGGCATCGCCATGGTCAAGACGGGGCTGACGGTGCCGCAGGCACTGGGCATGACCTTGCTGGTGTTTGCCGGTTCGGCCCAGCTCGCTTCGCTGCCGCTGATCGCGTCCCACGCGCCGATCTGGGTCATCTTCGCCACCGCGCTGGTGGTCAACCTGCGCTTCGTCATCTTTTCCGCGCTGCTGGCGCCGCACTTCTCCGAGCTGCCGTGGCGCAAGCGCTTCTTGCTGGGCTACGTGGCTGGCGACATGACGGTGGCGCTGTTTCTGCAAAAATACCCGAGCGAGCAACCGCAGCTGGGCAAGCTGTCCTACCTGAAGGGCTTGCTGTACCCGAACTGGGCCGCATGGCAGATCGGTTCCATCGTCGGCATTTTCGTCGGCAGCGCGGTACCGGCCGCGTGGGGGCTGGGCTTTGCCGGCACGCTGGCGATCATCTGCATCGTCGTGCCCATGGTCGTCAGCAAGCCGACGCTGTGCGGCGTGCTGACCGCCGGCGCGGTCGCGGTGCTGGCGGCGGGACTGCCATACAAGCTGGGCCTGCTGCTGGCGGTGCTGGTCGGCATGGGCGTGGCCATGCTGGTGGAAGGCTGGATGGAATATAAACAAGGCAAGGAAATATCGCATGTCTGACTGGGAAATCTGGATCACCATCGGCGTGCTGGCGCTGGCCACCGCGGCCACCCGCAGTGCGTTCTGGCTGGTCGGCCATCACATCACCATCCCCAGGCGGGTGCAGGACATGCTGCGCTATGCCCCGGCCTGCGCCCTGGCTGCCATCATCGCCCCCGATCTGCTGCTCAATGACGGCCAACTGCAGCTGGCGCCGGGCAATCTGAAGCTCATTGCCGGCGCGGTGGCGATCGCTTTTTACCTCTGGCGGCGCAATATGTTGCAGACGATTGTATTCGGCATGGCCTTTTTCACCGCTTTACGCTTGTCGCATGTATTTTCTTAAACGGATTTTTGGCCTCCGGCATGCGGTAAAATAGCGCTCTTTCTTCCACTCGACCTAGTCTAGCCATGCAAGCTGTCCTCAATTTCCTTCGTCTGCAAGATTTGCTGGCGCAACAAGCGCTGCAAGGCAAGCGCGTATTTATCCGCGCAGATCTGAACGTGCCGCAGGATGATGCCGGCAATATCACTGAGGATACCCGTATTCGTGCCTCGGTCCCGGCGATCCGCGCCGCCGCCGCAGCCGGTGCCAAGGTCATGGTGACGTCGCACCTGGGCCGCCCGACCGAAGGCGAGTTCAAGCCGGCAGACAGCCTGGCGCCGGTCGCCAAGCGCCTGGCCGAGCTGCTGGGCCAGCCGGTCGAGCTGAAACAGAACTGGGTCGACGGCGCCGGCCTGGACCAGCTGCAAGCGGGCCAGGTGGTGCTGCTGGAAAACGTCCGCGTCAACCAGGGCGAAAAGAAGAATAGCGACGCCCTGGCGCAGAAGATGGCCGCCTTGTGCGACATCTACGTCAATGACGCGTTCGGCACCGCGCACCGCGCCGAAGCCTCGACCCACGGCATCGCCAAATTCGCCGCCATCGCCTGCGCCGGCCCGCTGCTGGCCGCCGAGCTGGACGCGCTGGGCAAGGCACTGGGCCAGCCAGCCCGTCCGCTGCTGGCCATCGTGGCCGGCTCCAAGGTGTCGTCCAAGCTGTCGATCCTGAAGGCGCTGGCCGACAAGGTGGACAACCTGATCGTCGGCGGCGGCATCGCCAATACCTTTATGAAGGCCGTCGGCCTGCCGGTCGGCAAGTCGCTGGTGGAAAACGACCTGGTCGAGGAAGCCAAGGCCATCATCGAGATGATGGCCAAGCGCGGCGCCACCGTGCCGATTCCTGTGGATGTGGTCTGTGCCAAGGAATTCTCGCCTACGGCCGCCGCCACCATCAAGGATGTGGCCGACGTGGCGGACGACGACATGATCCTGGACATCGGCCCGAAAACTTCGGCCCTGCTGGCGCAGCAAATCGGCGCGGCCGGCACCATCGTCTGGAACGGTCCGGTCGGCGTGTTTGAATTCGACCAGTTCGGCGAAGGCACCAAGACGCTGGCGCTGGCCATCGCTCACTCGCCGGCCTTCTCGATTGCCGGCGGCGGCGACACGCTGGCGGCCATTGCCAAGTACGACATTACCGATAAAATCGGCTACATCTCGACCGGCGGTGGCGCTTTCCTGGAATTTTTGGAAGGTAAAACCCTGCCGGCGGTCGAGATTCTGGTGCAGCGGGCCGCCTCGAAGTAGTAAATTAACGTGATGGTGGCGGATATGTCGTGCTGCTACCGATAATCACAGTAAAATCCGGGTGAGGCCTGTAAATTTACTACAGGTTAGTCGTATTTCCTGGCCTGCGCCACACGCGCAGGCTGTCCGTCTGACCCAACGAGCAAGGAATTCTATGTCCCGTGGTACCAAAATTGTCGCAACGATAGGCCCAGCTTCCACCGATTTCAACGTGCTGGTGAAGATGATACGCGCCGGTGTCGATGTCGTTCGCCTGAACTTCTCGCACGGCAAGGCGCAAGATCATATCGACCGCGCGCGCCTGGTGCGCGAGGCGGCAGCCGAGTGCGGCCGCGAGGTGGCGATCATGGCGGACATGCAGGGACCGAAGATCCGCGTCGGCAAGTTTGAAAACAGCAAGATCGACCTGGCCAACGGCGACAAGTTCATTCTGGATGCCAAGTGGGGCGAAAACGGCGAGCTGGGCAACCAGGAACGCGTCGGCCTCGATTACAAGGCCCTGCCGCGCGACCTGCATCCCGGCGACAAGCTGTTGCTCAACGATGGCCTGATCGTGCTGGTCGTGGACAAGATCGTCGGCCATGAAATCTTCACTAGCGTGAAAATCGGCGGCGAGCTGTCGAACAACAAGGGCATCAACCGCCAGGGCGGCGGCCTGACCGCGCCGGCGCTGACCGCCAAGGACATGGAAGACATCAAGACCGCGATGAGCTTCCAGGCCGACTACCTGGCGATTTCCTTCCCGAAAAGCGCCACCGACATGGAAATGGCGCGCCAGCTGGCCAACATCGCCGGCGAGCCGTTTGGCCACAAGCCGATGATGATCGCCAAGATCGAGCGCGCCGAAGCCATTCCCGTGCTGCAGGAAATCCTGGACGCTTCCGACGGCATCATGGTGGCCCGTGGCGATTTGGCCGTGGAAGTGGGCAATGCTGCCGTGCCGGCGCTGCAAAAGCGTATGATCAAGATGGCGCGCGAATCGAATAAATTGGCGATCACCGCGACCCAGATGATGGAATCGATGATCTTCAACGCCGTGCCGACCCGCGCCGAAGTGTCGGACGTGGCCAACGCGGTGCTGGACGGCACCGACGCGGTGATGACGTCGGCTGAAACGGCCTCCGGCCGCTACCCGGTAGAGACGGTGGAAATGATGGCCGCCATCTGCGTCGACGCCGAGCAGTCCGAGTACAACAAGCTGGACGCGGATTTTTTGAATGTAACGTTTACCCGTATCGACCAGTCGATTGCCTACGGCGCGCTGTTTACCGCGCACCACCTGCGGGTCAAGGCCATCGTGGCGCTGACCGAGTCGGGCTCGACCGCGCTGTGGATGAGCCGCCACAGCATCGATACGCCGATTTTCGCGCTGACGCCGAGTGTGACCACGCTGCGCAAGGCTGCGCTGTACCGCAACGTGCGCGCCTTCCACCTGCTGCAGACGGGCGAAAGCGCGGTGGTGCTGAAGCAGGCCGAGGCGCTGATCGTGGCCAATGGCATCGCCAAGAAGGGCGACATGATCGTCGTCACCTGGGGTTCGCCTATGGGCCAGATCGGCGGCACCAACGCGCTGAAGATCGTCAAGATAGGCGAATTTGATGAAGTGAGAAGTTAAGCAAAGTCCGGACCTGTCGTTCCCGCGCAGGCGTGCATCCAGGCCGTGCCTGGATGCACCCCATACCGCGCCTATAATGGCTGCAAGAGTATGGCGACCCGCCTGCGCGGGGATGACGGTACACCCTTAAGGGGTGGGTTCGGCAACCGGTTTTTTTATTGTTTGGAGTACTACCATGTCCCTCGTATCCATGCGTCAACTGCTGGACCATGCTGCTGAAAACGGCTATGGCATCCCTGCGTTCAACGTCAACAATCTGGAGCAAGTGCAAGCCATCATGGCTGCCGCCGATGCCCTGAACAGCCCGGTCATCATGCAAGCGTCGGCCGGCGCCCGCAAATATGCCGGCGAAGCGTTTCTGCGCCACTTGATCGATGCCGCGGTGGAAGCCTACCCGCACATTCCGGTGGTCATGCACCAGGACCACGGCCAGTCGCCGGCAGTGTGCCAGGCGGCGATCCGCTCGGGCTTCACCTCGGTGATGATGGACGGCTCGCTGGAAGCGGACGGCAAATCGGTCGCTTCTTATGACTACAACGTGGAAGTATCGAAGGAAGTGGTCAAGTTCTCGCACGCCATCGGCGTGACGGTGGAAGCGGAACTGGGCGTGCTCGGTTCGCTGGAAACCATGAAGGGCGACAAGGAAGATGGTCACGGCGCCGAAGGCACCATGACCCGCGAAATGCTGCTGACCGATGTGGCCCAGGCCGCTGACTTCGTGCAGCGCACCCAGTGCGACGCGCTGGCGATCGCCATCGGCACCTCGCACGGCGCCTACAAGTTTACCCGCAAGCCGACCGGCGACATCCTGGCGATCGACCGCATCAAGGAAATCCACGCCCGCATCCCTAACACCCACCTGGTGATGCACGGCTCGTCGTCGGTGCCGCAGGAATTGCTGGCCATCATCCGCGAATTTGGCGGCGACATGAAGGAAACCTATGGCGTGCCAGTCGAAGAAATCCAGGAAGGCATCCGTCACGGCGTGCGCAAGATCAACATCGACACCGACATCCGCCTGGCGATGACGGCCGCCACCCGCAAGTTCCTGTTCGAAAACCCTTCCAAGTTCGACCCGCGCGACTTCCTCAAGCCGGCCCGTGCCGCTGCCGAGCAAATCGTGCGCGCGCGCTTCCAGGCTTTCGGCTGCGAAGGCCAGGCGGCCAAGATCAAGGTCATCCCGCTGGAAAAGATGGCCGAGCGCTACAAGGCCGGCGAGCTGGCCCAGATTGTGAAGTAAAATTCTGTTTGGAACGGACCGGGAAACAGCTCCCGGCCCGATTTTTCCCGACCGGCGGCGAGGTTCCTACCCGCCCGCCGGTTTCGCTTTATATCACTCCATCCCTCCGCTATGAACAGCCTTTACCAATCCTCCATCAAGTCCCTGCCACTGCTGGGCCACGGCAAGGTCCGCGACAACTACGCTGTCGGTGACGACAAGATCCTGATCGTCACCACCGACCGCCTGTCGGCCTTCGACGTCGTCATGAACGAGCCGATTCCCGGCAAGGGCATGGTCCTGAACCAGATGAGCGATTTCTGGTTCGAGAAACTGGGCCACATCGTGCCGAATCACTTGACCGGCGTGGCGCCGGAATCGGTGGTGGCGCCAGAAGAAGTGGAGCAGGTCCAAGGCCGGGCCGTGGTGGCCAAGCGCCTGAAGCCGATCATGGTCGAGGCGGTGGTGCGCGGCTACATCATCGGTTCGGGCTGGAAAGATTACCAGGACACGGGCGCCATCTGCGGCATCAAGCTGCCGGCAGGCCTGCAGCAAGCGCAAAAGCTGCCGCAGCCGCTGTTCACCCCGGCCGCCAAGGCCGACCTGGGCGAGCATGATGAAAACATCAGCTTTGCTGACATGGAAAGCCGCATCGGCGCCGAACTGGCCGCCAAGATGCGCGACATCAGCATCGCGCTGTACCAGGCCGCTGCCGACTACGCAGCCACCCGCGGCATCATCATCGCCGACACCAAGTTCGAATTCGGCCTGGACGAGAACGGCGTGATGCACCTGATGGATGAAGTGCTGACGGCTGACTCGTCGCGCTTCTGGCCGGCCGATTCGTATGCGCCGGGCATGTCGCCGCCGTCGTTCGACAAGCAGTTCGTGCGCGACTACCTGGAAACCCTGACCTGGGGCAAAACCGCCCCGGCGCCGGCGCTGCCGGCCGAGGTCATCAACAAGACCCAGGCCAAGTACTTCGAAGCCATCGAACGCCTGACCGGCGAGAAGCTGAAGGTTTGAGCATGAGCGATCACAAGCAGCCATTGGTCGGCGTCATCATGGGTTCGTCTTCGGACTGGGACGTGATGCAGAACGCCGTTGCCATTCTCCAGCAGTTCGGCGTGCCGTTTGAAGCGCAAGTGATTTCGGCGCACCGCATGCCGGACGAGATGTACGCCTATGCCAAGAGCGCCCGCGCGCGCGGCCTGCGCGCCATCATCGCCGGCGCCGGTGGCGCGGCCCACCTGCCAGGCATGGTGGCGGCGATGACCATCGTGCCGGTGCTGGGCGTGCCAGTGCCGTCCAAGTACCTGCGCGGCGAAGACTCGATGCTGTCCATCCTGCAAATGCCCAAAGGCGTGCCGGTGTCGACCTTCGCCATCGGCGAGGCGGGCGCCGCCAATGCCGCGCTGACGGCGGTGGCCATGATCGCTGCCACCGACGACGCCCTCGCCGAGCAGCTGGAAGCGTTCCGCGCCCAGCAGAGCGCCGCCGCCAAGGCCATGACACTACCGCTTGCATGATGAGTAATGTGAACTCTTCCCTGTCCAACACGCCCTTGCTGCCCGCCGCCAACCCGGCCCCCTGGCTGGGCGTGATGGGCGGCGGCCAGCTCGGCCGCATGTTTGCCCAGGCTGCCCAAGCGATGGGCTATCAGGTCGCCGTGCTGGAACCTGCCGCCGCCTGCCCGGCCGGGCAGCTGGCACAGCGTTTGATCAACGCCGCTTACACTGACGCTGCCGGCCTCGATGCACTGGCCGCGCAATGCCTGGCCGTCACCACCGAATTCGAGAACGTGCCGGCCGACAGCTTGTCGCGCCTGGCGCAGCAAGTGTTTGTCGCACCGAACGCGCATGGTGTGTCGGTGGCGCAGGACCGCATCGCCGAGAAACGCTTTTTCGTCGGCTGCGCGCCCAAGTCGGGCGTGATGCCGGCGCCGCACCAGGTGATCGCCAGTGAGCAAGACATCGACGCCATCGGCGACGAACTGCTGCCGGGCATCTTGAAAACCGTGCGCATGGGTTACGACGGCAAGGGCCAGGTACGGGTGCGCTCGCGTGACGAGGTGCGCGCTGCATTTGACAGCATGGGGCAGGTCACCTGCCTGCTGGAGAAAATGCTGCCGCTGGCCTACGAAGTGTCGGTGCTGACCGCGCGCGGCGCCGATGGGCACTCGGTGGTGTATCCGATCGCCGAGAACGTGCATCGCGACGGCATTCTGTTTACCACCACCGTGCCGGGACCGAACGTCACCGACGCCTGCGCTACGCTGGCGCAACAGGCGGCGCAAGCCATCGTGGCCGAGCTGGGTTATGTCGGCGTGCTGTGCATCGAATTTTTCGTGCTCAGCGACGGTACGCTGGTGGTCAATGAAATGGCGCCGCGGCCGCACAACAGCGGCCACTACACGATCGATGCCTGCGTCACCAGCCAGTTCGCGCAGCAAGTGCGGGCCATGGCGCGCTTGCCGCTGGGCGAGGTGCGCCAGCATTCGCCGGCCGTGATGCTCAACATCTTGGGCGACGTCTGGTTCGAAGGCGAGAGCGACACTGCGCGCGAACCGGCCTGGGACCGCGTGCTGGCCCTGCCGGGCGCCTGCCTGCATCTGTACGGCAAGGACGAGCCGCGCCGCGGCCGCAAGATGGGCCACTTGACCCTGATCGCACCGACCTTGGAACAGGCGCAGCAGCAACTGAACGCCGCCTGCACCCTCTTGGGCATCGCGCCGTGAACCCGTGCGCAGCAATCGACCAGGCCGCGGTGGCGGCGGCCGCAGCGGCACTGGAGACGGGCGCGCTGGTCGCCTTCCCCACCGAGACCGTGTACGGTCTGGGCGCGGACGCTGAAAATCCGCGCGCCGTGGCGGCCATCTACGCCGCCAAGGGCCGTCCGCAAGACCATCCGGTGATCGTGCACGTCGCGCCCGGTGCCGACCTCGATTACTGGGTCAGCGACATTCCGCAGCAAGCGCGCCAGCTGGCCGCCGCCTTCTGGCCCGGCCCGCTGACCATGATCTTGAAGCGCAACAGCCACATTCCCGACGCCGTCTCCGGTGGCCAGGACACGGTCGGCCTGCGCTGCCCCTCGCACCCGGTGGCGGTGGCTTTGCTGCGCGCTTTCAAGGGCGGCAAGGGGGGCTTGGCGGCGCCGTCGGCCAACAAGTTCGGCAACGTCAGCCCGACCACCGCGCAGCACGTGCGCGATGAATTCGCCGGCGAAGTGGGCCAGGGCAAGCCGGTGGCTGCCGTGCTGGACGGCGGTTCCAGCCAGGTCGGCATCGAATCGACCATCCTCGACCTGTCGCGGCTGGCCACCCATGGCCCGGTGCTGCTGCGTCCCGGCCACATCAGCGCGCCCCAGATCGCCGGCGTGATCGGCCAGCTGCCGTGCGCGCCGGACCAGGGCGCGCCGCGCGCTTCCGGCACGCTGGAATCACACTACGCACCGCGCACGCCGGTGGCCATGTTGCCAACGCTGGAACTGGCCGTCACGCTGCGCAAGCTCGAAGCGCGGGGCCGCAAGGTGGCGCTGATCGCCTGGTCGGCGCCGGCGGGACAGGGCTGCTACCTGGGCTTGCCGCCCGATCCGGTCGGCTATGCTTACGGCCTGTACGCCGCGCTGCGCACGCTGGACCAGACCGGCTCCGACCTGATCCTGGTGGAAGCGCCACCACAGGAAGGCGCATGGTCGGGCGTCAACGATCGATTGCGGCGCGCCGCCTTCGGTTCTTCTGGTATTGTTGAGATGTTCCTGCGCGGCTGAGCTTTAGGCTTGAACGGGAACCACGCCGGCGCCAAGACCGGCGCGCCTCTGGCCTGTGTGGGAGGTTGCCATGGTTGCGTCATTGCCAGTCATGCGGCGCGCGGCGTTCTTTGTTGCCGCGATACCCTTGCTATTGCTGCTATTGCTGCTATTGCCGCTATTCCCGGCGCACGCCGCTGCGCCACGGGGAGCTTTGCTAGCTGGCCCGACCTTAGTACCGATACCCTTGCCGGGCGGTGCCAGCATCGACAGCATGGGCCCGGACACCCTGCGCACCGTGCTGCGGCGCGCGCAAGGCGGCACCTTGATGGCAGTGGCCGGTGAACCGCATTGCAGCATCAGCATCTACAGCCTGCGCTACCAGACCATGGGCGGCAAGGGCGAGCCAGCCGAAGCGAGCGGCTCGCTGATGCTGCCTGGCGGTGACGATGCGCGCTGCACCGGCCCGCGCCCGGTGTTGCTGTATGCCCATGGCACTTCGCTGGACCGCAACTTCAGCATGAGCCACCTGAACGGCGAGGCGCGGCTGGTGGCGGCCATGTTCGTGGCGCAGGGCTACATCGTGGTGGCGCCCGATTACGCCGGCTACGGCAGCTCGACCTTGCCCTACCATCCCTACCTGAATGCCCAGCAACAAAGTGCCGACATGGTGGACGCCTTGCGCGCCGCGCGCCTGGCCTGGCCGCGGCTGGGCGCGCACGCCGCGGCGCAGCTGTTTCTGAGCGGCTATTCGCAAGGCGGCTTCGTGGCACTGGCGACCCAGCGCGCCATGCAGCAAGATTATGGCGACGAATTCCATGTGACCGCCACCGCCGGCCTGTCCGGCCCGTACGCGCTGCTGCAAATGTCCGACGACATCTTCGCCGGCAAGCCCAACGCCGGCATCACCGCCTACCTGCCGCTGCTGACCACGGCCGGCCAGCGCTCCGGCGCCGTGCTGTACACCTCGCCGGCCGAGCTGTACGAGGCGCGCTATGCCAACGGTATCGAAAACCTGCTGCCCGGCACCCAGCGCGTCGATGAGCTGATCAAGAGCGGCAAGCTGCCGGCCGGGGCGCTGTTCGCGCGCGATTCGCAGCCGCAGGGCGCCGGTGCGGCCGCGTATTTCGCCGACCTGAACCTGGTGCGCACCAGCTACCGCGACGCCTATCTGCATGATATGGCGCTGCACCCCTGTAACACCGATCCGGCGCATCCGCTGGACTGCCAGGCCGGCAACGGCTTGCGGGCCTGGATGCAGAAAAACGATTTGCGCAATTACGTCCCGGCCAGTGCGCTATTGCTGTGCGGCGGCGGGCGCGATCCGGTGGTGCCGTTCGCCAACGCCAGCGCGGCAGCGGCCTACTTCACGGCGCATGGCGCGGCGCCGCAGCTGGTCGACCTGGACACGCCGCAGCCGCCCTATGCCGCCATCAAGCGCAACTTTGCGCAAGCCCTGCAGCGCGCGCAGGCGGAGGCGCAGGACAAAGGCCGCGATCCCCAGAAGGCGGTGATGGATAACTATCATGGCCGGCTGGTGGCGCAACACTGCTTCATGGCGGCACGTGAATTTTTTCTACAGCAGAGCCGATAATCTTGCTTTCCTGCTATGATGAGACCGATGCCGGCCGGCCTAGCGCACGCCCGGCGCTTCCGACACATCCGGGAACCATCTCATGCGCCTGCCTCACCTTGCCCGACCCCGGCCGTCTGTGCGTCCCACCCTGAGCGCGACCTTAGCTGCCATGCTGCTGGCCGCCTGTGGCGGCGGTGGCGGCGG
>FSZM01000087.1_pt1 | contig 17293 bp, 18 predicted proteins | sample 1638831 | NCBI WGS metagenome assembly FSZM01 (sample SAMEA3914813, study PRJEB12502) | metagenome | biome: forest; material: soil | place: Canada | collected 2011-07-07 | depth 0.3 m
ACCTTGCCGGCCACGTGGATCACGTTCTCGTCTTCGAAGCAGCGCACCACGTTGACGATGGCGTCGGTTTCGCGGATGTGCGACAGGAACTGGTTGCCCAGGCCCTCGCCCTGCGACGCCCCCGCCACCAGGCCGGCGATGTCGACGAATTCAACGATGGCGTTGACCATGCGTTCCGGCTTGACGATGTCGGCCAGTGCGCCCATGCGCGTATCCGGCACTTCGACCACGCCAACGTTCGGTTCAATGGTGCAGAACGGGTAGTTTTCGGCCGGGATGCCGGCCTTGGTCAGGGCGTTGAACAGGGTGGACTTGCCGACGTTAGGCAGGCCGACGATGCCGCATTGGAGACTCATGAAAAACCTTTAATTATCAATATTGCCGGCAAGCGGCATGGGTAAAACGGCCGGCTGGGCGGCGTTTTGTGGCGTTCTTACTATTTTTGCAGCGTTGTTTTGCAGCGTTCAAGGGTCAATTGTAACCCTCCCGCCTGCTCTGTTCAAAAAAACGCACTCCCGGATCGCTAAAATGGCCTCACACCATCCCACACAGGAGCAACGCATGACCATGCGCGACGTCGGCCGTGACCAGTTTCCCCATTTTCTGACCATCCCGACCCGCTGGATGGACAACGATGCCTATCAGCATATCAACAACGTGATGTATTACTCGTACTTCGACACGGCCGCAAACCAGTTCCTGATCGAACGCGGTGTGCTCGACATCCACCACGGCGAGGTGGTGGGCTTCGTGGTCGACAGCGGCTGCGCCTACTTCAGCTCGATTAGTTTTCCGGATGTAATCCACGCCGGCATCCGCGTGGCCAAGCTGGGCAACTCGAGCGTGCGCTACAAGATCGCCCTGTACCGCAACGACGACGCCCGGCCTTGCGCCGCGGGCCATTTCGTCCACGTCTACGTCGAGCGCAGCAGCAATCGCTCGGTCCCGATTCCCGCGTCAGTTCGCTCCATGCTGGAAACCATCATCTCGACATTCGGCTAACTATCGTCGGTCTCAATTCCCAAAATGTGCTTGAACGCTATCAAAGAGCTGGGAATGACGTACAGGTGCTCCATCAAAGCAGGCAAGAAAGTTTCGATCATGGCGACGTGCATCCCGTCGAGTTCATCCGCTATGGAATGCGCCCCAATATTGCCAAACGAACGAATCAACGCGGCAGCTTCAATCAAAGAGGGAGGGACATAGCCCTCGCTAGCCAAGCGAGTCAATGCCTGAGCCAGGCTACGATCAGTAATGCCACGTTCCCTTGCTATGACCTCGAGAACCCTCCTGGCGAGAATCACATAGGCAATAGTAGAGTGATACTTTACCTTCTCTGCTTCGAGATATGCGACACGGACAGATTCGGGGATTCCTGACCAATCATTTCTCCGAGGCGGGTATACGCTCTCGCCGAACTCGGATCCGGGGTCATGAAATGGTGACCACAGAAATAAGGATATGCCCATACATCTGCCGCAAAGGAAAAGACGATATATTGCAAATTCGCGGAATAGGTAACTCTCAACATCACGAATTTCAACGTCAGATTCTATGGAGAATTGTTGATTATGCGAAGTGATTGTGTCACAACGCTCACACCGCAACCACGCTATTTCAACATCTTCCATGATGCTCTTTTCGAATATTGCATCAAGCACATCATCTAGGTAAATGGATTAAGCAAATTGACGCCAGTCGTCGAAAAATCACTTACATTGCGGGTCACGACCTGAAGCCCATGAATGAGGGCAATCGCAGCGATTTGCTTGTCGATCGGGTGGCTCGCTTGCGGCGACATCAAGCCACCCCATATCTGCGAACAATCAATATCGAAGCTCAATATTCTATTTGCATATTCAGCAACAACGGCATCAAGCCAACGCTCAAGCCGAAGGACATGCTGTTGGTCGCCACGATGGCGAATATTTTCGATGCCGCGCCGAATTTCGCCGACCGTCTGAACCGACAGGTAGCGTTCGACCGGCTGCGTCGAACGAAAGAATTGCACGACGCCCGGATGGGCATTCTTGCCCTTGCGCGCTTCGCTGATCACATTCGTATCGACTAGGTACATTGCTCATCCTAGCTCTTGCGCACATCAAAATCGGCATCCTCCCCGACATTGGGCATGCTGGCGAGCACATCGGCGACGCTGCGACGACGCGGTCGCTTTAGCGCGGCCTTCAGAATCTCACGATGCTCGGCCTCGGCGCTTCGGCCATTGGCAGCTGCTCTTTGTTTCAAGGCGAGCGCCACATCTTCATCGACATTGCGAACTACTAAATTCGTTGCCATGATCGACTCCATATTCGCAATCAATGATTGCATCATACGTCAACACCGATGACGATGCAAAGGACTGGGCAAGCGGTGTCAATCTAGCCACCTCACCAATGTCGTCTACTACTCGTATTTCGACACGGCAGTGAACCAGTTCCTGATCGAATGCAAAGTGCTCGACATCCACAAGGAAAAGGTGGTCGGCTTTGTCGTCGATTCGGGCTGCGCCTACTGCAGCTCGATTTCATTTCCCAACGTGGTTCACGCTGGAGTCCGGGTGGCAAAGCTGGGCAACTCAAGCGTGCGCTACGAAATCGCTTTGTATTCGGCCACTTCATCCCTGTCTACGTTGAACGTAGCAGCAACCGTTCAGTGCCGATTCCCGCCGCCGCATGACGCGTTGCTTGAAACCATTGTTCGCACTCCAGCAACGACCTGAGACCGCGCCCAATTGCCTGCCGCATGGCCCAGCGCGGCCGCCCAATGCGCCATCCGGACGGGCACCAATGTAGCGGCCAATCGTGCCCCCCCCACTAACGGACGCGGATACCAGCCCAGACCGGGCAAGTCGCTTGGCCGGATTCAAGGCAGCCGGAATAGGGCAATAATTTCGTCAGCGACGGCGCGCACCGGTACCGAACGCCGAACATCTTCGTGCATCACAATCCATAGCTTGCGTTTGATTGGACAGGGCTCGCTATCGATATATTCCAAACCTGCATGCGGTGTCGCAAAAAAATAATCCGGCAGGACCGCCACGCCGCAGCCCGCCATGGCAGCGTGGTATAAGGTGCGCAAGTCATTGGAACGCAAACAATAACGTCGTTCACCCCGGATTTTTTCGAGCCATTGATGTTGCGGCGTATTCTGCAATTGTTCATCATGACCCAAAAATTCCCATTGCGCCGGCACGCGTTCGGAAAGATAGGCGGAGCTGGCGTACAGGCCATAGCCGACACTGCCCAACAACCGCAACACCAGGCCAGGCGCACTCGGACGCTTAAAACGCAATGCAATATCCGCTTCGCGCCGCATCAAATCGGTTAGCAGCATTTCGCCGCGAAGGTCGATTTCTATGCTCGGCTGACGACGCAGCGCCGGCTTCAGTTGCGGTGCCAGCATATGAGTCACCAGCGCCGGTGGTCCTGATACACGCACCACACCGCTCAGCGTCGCCGAGCCGCTGGCGGCGCGCATCAGTGCATGCATTTCGTCCTCCATTTTGCATGCATGTGGCAGAAGCGACTGGCCCGCCGCCGTCAGCGACCAGCCCTTGGGAATGCGCTCGAATAGACGCAGCGACAGCGCCGCCTCCAGCGTATCAATGCGGCGTGCTACCGTGGTGTGTTCAACCCCCATCGCGCGCGCCGCCCCCGACAAGCTGCCCGCTTTGTTAAGGGCCAGAAAGTATCGCAGGTGGTCCCAGTCGGGTACATTGGCAGGCAGACTCATTGTGCAATTATGCACATATTGGGCGCGGATTTCACCAATTTCGTTCACCGCCATTTGGCGCTATCGTGAACCCTCCTATTGCTTTCCTTCATAAAGTACTCACCATGAAATTATTCCCCGCCCAATTCAGCATTTTCAATGCCTGGTCACTGGCGATGACGATGTGTGTGCCCGCTGTCAACGCCGTGGCCGCGCCGCCCGCGTCACTGCCTTTCCCGTTGGCCGGTAGCTGGACGTTGGTGGGGGCAAACCTTCTGAAACCGGACGGCAGCCAGACCCACGACTATGGCGCGTCACCAAGCGGATTGCTGCTGATCGACAACCAAGGCCGGTATGCGCTACAGATCTATAAATCCGAGCGGCCCTTGTTTGCGTCGGGCGACAAGAAGACTGCCAGTGCTGTTGAATATGAGGCAGCCGTAATGGGTTCCAGCGCCCATTTTGGCGCGCTTTCGCTCGATCCTGATGAGCACACGCTGACCTTCAACATTGAGCATTCGGCGTTCAAAAATTGGGAGGGTACCAGACAAAAAAGAACATTTGCGTTGAATGGCGACGAACTCAGCTACCAGATCCCGGCCAGGCCGGATGGGGGAGTTCCGATTTCGATATGGAAGAAAATGAAATAGGGTACATCGTACGCGCGCGGAATACGGTGCAAGCGACCGTGTTAGTGGTGTCAAATAGGCCATATGAACAATGCCATTTATCCCAGTTTTTCGCTACGACGGTAAACCGCTTCCTGATCGACAACGGCGTGCTGGACATCCACACCGACCGCATCGTCGGCATGGTGGTCGATACCGGCTGCGCCTATTTCAGCTCGATTGCCTTCCCCGATACCGTGCATGCCGGCCTGCGCGTGGCAAAACTGGGCAACTCCAGCGGGCGTTACGAACTGGCGCTGTACCGCAACAACGACGAACGACCGGCCGCGGCAGGTCATTTCGTGCAGGTCTAGGTAGAGCGCGACAGCAATCGCCCGGTCCCCATTCCGGATCCGGTACCTGCCGTGCTCGCGGCGATCACCTTGCCTCAGCCAGCTTAGGCGATGCCTGCTTGAACAGCTGGCTGATGCCCATGGTCAGCAGCGGGCCGGCCAGCGCCAGGTAGGAACTGTCCACGCCATACGGATTCCCCGCCAGGAACCAGCCGATGGTAACCAGCACCGACAGGATCACGCCAGCAAACGCGCCGCGCGGCGTGCCGAACTTGGGGGCGTAGAAGGCCATCAGCACCAGCACGGCCAGGGTAGCGCGCAGCGCCTTGCCGAGGAAGGCGATCAGCAGCAGCTTTTCCGCATACAGCGCCAGCACCAGCGGCAGCAGGCCGCACACCACGATTGCAACCCGCAGGAACAGCACCGATTTTTGGTCTTGCCTGGCCTTGTTGAAGTGCGGATCGTAAAAATCCTTCATCGCCAGCGTGGCCGATGCCAGCGTGGTTGCCGAGATGCCGCCAAACAGCGCGCCGGCCAGGCCGACGATCATCACGCTGGCCGAGAAGGCCGGCATGTGGGCAATCAGCATCGGGAAGGCGTCGATCGATTTCACGCCCGGGTACAGCACCGCGCTGCACATGCCGATCAGCGCCGCCATCACGCCAAACGGTATCATCAGCGACGACACGTAGAAGCAGGCACGCTTGGCGATGGCCGGATTGTCGGTGCTGACCAGCGCCTGGATCACGTACTGCGTGGCGAAGATCGAGCCGATACCGCCTATCATCCAGGCGAAGATCTGGCCCCAGCCGATCTCGACCCAGTTGAACATCTTGGCCGGCAGTTGTGCCTGCAGCGCGACTATGCCCCCGGTCTGCTCCAGCGCAAAAGCCAGCGCCAGGATCACCCCCAGGTATTTGACGGTGGAATGTGCGAAGTTGGTGTACACCACCGAACGCATGCCGCCCAGGCTGACGTAGATCACCGTCGTCGCGCCGACCAGCAGGATCGCCACTGTCTTGTTAATGTGCAGCACCGCCGCCAGCACGGCGCCGCCACTGGCATACAGCGCCACGGCGACGATGCTCAGCGCCAGGATGGTCAGCACCGATGCGGCGTAGCGCACCGGCTCGCCATACGCCTGCGCCAGGATGCCGGAAATGGTCGACTGCCCGCTTTGCTTGTACTTCTTGACCAGCACCAAGGCCAGCAGCAGGAAGCCGATAGCCAGCGCGACCAAGTTCCAGGCGGCGGAAATACCCAGCTCATAACCCTTCTGCGCCGTGCCGATGCTGACCGAGCTGCCGATGAATTCCGATAGCAGCAGCGCGCCGATCAGGTAGGCGGGATAGTTACGTCCGCCAGCAGTCATGCCCTCGCTGCTGTTGGCGTGCTTGCGCACGCTGTAAGTGATGTACGACATGAGGGCAAAGTAGCCCAATGCTATCGTACCGATGATGATCAAGCGTGATTCCATCTGTCTTCTCCAAGTTGCTACTACCGTCTAGCCGAGCAAGAATGCGCGGACTGCGCCAGTGAATTCCGTGGCTGCTTCTATGTTTGAAAGATGCGATGCCGGCACACTCAGCAACCGCGCACCGGCGATTTGCCGCTGTAACCACACGCCATCGGCGACGGTGGTGACTGGGTCCTGCGCGCCGGCAATGATTAATGTCTTCGCGAAGATCGCACTCACCTGAGGCCGCAAGTCTGCCTGCGCCAACGCAGCGCAGCAGGCCGCGTAACCACGGACGTCCTGGCCGCGCAGCGTGCCGACCATGTGCGCGACAGTCGCCGGCTCGCGTTCGATGAATCCCGGCGTGAACCAGCGTGCCGCCGCGCCATCGGCTACCCCGTCCATACCGTCCTGACCCACCTGGGCCGCGCGTGTGGTCCAGGCTTCCGCGCTGCCGATGCGCGCGGCGGTATTGGCCAGCACCAGCTTGACGATGCGGTGCGCATGGTGGATGGCCAGCCATTGGCCGGTCAAGCCGCCCATGGAAATGCCGCAAAAGGCGGCGCTGGGGAGATCCAGATGATCGAGCAGCGCCACCACGTCGCGCCCCAACTGGTCGATGCCCAATGCAGCGTCGCTGCAGGTGGACTGGCCATGGCCACGAGTGTCGTAGCGGACGACGAAGAAATCGGCAGCCAGCGCCGCCGCTTGCGCCTCCCACATGCCGAGGTCAGTCCCCAGCGAATTCGACAGCACCAGGCACGGGCGGGCCCGGTTGCCATCCGTGCGGTAATGCAGGCGCGTGCCGGCCAGATCTGCGTAAGGCATTTTCGGCTCCCTATCGGTCGTCGTCGCGTATCGAGGATGGGTGGCGGCACAGCGGCATCACTTCGATCTGCATGTACGGGAATAGCGGCAGCGAGGTCAGCAACTGGTGCAGTTCATCGACGCTGCCCGCATCAAAAATACTGATGTTGGCGTACTGGCCTGCGATGCGCCACAGGTGGCGCCACTTGCCCTCCTCCTGCAGGCGCTGCGACAGCGCTCTTTCTTCCTGCTTCAGTTGCGCGGCCTGATCCGCCGGCATCGCGGCGGGCAGGTTGACGTTCATACGGACGTGGAACAGCATGTGATCTCCTTATCTGCGCTGCATGTCGCGCAGTTTTTCGATATCGATGTCGACGCCCAGGCCGGGGCCGGTCGGCACTTGCAGCATGAAGTCGCGGTACACCAGCGGTTCGCGCAACACTTCCTCGGTCAGCAGCAGCGGGCCGAACAGCTCGGTACCCCAGGCCAGGTTGCTGAAGGTGGCGCAGAGGTGGGCGGTGGCCGCGGTGCCGATGCCGCCTTCGAGCATGGTGCCGCCGTACAGGCCGATGCCGTTCAGGCCGGCCACCGTCGCCACATCGCGCGCCGGCAGCAGGCCGCCGGACTGGGTGATCTTGACCGCGTACACATCGGCGGCATCGGCGCGGGCCAGCGCCATGGCAGAGTCCGGACCGTGCAGTGCTTCGTCAGCCATGATGGCAACGTCGAAGCGCTGCTTGAGGCGCGCCAGCGCGGCGATGTTGGTGGCACAGACCGGTTGCTCGATCAAGTCCACGCCGCCCGCTTCCAGTGCGGCGATACCGCGCAGCGCATCCATTTCGCTCCAGGCCTGGTTGACGTCGACCCGTACGCTGGCGCGCTCGCCCAGCGCGCGCTTGATGGCCAGCACGTGGGCCACGTCGGCCAGCACATCGCGCAGGCCGATCTTCAGCTTGAAGATGCGGTGGCGGCGCAGTTCCAGCATCTGTTCGGCCTCGGCGATGTCCTGGGAGGTATCGCCGCTGGCCAAAGTCCACGCCACTGGCAGTTCGTCGCGCACCCGGCCGCCCAGCAGTTCCGACAGCGGCACATGCAGGCGGCGCGCCTGCGCGTCCAGCAAGGCGGTTTCGATGGCGCACTTGGCGAAGCGGTTGCCCTGTATCGTCTTGCGCAGCTTGGCCATGATCTTCGCCACCTGGCTGGCTTCCGCGCCCAGCAGCAGCGGCGCGAAATAGGTGTCGATGTTGGTCTTGATGCTTTCCGGGCTCTCTTCGCCGTAGTTCAGCCCGCCGATGGTGGTGGCTTCGCCCCAGCCGGTGATGCCGTCGGCGCATAGTATGCGCACCAGCACCAGGGTCTGGGTATGCATGGTGGCCACGGAGAGCTGGTGCGGACGGATAGTCGGCACATCTACAAGGATGGTCTCAATATTTTGAATCATATTTATTCCGTATAATTCCTGACATGGGAATACCTTAAACCTGCTCCGGCGGGGCGTCCAACACTGAGTTGGTATGAAATCGATACCCGAAAGGTATGAAGATGGAACTCAGGCACCTGCGCTACTTTGTCGCGGTAGCGGAAGAAAAGAATTTCACGCGGGCGGCCGCGCGGCTGCACATCGCCCAGCCGCCGCTGAGCCGGCAGATCCAGCAGCTCGAGCAAACGCTGGGCGTGGCGCTGTTTGAAAAAGGCTCGCGGCCATTGCGGCTGACCGAGGCCGGCCAGTTCTTCCTGACCCACGCCCGGCCGCTGCTGGAGCAGGTGCGCGACCTGAAGGCAATGACACAGCGGGTCGGCCAGCGCCAGCGCAACCTGTCGCTGGGCTTCGTCGCTTCCACGCTGTACGGCGAGCTGCCGGACATCGTGCGCCACTTCCGCGAACGCCATCCGGAAGTCGACGTGACCTTGCACGAGATGACTACGGTTGAGCAGATCAAGGCCCTGAAGGAAGGCCGCATCGATGTCGGCTTCGGTCGCCTGAAAAGCGAAGACCCGAGCATCCGCCGCATCCTGTTGCGCGAGGAGCGCATGGTGGTAGCGTTATTTCCCGGCCACCGGCTGGCCGGCGGCACCGGCGGTGTGCGCCTGACCGAGCTGGTCCACGAAAAACTGCTGGTCTACCCCAAGGCGCCCCGCCCCAGCTTTGCCGACCAGGTGCTGGCCATGTTCAGCGATGCCAACCTGAGGCCGGACGCCGTGGCCGAAGTGCGCGAATTGCAGATCGCCATGGGCCTGGTCGCCGCCGGCCAAGGCATCGCCATCGTGCCGGAAAGCGTACAGGCCATGCATCACCGCAACGTGGTGTATCGCCGGGTCGACGACAAGCACGCGTTCTCCCCCATCCTGTTCAGCGTGCGCCATATGGACCACTCGCAGGAGCTGGAAAACCTGCTGGCCTCGGTTCACACCATCTACGAGGAACTGGGTATTCCACACGTGAAGGAAAGTCTCTGACGCATCCCGAAAATAAGGCTTGCCATGCTGTGAAAAGCTTATATATTCATCAAATCTAACCTTTTGCTACGAGGTCCGGCATGACGATCTATGCCTGCACCAAATGCAATGCCCCAGTCTGCGAAATGGACCAGTTCCAGGCGCTGCAGCTGCTGCGCTTTCCCGACGACCTGCTCAGCTGTTACGCCGGCCTGAGGATGGGACCGGGCAGCGCAGTCTGTCCGCGCTGCTCGCACATCAACACCTTTGCGTTTCTGACCCTGGCGCTCGCCAAAGGCCATGCCGTGCTCGGCGTGCCCGAGAATAATCCGGCGCTGACCAAACTCAGCAAGATCGCGCGCCAACAGGTCGCCGCCAAGTTGCCCGGACGCACGCTGCACGTCACGCGCACCGTGCGTGAATTTCGCCGTGCGCTGCTGCTGCATTGCGTGGTCCCGGCCGGCAACCTGTTGAACGAATTCGGCGTACAGCAGGACAAGCTGGCCTGGGTCCGGCAGCACGCGACCAGGCTGGACCTGGCCTTCTTCAGCGCGATCTGGCTGGTCGGCAATGGCGCCGTGCCCGTGTTCACGCAAGAACTGAGTCCTGAAGCGCCCCCCTTGCCGAACGCCTTTGTTCCGGATGAGCAAGCGCCCGAGCGCACCGCCCACGTGCTGGCGCGCAAAGCCGCGCTGGAGATGCATACCCACAAGGTCGGCCAACTGGTGGCGACCGTGCTGCTCGATTGGGCCATCCGCTGCCACGAGCAGCGCTCGCTGCAGCCTTTCATCGACCAAGCCGGCGCAATCATCCCGTCGCTGATACTGGACGACGATGTGCTGGCCGCCGTCGCCAGCCAGTTGAGCGAGTTGCGCGAGATCACGCCGGAAGGCGAACCGGGCTCGATCGTGCAGCGCTATCTGGTCGACGCGGTGCTGGCCATCCTGTGCCAGGTCCACGAGCTACCCAATCCGCGCAAGCTGGAGTGGACTCGCGTCGCGCTGTTCTACGATTTCATGCGGCGCCGCAATGGCGATGACGAATCGGTGCTGCTGCCGCCAGAACTGCTGCGCGAGACGCTGGACCAAGCCCGTTACTGGCAAGTATTCACCGAGTTGGGCAAGCACGCCGGACTCACCGAGCTGAGCGAGGCAAACCAGACCGACATGCTGCACCTGATGGATGCGGCGGGCCGCGTCTTTCCGGATGAGGTACTGGCGCACATGCCGATGGCGGTCCACTATCGCGCCAGCAGCGACGACAAGGGCGTGCTGAGCAAAAGCCGCATGCTGCTGCGCGATGCCTTCCAGCCCGAGCAGCAGTTGCTGCTGATGACCGCCGTCTTCACCGGCTTGCGGCGGCAACATCCGAACCTGCTGCGCCCGGCGGTGGAAACGATGATCGATGACCTGGAAGCGCAGGCTGGCCTGCCGTTGGCACGCCGCTTGGCCATCCTGCGCATCGCCGTCGAGGAGCTCAACAGCAGCGGCCAGCATCAGGCGGGCGCACGGGCCGGCGAACGTATCCTGGCCCTGCTGGAAACGCCGGCGGCGGCCCAGCTGGACAAGGTCGAGCGCGCCCACCTGCTGAACGAAATCGGCAACTGCATGCGTTACGCCAGCCGCCTGGAAGACGCACGCACTCTGTACGACGACGCACTCGGCCTGCTCGGTGGCGACACCAAGCGCAGCGACGTGCGCGTGGGCCTGCGCAACCGCGCGATCGTCATGCGCGACCTGCACCATTACACGGCCGCCAAGGACAGCTTTGCCCAACTGATGCCGCTGGCCGGCAGCAGCGAACTGTGCGCCCTGATGGTCTCGCATGCGACCTGCCTGTGCGAGATGGGCATGGGCGCGGCGGCGCGCGACATGCTGGAAGCGCGCACCGACCTGCTCACCGGGCTGGATCCGAACACGTCCAGCCTGATCGAATTTTCCAGCCTGCTGGCCTACCTGCGGCTGCAGGACGGGCAAAGGGAGGCAGCCTTGCAATTGCTGCGTCCGCTGCTGGAGCCGGCCAAGGCACGCGACTACCACTGCACCGCCATGGTCTGGCAACTGGCCGCCCTGCGCGCGCAACCGCCCGACAAGGCGGCGCGCATCACGGCGATCGACGTGCTGAGCGATCTGTTCTCACGCATGTCCACAGCCTCGATGAGCAGTACCAGCATGGCCATCCTGGTCGAACTCAACCGGGCCATGACCGAGGATGGACAGGGCCAGCGCGCCGAACAGCTGTTGCGCGGCCGCAGCGTGCATGCGGATCCGAAAGTGTGCTCGCACTGCTGGCAGTTGAACCTGATGGCCGCAACCCATGCGCGGCGGCGCGGCGATGACGAGCAGGCCGGACTGGACTTGATCGCCGCCATGCGGCGTTTCCAGAGCGGCATCGCCAATGCAGCGGCGGTGGATGACATCCTCAGCTTCACGTCGCCGCTGGCGGCCATGACCACCGACCTGGTGCGCCAGGCCATCGCGCAGTTCGGCGACAACGGCAATCCTTTGATGATGCTGGCACGCTTCGCGGTCGACTTGCGCTGCGCGCCCATCCTGACATCGCGCCTGCGGCACATGGCCAGCCTGCCGGCGCCGCTGGACGATGCGGCGCAGGAGCAGGAACGCCTGCGGCAGTTGCTGCATGAAACACCGACGGTGCTGCTGCAAGCGGTCGGCATCGGCGACGACATCGTGCTGCTGCGTTCCTGGCTGGATCGCGACGGCCAGTTGGACGGCGACGTGCTGCACCTCGGCATTGCGGAACGCGATGCGGGCAAGATCGTCAGCCGGCTCGCTTTTGCGCTGACCGTCACGCCGCCTGGCGCCCGCGCCCTGAACCTGCAACAGGTGCGCGGCTGGCCGCAGCTTGCCGATGGCATACGCGCCGGCTTGGCCGGGCTGCCGGATGGCCTGCCACTGGCCATTGCGTCCGGGCCATTGCAGGAAGCGGCGTTCTCGCTGGCGATAGCCGGCGCGCGGCCGCTGTGCTTCGTGCCCAGCCTGGGCGCGCTGGCCGCGCTGCGCGAACGGCGGCGCCAGGCTGTCCTGCCCACCGGCCGGCGCACGCTGTTCACCTTTGCCACCTGGTTCGCCCAGGAGCGTGCGGATTCGGTGCGCGCCCTGGCCGAGGTCGCGGCCATCGGCGCCCGGCTGGCGGACAGCAAGCGCCTGACCGGCGTCCACGCCAGCGGGGTCGACGCGACCGGCAAGCGCCTGCTCGACGGACTGGCGCAGGCCGATGTCGCCTGGCTGGCCTGCCATGGCCACATCAGCCGCGATGCCGAATCGGTCGACCTGTACGTGGCGGCCCAGGGCAGCTTGCCGCCGGCTGACCTCAGCCTGATCAACAAGAACCTGCGCGACGCCCATATCGTCAACTGGCAAGCGCTGGCGGCGCTCGAACATGCGCCGCCGCTGGTGCTGTCATCGGCCTGTGACTCCGGCCTGACGCACACCAATGCCGGCGGCGAGCGGCTGGGCCTGGAGCGCCCCTTGTTCTGCGCCGGCACGCTGGCCTTCGTGGCGCCGATGTGGCCGGTACCCACCTGCGACATCCAGCCGCGCGTGGCCGGCCTGCTGGAGCAGTACCTGAGCGCCCCACATGCCGCGCTGGTCCACGATGCCTGGCGCGCGCGCCAGGACAGCCTCACGGCCGACGTGCCGCGCCTGGCAGCCGAGGCGCTGGCGGTGTTTGGCGATGCCCTTTAACCCCACTACTTGCAAGGAGTAGCGATGACACAAACTATCGATACGCAGCTGGCAACCATGAGCAGCGCGCACGTACTGGAAGCGGCCATGATGGCGCTGCCGCCGCTGCTTGGCATCGACGACCTGGAAGACGGCCCGGCCCGCGTAGCCGAACTGGCGCAATTGCCATTGTCCGAGCTGGCGCAACTGTCCGCCATCAGCAAGCAGGCCTGCGAGAACAGCGACGAAGTAGTGAGCCTGATCCGTGCCGTGCTGGCCAGCGCCAGCGATAGCGAGGCCATCAGCGACGAAGCCATGCACGATGCGCTAGACGCGGCCGGGCACAAGCAGATGGTGATCGGGCCGGACATCTACTATCTGGGCGTGCTGCTGATCGCCGCCTACGTCGCGATGCGTAACCGGGGCGTGACCGGCCGCAGCGAGAAAATCACCATCGAGGAAATGAAGGACGGCAGGAAGAAAATCACCATCGACAAAAAGGAAACCATACTCAATCCCCTGAGCCCACTGATAACCTTGATCGAGCACCTGCTGAAGAAGCACTGAGCAGCACATGCGTTCCCTGCTGCGCTATAGCCTGCCGCTGCTGCTGGCTGCGATTTTTCCCGTCCCTGCGCTGGCCGGCCAGGAGTTGCTCGCGATTCCAACCCGTCCGGGGGCCACGATTGCCGCGCTGGAAATGACTGGCAGCGCCGAGCCGGCCTATGTGGTGCTGTATCTGGTTGGCGGTTCCGGGCAGCGCAGCCTGCGTGGCCTCTATCTCGAGGACTTGCCCACCGATCCGCAGACGCTGTTCGGCGCCCAGCGCCAGCTCGCCGACCAAGTGGGCGCGATGGTGGCGCTCGATACCGCCAGCGATCACCCCGTGCTGGAAATGTACGACCGTCGCGGCGCCGAGCATCAGCACGATGTCAGCACGGTGATTGCCGCCATGCGCCTGCGCCATCCGACGGCAAAGATGGTCCTGATGGGCAGCAGCAATGGCGCGTACTCGGCGGCACTGCTGGCCAACCGACTGGGCCGCGAAGTCGATGCGGTGGTGCTCATCAGCGGCAATGCCGACACCTGGACCATGGCAGCCACCATCAGGCAGCCTTTGCTGGGCGTGCATCACCGCCGCGACGCCTGCCTGCCCTTCAGCGACAGCTATCCCAAAGCACACTTTCATCCGCTGATCGTGGTGGACGATACGCAGTTCCCGCCCGTGTATCCGTACACGCCGCGCGAATGCGGGTTCGAAAGCGCGCACACCCTGTACGGCCGGCGCGCGCAGGTCTATGCCGCCATCGGTGACTGGCTGTTGACGGGGAAGGTGCGGGAAAAGATCGAATGAGGTGCGATTGAGCCGGTACGATGGTCCGTACCGGCCGCCTGCCCTGCTTACTTCTTGCGGGTATAGCTCAGTTCCATCCACTTGACGTTCTTGCCGTCCGGGCCGGGGCCCCACATGTCGAAGGTGTGGTGGTCGTTGTCGGCGATGACCAGATTCATCGTGTACTTGCCGCTCTTGCCGGTCGCCGGGTCGACCATGGTGGCGTTGAACTTGATGGTCTTGCCGCTCAGCGTGCCGGTGGCGTTCATCATGCCGGTGGTCATGGTATCCATCCAGGTGCTGACGTAGCGCTTGGTGACGTTGTCATAGCCCTGGATGCCCAGGCCGGTGAACGGCTGGCCCATGAAGCTGCCGTTGTAATCCTCTTCCAGATAGCGGTTGCCGAGTATCCATTTGCGGGTGGTGGTGGCCGTGGTTTCCTCGGGCGGCTTGGACGGATCCATCCAGGATTTGGCCTTGACCTCAAAGGTGCCGGCCAGCGGCTCCAGCTTCTTGTGTGCCTCGCCGGGCTGGCCGGCTTTGGCCATCGCCTCCATCGCCGCCTTTTCATCCGCGGCGGCGTCCTTCTTGGGCTTGTCGGCAGCGGGGGCGGCAGCGGCGACAGCCAATCCAGCAACAAATACCAGGTAATGCACGATGTTCGGGACCCTCATGATGCCTCCTTCGTGACTAACGGTTGTGGGGAGTCCATTGTGGGCGCACCGCACTGGCGCTGTCAATCAAAGCTGCCTCCTGCCGGCAGCGCTCGACGAGGAAATCGAGCAGCACCCGCAGGCGCGGCGTCAGGTAGCGGCTGCGGTGGTATGGCGCGTGCAGCGGCGCGTCCGGGCAGCGCCATTCCGGCGGCACGATGGCAAGCCGGCCAGCTTGCAGATCAGCGACGATGTCCCACACCGATTTGACGATCAGGCCATGGCCGCGCAAGGCCCAGTCGCGGGCCAGCGCGCCGTCGTTGGTTTCGCGCGCGGATTCGGGCGGCACCGAATAGCCCTGCACCTCGTCGCCATGAGTGTACAGCCATTGGTGAATCTCGCCTGGCACCGCGCCGTGGACGATGCAGTGGAAGCGTGCCAGATCGCGCGGCTCGGATGGCTGGCCGTGCCTGGACAAGTAACCGGGCGCAGCGCACAGCACGCGACGCTTGTCGGCAAGGCGGCGCGCCACCAGGCCGCTGTCCGGTAGCACGCCGAAGCGCAGCGCGACATCGATCTCGTCCTGCAGCATGTTGGACAGGCCGTCCGAGAACATCAACGCCAGGCTCGCGTCCGGGTATTGCAGGTTGAAGTCATCCAGCCAGCCGGCCAAGCGGTTGCGGCCGAAGTCCGACGTGGCCGAGATGCGCAGCTTGCCACGCACGATGTTGCACCCCGATTGCAGCGCCGCGTGCGCATCGTCCAGCGATTGCAGCGCGAGACGGCAATGCTCCAGATACAGACGGCCTTCGTCGGTCAGGTGTGGTTGGCGCGTGGTACGCTCGAACAGGCGCACCGCTGCAAGCCGGCTTGGCCGGCCCGGATGCTGCCAGCCGCGTCGCGCAGGAACTGGCGTTGCGCCAAATCCAGGTCGACCTGTTGGTCAAAAACGCCGGGCTGGGATTGAGCGGCAATTCCTGTCGCAGGGGGCGGAGACCGCGCTGAAGGCTAAGGACCTGGACAGCTCCGACGACGTGGTGCGTAAATCGCTGGCCGCCTTCGACCGGGGCAACAGCGTCGCTTACCCGACGCGCATCAGTGTGCGCATTGCCACGCTGCTACCGCGTTTCCTGCTGCGCGCACTGATCACCCGCATCGCCGGCATGGCAAGCAGGAAGATGGGACTGTACTAGCGGTAAACAATTGCTTACATCTGATACCAAATCTGCGTCAGGCGAAGACAGCGCAGCGTGCGTTATGGAAGGGCAGGTGCACTCACCGGCCAACCACTTAAAACGAAAAGGTATAAAAATGAATAACGCCCCCAAGTCTTCCCTTCATCCTCTGCTGGTCGGCGCTGCCGGCGCCGTGATCCTGGTCAGCGGCCTGGGCGCCGCTGCCATCATGGGCTGGCTGCCGTCGTCGAACAGCCACAATGCCGATCCTTCCTTGAATCCCAACGGCCAGCCGGTGGCCAGCCAGTCTGTCATTGCGGCGATGCCTGTGCCGGTTGCCGCTCCGGTAGCGAGCAAGGAGCCGGTGCATCATCAGGGCGTGCCTGTGCATCATGCGGCAGCGCCGGTGGCCTGCCACGATTGCGGCGTGATCGAAGCGGTCAATGAAGTCGATACCAAGGGCCAGGGCAGCGGCGTAGGCGCGGTGGGCGGCGCGCTGGTCGGCGGCTTGCTGGGCAATCAGGTCGGCAGCGGCCATGGGCGCCAGCTGGCCACCGTCGCCGGCGCCATCGGCGGTGCGTTCGCGGGCAACCAGATCGAAGGCAAGGTCAAGACCAACCACAGCTACGACATCACCGTGCGCATGAACGATGGCGATGTCCGTACCCTCCGTCAGGCGGAGCAGCCCTCGTGGCGCTCGGGCGATCATGTGCGCATCGTCGACGGTGCATTGCGCAGCAACGGCTGATCGTCTGCCCTGCAACGCGGCGTGCGTCGTTCATCCGATGGCGCCGCGTTGTTCATCTGGTTGCAGCCTTGGGCGGTTTGTTTAGTGCTAGACTCGTTCCCCGTTACGCACTCACAGGAAAACCTCCATGCCACTGACCCGCCTTCGGACCTCCGCCCTGATCGCCACCCTGCTGTTCGGCGCCGCCCACACCCTGCCAGCACTGGCCGCCGCTCCCGTCGCCGCCACCGCCGCGCAAGCGAGCGCAGCGAGCAAGCGCCTCGATAAACTGGCCGACGCGTTTTACGTCGCGCGTGCCAAATACGATCCGCTGCTGTACGCCAC
>FSZM01000150.1_pt1 | contig 17223 bp, 12 predicted proteins | sample 1638831 | NCBI WGS metagenome assembly FSZM01 (sample SAMEA3914813, study PRJEB12502) | metagenome | biome: forest; material: soil | place: Canada | collected 2011-07-07 | depth 0.3 m
GCAATACCTGGACCGCGGCGACTTCTTCGAGAAGATGCGCGGCGCGCTGACGCGCTACGGCATTTCGCCGGCGCAGATCGAAGTCGAGATCACCGAGAATATCTGCATCCGCAATCCGCAGTACGCAATCGAGCAGTTGAACAAGTTGTGCCAGCTGGGCGTGTCGGTGGCGATCGACGATTTCGGCACCGGCTATTCGTCGCTGTCGTATCTGCACCGCTTCCCTATCCACACCATCAAGATCGACCAGTCCTTCGTCAAGGAAATCCACGACGAGCATGGCCACTATCCGGTGATTTTGGCGATCATCTCGATCGCGCGCGGCCTGGGCCTGCACCTGGTGGCCGAAGGCGTGGAGACCGAACTGCAGGCGCGCTACCTGCAGGCGCATGGCTGCACCACGATGCAGGGCTATTTTTACTATCGGCCGATTTCGCTGAGCAGCTTCATCACCGTATTGCAGGACCAGAGCCGCTTGAACGCGCCCAGCAGTGCCGCGCCGGCGCTGCACGTGGTGCCGAGCGATACCGCAGCACCCATGGTCGCGATTCAGGCGTAACCCGGCATGCAGAAATACAGTCCGACCGAGGCCGACGCCTCTTCCGGCAGCACCTACACGGCGGAGTTCCTGCGCGTGAAGCAGCTGGCCGAGCGCGGCGTCGCGAATGCCCAGCATAGCCTGGGCTTCATGTATTTCAATGGCCAGGGCGTCGAGCAAAGCTATGAGCAGGCCGTGGCCTGGTATCGCCTGGCGGCCAACGCCGGGCTGGAACACGCGCAGTACAACTTGGGCGTGATGTACCAGAAGGGCCAGGGTGTCGAGCAGGATTATCACGAAGCGGCGCGCTGGTATCTGCTGGCGGCCGAGCAGGGCTACGCGGCCGCCCAGTACAACCTGGGCTGGCTGTATGCCAAAGGCCAGGGCCTGGAACAGAACAGCCAGCAGGCGATGCACTGGTTCAGCAAGGCCGCCGACCAGGGTGACGCCGGCGCGCAAAACAACCTGGGCATGATGTACGACACCGGCAAGGGCGTGCCGCAGGACTTCAAGCAAGCCATCGCATGGTATCGCAAGGCCGCTGAGCAGGGCTATGCACGGGCGCAGTTCAACCTCGGCCTGCGCTACGACAATGGCCAGGGCGTGGCGCAGGACGTGGGCCAGGCGATGTCGTGGTACCGCAAGGCGGCCGATCAGGGCTATGCGCCAGCGCAGTTCAATCTGGCGTTGCGCTTCGACAAGGGCGACGGCATCGCGCAGGACAGCCAGAAGGCCATCCTGTGGTACCGTCGCGCGGCCGAGCAAGATCACGCCAGCTCGCAGTTCAACCTGGGCCTGATCTACGATAACGGCCAGGGCGTGCCGCGCGACGAGCAGAAGGCGCTGGACTGGTACCGCAAGGCGGCCGAGCAGGGCCACGCCGCCGCGCAAAACAACCTGGGGCTGCGCTACGACCACGGCCAAGGCGTGCCGCAAGATTACGAGCAGGCGCAGTTCTGGTACCGCAAGGCCGCCGAACAAGGCTTCCCGGCGGCGCAATACCATCTGGGCTTGTTGTACGATAACGGCCACGGCGTGGTGCAAGACCACCAGGAAGCGATCTTCTGGTACCGCAAGGCGGCCGACCAGGGGCATCTGCGCGCCCAGTTCGACCTTGGCCTGCGCTACGAAAACGGCCAGGGCGTGCCCCAGGACTACCGCAAGGCGATGGGCTGGTACCGCCGCGCCGCCGAGCAGGACTATGCCGCCGCGCAATACATGCTGGGCCTGCTGTTTGACAACGACGAGGGCCCGCAGCCCGATTGCGCCCAGGCCAATGCCTGGTACCGCAAGGCGGCCGAGCAGGGCCACACGCTGGCTCAGTTCACGCTGGCGCTACGCTACGACAATGGCCAGGGCATGTCGCAGGATTATGCGGCGGCCCATGGCTGGTACCTGAAGGCAGCGCAGCAAGGCCACGCCCGCGCCCAGTTCAACCTGGGGCTGATGTACCTGAGCGGCCAGGGCACGCCGGCCGATCCAGGCCAGGCCTGGCTGTGGCTGGCGATGGCCGAGCGCAACGGCGCCCACGCCGCCGCCAAATACCTGAAAACCGCCGCCACCCGCATGGGACCGGCCCAGCTGGCCCAAGTCCGCGAGCGCCTGGAGCTGCTGCCGGGCTGAGCGCTGCCTGATGCCGTATGGCGGCCAGTAGGGATGGACATAGTCATCACGGCGGCCGAGATGAAGGCCCAGGTGCGCAAGCGGGGCAATGCGCCTGGCGTGCTGATACCCTAGTCGTTTCTGACGCAGTGTTTGCGCAAACTCAAGCTACTGCCCGAGTTGTTCCTGCCTGGACGGCCGTGGCCGGCATCTGCTGGCGTGCATTAAAGACTTTCCTATTACCTGCCGTTAATTGACCGACAACCCGGAATCCCGGGATGGCGATCCCTACCCTTTTTCGGCCGCTGCATGCAGATTAATACCAACCTCTCGTCGCTGAACGCCCAGTACGCTTATCAGCGGGCGGGGCAGGAGCGGGCTGTCAGCATGCAGCGGCTCTCGAGCGGGCAGCGCATCAATTCGGCCGCCGACGATGCGGCCGGGCTGGCCATCACCGAGCGGATGACGGCCGGCGTGCGCGGGCTGGAACAGGCCGGGCGCAATATCAACGACGGCATTTCGCTGCTGCAGGTCGCTGACGGGGCGGTGAGCCAGGTGGTCAGCAATTTCCAGCGCATCCGCGACCTGGCGGTGCAGGCCGCCAACGACACCAACAGCGACAGCGACCGCAAGGCGTTGCAGCAGGAAGCCGATGCGCTGGTGCGCTCCAACCTGCAAATCTCGGCCGACGCGAAATTCAATGGCCTGAGCCTGCTGGACGGCAGCTATGCGACCCAGCTGCAGGTCGGTGCCGGCGCCCAGGACACGCTGGAGGTGGCCATCCCCAAGCTGTTTGCGCAAGCCGGCCAAGGCAATGTCAGCGTCGATGTGCCGGAGCTGCAAGTGAAGCTGCAAGCGCAGGCCCAGCTGCCGCTGTTCAGCGGATCGCTGTCGATCAATGGCAGCGCTATTGGCGCCACGGTGGCCGGCGGCCAGCCCGGCCAAGGCAGCGCCAGCGCCTTTGCCGTGGCAGCTGCCATCAACGCGGCCGCGCCCAAGGGCGGCGTGAGCGCCTCGGCCAGCACCACGCTGAGCGGCGACGTGGCGGCCGGCGCCATCATTGCCGGCGGTGCGATCAGTATCAACGGCGTGGCGCTGGGGGCGATCACTGGCGTCAATGGCAATGCCTTGGCGGCCGCCGCGGCGGCCGCCATCAATGGCGCCGCTGGCAGCGGGGTTGCGGCCAGCGCCAGCGGCAGCACGCTGACCCTGACTGCCGCCGACGGCCGGGACGTCAGTATCGTGGGTGCCTCAGCCGGGGTGCTGGGGCTGGGCGCCGGGGTACATCGCGGCATCACCACGCTGCTCGACACCGCCAGCGGCTACGCGCACAGCGTCGCCATAGGCGGTAGCAATCCTGGCGCGGCTGGCTTTGCTGCCGGCCCCCAGGCCGCCAGCGCGACCGGCAATACCGTCACCGTCCTGTTACCGGCCAGCAGCGGCGGCGAGCCGCCCATCGACCTGACGACCTTCAGCGGCGCGACGCTGGCGCTGGACTACATCGACAGCAAGATCGACAGCGCCAACGCGATCCGCAGCTACCTGGGCGCGACCCAAAACCGGCTGCAGCAAAGCTATAACAACACGGCCAGCGAGTCGGCCAACCTGGCTGCCGCCCGCTCGCGCATCCGCGATACCGACTACGCCAGCGAGACGGCGCAGCTGACCCGGACCCAGATTCTGCAGCAGGCCGGCGCCTCGATGGTGGCCCAGGCCAACGCGCTGCCGCAGCAGGCGCTGCGCTTGTTGCGTTAGAAGCATCGCCACAGAAAGTGAGTAGTTCTTTTACCAAGAGTACCAGGGAAATCAAGCTACTTGCGGCACAATAGGCACTTGGCGGGCTCGTCATCGCGATCCTGGAGTAAGCATGTCTACCACCACCGTGTCAGCGCCGCTGCATGCATCGGCAGAAATGTTCCGCTTGATGGCGGAGCACATCAAGGATTGCGCGATTTTTCTGATGGATACGCGTGGCATCATCACGGCCTGGAACCACGCCTCCGAAACCATGACCGGCTACGGCGCCACCGAAGCGATAGGCCAGGCGCTGAGCATGCTCTACAGCGACGCAGACCAGGCCAGCGGCTGCCCCGCGCAGCATCTGCAGCAGGCCGCCCAGCACGGCGCCTGCTGCGAGGAAAGCTGGCGCAAGAAAAAGGATGGCGGGCTATTCTGGGCGCACGTCGCGCTGACCGCGCTGCACGGCGAAGATGGCATGCTGCTCGGTTACTCGAACGTCACCATGGACCTGACCCAGCACAAGCTGCTCGAGCAGTGCCTGGACGACAAGGATGAAAACCGCCGCATCCTGGCAGCCGCCAACGCCGGCACCTGGAAATGGAATGGCGCCAGCGGCCGGCTGGAACTGTCGCCCGAGCTGCTGAACTTGCTGGGCTACGACCAGGCGCAGGGCAAGCCCGACACCAGCGACTGGACCCGGCTGGTCGAGCGCGAAGACATTCGCCGCCTGCGCGCCGAGGTGCGCCGTGTCATCGCCCACCGCCCGGCGCTGCCGCTCGATATCGAACTGCGCCTGTGCCGCCACGGCGCCGATTGCCGCTGGTTCTTCGTCCGCGCCGACTGGCAGAGCAATGCCGACGGCCAGCTGCAACTGATGGGCGTGTGTGTCGACATCCACGCCAGCAAGAGCATGGCCGGCGAGCGCGAGAGCTTGCTGCGCCAGTTGGCGTCGGAGCGGGCGCGCTTTCGTGCCATCCTCGAAGAAATGCCGTCGGCCATCGTGGTGGCCGAAGCGCCGTCCGGCAAGATCGTGTTCCAGAATAAAAAGGCGACGCAGCGCTTCGGTCCGCGTCATGCCGACGTCACCTGCTGCGGCGACTACGCCCGCTACGGCGCGCGCCGGCTCGATGGCAGCCTGATGCAGGCCGGCGACTTGCCGCTGACCCGCGCGGTGATGAACGGCGAGGTGGTCACGGCCGAAGAGATGCTGCTGCCGGACGCCGGCGGCGTGCTGGCCCATGTGCAGGTCAGCACGGCGCCGATGCTGGGGCGCGACGGCCAGGTCGAGGCGGCGGTGGCGGTGGTGCACGACATCGACGCGCTGCGCCAGGTGCAGCAATCGCTGCGCGCCGAGAAGGAACGCGCCGAAGTGACGCTGCGCGTCATCAGCAACGGCGTCATCACCACCGGCATGGACGGCCGCATCGACAGCATGAATATCGCAGCCGAGCAGCTGTGTGGCTGGCAGCAGGCACAGGCGCTGGGCCGGCCGCTGCCGGAAGTGTTGCAACTGGTCGATGAAATCAGCAAGGAGCCGCTGGCCGATCCGGCCGTGCGCTGCCTGCGCGAGAACCGTGCCGTGGCCAATGGCACCTCGGCGGTGTTGCTGGCGCGCGACGGCCGCCGCCATTCGGTGGAATTCTCGGCCGCGCCGCTGCGGCTGCTGGAGAACCAGCCGGCCGGCGTGGTGCTGGTGGTAAACGACGTGACCGAGTCGCGCGGCCTGCTGCACCACCTGAGCTATCAGGCCAGCCACGACGTGCTGACCGGCCTGGTCAACCGGCGCGAGTTCGGCACCCGGCTGCAACGGGCGCTGGAGCGCACCCGCCAGCCGGGCAACAACAGCGCGCTGCTGTACCTGGACCTGGACCAGTTCAAGATCGTCAACGACACTTGCGGCCACGCCGCCGGCGATGACTTGCTGCGCCAGTTGTCGGAAGCCTACAAGGCCCACGTGCGCGAGCGCGACACGCTGGCGCGCCTGGGCGGCGACGAGTTCGCGCTGATCGTCGAGCATTGCACGGTGGCCGAGGCGATGCGCGTGGCCAACAAGCTGCTCGATACCACGCGCAGCTTCCGTTACATGTGCAAGGGCCAGGCGTTCCGGCTGGGCGTGAGCATCGGCTTGATACCGCTGGACGGCGCCACCGCCACCGTCGAGGAAGCGCTGCGCCAGGCCGACCATGCCTGCTACATCGCCAAGGAAACCGGCCGCAATCGGGTATTCCTGCAGCAGGGCGAAGGCGTGGAGATGGAGCAGCGCCGCAACGATATGTACTGGGTACAGCGGCTGGGCGACGCCTTCCGCACCGACCAGCTGCAGCTGTACCACCAGCGCATCCTGGCGCTGGGGCCGACGGGCCTGGGCATGCACTATGAAATCCTGCTGCGCATGAAGAATGGCAACGAGCCGCCCATCACGCCGGGCAGCTTTTTGCCCGCCGCCGAGCGCTACGACATCATGCAGGAAGTGGACCGCTGGGTGCTGGAGCATAGCCTGGCCTGGCTGGAGCAGCATCCCGAGCATGTGGCGCAGCTGAAGCTGTGCACCATCAACCTGTCGCCGCGCGCGCTGGCCGACAGCGACTTCCAGCGCTACGCGGTGCAGTGCCTTGCCGCGATGAGCATGCCGGCCAGCAAGCTGTGCTTCGAGATCACCGAGACGGGTGCCTTTGCCAATGTGCAGAACACGCTCAATTTCATCCTGGCGCTGAAAAAGCTGGGCTGCCGCTTCGCCCTGGATGACTTCGGCACCGGCATGGCCTCGTTTGCCTATCTGAAGCAGTTGCCGGTCGACTACGTGAAGATCGACGGCTCCTTCATCCAGATGATGACGCAGAGTACGATCGATTTCGAGATGGTGCGTTTCACCAACGAGATCAGCCACATCATGGGGCGCCAGACGATTGCCGAATTCGTCACCGACAAGGGCACGCTGGACAAGCTGCGCGAAATCGGCGTCGATTTCGCGCAGGGCTATTTGGTGGGTAAGCCGGAGCCGTTAATGGCGTAAGCAGGGTTGGGTGGTCGCGCTTTAAAAATTCCATACAGAAACTATTTAACTAATTATCAATGTATAATAGTTAAACTTTCTTGATATGGAATGCTAATGAAAACCAAACAAACCGCAGTTTTCCTGGCCGCGGCGACGCTGCTGGCCCTGCTTTCCGGCTGCGCAACCGAAAGCTCGCAGGCATTGGCAGTGCCCACCGTGCAGAGCGCCAGCCGTCCTTATGCGGGCCCCCGCACCTTGGTCGCGGTCGGCAAATTCGACAACCGTTCCAGCTTCATGCGCGGCATTTTCTCGGACGGTGTTGACCGTCTGGGCAGCCAGGCCAAGACCATCCTGATCTCGCACATGCAGCAGAGCAATCGCTTCAATGTGCTGGAGCGCGACAACATGGCGGAACTGCAGCAGGAAGCGGCCTACAAGAAACAAGGCCAGAACATCAAGGGCGCCGATTTCGTCATCACCGGCGACGTCACCGAATTCGGCCGCAAGGAAGTGGGCGACCACCAGCTGTTCGGCATCATGGGCCGCGGCAAGACCCAGGTTGCCTATGCCAAGGTCACGCTCAACGTGGTCAACATCGCCACCTCGGAAGTGGTCTACACGGCGCAGGGCGCCGGCGAATACAGCCTGTCCAACCGTGAAGTGCTCGGTTTTGGCGGCACCGCCAGCTACGACGCTACGCTCAACGGCAAGGTGCTGGACCTGGCCATGCGCGAAGCAGTCGACCGTCTGGTGACCGGCGTGGAAGCCGGCGCGATGAATCAACCTAAATAAGACCTCCATGATGACCTCAGCTTTGATCAAACCGGCCGCGCTGGCGCTGGCCGCTGCAGCCTGCTGCGCCCTGAGCGGCTGTCATACCGCACCGAAGACCATGTACCAGTGGGGCAGTTACCAGCCGCAGGTGTATCAGCACTTCAAGGGCGAGAGCCCGGACCAGCAGATCGCCGTGCTGGAGAAGGACTTGCAAACCATCAGCGCCCAGGGCAATACGCCGCCGCCGGGTTTCCATGCGCATCTGGGCATGTTGTACGCGCTGGCGGGCAAGCAGGACCAAGTCGCCAGCGAATTCGAGACCGAGAAAAAGCTGTTCCCTGAATCGGCGGCGTATATGGATTTCCTGCTGAAAAAAGCCCCCAAGGACGAGAAATAATATGCTGAAAACATCGCTGAAACTAGCCACCTGCCTGCTGCCCGCCGCGTTGCTGGTCGCTTGCGCCACGCCCAAGGCACCGTTCGACTACACGGCTTTCAAGCAAGCCCAGCCACGCTCGATCGTGGTGCTGCCGCCGCTGAATAACTCGCCGGACGTCACCGCCACCTACGGCATGCTGTCGCAGATGACCTATCCGCTGGCCGAGGCCGGCTATTACGTGCTGCCGGTGGCGCTGGTGGATGAAACCTTCAAGCAGAACGGCCTGAGCAGCGCAGCCGATATCCATGCGGTCGATGCCAAGAAAGTGCGCGAGATCTTTGGCGCCGATGCCGCTCTGTATGTCACCATCACCAGCTACGGCACCAGCTATGCGGTGCTCAACAGCGTGGTGCAGGTGACAGCCAATGCGCGGCTGGTCGACCTGAAGACTGGTATCGAGTTGTGGCATGGCGCGGCGACTGCCTCCAGCGCCGAGCAGAGCAACAACTCCGGTGGCGGCCTGGTCGGCGCGCTGGTAGCGGCTGCGGTCAAGCAGATCATCAACAGCACTACCGATGCTGCCTATCCCATGGCGGGCGTGACCAGTAGTCGCCTGCTGTCGGGCGGCGTGAACAATGGCATGCTGTATGGTCCGCGCTCGGACAAGTATGCAAAATAAGCGCTGCTAGCGTTGCAGCAAGTGCCAACGGGCCGCTTGCAGCGGCCCGTTGCGCTTTTCGGCTCAGCGCTCGATCCTGGCGCCGCTCAGCCGGGCCACGCCGGCCAGCGTGGTCTGGGCTGCATTCAAGCCTAGCAGGAAGTCCTGGTCCGAATAGTTGGAATATAGATCGGTCGGCTGGTGCCAGTGCGGATTCCAGCCGGCGCCGATCTGCTGGCCACGCTCGTTCTCGCGCAGCGAAATCGCCGGCACCAGGTCCATGAACGGCGTGGAGTCGGTATTGGTCATGTGGAAGCCGACGGCGGCCGGGTAGTTGCTGGCGTACTTGTCGTTGGCGGCGCGCAAGGCCCAGGCCAGCTTGGCCGCTCCCTCGGCCTGCTTGGACGCGGCCTGGAATTCGATGTTGACGTCGGCTTCGCGGCGTTGCTGCTTGGGCGGCGCGTAGACCTGGCGGCCTTGCCCATCGAGCAGCGGCTTGCCGGCCGCATCGGTCTGCGGCACCGGCATGCCGTGGTCGAACAGCATCATGTCATGCTGGATCATGCCCAGCCACTTCGGCTCTGGATACTGGCCGCTACCCTTGGGCGATTCGATGCCCTGCAAACCCTTGCGCTGCTCGACGTAAGCGGCCGCGCCGTTCAGGCCGCTCTCCTCGTTATTCCACAGTGCGAAGCGGATCGAGCGCTCGGTGCCCACGCCTGGCGCGCTGAAGATGCGCGCCAGTTCCATTACCAGCGCCGTGCCCGAGCCATCATCGTTGGCCGCTTCGCCAAAGCCGATGCCGTCCATGTGGGCGCTGACGATATACATTTCTTCCGGATGGGTAGTGCCGACCTTGGTGCAATACACGTCTTCGCGCAGCGAGGTGCCGACCGGGGTGGGCTCGGCGTTCAGCGCGCGCAGGCGCTGGTCCGGCTGGCGCAGCGGATCGCTGTTGACGCCGGTGGGGGCGCGCTCGCCGAACAGCGTGCTGCCGCCCTGGCCCGCTGGACCGCCGGCGCCGCCGCTGGGCAGGCCGGGCGCGCGCTGGGGGGCAGGCGCGTCGGGAGCTGGCTGGGTGTACTGGTATGGCAGGCGCTCCGGGGCGCAGCCATAGGACTTGAGCTGGGCTGCAATCCAGTCCAGTGCCTTGCGGTTGCGTTCGGTGCCTTGGCGGCGGTCGCCGAACTGGGTCAGGCCCTTGATGCTGGCTTTGTACTTATCCAGGTCCAGCTGGCCGACCAGCAGCGAGACCGGATCCAGCGCCGGCGGCGGCGGCACCGGCGCCGGCGCGACGGCCTGGGCGAAGACGGCAGGGGCGATGAGCGTAAGGGCGATGCTTGCGGCGATGGCACGACGTGCTTGCATGAGACATCCTATGAGTTGCAGAGAAGGAATCCATTACAGCGGCAGGCAGCGCCATTGTCAATGCCAGTTTCATCGGCTTTTTCGCGGTGCCGGCATAGCCTCGCTGCATCTCGTGCTGTATCTCGTGCTGGAGCGCGATGCAATAGCCATTTGGCAGCACACGATAGAAAAGGTCGTGACAGAGGACACACATCAATACCCAGGTGCTCAGCTAACTACCAAGAAAAGCGCCATGACGCACCTGATGGCCGATAGTTTGCGCGTGGTATTAGCGCACTTGTTGCCGCAATTGCCATCAGCGGCAAGTCAGGTGCGGTGCAGTTTTTGTCGAGCTTGAGAGGCGGCGCAGACCAAGATGGATCCCCGCCGCTGGCCTCAGGCGCGGCGAGCCCGCAAGGATACGGAGCTTGCCGACGGCGTCCGGCCTGGCGTCACCAGCGCCAGGCCGGCAGCGGCTTTGCCTTTCGCGCCGGCCTGCGGCGGCAGCTTGAACACTTCCAGCGCCTTGGCCACTGCCTGCGCCTGCACATCGAGCACGCCGGTGGCGGCCGAGGCTTCCTCGACCATTTGCGCGTTCTGGCGGGTCACTTCGTCCAGCTCCATGATGGCGTCCTTGACCTGGTTGACGCCGCTGCTTTGTTCGCGCGTCGAGCCGCGGATGTCGCCCATGATGGCGGCAACCCGGCCGATGGCGGCAATCACCGCGTCCATGTCCTGTCCGGCGGTACTGGCCATGGCCGCGCCGCTTTCGATCTTGCCGGCCGAGGCGTCGATCAGGGCCTTGATGTCCTTGGCGGCGGCGGCACTGCGCTGGGCCAGGTTGCGCACTTCGGTGGCGACCACGGCGAAGCCGCGTCCGCTCTCGCCGGCGCGCGCCGCTTCCACCGCCGCGTTCAGCGCCAGGATATTGGTCTGGAAAGCGATGCCGTCGATCAGGCTGATGATGTCGACGATCTGGCGCGAAGAAGCGCTGATGTCGTGCATGGCCGTCACCACCTGCGCCACCGCCACGCCGGTGCGCTCGGCCAGCGCAGTCGCTTCGCTGGCCACGCCGTTGGCGATGTTGACGTTGTCGGCGGTCTGGCTGACCATGCCGGTGATCTGGCCCATATTGGCCGAAGTCTGTTCCAGGTTGGACGCCTGCGCTTCGGTGCGCGCCGACAGGTCGGCATTGGCGGCGCGCACCTGGGTGGTGGTGCTGCGGGTCAGCGTGAAATTGCTGCGGATGTCGACCAGGATCGACGCCAGGTTCAGGTTCAGCTGGCGCACAAAGGCTTGCAGCTGGCCCAGTTCATCGTGACGGTCGACCGCCATGCGGGTGGTCAGGTCGCCACCGGCCAGGATGCGGGCGGCATGGATGCTGGCCTTGATCGGGGCGACCACCGCATGATGCAGGTTGTGCCAGCCGTACAGGGCCAGCGCCGCCATCAGCAGCGCTTGCAGGTGCAGGGCGCTGTCGGAATAGGGCAGCACGGCATGGGCCGCCATGGACAGCGCCAGTGCCGCCAGGCTGCCCAAGCACAGGGCGAGCCGCTGCGCCAGCGTGATGTCGCGCAGCGCATTGGCCAGCTTGCGCCAGCCGCGCGCGGCTGCGGCGCCGCGCACGATGCGGATGCCGTCCGGATTGCTGCCCTTGAGGGTGCGGTAGAGTTGTTCGGCTTGCTGGATCTGCTCGCGCTTGGGCTTGGTGCATACCGACATGAAGCCGGTGGTGGTGCCGCGCTCGATTACCGGCGTGACGTTGGCAATACACCAGAAGTAAGCGCCATCCTGGCAGCCGTACTTGACCAGGCCGCGCCATGGCTCGCCGGACAGCACGGTGCGCAACATGTCGGCGTCTACCTCGGGCGGCATGTCGGGGTGGTACAGCGAATTTTGCGGGCGTCCGCCCAATTGCTCTTCCGCGTAACCGCTGGCCTGGATGAAGGTGGAATTGGCGTAGGTCAGGCGGCCCTTGAGGTCGGTGGTCATGACGATAGGCTTGCCGTCTTCAAGGACGGTCTCGCGGCCGGCCGCCTGGGATGTGCTGCGCATATGCGATCCTGTGCATGGGTTGACGAAGGTGGCCAGCATACTAACAGATTTAGGTGTCAACTATTTTCTTGAAAGTATGATTTTTGCACGCGCACAACAAACGGCCCGTCGAGAAGCGGCGAATATGCTGCGTTGGCTGTTGGCGCTCGGAAATCACCGAACCCACCTATGCGGAGCGCCAAGCTGGGCTTCTATAAACGGCCGATGAGGCTCGCACGCTGATGTCGATAGCCTGTTTGGACCCGGTGGCCGGGGTGGGGGCTTTTGACCGATCGAGCCGGTGGCCACCCCGGGGGCTTTTGCCTGCTCGGCATCAAAACGCCGTGCAAGTCTGCGAATTGCCTTGCGATCAATTTCGGTGATGCGAGCGATTTCGCGCTGACTCTTGCCGGCAGCCAGCAGCGTGAACACCGTTGTTTGCAGATGTGGTTTCAAGACGTTCACCTCGTACCCCCTTCATCGGTCGAAGGGGAAAGATAACGTCCTGCCGGCGGGATCCGGAAACGACCTTGGATTGCTGCTTTATTGCAACTTTACAAGCTCGTCAGGTGGGGGCTTTTGAAGTGACCAAAGGTGGGGGCTTTTGACCGGCCAACGGGGCTGGATAACTTCAAACCGATCAATGACACTGCGGGGCACGCGGTCGGTGACGAGGTATTGAAACGGGTGGCTGCAAGACTCAAGGAAAATACGCGCAGTACGGATATTTGCGTGCGCATAGGCGGTGACGAATTTGTCGTCATCGCTACCCAGCTTGACAACGAAGAGCAAGCCCTCGAGATTGGAAACAAGTTGCTCAAAAAAATTATTGCCGAGATTGAGATAGACGGGCAAACCTACGGATTAGGCGCAAGCATTGGAATCGGACTCTATCCGCGACATGGGCACAACTTAGACGATTTGATGAAATGCGCCGACAGCGCGATGTACCTCGTCAAGCGCAACGGGAAAAACCGATGTGCCATTTACCAAGCATCAGAGGGGGTGGGCAAGACACACATTTGCTAGGGAGTTGCGCTGTGGTCTGCGCTGAGCGCGTTGGCGATATGACGGTTGATGGCGCCGCTGGACTTCATCTTTGACAATATCGCTGTCAAGCGCGGCACCAGCGCTGCATGCCGCTTGTGCAGATAAATGTAGACCGGCGTGTCCTGCACCAGACCGGCGTTGTACACATTGCTGTATCGGTTCTGCAGTCTGAGCAGTTGCAGCTGCCCAAATTCCTCCAGGTCGACCAAGATATCGGTGCGGCCGAGCGCGACGTTCTGCAAGCCAGTTTGGCTGTCAACCACAGAGGAAATTTGCTGCGAAGGCAGGATCTGCTCGAGCCGCGCTTTGAAGGTGGGATACCCGGTACGATATTGCACCCGGTATGACGTGCCTTTCAGACTATCCCAGCCGTTCACCTTCAGGCCGGGAATGCGCGTAAAAGCCGATACCCGAAACGACAGCAGGGACTCATCGACCCGGATGAGGTTTGGATGGTCATCGCCATACGTCAGCGCTCGCCCCACTTCGCCATCGATCCTGCCAGCATCGGCTTCGATGGCCCCACGCAAGGGTGGAAACGAGCGTACTTCGGCATCCAGACCCATTTGTTTAAAGGCGTCCGCGCAAATTAACGACACCACTCTGGGGGCGTAAATGGTTTCTTTGGGCCAGGGATGCGCAAGCAGAATAGTCTCACCTGCATGTACCACCCCATGCATCAGGCTTATACATAGCATCAGCAAAGCTGGATATCTCACGGTAGACCCAGGCACGGAAAACTGGCGGGGAAGTTTTGCCTTTATTCTACTCCTGAGTCGATGCGGATGGTTTGCGTGAACTGCTGGTCCACATCATGGACTTGCTTGCTGTCATCATACTTGGGCGGAGTTGGACATCACACTTTTCATCACAGCAAGGGCTGGGCAGCCTGGTCAACATCGTTGAAACCCGCGTAGCATGCGTGGCATGCGGGTGCAGCTCAATGGTAGAGCAGAAGCTTCCCAAGCCCCGCCGTCTCAAAAACCAGCGCTGTTCATGCGCGTCTGCGCCGCGTGGAAAATCTGAATCTCGACAACTCCACGTAAGCCAAGGAGTTAACAGCCATCACATATTCGCCCCCACCTTGGTCCGAAAAAGCTGCTGACGTTCTGCGCAAACTATTGCTTTAATCGTCGTCTGAATCGTCCTCGTCATCACCGAACTCCTTCGGCTTTAAGCCTGCTTCGGACACGATGCACGGATACTCGATTTCTGGCTGCGGCTTTGTTTCCTTGCCCCGCTTGCTAATCTGAAAGCACCACGACGCACCAAAGTCGTAAAAATAGTATAGCTTCTTGTTCTTGGGCAGCGGGAAGATTGCCGATAGCGGTATGTCCATTACGTGCGCATCGTCTTCGTCCCATTCGCCGTCCGGCGTGAACCACGTCTTCTTGCCGCGTATGCCATTCGCTAGATAGAACTCGTCCAGATGATCGTCTTCTTCGAAATCGACCATCCACAAGATGTGCGACGCCAAGTCACCCAGCGTCAACTCGACCGGCGCCTCGATCACGAACTGATATGGTTCTTTAAGATACCTGCCACCGACGCACTCGATGGACAGGGTGAAAATTCCGCTCATTGCGCTTGCTCTCCATGTGAAAAAGTTTGGCGACATTGCTGGTCCCGGTCATGCCGGCCGCCGCGCCGTCAGCACATGCGGGGTAGCGATGGTCGCATGTATTGCGACAGCGCATGGCAGAATTTCAGGGCCGGGCTTAGGTGCACCACAGTTAGCAAGGGATTGTACGACATCCGATGGGTGAAATGCCAAGGCGGGCAAGCGGCAGCGAACCGAAAAAACCGAAATACAGATGAGCTCGTGAGGCTTGTTAGCGGCGCGCAAACCCGCGTAAGATGCGGCTAAGCATCGCTGCACTGGCGGATTCCAAGTCATGCTGGGGCCGCAACATGTCTGTGCAGCGCCGATCCCACTCCGTTCTACCAGTCACTCCATGTCAAAAAAAATCAAATCAACCGAGCAGAACAAGCCGCAGAGCGCACAAGTCGATGCCGTGCGACGCCTGATGCAGAATGGCAATTTGGCGGCGGCGCGCACCCGGCTGGCGACGTTGCGGCGGAGCTTTCCCGGGTACAAGCCCCTGCTGGCGATGGCCTGGGAAATCGAGGACCAGGCCGGGGCTTCCTGGGCCGCCGCCGCCCGTGCTTTTGACTGGGCGCAGGTCGCCGCAGCGAGTAAGGATGCGCAGTCGGCGCTGGCCGAGGCGGCGTTCGCCATCGGCCTGGTGGCGCTCGGCAACGCCAGTTCCCTGCGTTTGGCAAGGCTGCGCGGCATGCCGTCGCCGCCCTTCCAGGGACTCGATACGCCGCTTGGCCCACTGAGTGGCGAAGAGGCGGAACTGGCGGACATTTCCCGCCTGTTGCTGCAGGATGGACGCTATGACGAGATGATCGAGCGGCTCATCGATGCCTCCCATCCGGCCCTGCGCAACAATCTCGCCCTGGGCTATTTTGCACAAGGCGAGGTGGCACGGGCGCGGGATGAATTCGAGAGCAATTGGCGCCAGCATCCCCGCAACTTGTTTGCGCTGGAGCGCATAGTGCGACTGCGCCTGTGGTGCGGGGGACATACCCATGCGGCGCCACTTGTCGCAGCGTTGTTGGCGAGCACACCGCTGCGCGCCGAGGATGCGCTCGGTAAACTCGGCGGCCTGATCCTGCTGGGCGAGTGGCAGGCGGCTGCAGCCTACTGGCAGGGCGCGCCGGACGCAGGGCAGCAGTATGGCCGGCGTGATCAGATTAGCGGACTGTGGGCGTATGCGGGGGCGGTGCTGGCTCTACGTGATGGCGACTGGGCAACCGCCACCGAACGCCTGCGCCTGGCGGCGCAAGCCAGTCCGGATGCTTCGGCGATCCGGGAGTTGCAGCAAGCGTTGGCGTTGGGAACGGACTGGCACGAGTGCATCATTGAATTGGGGGCGCTTGGCGCATGGTTTCCGGTGGCTTGGTACAGCGGCTTGCTCGCGCTGCGCGACGCCAATAGCCCGGATCTGGTGCAGCAGGTGCACCGCTATCTGCGCAGCTGCGACGCCCATGCCGATTACCTGGGGCTGGCGGTACAGCTGGGCGGGCAACAGGTGCGCCTGGTCGCGATGGAGATCTTGATGCAGCGCGCCAGGCAGGGGGATGTGCAGGCCAAGGCGCAGTTGATTGCGCTGCTGGCGCGTCCATGCGGGCCGGACGGCTACCGAACCCGCCTGCTCGGCTGGCTGCGGGATGAAAATTTGCTCGAACGCGGTGCCTCGATGCCGATGTTGCTGAACGGCGAGGTCAGGCCCATCAGGCCGCTCTCCTTCCGCCTGACGCCGGAACCGGTGCGCGACAATCCTTATCCACCGGCAATACAGGAACGCTACGAAGACCTGGTCGAGCTGCTGGGGCAGAGGCGGCCGGTGGCGGCGCTGGAGATCGCACTGGAAATTTGCCGGCTCGCTCCAGAGGTACCGATGAGCCACGTCAACCTGGCGCTGATACGGGAGGGCATCGGCGAGCGCGGCGAGGAAATTGAAGCCTCGTTCAGACGCGCGCTGGAACTGGACGAGCAATACATATTCGCCCGTGCTGGTTTGGCCAGAGTGCTGGCCCGGCTTGGCCAGGTAGAGGCAGCCAAGGCCATGCTGGAACCGGTTTTTCCGCGCGACGAATATCATTATTCGGAATGGCGCACCATCTTGCTGGCGCAGCGCGAACTGGCCCAGGCGCAGGGCGATGTCACTAGTTTGGCGGCACTGGACCAGTCGCTGCGCGATTTGGATAGTCTGCAAGCAGACTAAGCGCGGTTGTTGGCGCAGACGCTGTTCTGGCCCGCATGCTTATCTTAGGCCGAATATTGGCTAGCGCTTTAAATTCAAGGTAATAAAAAAAAGCCCGCTGAAGCGGGCTTTGTAATTTCATTATTTCTGCACGGGCAGTTCCGCTAAAGACATTACCAACGTGAGCGGATCGGATGGCGATGGAATAAAACCATATTTCGAGTAAAACGACGCTGCCGCAGAGTCTTTTGCATCTACAAACAAAAAGGAGCCGCCGATATTTTCAGCAACTTGGCGCACTCGCTCTATCGCATGAATGAGCAAGTATTCACC
>FSZM01000161.1_pt1 | contig 16907 bp, 18 predicted proteins | sample 1638831 | NCBI WGS metagenome assembly FSZM01 (sample SAMEA3914813, study PRJEB12502) | metagenome | biome: forest; material: soil | place: Canada | collected 2011-07-07 | depth 0.3 m
CTCATATACCTACCACTGTTCCAATGGCAGAGTACATCGAGGGCAAGCTTGAGAATCGAGAAGCTGAGTAGGCACTACGCCTCGGGCATTCCACGCAAGTATTCGATATCAAAAATAGCACTCCGCCAAGAGGCTTCACCGCTCTTACCGGTGCCAAAATGTGTCGGCAGTTCAGTGTTTTTCAGCACTTTTCCGTTGAGCGAAATTGTATAGCGCAAACTCGTATATTCAATATCGTACTTGTTTTGTTGGCCCTGAATGCGGGTGTAGGTTTCGCGCGTTGCTGGCATGATGACCTCCATTTGAAGTCCCACACAGTAGCACTTACTGAGGATGGATGAGGCGCGATACGACAGACTCGCGCGGCATGGTCGGGCATTCAAATTCCCACTCCCATAACAGCGTCACATGCACTTAGTACGCCCCTCACCGCCCCAATCCATCGGACTTAAGCGTTCAAGGATAAACGTTCCATTTTTTCTTCAAATTAACATCGAAGCCGCTTGACAAACCACACGCTTCGCGCGGCCGCCGCTCTGCTTGCGAGGCTTTTTCGCGGGCAGAGCGGCGGCCAATAGAGACCTTTTTTGTCTCTATTGGCCGCCATGTTGGAACAACTACTCCTCGCCTTCTCCGAACACCTGCATTCCAGCCAGTTCCGCGATTTGGCGCGGCATCCTGATTTCCCCAACGCGTTCACCCGCGCCCGTAAACTGCCCTTGCCAGCGCTGCTGGCCGTGTTACTGAGCGGCATGCGCAAGAGCATCCAGGCCGAGCTCGATGAGTTTTTCGCCCATCTCCAACAGCGCGCCCAACTGGGGCGCCATGTCTCCGAGCGCGCCTTTTTCAGTGCCCGCGCCAAGCTGAGTCCAACGGCCATCCCAGCGCTCAATGCGTGGCTGGTGCAACAGGCCGATGCCTCGGGCTTTGTGCCACGCTGGCATGGCCTTCGGCTGGTCGCCGCCGACGCGTCAACGCTCAGCTGCATATCGGCCAGCCGGTGCATGCTTCGCCACATAACTGCGCTCCCTGGTGCTGAATCGTTGGAGCGTGCGAGGTAGCCGCCAGTGGCGCATTTTTCTCGAAATAGCGCGAAAGCGGCAGCGCCGCCCGAGATCTCTTGCTGCCTTTGACCAAGCGCTTGAGGAGGTCAATCTCCGTATGCGTCAGTGCTATCTCTGGCTCGGCATACGGACACGTGCGGTTGAGCATGGTCAGCCAAAAAAATGCGCCAGTTGATGATGCAGAAAACAGAGACCAGATTGGCGAGCCGGTCCGCCGCGGCAATCCGGTTGCGTTTCGTGCTCGTTGTGCCTATTCAATCTTGACGATTTATCATTTTGTACATTACGTCATATTGACACGTCAGTCATTATGATGTTTAATAGCACCGTTTCGCGCCCACGCCCATAACCGGCAGGTCAGCCACAGCTCAGCAAAACGACGTGAAATCCTGGCAATGCCAGGGTGCTTAGTCACGCCAGGCTTTGCCCAAAGCGAAGCGCTGACCAGCCTGCGCCCCGCAATCCTGTAGTCGCGTCGCGGCAAGCAAACGGCTAGCCAGCAAGCGACCAACGTAACGTAAAGGTTGCAGGAGGCACAGGCGCTGGTTCGAATCGATAGCGCCAAGTAGTAGCCCGGACCGTAACGGTTCGGCGCACCAGGTCGGCCACCATGAAGAAACAACATGGTAGCCGGAAAAAAACATTGCACCGCGCCGCGGTGCTCACGCCGGCAACCCCGGCCATTTCACAAGAGGATACTCATGAATACCTATCGTCGTTCACTGCTGCTCGGCCTGGCCACCCTGACCCTGGCCCTAGTCGGATGCGCCTCCAAGCCCGACTTGTCCCACATCCAGGATCCCAATGCCGACTTCCACTCGTATCACACGTTTGCATTCCTGTCGGATCGGCCAGGTGCCCAACCCTCGCTGGTCGAACGGCGCCTGCTCGCCGCCACGCGCAGCCAGCTCGAGCGCCGCGGCTACGCCTTCGACGAGCTGGCCCCGGACGTGCTGGTGAACGTCGCCGCGGTCGTGGAGGAGCGGCAAGAGCTGCGCGCGACACCTGGGAACTTACCTGGCACGGAAGGCGTGGAGTCGGAAGACTACCGCCTGGGCCGCCTGGGTATCGACCTGATCGATGTGCGCCGCAGGGAGGTGGTTTGGCACGGCAGCGCCGAAGGCCGTCTGAGCGCCGCCATGCTGCGCGAAGCGGGCACCGCAGCCGATAAGGCGGTCGAGGCGGTCTTCGAAGGCTTCCCCATTAAGCCAGGCGCGCGAGCAGCGGCGACGACGGAACGCTAGGCGGCATGCACCGTCCGGCCGCCGGATACGATGCGGACGCAGCTTGCCTTCGCCCCGCCCGCCGGGACCAGGTCGCAGGCGCGCAGTCCGAATCGATGCGGCGGTGCAGTCATAGGAGTTCAAGGCGGTGCTACGCGGGCTGTGTCGTAGGCGTCGCGCACCGCCTGTTCGCCCAGAAACAGCCCCACCGTGTGCGCTCATTCTTCCGCCTCTTCCATTTCCAAGACCCATCTGTCGTCACCATTGGCGACTGCTGACTAACACGGCCGCACGTCTGGACTGGGCGCCGCCTTTCATCGATCACCCAACACTATGCCCCCGCCCCCGGACTTACCATTGCCACCCTGTTCGCCGTCGCCGCCATTGCGCTGTGAACCTTGAGCGCCCAATTCGAAGCATCCATCAAATCCACCATCGAGACCGAAGGCGCCCTTGCCCCTGCCATCCATGCCGTCCCCGCCTCCCCCTCCCGGCTTTTAGGGCCTGACCGGGGCCACTGCACGCAGGGCGCGATTGGTGGCATTGTTGTTGATTTCAATGCGCCCATCCGCGCAATAACGCGTCAGCGCCTGCCAAAGAGAGAGGGTAGTCCCGCGCGGCGGCTGTTCGTCGATGTTGGCGCTGACGCCGAATTGACCGAGTTTTACCGAGTCGGCGATGCAAGACTGAGCGCAAACCCAACCTAAATGTGTGCCAGCAATGAGCACGCCGCCGCTCAGGTGATGCCATCTACTGTTGACGGTATCGTTGCGCTCTCAATCAACGGTAGCGAGCAAGTATGCGCTCAACCGTTCCGTCCTTAACCAACTGCTGAATCGCTCGGTCTACCCTAGAGAAGGGGATTTTGCTGGCCTTCGAAAAGGCGCAACCCGCAGCAAATCTGGTAATAGGAAAAGTGGAAAACGTTTGAAGCTCAGGCACCAGCTTGGCCTGATATTCAAGACTCAAACGGTCGACGACAGCGTATCGGTAGCGACCGACGGCTAACTTCTTTATGTTCAACGGCATGCTTGGCGAGTCGTCCCGCAGATACCGTCCCCCGAGCGCGGCATCGAGTTCCGGATATCTATAACCAAGCACCACCCCTAGCCGTTCGTCGGCGACGTCCTTCAGGGTATGTGGCGCGACAATATGCGCGCCGCCAACAAGCAAATTTTCATTGCGAATGACCGAGCGGCTCCAATTCACCGGTGCAGTCACCCAGCCCGGCATAACGTAGCAGATACCGTCAACAGTGCCGTCGGTCAAAACCTTATCCAAGCGATTTCGCGGAACGGTCAAATACCGAGCTTCTCGATGCAGCTTGAGAGCTATGGCACCGCCAAGCTCCATCAATATGCCAGCGCTCATTACCTCACCTCTAATTTCCGCAAGCGGTAACGAACTGTCGGCCGACGCTGCGAAAACGATGACAGATTCAGTCGCCATCGCATTTGGACAACACAGCCAGTGCGCTAGCGAAAGCGCGACGATATAGATACATCTCATTGTTTGGGCTCGAAAACATGGAAGACCGTACTATACCGTTGACCTATCGTGTTTTGGACTTCCATGCAGTCAAAACCAGCGGCAATCTCATGATCGACAGCAGTATTTGACCGTGGCGCGCAATGCCGCCGACGACGCGCAACGTACTGCGCTGAACGCTCTCGTGACCACCGGAAAAATACCCGAGCATGCCGCCGGCAACCATTCTGTGCGACCTGGTCGCAAGTCATCCTGAGCAAGAAGGAAAATGGTTTGCGGCGCCCAGGGATGCTGGCTTCTTCGAAGCTGGCCATCAAGTTGGCCAATCGGAGCCCGGCGGCCCCGCGTACTTTGATACCCGCCGCCAGAGACTTCGCTGTCAAGCGGCCGGAGTTCACCATGGCGGCGGGCATGACCGCGCTGCAAGACATCGTCAGTACAACTTCGGGGGTAATTCGTATTCATATCCTCTTGTCTTGCCCACCAGGACATACGCGAAATCAGAGCATTTCAATACGTCTCATCAGGAACGTATCAGCATACTAGCTTGCACCTGTGGATTACCAATACGTTCGCGGCACTGCCTGTTCCATGAGCACGATCGCCGCTGGCTGATCTGTACCCTGGCGCCTCTCAATGCAAGGGACTTGTTTGCTTCTATGTGCGCTGCCCCACCGACCTGTGCCTGACATGCTGCCATGCTAATCATGGGGACCTCCCATCATCCGAACTGACCGAACCCATGCAAACGCTCAACTGCGTATTCAGTAGCATCACCTTCGGCCGCTACGCCGCCGTTGCACAGCCCAAGTCGAGCCAGCCATCGACAGACTTAGAGATGCCGACCAGGCTCGCCTGGAAAGGGACGTCGAACAGATGCGGACATGAGCAGGCAAATGGGAGGCGCACATGAACACCGTCCTCGCCCCCGACGCCCCCATTGCAGTTCGTCTCGAGTCCGATGGCCGGTGGCAGGGCCAGGCAATCCGTGTCGTTACCGAGTCCTATGTCCGCTTGGTCCTTGCCGGCTTTGCACTTGCGCCGGCCTATCTGATTGCCTACCTGTTCTTCTTCCAGAATCCGTCCCTCAAGTTCGAGGACCACAGCTTCCATATCGTTGCGATCACGGTGGCCACGCTGGCTAGCCTTTTTGTGACCTACGTGGCGTGGCGCTGCTACCGTGCCTCTGGAGAACCTCTGCTGCGCTGGATGACGCTCGGCTTTCTCGGTTTTGCGCTGATCTATGCACTGCACGGGGCGTTCACCGGGTTCGCGCACGACAACATCTGGCTATTCATCCTGTATGGGCCGGCGTCCCGCCTGGTCATGGCGATCCTGTTGTTGGTGGCGCTGCTGTCATACGACAGCCCGCCAGACGCGGCGGACCGGCGCATGCAGACCCGCCCGTGGTTGATATGGATAGCACTGTTCCTGCTGGCAGACGTTGCGGTAGCGGCCGTCGCAAATTCCCCCATCGCTGGCAGTCCTGCGCTGCGCCTCTCGATGGAAGGTGGGGCGCTCGCGGTTTCCGCACTGAACGTAACGATGATGCTGCTGCGCCGTATCCGCTCGCCGCTGATGGTGATCTTCGCCATCTCGGTCACGGCGTTCGCGTTGGCGTCGCTGGCGTTCATCCTAGGGCGTCCGTGGAACCACATGTGGTGGCTGGCCCATGCAATCTTCGCCGCCGGATTCTTCCTGCTGAGCTATGGGGTAGTGCAGGCGCTCCACACCACGCAATCGTTCTCGACGATTTACAGCCAAGAGGAATTGATGGTGCGTATCGCCGAGGAGACGGCGCGCACCGAGAACGCGCTGCGGGAACTTCAGCGCACCAATCAAACGCTAGAGAAACTGGCTGCGACCGATTCGCTGACCGGCGCTTGCAATCGACGGTGGTTCGTTGAGCACGTCGAAGCCGAGATTCACCGGGTCGCACGCGGAGGTGCGCCGTTCGCGGTACTGGCATTCGATCTGGATAATTTCAAGTCCATCAATGACCGCTATGGGCACCAGGTCGGCGATGACATCCTGAAGACATTCGTGAAAAAATGTGTCTCCGCGATCCGGCCGTATGACGGCATCGCCCGAGTGGGCGGAGAAGAGTTCATGGTGCTTCTGCCTCAGACTGTACTCGAAGCGGCGTGCATCGTCGCCGAGCGCGTGCGAACCGCCATCGCATGTACAGCATTTGAGAGCGGCACGCAGCGCCTAACTGTCACGGTGAGCATAGGCGCGTCGCAATCCAGTCTTGATGGCGACACCATCGACGAGATTCTGCGCGTGGCCGATGAACGCCTGTACAGCGCAAAACACCAGGGCCGCAACCGTGTGATCGCGGCATAGGCGGTTCTATCGCATTAGCAAGCTGTCGATGGCGTATCAGATAGAATACGATGCCCGAACATTGGACGAATCGACATACTCACTGGGTAACCCATCAAGGCCGCTGCGACAGTTGCAGCGCTCCCGGCCGGCGCAACCGCCTGTCCGACGCTCTCATTTCAAGAGGCGCTAGAGGAAAACGCGGGCGCAAGGCGCAATGGAAGCCGCTGCGCTTGGCAATCGCACTGCATGAGAGAAAATTGGCTACGAAGGCCGATTTGCGGGTGACATTTACGCCCTCGCAAATTTGCGAGCAGGTTTGAACGACACGCAAACGCGGCGGCGCGCAGACACTTGAGCGGCATGGTGGCAGCAAGGTGCAAGCAGCGGTTTGCGCTCAGAAAGTCGTGCAGGTATTAGCAACTGGCGCGGGCTGCGCCGTGAGACGTGTCCAAAACAAATCGTAGGTTGACGTCTGTGACCGTTTAGCATTCGATGCCGACGGCGGCCTGCGCGTGCCTGGGATTGCCGCCATCGATACCAAGGCCCAGCCGGCCTCGCCCATCTCCGTCCGATGCGTCTCGAAGAGCTCATTTTCCGGCCCGGCATTGATATCTGCCGAACCCAGAGCGGCTACTTTTTTGAAGGCCCACTCGCCAATGCCGACAAGCTGGTAAGTGACTTCAGCCTGCGTTTGTTGATAGTCGAAATTCATAGTGTCCCTTGGGGATAGGCCGGTCGACGGATGGCGGCGCAGAATTTCCCACCTGCAATTCGAACAGTGTACAGCATCTACGCCACTGACCAGATTATTCCGGCCAGTCGGCGCTCGATGCACTTGCAAACCCTTGGTAAGGGCTGAGGACGGGCTTGCAAGGAGGGGGGGGCAATTAATTGCTGCGCGGCGCGGCGCTGGCCACGCTGACAGTCGCCGCTTGCCCCCCCACATGCTGCTCGCTGTCGTTGCTTTGAACCAGGCCCAAGCAGGCAAGTAGCGCGACCATAAGCAAAATCGGTACGAGCGGATTGGATGCGCGCCGCTCGCGGCGCTGTGGGATATCATGGTGATTCATGCTTGCACCTCAGCAACAAAAAATTGCTCACGGAGTAACACAATTTCATTACCGATCGTCACACTAGAAAGAAACCAATTATACGAAAATTGATAATTGGAAATCTATTCAATTGTTGCATCACTTAATTCCCAGGGCAATCACGCTATGTACTAATGGCCCGTCCCGCGTTGCACAGCACTGTCATTGTGGCCGGCGGCTTTGACGCTGAATCCGCCAGCGCGATCCCTGGCACCGGCGATGCCGATCTGGTCGCCTTGAGCCGCCACTTCATCGCCAATCCGCACTTGCCGGAGCGGCTGCGCAATGGCTGGCCGCTGAATCTGTATGAGCGTCCGAGCTTCTTCGGTGGCACGGAAATCGCTTACAGCGATTATCCTACCTACGCCAAAGCCGCTTGATACGCTCAAGCACCCTCCATTTTGCGCACAAAATGGAGGGCCTGCCCTTGCAGCAACTCCGCCGTTCGCAGAGCATGATCGGCGAGCTCAAGGTGGTGGCGCGCCACATTCCTCATGGTAAGAAATCCGCGCTCCATGCTTTGTATTTTATGCTTGATGACTGGATGGCCAGCAGCTGCCTCGCCCCCCCACTTGACCAGTGCATCCAAGCACGCGTGGAGCTCGATCATGGTAGGGCCAGGCGGCCCATCGCCCCAGCAATAACGCTCGACTATGGACTCACGACCAATCAGGGAGTGGACCTGCAGCACCATTTCTGCCGACCGCAGTGCAAGCTCACGCGCCGCCGCGGTGGCCACGCTTAATTCCTTGGCCGACACCGGCGGCTGATCGCGTAGCGTGGCACCGACCTCCAGCCGCTGCTGCATCTCGATCAGAGCTGCGCTGACTCGGCGGCTATCCTCAATGCCCGTTCGGACCAGCGCCTGCGCTTGGCCAAGCAAGCTGGAACTGGCGTCCAGCACTTCACCGGCCTGCCGCGCGAGTTTGCCAAGTTCGCGAAATATGTCGCCCGACGCCGCCTTGGCGCCAATGGTGGACTGCGATTGCATGCTTATGTTTCTTTCTGTTGTGCTGTAACCGAGGACACGAGACCGGCATATCACGCTCCATGCTTGCGCTGTAGGCGAGCATCTCGACACAGCTGCCGTAGCGACAGCGCTCGCTTGCGTATGCCTCGTAGTCAGAGCGAAGACAGCGCTCGCCCTTAGCTACCTTGGCCGCGACGGCGCGGCGCCGGCTGATCGGCACCCGCATCGGCGGGTGCCGGCCGGCGTTGCCCAGTGTCGAGCCGGTAGAAATCGATAGCGGCGCGGAACGGCGCCGTATAAGTGCGCTCCGTGTCCGCGCGCCGGCGCTCGCCTTGCGCGCCCTGTTCCGGATTTGAACCCTCGTCATGCATCATTCGCAACATGTCGTTCTCCAGTAGTGGCGCGCCGTGTATCAGGATGCGAACCAGGGGCCCAGCGCGCGCAGGGTCTCTTCGCTCAAATCACCGGCAGCAGCAGCCAGCCGCAACCGTCCCAACAAGTAATCAGCGCGCGCCTGTACCAGCTCGCGCTCCGCCGCAGCCACCCGTTGCTCGGCGTCCAGCACGTCGAGTGCGGTTCGGGTGCCGACATCGCGTCCCAGAGTCGTTGCCTGCAGCGCACTGCGGGCAGACAGCAGCGCCTGCTCTAGCGCGGCCACCCGGGCCACGCCGGTGGTCACCGCCAGATAGCCCTCCTGCACCTTCAGGCGCACGTCGCGCCGGGCTGCGGCCAGTTGCTGCTCGGCCTCGCCGCGGCGGGCTACCGCTTCACGCTGGCGCGAGTCCAGAGCGCCGCCGGCATACAGCGGCACATTCAACTGCAGCCCGATCGATGCGTTGCGCTCGCCATTCGGCGCCACCAGCGCCGACAGGCCGCCGCTCTGGTTCTTGGCGCCATAGCTGGCCACCAGGTCGATGGTCGGACGGGCCGACAGGCGATTCTTGTCCAGCTCGGCACCCGCAATTTCCAGCGCCGAACGCTGGCTGCGCACCAGCGTATTGCCAGCTTCGCCGCGCGCCTGCCAAGCCGCCAGGCTGGCCGGTTCCGGCAGGCTAGGCGCGAAGCCGGCCGCCATCGGCGCCAGCTGCTGCGGTGCGCTGCCCACCGTCTCGCGGAACTGCGCCTCGCGCAGTTCCAGCAAGGACTGCGCGCTCAGCAAGCGAGCCTGCACCGCGTCCAGCCGCGCCTGCGCCTCGTGCACCTCGGTGATCTTGCCGTGGCCGACCTCGAAACGGGCCTGCGAGCGGTCGCGCTGCTGCAGCACGGCAGCGTGTTCGGCCTGCTCGACGCGCAGCGACTCCTGCGCCACCAGCACGCCCAGGTAGACCTCGGCCACGCGCAGCACTAGCTGCTCGCGCTCGGCGTCGAAGCGAGTGCCGGCCAGCGCACTTTGCTCGTGCAACTGACGCCGGGTGGCGCGCGCGCCCTGCTGGTACAGCGGCTGCACCAGCTGTAGCGTGGCCTGGCGCGCGGTACCGCTGCTGTCGGACGGCAGCAGCGCGGCCGCTTCGGCCGGCAAGTCGCTGTTCAGATGCTCGTGGATGCGGCTCACGCCTGCCTGCAAGCTCAGTCGTGGCTTGAGCAAGGCATCGCCCTGCACCGCCAGTTCGCGGCCGGCCTCCAGCGCCCGATCAGCCGCCAGGCTGGTCGGGTCGTTCTGCAGCGCCTGGCGATAGGCGCCCACCAGGTCGAGCGCCTGCGCCCAGCCCGGCTGCGGCGCCAGCCACAGCACGGCGGATGCGGCCAGCAGCAGGCCGCGGGTTGTCGATGAAAACAGTTTCATGTTGCATAGTCCTTTCTTGGAGCGGCGCTCAGGCCGCGGTGGGGCGCAGCGCCCGGTAGCAAGCCGCGTACAGCGCCGGCAGGAAGAGCAGCGTCAGCAGCGTCGCCACCGCCAGGCCGCCCATGATGGCCCAGGCCATCGGCCCCCAGAACACCGATTCGGTCAGCGGCACCATCGCCAGGATCGCGGCCAGCGCAGTGAGCACGATGGGGCGCAGGCGACGCACCGCCGCTTCGACGATCGCGGTCCACAGTGGCACACCCTGTGCCACGTCCTGGTCGATCTGGACCACCAGAATCACCGAGTTGCGGATAATCATGCCGGCCAGCGCTATGACGCCCAGCATGGCCACAAAGCCGAACGGGATCTGGAACGCCGCCATGATCAAGGCCACGCCGATCAGGCCCAGCGGGGCGGTCAGCAGCACCAGCACCATCTTCTTGATGTCCTGCAGCTGTATCATCAGCAACACCAGCACCACAACCAGGGTGACCGGCATGACCGCGAACACCGAGTTCTGGGCCTTGGCGCTCGATTCGGCTGCACCACCCATCTCGATGCCATAGCCCATAGGCAGATCCTTGTTCAGCGCTTCCAGCTTCGGCCACAGCGCACCGGTGACATCCGGCGCCTGCGCTCCTTCGATGTCGGCCCGCACGGTCAGGGTCGGGATGCGGTTGCGGCGCCACAGCTCGCTCTCCTCGCTGTCGAGCGCCAGACGCGCCACTTGCGAGACCGGCACGAACTTGCCATCGCGCAGATAGATCTTGGCATCCTTCAGATTGTTCAGGTCGGTACGCTCGGCGGCCACCAGGCGCGCCATCACGGCGATAGCCTGGTCATCTTCGCGGTACTGGGTAATCGGGGTGCCCGACAGCGACGCCTCCAGCGCGGCCTTGATCTGGACCGAACTGACGCCCAGCGCGCGCGCCTTGTCCTGGTCGACATCGACCCGCACGCGCTTGACGCGCTCACCCCAGTCTTCGTTCACGGCGCGCACGTGCGCATTGGCGCGCACGATGGCGCCGACCTTGGCGGCGATCTCGCGCACCTTGGCGGTGTCGTTGCCATACACCCGGAACTGCACCGGATAGCCCACCGGCGGCCCGTTCTCCAGGCGGTTGACACGGCCACGCACGTTGGCGAAGCGCTGCTCGAACAGCTTGCGCAGCTTGACGACCACGCGCTCGCGCGCCTCGCCGCCCTTGGTCATGACCATCATCTCGCCCAGGTTCAGGTTGGGCGTCTGGACATCCAGCGGCAGGTAGAAGCGCGGCGCGCCATCGCCCACGAAGCTGGTCACGGCCTCGATGTCGGGGTCGCCTTTGAGCACCTTCTCAAGCTCGCGCACTTCGCGCTCGCTAGCTTCAAAGGTGGAAGCCTTGGGCATCCACAAGTCCACCATCAGCTCGCCACGGTCGGAGGCCGGGAAGAACTGCTGCGGCACTAGCTTGAACAGCGTCAGCGAGCCGGCAAAGGCCAGCAGCGTGAAGGCAATCACCCAGCCACGGCGGCGCAAACACCAATCGACGATGTGGCGGAACTTGACGTAGAGGCCGCGCTGATAAACGGCGTTCTCGTCGTGGTGAGCGTGCGGCTCCTCCTTGAGCAGCATGAAACCGATATACGGGGTGAACAGCACCGCCACGATCCACGACAGCACCAGCGCAATCCCCACTACCTGGAACAGCGAATACACGTATTCGCCGGTGCCGGACTTGGCGAAGCCCACCGGCAGGAAGCCGGCCGCCGTGATCAGGGTGCCGGTCAGCATCGGGAAGGCCGTGGCGGTATAGGCATAGGTGGCGGCGCGGAACTTGTCCCAACCCTGCTCCAGCTTGAGCGCCATCATTTCCACCGCGATGATGGCGTCGTCCACCAGCAGGCCTAGGGCAATGATCAGAGCGCCCAGCGAAATGCGCTGCAGGTCGATGCCCAAGATGTACATGACTAAGAAGGTCATGGCCAGCACCAGCGGAATGCACAGCGCCACCACCAGGCCGGTACGCATGCCCAGCGAGAAGAAGCTCACCGCCAGCACGATCAGCACTGCCTCGGCCAGGCTCTTCTTGAATTCGTGCACCGAGTGCGCCACCACATGCGGCTGGTCGCTGACGGCGTGCAGTTGCACACCGACCGGCAGGCTGGCCTGGATGCGCTTGACCGTCTCGTCCAGCTGCCGGCCGAGGTGAATCACGTCGCCGCCCTTGCGCATGCTGACCGCCAGGCCTAGCGCTTGCTGGCCGTTAAAACGCATGCGGGCGACGGCCGGCTCGATGAAGCCGCGCCGCACATCGGCGATATCGCCAAGCCGAAAAGTGCGCTGGCCGGCGCGAATGCCGATGGCGCGGATGTTCTCCACCGAGTCGAACTCACCGCTGACGGTCAGGCGTACTTGCTCGTTGCTGGTCTGCACCGTGCCGGCGGCTGCCACCGCATTGGTCTGGGCCAAGGTGGCGGCAATCAAGGCCGGGTCCAGGCCCAGCGAGGCGAGCTTGGCGTTGGAGATTTCGACATAGATCTTTTCTTCCTGCTTGCCCAGCAATTCCACCTTGTTGACGTCGGCCACGCGCAGGAATTCGTTGCGCGCCGCATCAGCCATTTTGCGCAAGTCGGCGTAATCGAAGCCGTCGCCGGTGACGGCATACATATTGCCGAAGGTATCGCCGAATTCATCGTTGAAGAACGGCCCTTGTACGCCCTGCGGCAAACTCTGGTGGATGTCTGCCAGCTTCTTGCGCACTTGGTACCACACGTCCGGCACCCGTGCCGGCGGCACCGCTTCGCGCAAGTTGATCTTGATCTGGGTCTCGCCCGGCTTCACATAGGTCGACATGTAATCGATCTCGGACACGCCCTGCAGCTTGCGCTCCATCAGGTCGGTCACCTGGTCAGCCATCTGCTGCGCTGAGCTGCCCGGCCAATAGGTTTGAACCACCATGGTCTTGATGGTGAATTCCGGGTCTTCTTTCTGGCCCAGGCTGTTGTAGGCCAGCAGCCCGGCCACCGTCAGCAGCATCAGCAAGAACGCGATCATCTGCTGATGCTTGAGCGCCCATTCGGATAAATTGATGTCTTTCACTTGGCACCTCCCGCTTCCAGGCTGATGCGCTGGCCCGGCTGCAGCATGTGGACGCCGGCGCTGACCACGGTCTCGCCGCCGGCCAGGCCGTCCACCACCAGCACACTGTCGTTCTGCGCGCTACCCAGCTGCACCTGGCGCGGCGCCACGCGCATCTCCCGACGATTGACCACCCACACCAGGCGCTGCTTGTCGCGGTCGACGATGGCCGTCAGCGGCAGGCGGATCGCGCTCTGGCCGTCGACATCCGGCGCCGCCACCGACGCCGTCATGCCCAGTCGCAGCAAGGCCGGATCCGGTTGCTCAATAGTGACGCGCGCCGAATAGGTGCGGGTGACGCTGTCGGTATCGGGACTGAGCTGGCGCAGCGTACCCTTCCAGGACAGGCCCGGGTGGGCCCACACCGTCACCTGCAGCGACTTGGCGTTGCGCAGCTCGTCGACACGCGACTCGGGGATGCTGATCACCACCTCGCGCTCGCCATCCGCCGCCACGCTCACCACCTGCTGGCCCGCGCCTACCACCTGGCCGGCCTCGGCGACGATGGCGCTGACCACGCCGTCGCGGTCGGCCACCAGCGTGGTGTAGCCGCGCAGGTTGCTATTGATCTGCTGGCGCGCCAGCGCCGCGCGCAACTGCGCCTCGGCCTGGTCCAGCGCCAGACGCTGCTGATCCACTTCCGCCGCCGAGGCGAAGTTGCGCACCTGCAGCTGCTGCAGGCGCTGCAGGTCGATGCGCGCCTGCGCCATCCGGCTACGGGCGGCGTCGGCATCGGCGCCGGATGCCGCCATTTGCAGCTGTTCCTGGGATGGATCGAGTTGCAGCAGCGCCTGCCCCTGGCGCACGTGGGCGCCGACTTCGACCAGACGCGCAACGATCTTGCCGCCGGTGCGGAAGCTCAGTTGGCTCTCGTAGCGGGCGCGGATCTCGCCCGAGTAGGCGGAGCCGACTGAGCCGGCGCTGCGCCCGGCAATCACGGTGCGCACCGGGCGTACCTCTTCATGGGGCGTTGTGGGCGCCGGCGTACAACCTGCTAATACGTGGGCTGCGATAACGGCGAAGGCTGCCGATTGGCAATACGTTTTCAATTTTCCATCCTCCTGTCGGGGTCTGTGGCCCGCCCACCAGGGCCGGCAAAAGTATTTAGTAAGAGCAATATATACCATACCGACGCTTTTGTCATTATGACGTAGTGTTCATTTTCACTTTAGTTACAATTTTTTTGTGACAGTTCTAGGCGCGCGCCGGCGCACGCCGACGCGGCAGCGCCGGCAACAGCCAAAATTCATGGGGATGGGGGCAATACGGCGCAGCTCGGGACGGGCTGCTCAGAGGGGGGAGGGAGTGGCGGTCCAGGCCGCCGGGACGCTAGCGGCCGCGCGGGCCGCCCAGTCAGTTATCGTCCGCCTTGGCGGCCTTGGCCACCGAGCGCGCCTGGACGCGGGCCAGCAGCGACTCGGCCGGCGCGGTCAAGCGCGGCAGCGGTGCAGCGGTCAGCTCGATGGCATCGGCCGTGCTCATGCCCAGCGAGCGCAGCATGGCCTGCACCATCTGTTCCGGATAATCCTTGGCGATGCGGCCATGCGCCATGCGGTACATGGCCACCAGCACCGTGCCCTTGATGACGTCAACCGCCACCGTCAGCGCGGCGGCATCGAACTGGCCCAGTTTGGCACCCTCTTCCAGATCAGGCGGCAGCACGTCATACACCATGCTATGCTCGCCGCCGACCCGCATGCCAGCGCTGGCCAGAAAGCGTGCCACCAGGCGGCAGTTGCGCGCCAGCTGCAGGTAGCAGCGGATCGCCGTGGCCACCCGCAGGCCCGGATCGGCGATCGTAGCGACCACGTTCTCGATCGACTGCAGCATTTCGTTACTGAGCTCCTCGCTGACGGCAGTCAGCAAGTCTTCATTGGTGCGGAAATAATTGTAGAACGAGCCCTGCGACACTTCGGCCGCCGCCACTACCTCGGGTATCACGCTAGCGCCAACCCCTTTTTCCGCGAACACGATCAGCGCGCTCTCGATCAGGCGCTTGCGCATGCGCTCGCGACGTTCGGCGGCTACGCGGGGGCGGTGGTCGTTGGGATTGGGGGCAGCAGGCATTCTGGTCTTCCTCTACGGGCAATTGGCACGCCCGCGATAATACCAGATCCCACTAGGGCGTACCGTGCCCGGTCCGCAACAAGATGGCGCTGTCGGGCAAGGTCAGCGCCGGCAGCGGCAGCGCCACGATGCGCTGCGCCTCCGCCCCGTCCACCCCCAAGCCCTGCAGCATCTGGCACACGCTCTGTTCCGGATAGTCGGCCTGCAAGGTCTCGCAGGCCAATGCGTAGGCTGCGCTCAGCACCACCCCGGCCACCAGGTCGATCGCCACCCGCGGCTGAATCTGGCGGAAGCGCTCGACGCTAATTCCCTGCGCGATATCGCGCGACAGGAAGCGCAATCCCAGCAAGCTGCTGTTGGCGGTCGGGAACGGCAAGCGCGAGATGAAGGCACCCAAGTGCGGGAAGCGGGTGATCGCGTGCAGCTGCATGCGCGCCCCGCAAGCGACCCGCTCGGCCGGGTCGGCCAGCAGCTGCACCAGCGGATCGATGGCGCGTATCAATTCATTATTGAGCTCGCCGGCCAGCGCCCCCAGCAGTTCCTCGTTGGTGCGGAAGTAGTTATAGAACGATCCGCGCGCCATCCCGGCCTGGGCGATCACATCATCGATGACGGCATGTGGCCCCTTACGGGAAAACACGTGCAGCGCGCTCTCCAACAGTCGGGTGCGGGTCTTCTCGCGGCGTTCCGCCGCGACCCTGGTGCGGTGGTTTGGTGTCTCTTCTGGATTCATGGTTGGCCTTGTGCGGCGCGGCAAATGCAGCGCCTGATGAAACGATTATACGAAAATTCTGGTTGACATCAACGTCATTCTGACGATAATGTCACTATTAAACCATAACCGAGCGCCTTTCCGGCGCCACCGCCCTCAAGGAGACATGATGACTGGACCCACTCGCGCCGTGCTGCGCACCTCGCCGTCTTATCCAGAACACTCCCTGCCGCCGCAAGTAGACAAGCTGGAACGCCCATCCCCGCTGGTCAAGGCGCGCGCACTGGCGTTTCTGATGTTTGAAAAGTGTGACCTAAATACCACAGCAGCCTTTCTGAGCGACTTCGGCATGCAAGTCGTGATGCGCGACAGCGAGCAGTTGCTGATGCGCGGCAGCAGCGCCTCTCCCTGCATCTTCCTGGCCCGGCGCGGCCCGCGCTCACGCTACCTGGGCGCCGCCTTCAGCGTGTCCGGCGAGGCCGAGCTGGCCCGGTTGGAAAGCCAGGCCGGCGCACGCCGCCTGCCGGCAGGCGCGGTGCCGGGCGGCGGCAGCGGCGTTGAACTGGTCGACCCGGCCGGCAACCTGTTATGGCTAGTGTGCAACCAGCAAGCACTGGCACCGTTGCCGTTGCGTGCCCCGCTACACCCGAACACCAACAGCGTCGGCCAGCTGCCGCGCATCAACGCCACCGTACGCCCTCCGCTGGAACCGGCCGCCATCGCCCGCATCGGCCATGTGGTGATGCAGACCGTCGACTTCGCCAACATGGCACAGTGGTATATGCGCCACCTGGGCCTGATCCCGACCGATGTCCAGTACCTCGAGGACGGCTCGCCCAACCTGGCCTTCTTCCGCCTCGACCTAGGCGCGCAGCCGGCCGACCACCACAGCTTTGTGCTGGCCGGCGGCATCGAGGAAAAGTACGAGCACAGCGCCTACGAAGTAGTCGACCTGGACGCACTGGGCCAGGGCCACAACGTGCTGCGCGCCAACGGCCACCGCCACATGTGGGGCATCGGCCGCCACGTGCTGGGCAGCCAGCTGTTCGACTACTGGTAC
>FSZM01000094.1_pt1 | contig 16595 bp, 10 predicted proteins | sample 1638831 | NCBI WGS metagenome assembly FSZM01 (sample SAMEA3914813, study PRJEB12502) | metagenome | biome: forest; material: soil | place: Canada | collected 2011-07-07 | depth 0.3 m
AGTGATGCATTTTGTTGCGTGACCTGATCCATTTGGCTGATGGCTTGATTGACTTGTTCGATACCAGCCGTCTGCTCCTGGCTGGCAGCGGTGATTTCACCCATGATGTCGGCCACCTGTTTGATGCTGTTGACTACCGCATGCATGGTGGCACCGGCCTGGTCGACCAACTTGCTACCTGCATCGACTTTTTCTACCGAATCGCCGATCAAGGTTTTTATTTCCTTGGCGGCAGCAGCCGAACGTTGAGCTAGATTGCGTACCTCAGTAGCAACCACGGCAAATCCGCGTCCCTGCTCACCAGCACGGGCGGCTTCTACGGCTGCATTTAGTGCCAGGATATTTGTCTGAAAGGCGATCCCGTCAATCACCCCGATGATATCGACAATTTTCTTCGCAGAATCGTTGATTGAACTCATAGTCTCAACCACTTGCGATACTACTGCGCCGCCTTTGACCGCTACTTCGGATGCGGACAAGGCTAACACGTTGGCTTGGCGGGCATTATCGGCGTTTTGTTTCACAGTGCTGGTTAACTCTTCCATGGAAGAAGCTGTCTCTTCCAGTGAACTAGCCTGTTCTTCGGTGCGTGAGGATAGGTCTAGATTACCGCTAGCAATTTGACCGGAGGATGTCGCGATCATCTCTGTGCCAGTGCGAACTTCCGTGACGATAGCCGCCAAACTATCCCGCATTGCTCTGATCGCTTGCAGCAGGCTCGATTGATCGTTGGATTTTGTTTCGATGCTGACCGCGAGGTCGCCCGATGCTATTTTTCCCGCGATCTCGACCACCTCAGCAGGCTCGCCGCCAAGCTGCCTTAACAGAGAGCGAACAAGCATTAGCCCCATCCCTACTACCGCGGCTATTACCAGGAAAGCAATGATCACCATTGTCCATCTCGTTTGTATTAGTGTCGCTGCTGCGCTCTCGTCGCCTTGCTTGCCCAGCTTGGCATTGTATTGACGGTGTTCCTCAATGGCTTCGACAAGCTTGTTGATCGTGACCTTACTAGCGAGTAAAAGATTCCGTGCCTCCTCAGTTTGGTTAGTATTCGTAAGCGTCAATATTTTTTCACGCAAAGCATCATATTCCGCTAACGCGTTGCGATCAGCTGATAGCAGGCTCCTGTCCTTGTCATCGGCAATTTCTTCCTTTTCGTACTCGTTTAGCGCCGCAATGCCTTGGGCATGTTGCTCATCCATTGCCTTAGCCAATTCACTTCGTTGGGCTGGATCGCTCAATGCCAGGTATTGCCAGGTTTGAGCTCGCAGCCTGCTGAATGGAGTAAATGCCTTGTCTAGCGTAAGTATGCTGGGAACGGTATTAATGTTGGCGAAGTTGGCGGCGTCATAGACCTTAGCCATCTCTATGATGCCGAAGCCGGCGAGACCTACCAGCCCCACTGCAGTGGCAAAAATTAAAACATACAAGCGTTGTGCAACAGTCATGTCAGGATTCCTCTTTACTAGTCAGCAATGTTATTAATATCTCATCAACCAAGCTCCTGCGCGGGCCATTAACTAGCCCATCTGCGCAAGATTAATACCTCATGTTCTTTTTTTGCAACATCCCGAAAAGCAGAGGCATGCTCTGTAGGCACCCCATCAGTCTGGGAAGCTGATTATTTGCGGGAACTTAAATATCAATTGCATCATGAAAATTAAACAATCTTACAGATAAATTGGAAAGCTTGCTGCGTAGGAAAAAATCGGACTTTGCATGCCGCGAGGCCGGTTGATAGGCACCTTCCGCGCACGGTGTTACCATCTCAACTGCACAGGCGCATGCTGCGGCCCCGTTCGCCCCGGCGCGGTTGAAACGATGGAGGATGCCATGAAAACGCGTTATCTCCGATTGCAGCGCAGCGCCGCCATCCTGGCAGGGCTGTGCTGCGCGCTGCCCGCCCGCGCCGATACTCCGCTGCTGATCGCCACCGGCGAACGCCCGCCCTATGTCGGTGCGGCCCTGCCGGAGGGGGGCTACGTGCCCGAATTGCTGGCCGCGGTGTTCCAGCGCAGAGGCTACCGGGTCCGCCTGCAGTTCTTGACCTGGGCGCGCGCGCAACGGCAAGCGGCGCAGGGGAGGGTGGCCGGCATGATCGCCTCCGACTGCGTCGAGGGCAGCGCCGACTTCGTCTTTTCGGATACCTTCTTCGGCGGCAGCACCGGCTTGCTCAAGCAGCGCGGCCTGGCGCTGGACTACGGCGCCGACGATGTCAAACGGCAGCCCGCGCTATTCCGTGCGCTGGCGGGCTATCGCTTCGGCGCCGTGCCCGGCAGCGTGTTCTTGCCCGCCTACGACGAGGCGTCCTATCTGGACAAAGAGGCGCCGGTCAGCGACCTGCAGAATCTCGATTTGCTCGACCAGGGCCGGGTGCAATTGGCCCTGGTCGACAAGTACGCGGCGGCCGATCTGATGGTCAGTCAGCGTCCGCGCCTGGTCGGCCAGCTGGAATTCATGACGCCGCCGTTGGCGCAATCGAACTTTTGCCTGGCCTTCCCGAAGCGTTTGAAAAACCATCAGCAGCTGCTGGAACTGTTCAACGTAGGACTGCTGCAGGCGAAGCGCGACGGAACGCTGGAGCGCGTGATGAACCGGCACGGCCTGTTCCTGCCGCCCCATCCCAGGCCCGGGAAAATCCAGCTGACGGTGGCCACGGTCGATAACCGCGACATGATCATCATGCGCGGCCTGGCCAAAGAGTTTGAAAGCGCCCACCCGAATATCGAGCTGGTCTGGCGCGTGCTCGATGAGCATACCTTGCGCCTGCGCCTGATGAGCGACCTGGCCATCGGCGACGGGCAGTTCGACGTGATGACGATAGGCACTTACGAGCTGCCGATCTGGGCCGGCCGCGGCTGGCTGGCGCCGATCGCCAACTTGCCGGCCGACTACGAACTCGACGACCTGCTGCCGACCGTGCGCAAGCTGCTGTCGCTCGAGGGCCAGCTGTATGCCCTGCCGTTCTACGCCGAAAGCGCGATGACCTACTACCGCAAGGACTTGTTCGAGCGGGCCGGGCTGCGCATGCCGGCCCAGCCCAGCTATGCCGACATCGCCCGCTACGCCGCGCAGATCCACGATCCGGCGCGGCAAGTGTATGGCCTTTGCCTGCGCGGTAAGCCTGGCTGGGGCGAGAACATGGCGCTGATCGGCATGCTGATGCGGGCCCAGGGTGGCCGCTGGTTCGACGAGCGCAAGCAGCCGGAGCTGAGTTCGCCGACCTGGAACGCCTCGGTGGCGCTGTATGCCGATTTGCTGGACAAATACGGCCCGCCGGATGCGGACCGCAACGGCTTCAACGAAAATCTGGCCCTGTTCTCGCAAGGCCACTGTGGCATCTGGATAGACGCCACCGTCGCGGCGGGCATGTTGTTCGACGCGCGCCATTCCAAGGTGGCCGGCCGGCTGGGCTTCGCGGCGGCGCCGGTCGGCGCCGGTTCGTCCGACAGCGCCTGGCTGTGGAGCTGGGCGCTGGCGATTCCGCGCACCTCGCGCCACGCGGCGGAGGCGCAGCAGTTCATCGCCTGGGCCACCTCACGCGGCTACATCCAGCGCGTCGCGCAGCGCCAGGGCTGGATCGCGGTGCCACCCGGCACCCGGAAATCGACCTATGCCTATGCCCAGTACCGCAAGGCTGCGCCGTTCGCCGGCTTCGTGCTGGAGGCGATCGAGCCCGGGGGCGGCGACGCGGCCCGGCCGCGCGTCGCCGGCCAGTACGTCAGCATTCCCGAATTCCAGGCCATCGGCGAGCGCACTGGCCAGGAAATCGCCAAGGTCCTGCGCCACGAGCAATCGGTGGAGACCGCGCTGAAACGGGCCCAGAACTATGCGCTGGAGCAGATGCAGGACGCCGGCGCGGGCAAATAAGCCGCGCGCTCGTGGCCTGCGCTTGAAGATAATCCGCCCGTGGCCCCGCGTAGCAGTAGGCTCCTTGCACTGGCGGAGGCGCCGCTTGATCGGGTGGTTCCCAAACTGGCGGCTCGCGGTTTGCTACGCCGCCGTCGCGCTATAAGCGAGTACCGCGACGGGACCGTCAGAGATGGAGTCGTATGATCATGCAGGATGCAGTGAGCGACGATCTGGCTCGAGCTATTATCGCCTCGACTCGTGCCCAAGCAAGAGAAATTGCTGGTATCTCTGACGGTACGCGATTTTTCCACCCGCTGAGAACTGAAGACTATTCATGGGTTGCGCTGCGAATTGATAATCGAGTGGGAGTGATTTGAGGTTGTTCGGGGACCTTCGGTGTCACTTGAAAAGTGACATAAGTTATTGATTTGTAAGAATTTACGTCTCGGTGGCTATCGGTAGCTATCGACCCCAAGCAAAATACCTTGCCGGTAAAGCTGGCAGTAAGATTTTGACCGTGGATTCCGACCTAGATTTTTACCGCGCTGAACTGCAGGAAGACTGGTGCCCATGCAGATTTCCGGATGTCGGAAACAGTTGAACGGCGTGAAAGGGTATTATTCTTTCTCTTAATCGATGTATGCGATAGAATAATATCACCATGGCTCAAAAAACCGCCCCCCTATTGCCAATTACAGAGGACCGACTCAGGCAGTTTGGTGATCGGCTGCGCCTGGCGCGTCTCCGACGCAGCCTGACGGCGAAACAGGTCGCTGAGCGGGCGGGCATGACACCGGTCACACTGCGCAACCTGGAGCGGGGAGGCACGGGCGTTACCATCGGGGCCTATCTGGCCGTGATGCAGGTGCTGGGGATCGAGCAGGATCTTGATCTGATCGCGAAGGACGACCTGCAAGGGCGCGAGTTGCAGGATGCCCGGTTGCCGAGACGGGCCAGAGCCACGGTCTTGGCAGAACCACCGCCGTCGGGTTCTCTTAAACCCGTCCGCCCCCCTTCTGTAAATAGTGCTCAGTCCAAATCTACTCCCCATGACCCGGACGACGCTTGGGTCATGGAAGGCGACTTCGTTAGCGCCAATACCTTGGCGCAGCTGATTACATCGGCGGCGAGCCCCTCTCCGCGCAAGAGGAGGTGATGGAGTATGGCGGGCACCGATGCATTTGTCGCGGTTTACGCCGACTGGGATGGACTGGCCGAACCATTGCGCCTGGGCCGTCTGTACGCACGCCGTGCCGCAGGCCGGGAAATGTTCGAATTTGAATTTGAGCAGGCGGCTTTGCAACGGCCAGTCTTGAGCAGCCTGAACCTCGATCCACGTCTGGGCTTGTTTGAAGGACGCCAGTATCCTGCGCAAGATAGTGTGACGTTTGGCGCGCTTGCCGATGCCAGTCCTGACCGCTGGGGCCGCTTGCTGATGCGGCGGCGCCTGGAGCGCGAGCAACGTGCCGGTCGCGCCGATCCGAAAGCCAAGCTCTACGAGTCTGATTATTTACTTGGTGTGCACGATCTCTATCGTGTCGGCGCACTGCGCTTCCGGCGCAACGATACGGGTGCCTTTCTTGACGATCAGCACGATGTTGCTGCACCACCTTTTGTGCAACTGCGCGCGTTGGAAGCCGCCAGCTTGGCGCTGGAACGAGACCAAGACAACACGGCGCCCCAAGGCGATGACTGGCTGCGCATGCTCATTGCGCCCGGCGGCTCGTTGGGAGGCGCACGTCCCAAAGCTAGCGTCGTCGACCCGCAAGGGCATTTGTGGATCGCCAAGTTTCCCAGCGCGCGAGATGAACACGATGTCGGCGCCTGGGAGATGGTTGTGCAATCGCTGGCCAAGGCCTGCGGGTTGCGCGTGCCTGAGGCACTGGTGAGGCGTTTTGCCAGTCCGCACCACACATTTTTGATCAAACGGTTCGACCGAACGCCAGCTGGACGACGCTTGCATTTTGCCTCGGCCATGACCCTGACCGGACACCAGGACGGCGACGACGCTTCAACCGGCGCCAGTTACCTGGAAATCGCCCGCGTCTTGATGACCGATGGCGCACAGACTGATGCCGACCTGCACGAGCTTTGGTCGCGTATCGTGTTTAACCTGCTGGTCTCCAACACTGACGATCACTTGCGCAATCACGGGTTTTTGCTGATGCCAGGCAAGGGTTGGCGCCTGTCTGATGCCTTCGACATGAATCCCGTACCCGATGCCCATGGTTTGAAGCTCAATATCAGTGAGGCTGATAACGCCATGGACATTGAATTGGCACGGTCGATAGCGCCGTATTTCAGGCTTTCGACCATAGCTGCAAATGAGATAATTGTTCGCCAACAGGCGATTGTGGGGCAATGGTCGAAGATCGCTGCTTCCTTAAAGATTCCGGCACGTGAGCAACAGCATTTGTCTGACGCCTTTCGACTAGCCTAATTCAGGCACATGATCCACCAGGGCCAGTTCACGATCGATGGCGCCGATGCGATGTCCTTCGCCGACCAATTTTATGTGCTGGCAGGACAGCTCCGTCCAGTTTGAGGAGCGGCAGTTCCTTTCCCGGAAAACTCCGTCTTCGGATCAACAACGCGACAAACTCGGGCCTGGCAAGCCGGCGCCAGCGCCGCTGCCCGCAGCGGCTCAGCACAGCGCCTTGATGTAGCGCGGATCGTGCTGGGCGCAATAGCTGGCGCAGGCCTGGCGCGCGGTGTTGGCGGCGGCATGCACCAGCATCGACGCATTCGCGTGCAGGCACATTGAAACGATGATGGACGGCGGCTCCGGCTGCACCGGCAGTTCGATGAATTCGCCGCTGTCCAATGCCGCGCTGACAAACAGGCTGGGTATCGCGGCCACGCCGTAGCCGTCCTTTACCAGCTGCACGATCGCCGCCACCGACGGCGAGCAGGTGATGCGGGTCTGCTCGATCGGAATCGCCGCAAGGTTGGCCATCTTGCTGACGATTTCGGCCAGCATGCGCTGTGGCGCGGTGCCGCGGCCGAAGGTCAGGATCGGCAGTTGCAGCAGGCGCTGGTTCAAGCCTTCCTTGCGGGTGTCCAGCAGCCCGCGCCGCGCGATCCAGTGCAGCGGATAGACTGCTAGCGCTTCCGATACGATATCGTCGCTTGCCACCCCTTCCACCTGGATCACCAGGTCCAGCTCACGCGCGCGCAGGCGCCGCTCCAGCACATTGCTCATATCGACCGCCAGATCGACCTCCAGTTCGGGATAGAGTACGTTCAATTCGCGGATGTACTGGGCCAGCCAGCTATGCACCACCGATTCGATCACCCCCAGCCTTAGCCGGCCGCGGATGGCGTTGTCCTTGCGGGCCGCATCCTGCAGGCGGCGGGTCGCGTCGACCACCGCCCTGGCGTGCCCCAGCAGGTATTCGGCGGTGGCTGTCAGGCGGAACTCCTTGCTGGCGCGGTCGATCAATTCGGTCTGCAGCTCGTCTTCCAGGGTCTTGATGCGCAAGGAAATCGCGGCCGGTGTTGCGTGCAAGGCACGCGCAGTGGCGCGAAAACTGCGCAATTGAGCCAGGATGACGAAGGTTTCCAGGAAGCGGGTATTCATGACGGCGCTTTGCAGCTATAGGAATGAAAGCAAGAATACCTTAACTGTCTGCGCCGGGATAGCGCACAACGGTAAGAAAAACTATGCAGCCATAGCAAAAATTACTAGATAGCTTGCTGCTTTATTCACGCTTATTCTTAACTCAAGTAGTTTTCTTCACTTTGCTTTCACGACCATCAGCGAGCCACTCATGACACCCTACGAATTGCGCCAGCAAGTGCGCAGCGGCGCCTTCCGTCAGCCGACCGCCGGCTATTGCGGCGACTATGCCCAGGCCAACCTGGTGATACTGCCGCAGGCCCACGCCGCCGACTTCCTGCTGTTTTGCCAGCGTAATCCGCGCGCCTGCCCGCTGCTGGCGGTGGGGGAGCCGGGCCAGTGGAACATCAGCCGGCTGGGCGCGGACATCGACCTGCGCAGCGACATCCCGGGCTACAACATCTATCGCGGCGGCCAGCTGGCGGCCCAGGTGCATGCGCTACACGACGTCTGGCGCGATGACCTGGTGGTGTTTGCGATTGGCTGCTCGTTCTCGTTCGAACAGCTGCTGCTGGACGCTGGCATCGCGCTGCGCCACATCGCGCAGCGCAAGAACGTGGCCATGTACCGCACCGATGTCCGCAACCAGAGCGCCGGCCCGTTCGGCGGCCAGATGGTGGTGTCGATGCGGCCGATGAAGGCGGCCGACGCGATCCGCGCCATACAGATCACCAGCCGCTACCCGGCGGTGCACGGCGCGCCGGTGCACATCGGCGACCCATGCCTGATCGGCATTACCGACCTGGCGCGCCCCGATTACGGCGACGCGGTCGAGATCATGGCGGACGAGATTCCAGTGTTTTGGGCCTGCGGCGTGACGCCGCAGGAAGCCATCCGGCATGCCGAGCTGCCGCTGGTGATCACCCACCAGCCGGGCTACATGCTGGTGAGCGACATTCTTAATACCTCATTAGCAGCGTTCTAGTTTTTTAAAAAACCGACGGCAGCAGCGCCACGGGTCCGCGCCGCGTACCCGAAGGGGCGGTGCTACGCCAAAGAAAAAGGGGAGAGCAATATGAACACAAGAGCACTACCAACGGCCCAGGAAGAAGGACACTTCTCGTGGTTCCATGCATTGACCGGCAAGGAGCGCCGCACCTTCTGGAGCTGCAAGATCGGCTATGCGCTCGATGCCATGGACACCCAGTTCCTCAGCTTCGTGATCCCGACGCTGATCGCCACCTGGGGCTTGTCCAAGGGCGATGCGGGCTTGATCGGCACCGTCACCTTGCTCACCTCCGCCGCCGGCGGCTGGCTGGCCGGCATCCTGTCGGACCGCATCGGCCGGGTCAAGGCGCTGCAGATCACCATCCTGTGGTTTGCCGTCTTCACGGTGCTGTGCGGGCTGGCGCAGAACTTCACCGAGCTGCTGGTGGCGCGCGGCCTGATGGGCTTGGGCATGGGTGGCGAATGGACCGCCGGCGCCATCCTGATCGGCGAAGTGATACGCGCCAAGGACCGCGGCAAGGCGGTCGGCATGGTGCAAGCCGGATGGGCCATCGGCTGGGGCGTGTCGGCGCTGCTGTATGCACTGATGTTTTCGCTGCTGGCGCCGGAGTGGGCCTGGCGTTCGCTGTTCCTGCTGGGGATTTTGCCAGCCTTGTTTGTGATCTTCATCCGCCGCTTTATCGATGAACCGGAAGTGTTTGTCGCGCAGCAGAAGAAAATCCTGCACAGCGAGGAGCGCGCCTCGTTCGCCGAGATCTTCTCGCCCAAGATGATCAGCATCACGCTGCGCGCCGTACTGCTGACAACCGGCGCCCAGGGCGGCTACTACGCCATCACCACCTGGCTGCCGACCTTCCTCAAGACCGAACGCCACCTGACGGTGCTGGGCACCGGCGGCTACCTGGCGATGGTGATCGTCGGCTCCTACGTCGGCTACATCATCAGCGCCTTCCTGACCGACTACCTGGGTCGCAAGAAAAACTTCATCCTGTTCGCCAGCGGCTCGATGTGTATCGCCCTGGCCTACACCCGCCTGCCGGTGACCGACAGCGTGATGCTGTTCCTGGGCTTTCCGCTGGGCTTTTGCGTCTCCGGTGTGTTCAGCGGCATGGGCTCCTTCCTGACCGAGCTGTTCCCGACCCGCATCCGTGGTTCCGGCCAAGGCTTCAGCTACAACATGGGCCGCGCGGTCGGCTCGCTATTCCCGCTGATGATAGGCATGAGCAGCCAGTCGATGCCGCTGGGCGAGGCGATCGGCGTGTTTGCCGGCAGCGCCTACGGCGTGATGATCCTGGCCGCACTGACCTTGCCCGAGACCGCCGGCAAACAACTCGAATCCTGATTTCATAGCAAAGACTTAAAGGCACCCTCATGAAAAACGACATCCCCGCCCAACAACTGCGCTGGCAATTCTGGGTCGACCGCGGCGGCACCTTCACCGACATCGTGGCGCGCCGCCCCGACGGCAAGCTGGTGACGCACAAGTTGCTGTCGGAATACCCGGAGCGCTACGACGACGCCGTCACCCAGGGCATGCGCGACCTGCTTGGGCTGAAGACAGGCGAGCCGTTGCCGGCCGAGCAGATCGAAGTAATCAAGATGGGTACCACGGTCGCCACCAACGCTCTGCTGGAGCGCAAGGGTGCGCGCACCGCGCTGGCGATCACGCGCGGCTTTGCCGACCAGCTGCGCATCGGCTACCAGGACCGGCCCGACATCTTCGCCATGAAGATCGCATTGCCGGACCTGATCTACGAGGAAGTGATCGAGGTCGATGAACGCATCGGCGCCCGCGGAGAAGTGCTGCAGGCGCCGGACGAGGAAGTGCTGCGCGGCCAGTTCGCTCAGTTGCGCGCCAAGGGCATCAACGCCATCGCCATCGTGCTGATGCATGCCTACCGCTATCGGCAGCACGAGCAGCGCCTGCGTGCTTTGGCCGAGCAGGCGGGTTTTACCCAAATCTCGGTCAGCCACCAGGTCAGCCCCTTGATGAAGATCGTCGGCCGCGGCGACACCACCGTGGTCGACGCCTACCTGTCGCCGGTGCTGCGCGACTACGTGGCACGGGTCTCGGCCGATACCGGCGACGTGCGCATCATGTTCATGCAATCGAACGGCGGCCTGACCGACGCCGGCCGCTTCCAGGGCAAGGATGCGATCCTGTCCGGCCCCGCCGGCGGCATCGTCGGTGCCGTCAAGAGCTGCGAAGCGATCGGGCTGAAACAGGTGATCGGCTTCGACATGGGCGGCACCTCGACCGACGTGGCGCACTACAACGGCAGCTACGAGCGCGTATTCGAAACCGTGGTGGCCGGGGTGCGGGTGCGGGCGCCGATGATGCACATCCATACCGTGGCGGCGGGCGGCGGCTCGATCTGCAGCTTCGAACATGGCCGCTTCAAGGTTGGCCCGGAATCGGCCGGCGCCAATCCGGGGCCGGCCAGCTACCGCAAGGGCGGCCCGCTGACGGTCACCGACTGCAACGTGATGCTGGGCCGTATCCAGCCGGAGCACTTTCCGCACGTGTTCGGCCCCAAGGGCGACCAACCGCTGGACCGCGACGAGGTGGTGCGCCGCTTCGCCGCGCTGGCCAAACAGATCGAGCAGGAGAGCGGCACCCGCATGTCGCCGTCGGCGGTGGCGGACGGCTTCCTGGCGGTGGCGGTCGACAACATGGCGCAGGCCATCAAGTCGATCTCGGTGGAGCGCGGCTATGACGTCAGCCGCTACGCCATGTGCTGTTTCGGCGGCGCCGGCGGCCAGCATGCCTGCCGCGTGGCCGACGTGCTGGGTATGAGCCAGATCGTGATCCATCCGTTTGCCGGCGTGCTGTCGGCGTTCGGCATGGGCCTGGCCGACATCCGCGCCATGCGTGAGGGCGCGGTGGAGCAGCCCCTGAACAGCGCCACGCTGGCGGCGCTGCAGCCGCAGCTGGATGCGCTGGCGCAGCAGGCCGGGGCGGAGCTGCTGGCGCAGCAGGTGGCGCCGGAGCAGATCCGGATCGAGCTGTGCGCGCGGGTGAAATACCAGGACAGCGATACGGCCTTCGTGATCCCGCTCGGCAGCGAGAGCCAGATGGCGGCCGATTTTGCGGCGCTGTACCGCGGCCGCTTCGGCTTCGTGATGGAAGGGCAGCCCCTGGTGATCGAGTCGGTATCGGCCGAAGCGATCGGCGCCGGCGATGGCGCCGACTTCGTGATTGAAGTGCCGTCCGGCGGCGGCGCGGACTCGCCAGGGCGGGTGTTCAGCTATGTCGACGGCCAGACCGTGCCGATCGCGCTGCATGTGCGCGCCGAACTGCCGGTGGGCAGCCGGGTGGCCGGCCCGGCCCTGATCCGCGAGGAGATCGCCACCACGGTGGTGGACGCGGGCTGGGTGGCGCGCGTGCTGCCGGACCACACGCTGATGCTGGAACGCACCGTGGCGGCAGGCAGCGCGCACCGCATGAGCACGGCCGTGCATCCTATCCACCTGGAGATCTTCAACAACCTGTTCATGGCAATTGCCAAGCAGATGGGCACCACGCTGGAGAACACCGCCTACTCGGTCAACATGAAGGAGCGGCTGGACTTCTCCTGCGCCATCTTCGACCGCCACGGCAACCTGATCGCCAATGCGCCGCACATCCCGGTGCATCTGGGTTCGATGAGCGACAGCGTGCAGTGCGTGATCCACCAGCACAAGGACAGCATGGCGCCGGGCGACGCCTATGTGCTGAACGTGCCATACAACGGCGGTACTCACCTGCCGGACATCACGGTGGTATGCCCGGTGTACGGCGAGCAGGGCATGCCGCCGTTCGCGGTCGAGCCGGAGCCGCTGTTCTACGTGGCGGCGCGCGGCCACCACGGCGATGTCGGCGGCATCAGCCCCGGCTCGATGCCGCCCAACAGCACCACCATCGAGGAAGAAGGCGTCCTGCTCGATAACATCAAGATCGTCGAGCGCGGCGTGTTCCAGGAAGCGCTGGTGCGCAGCCTGTTCGCGGCCGGGCCGTGGCCGAGCCGGAACATCGACCAGAACATCGCCGACCTGATCGCCCAGCTGGGCGCCTGCGAAACGGGCGCCAGTCAATTGCTGAAGGCAGTAGAGAGCTACGGCGAAGATGTGGTGCTGGCCTATATGCAACACGTGCAGGACAACGCCGAGGTGGCGGTGCGCCAGGCCATTCGCAGCCTGCGCGACGCCAGCTTCAGCTACGAGATGGACGATGGCGCGCTGCTCAAGGTCAGCCTGACCATCGACCGCTGCAGCGGCAGCGCCACGGTCGATTTCAGCGGCACCAGCGAACAGCGTCCGAGCAATTTCAACGCGCCGCTGTCGGTCTGCAAGGCCGCCGTGCTGTACGTGTTCCGGACCCTGCTCGACAGCGACATCCCGATGAACGAAGGTGTGCTCAAGCCGCTCACCCTGATCATTCCGGAAGGCTCGATGCTGAATCCGCGTTATCCGGCGGCGGTGGTGGCGGGAAACGTCGAAGTGTCGCAGTACGTCACCGACGCTCTGTATGGCGCGCTGGGCGTGATGTCGGCCTCGCAGGGCACGATGAACAACTTCACCTTCGGGAACGAAGAGCACCAGTATTACGAAACCATTGCCGGGGGCTCCGGCGCCGGCCCGGGCTTTGACGGCACGGCGGCGGTGCAGACCCACATGACTAACTCGCGCATGACCGATCCAGAAGTGCTGGAGTGGCGTTTCCCGGTGCTGGTGGAGACCCATGCGATCCGGCGCGGCAGCGGCGGCAAGGGTGCGCAGCAGGGCGGTGATGGCGCGCTGCGCCGGATTCGCTTCCTGCAGGCGATGACGGCCAACATCCTGGCCGGACACCGGCGCATCGCGCCGTTCGGCCTGCAGGGCGCGGCGCCCGGCGCGCTGGGACGCAACTGGGTCGAGCGCGGCGACGGCTCGGTAGAGGAATTCGGCGCCACCCACACCGCCGAAATGCAGGCCGGCGACGTGTTCGCGATCGAGACGCCGGGCGGCGGCGGTTACGGCAGCTGACGATTTCAGTACCTACGGCGGGGCTGTCAGGGCTCGCGGTCCCGCCATCCATGGTTCAGAGCCTGCACAACTGGGGAAGACAAGAAATGAACAAGACTATGCTTGCGCTCACGCTGAGCGCATTGGCAGGGACGGCTGCAGCCCAATCGAACGTGACGGTGTACGGCATCGTCGACATGGCAGTGGTGCGCGAAAGCGGCGGCACCGGCGCCAGCGCCGCCAGCACCAAGCTGACCAGCGGGGTGGAATCGGGCTCGCGCCTGGGCTTTAAGGGCAGCGAGGATTTGGGCGACGGCATGGCGGCCATCTTCCTGCTGGAGAACGGCTTCCAGGCCGACACCGGCGCGTTGGGGCAGGGTGGGCTGCTGTTCGGGCGCCAGGCCTACGTCGGCTTGCAGGGCAGCGCCGGCAGCGTGACGCTGGGCCGTCAATACACGTCGCAGTACCTGGCGGTGGTGGCGGTCGATCCGTTCGGCTCGGGCACGGCGGGTGACACCAAGAACCTGATGGCTTCGACCGGCAACAGCGCCAGCCGGATGGACAATGCGGTCAAGTACGCGTCGCCGTCGATGAGCGGCTTCAATCTGGAGCTGGTGTATGGTGCCGGCGAAGTGGCGGGCGACAGCTCGGCCGGCCGGCAGTTCGGCGGCGCGCTGGCCTACAGCAGCGGCCCGCTGACGGTGCGGCTGGCGCATCACAACCGCAACAACAATACCGCCACGGTGAACAATGCCGGCAGCGCCAGGAACACCGTGCTGACGGCGCTGTACGATTTCGGCCTGGCCAAGGCCCACTTCGCGTATGGCGTGGACAAGGGCTTGAACAGCGCACTGCCGCGCAACCTGAACAATCCGTTCGGCTACGCAGTGGCGCCGACGCCGTCGACCGACAGCAATGTGGTGCTGCTGGGTGTGACGGTGCCGCAGGGCGTGGGCACGTGGCTGGCGTCCTACATCCGCAAGAACGACAAGACTGCGTTCAACCAGGATGCGGCGCAGTTCGCGGCCGGCTACCGCTACTACCTGTCCAAGCGCACCGACTTGTACGGCGTGTATGCCTACATCCGCAATCAGAACGGCGCCGGCTACACCGTCGGCAGCGCGATCGAGGGCGGCACCGGCAACCGCGGCCTGAACCTGGGCCTGCGGCATACCTTCTGAGCGGGACCACCCAAGCAACTGGAGCAGGCCATGCGCACTCCCGCCGCTGCGATTCACGCTTACCTGCGCGCCAAGGACGGCAATAAGCCGCACTTGATGGCGAAGGCGTTCTGCCAGCACGCCATGCTGTCGATGCAGGTCAACACCAGTGCGATCTCGTTCCCGCCGCTGTCGCGCGGGCGCGAGGCGATTACCGAAGTGCTGGTGCGGCGCTTCGGGCAGAACTACGACAACGTCTACACCTTCTGCCTGACACAGCCGCCGCGGCCGGCGGTGGCTGAATTCAGCTGCAACTGGCTGGTGGCGATGACGGACCAGGGCAGCGGCGAAGTGCGGGTCGGCTGCGGGCGCTATGACTGGCGCTTCGCGGCCGCCAGCGGGCTGGCCGAGCGGCTGGACATCGCGGTGGAGGTGATGGCGGTGTTGTCGCCGGAGGTGGCGCCGCGCGTGCTGGACTGGGTGTCGGTATTGCCGTACCCCTGGTGCAGCACGGCGGAAGCGATCGCCGGCGCGGCGATTGTCGGCGTGGCGCCGGTGATGACCTGGCTGGTTTTTAACGATGCATCGCCCTCGCCGTCAGGGCGTCCGCGTCATCCATCATACGAGGAGTTGGAAAATGAAAAAGCTGTGGCAGTCTCTGATGCTACTGGGCGCTGTACTGTTATTCAATCCCGCCGCTCGGGCGGCGGACAAGGGCACGGCCGAGGAGGCGGTGGCGATGGTGAAGAGGGCCGGCGAGTTCCTGAAGAAGAACGGCAGGGACAAGGCGCTGGCCGAGTTTAACAATCCCAAGGGCCAGTTCGTCCAGAAGGACTTGTACATCTTCGCCTTCGGCGCCAGCGGCGACGGGGTCGAGCTGGCCAACGGCGCCAACATCAAATTGATGGGTAAGAACGTCAAGGAGATGAAGGACGCCGACGGCAAGTACTTGATCAAGGACATCCTGGCGCTGGGCACGGGTGCCGAGGGCAAGGGCTGGGTCGATTACAAGTGGCCCAACCCGGCTACTGGCCAGATCGACGGCAAGCGTACGTACGTGGAGCGGGTCGATGACGTGATCATCGGCTGCGGCATCTACAAATAAGCGACGCCGCCGATCCGATTGTCGCGCCGGCCGGCGTGAGCTCGCGCTCGGCGGGCAGCAGCAGCCCCAGTCAACACCATTAAAGGATAGGAGCGGCCAAGTCCCGAGGTCGCGCTGATCGTTCTGTTGCTGTACAGGACGGTCAGCGATTGACATCGTGGCCTGCGCAGGCCAGTGTGAACAGCGTCGACACTGATCCGTCGGATCACATTGAGGAAATCTTCGTTTTCTGGCGACAGGATTTGCTGAGCAGCGCAGTCTCGGTACTTCGCCTTGAGGAGCAGCGCAGTGACGGGGACATCCATGCCGATGGGGGGCGCCTCACCCAAGGACTGCGTTGACGTAATCGCGTACCTGGGACATTGATCGGCCTAGAAGTGAACACGGTACCGCTCGACACGGTGGCATAGGATTTCTCATTCCTACCGCAACTGAGATTTGTGACTTCGGACTCAACTCACGCACGTAGCAGCAAGTAGTTCGGTACGATTGCCTTGCCCTCATCAATACAGCCCGCCGCTATCTTTTTCATGCTCACAACGCAGCGCAGCGGCTTGCATGAGGCTGTGTGTTGAAGGGGCTGTCCGAGCCGACGCAGCTTCTCTCCGCCTCGCCCGCACGCTGGTCGACCTGCTGAGCAAGAAGATGCCGGCAACGCCGCCCACCGTCAACGAAGTCGGTCCGGCTCATTGCCCAGGTTGGCAGCTTCCTCGGTCGCAAGGGGCGGCGAACCCGGCGGCACGACGATTTTTTGGGGGGGCTTGATCAAGTACTCATTGTCGCGGAGAAACTACGCGTACTTGGCGATGGACTTGGCGTTATGTATAAGGACCTGACCTTGCCGCGCCGATGAAATGCCGGTCCCGGCCTAACTTGCACCGGCGGGAAGTTATCGCTGGGCGTAGCGGACTTGGCCAACTTAGGC
>FSZM01000037.1_pt1 | contig 16571 bp, 12 predicted proteins | sample 1638831 | NCBI WGS metagenome assembly FSZM01 (sample SAMEA3914813, study PRJEB12502) | metagenome | biome: forest; material: soil | place: Canada | collected 2011-07-07 | depth 0.3 m
CAGCATGGCGCGGCCGTAGAACGGCAGGCGGTGCGTGAAGTGGACGAAGGCCTGCTTGAGCTTTTCGAAATCGTGCTCGTAGGTTTCCATGTGATCGGCATCGATGTTGGTGATGACTTCGATCATAGGCGTCAGGTTCAGGAACGAGGCATCCGATTCGTCGGCTTCCGCCACCAGATATTCGCCGGTGCCCAGCTTGGCGTTGGCGCCGGCGCTGGTCAGGCGGCCGCCGATGACGAAGGTCGGATCCAACCCGCCCTGCGCCAGCACCGACGCCACCAGGCTGGTGGTGGTGGTCTTGCCATGGGTGCCGGCAATGGCGATGCCGCGCTTCAGGCGCATCAACTCGCCCAGCATGACAGCACGCGGCACGATAGGAATCTTGCGGCTGCGCGCTGCCACCACTTCCGGATTGTCCTGCAGGACCGCGGTCGACGTGACCACGGCATCGGCCTCGCCGATATTTTCTGCCGTGTGGCCCTGGAACACCTGCGCCCCCAGCGAGATCAGGCGCTGCGTAACGGCGTTGCTACCCAGGTCCGAACCGGTGACGGTGTAGCCCAGCGTCAGCAGCACTTCGGCGATGCCGCTCATGCCGCTGCCGCCGATGCCGACGAAGTGAATATTCTGTACTTTATGTTTCACAGCTTTATTCTCATGTTAGTTCTTCCAATACTTGGGCGATCGCGTTGTTCGCGTCGCGCTTGCCGGCACCGCGCGCTGCCGTGGCCATGGTCTGGCAGGCGGCGCGGGTCAGCGTTTCGAGCAGGGTCGCCAGGCTCTGTGCATTCATTTCCGTCTGCGGCATGTGGATCGCCGCGTTCTGCTTGGCCATCCACTTGGCGTTGTCGCGCTGGTGGCTGGTGGTGGACGCCACCAGCGGAACCAGCACGCTGGCCACGCCGGCCGCCGTCAGCTCCGAGACGGTGATGGCACCGGCGCGGCAGATCACCAGATCGGCCTCGCTGTAGGCGCGCGCCATGTCGTCGATGAAGTCGACCACGTTCGCTTCCACACCGGCCTGCGCGTATGCGGCGCGCAGTGCATCGATATTCTTCTTGCCTGACTGGTGCGTCACCTGCGGACGCTGTGCGGCCGGGATCAGCGCCAGCGCGGCAGGCAGGTTGTCGTTCAGCGCTTTCGCGCCCAGGCTACCGCCCACCACCAGGATGCGCAGCGGGCCGCTACGGCCGGCGAAGCGCTGCTCGGGACCAACCATGTCGAGGATCTCCTTGCGCACCGGATTGCCGGTGACAACAGCCTTGCCGGCCGCGCTGCCGAATTCCGCCGGGAAGCCAAAGCAAACGCGCTTGGCGATCGGCGTCAGCGTTTTGTTCGACAGCAGCAGCGCTGCGTCGGCGTTGACCAGCACCAGCGGCACGCCGCGCAGGCGCGACATCAGGCCGCCCGGCACGGTGACATAGCCGCCCATGCCCAGCACCACGTCCGGCTTGCGGCTGCCGACGAAACTGAAGCAGGACGCGAACGCACCCAGCATCTTGAAGGCGCCGCTGATCGTGTGCTTCAGGCCCTTGCCGCGCATGCCAGTGAAGTCGATCGTGTCCATCGCGATGCCGTGTTTCGGCACCAGTTCCTGCTCCATGCCGGTGGCCGTGCCCAGCCAGCTCACTTCCCAGCCGCGTGCGCGCATGGTCTGCGCAATCGCCAGGCCAGGGAAAATGTGGCCGCCGGTGCCGGCCGCCATGATCATCAGTCGTTTCATAATCTGCCACCACGCATCAGGACTCGGTTCTCGTAGTCGATCCGGAGCAGGATCGCGAGTCCGATGCAGTTAATAACTACCCCCGTGCCGCCATAGCTCATCAGCGGCAAGGTCAAACCCTTGGTCGGCAGCAGGCCAAGGTTGACCCCCATATTGATAAAGGTCTGGACACCGATCCAGATGCCGATGCCTTTGGCCGTCAGGCCGGCAAAAGTCTGGTCAATGGCGATGGCCTGGCGGCCGATGTCGAAGGCGCGCTTGATCAGCCAGTAGAACAGGGCGATCACCACCAGCACGCCGGCCAGGCCGAGCTCCTCGCCGATCACCGCCAGCAGGAAGTCGGTATGCGCTTCCGGCAGGTAGTGCAGCTTTTCCACGCTGCCACCCAGTCCAACGCCAAAAATCTCACCGCGCCCGAAAGCGATCAGCGAGTGCGTCAACTGGTAAGCCTTGTTCAATGCGTTATCTTCCTGCCAGGGGTTCAGGTAAGCGAAGTAGCGCTCACGCCGGAACTTGGACAGTGCGATGATGGACACGAATATCGTCACCAGCACCGCGCCGATGCCGCCGAACCAGATCGCGTTGATACCCCCCAGGAACAGGATGCCCATGGCGATGCAGACGATCACGCCGAAGGCGCCCAGATCCGGCTCCAGCAGCAGCAACAGGCCGACGAAGCCAACCGCCGCCGCCATCGGCATGAAACCTTTGGTCAGCTTGTGCATATATTCCTGCTTGCGCACGGTGTAGTCGGCGGCGTACAGCACGGCCACTACCTTCATCAATTCGGACGGCTGCAGGTTGATCACCTTCAGCGACAGCCAGCGACGGCCGCCGTTGACCACTACGCCCAGGCCGGGAATCAACACCAGTACCAGCAGCACCAGCGTGCCGATGAACAGGTACGGCGCGGCCTTCTGCAGATCGGCGATGCGAATGCGGAACACGAACAGGCCGGCCAGCAGCGAGACCACGATGAACAGGGCCTGGCGCGTCAGGAAGTAGGTGTTCTGCCAGCGCACATAGTTGGCGAACTTGGGTGAATCCGGCAGCGAGATCGAAGCCGAATACACCATCACCATCCCCAGCAGCATCAGCAGCAGCGTGACCCACACCAGCGGCTGGTCATACTCCATCATCTTGGACTGCCGCGCGCGACTGTCCATCGGCGTGGTCGCCGACGATCCAGTGAAGCGAAATGGCAGTTGGAAGGCCATCAGATTTCCTGTCCGTGATCGAGTGCGATATCGCGCACGGTGTCGATGAACACCTGGGCGCGGTGCGCGTAGTTCTTGAACATGTCCATGCTGGCGCAGGCCGGGGACAGCAGCACGGCATCGCCGGCTTGCGCCAGTTCGCTGGCGCGCTTGACGGCCAGCGGCAGGTCGGTGCCGCAGTCTTCCAGCGTGACGCCGCTTGGCTGCAACGCTTCCCGCAGCAGCGGCGCATCGCGGCCGATCAGCAGCACGGCGCGCACGTAACGCGATACCGGTTCCGCCAGCGGTGAAAAATCCTGCCCCTTGCCGTCGCCGCCGGCGATCAGCACCAGGCGCTGGTTTTGACCGGTGAAGCTCTTGCCCAGTCCATTGAGCGCGGCCACGGTGGCGCCGACGTTGGTGCCCTTGCTGTCGTCGTAGTATTCAATATCGTTGATGGCGCCGATCAGTTCAACGCGGTGCGGCTGGCCGCGGTATTCGCGCAGGCCGTGCAGCAGTGGCGCGAAAGGCAGGCCGATGGCGCGGCACAGGGCCAGCGCTGCCAGCGCGTTGGAGGCATTGTGAATACCGCGGATCTGCAGCGCATCGGCCGGCATCAGGTTCTTGACGAAGCACTCCACCGGCTCCGGTGGCGGATCGTTCTTCTTGCGTTTCTTTTTCTCGACTTCTTCGCCCGGTACGGCGGTCGCCAGCCAGATCACGCCGCGCTCGTTGTGCAGGCCCAGGCAATCGGCCAGCACTGGCGTGTCGGTGCCGAAGCTGATGCTCTCGCCGGTAGGATCGGCCATCTGCATCACCAGCGCATCGTCGCGGTTCAGCACACGCACGGTGTCTTCGCCGAAGATGCGTTTCTTGTCGGCGGCGTAAGCGGCCATGTCGCCGTGCCAGTCCAGGTGGTCCTGGGTCACGTTCAACACGGTCGCGGCGTCGGCATTCAGGCTGAAGGTGGTGTGCAGCTGGAAGCTGGAGAGCTCCAGTACCCATACTTGCGGCAAAGCCGCAGCCGCGTCGGGCCGGTTCATCACTTCGCGCAGCACGTCCAGCGCGGCCGGGCTGATATTGCCGGCCACGCGCACGCTCTGGCCGGCGCGTTCGCACAGCAGGCCGGTCAGGCTGGTGACGGTGGTCTTGCCGTTGGTGCCGGAGATGGCGATGACTTTCGGTGCGTAGCCGCGTTCTTCCTTCAGCGCCTTCAGGGCCTGGGCGAACAGTTCGATCTCGCCCCATAGCGGCACGTTGGCGGCAGCGGCGGCCGGTGCGATTTCGGCCAGCTCGCGGTTCGGCGCCAGGCCCGGGCTGACGGCGACGAAGTCCACGCCGTCCAGCAGCGCGGCATTGAACGGCCCGGCGATGAATTCAACGTCGGCAATGGCTTCCTTCAGCGCCGGCAAACGGTCCGGCGCTTCACGGGTATCGGCCACGCGCACGCGCGCGCCGCTGCGGGCGAGCCACAGCGCCATCGCCAGGCCGGATTCTCCTAGCCCCAGTACCAGTGCGTTTTTGCCTTCGTAGATCATCAGCGCAGTTTCAACGTAGAGAGTCCGACCAGCACCAGCATCATCGTGATAATCCAGAAGCGCACGACGACCTGGGTCTCTTTCCAGCCTTTTTGTTCAAAGTGGTGGTGCAATGGCGCCATCAGGAATACGCGGCGGCCGACGCCAAAGCGCTTCTTGGTGATCTTGAACCAGCCCACCTGGATAATCACCGACACGGTTTCGGCCACGAAGATGCCGCCCATGATGAACAGGACGATTTCCTGGCGCACGATCACGGCGATGGTGCCCAGCGCACCGCCCAGCGCCAGCGCGCCGACGTCGCCCATGAACACTTGGGCTGGGTGGGTGTTAAACCACAGGAAGGCCAGGCCGGCGCCAGCGAGCGCACCGCAGAAGATGATCAGTTCACCGGCGCCAGGAATGTGCGGGATGAACAGGTAGCGCGAATAGGTGGCGCTGCCGGTCAGGTAGGCGAACAGGCCTAGTGCCGAACCGACCATAATGGTCGGCATGATGGCCAGGCCATCCAGGCCGTCGGTGAAGTTGACCGCGTTGCTGGTGCCGACGATGACGCAGTAGGTCAGCGCGATGAAGCCCCATACGCCCAGCGGATAGCTGACGGTCTTGAAGAACGGGACGATCAAGTCTGCCTTGGGCGGCAGGTCCATCGAGAAGCCGGACTGCACCCAGGCGAAGAACAGTTCGAACACTTTGCCGGCGTTAGGCGCCGACACCGAGAATGCCAGGTACAGCGCGGCACCGATACCAAGCAGCGACTGCCAGAAGTATTTTTCGGCCGAACGCATGCCTTCCGGATCCTGGCGCACCACCTTGCGGTAGTCGTCGACCCAGCCCACTACGCCGAAGCCGATCGTGATGACCAGCACCGGCCAGATCAAGCGATTCGACAGGTCGCACCACAGCAGCGTGGACACGCCGATACCGATCAGCAGCAACACGCCGCCCATGGTCGGAGTGCCGTGTTTTTTCAGGTGGGTCTGCGGACCGTCGGTACGTACGGCCTGGCCGTACTTCATGGCGGTCAGCTTACGGATCACGGCCGGACCGGCGACCAGGCCGATCGTCAGCGCGGTGATGGTGGCGAACACCGCGCGGAACGTGATGAAGTTAAAGACCCGCAGTGGGCCAAGGTCCTGCTGAAAATATTGCGCGAGCCAAAGCAGCATGATTAGTGACTTTCCTTGTTAGCTTGTTGCGATCCAATCAAATGCTGCACGACCCGTTCCATTTTCATGAAGCGGGAGCCCTTGATTAATACGGTTGCATCCGGCGTGACGGCCGCGTCCAGTGCGGCCAGCAAATCGTCGAACTGTTGAAAATGACGAATCGCCGTCCCCTTCATGTGGGACGCCAGTTCGCCGGTTACCAGCACCTGTTCGATGCCTTTCGTCTGCGCATATGCGCCGATCTCTTGATGGAACTCCGGGCCCTGCGTGCCGACTTCTCCCATGTCGCCCAGCACCAGCACGCGCGGCGCGGCGGCTTTGGACAATACGTCGATGGCGGCACGGACCGAATCCGGGTTCGCGTTGTAGGTGTCGTCGACCAGTACCGCACCGTTGGCTGCGGCCTTCTTTTGCAGGCGGCCGCCGACGGGGGTGAAGCTGTCCAGTCCCAGCTGGATAGCTTCCGGCGCGATGCCGGCCGCGCAAGTGCATGCTACCGCGGCCAGCGCGTTGCGCACGTTGTGCTCACCGGCGGCCTGCAGATTGACGAAGAACTGCAGCGGTGCAGCGTCGGCCGCAGCCTGCGGATCGCGCACGGTGATGAACATCTCGCTGCCGAAGTCGCCGGCACGGAAGGTGCAGCTGACTTCGGCTTCCTTGGTCAGGCCGAAGCGCATCGTGCGGCGCACGCCGGCCAATTCCTCCCACACCGGCGTGAATTCGTCGCCATGCGGGAATACGGCCACGCCGTCGGCGGACAGGCCGGCCAGCACGGCGCCGTTCTCGCGCGCCACCGCTTCCACGGTATGCATGAATTCCTGGTGCTCGCGCTGAGCGTTGTTGACCATGGCGATGGTCGGCTGGGCGATGGTGCTCAGGCGGCCGATTTCGCCCGGATGATTCATGCCCATCTCGATCACGGCTGACTTGTGCTGCACGTCCATGCGCAATAGTGTCAGCGGCACGCCGATTTCGTTATTCAAGTTGCCGCGCGTCGCCAGACGGCCGTCCTCGCCATGGGCGGTGGCCAGGATGGACGCGATCATTTCCTTGACCGTGGTCTTGCCGTTGCTGCCGGCGACGCCGATGACCGGCACGGCGAACTGACGGCGCCACCAGTTGGCGATCTGTCCCAGCGCGACCAGCGTATTGGGCACCACGATGGCCGGCAGCTGCCAGCCTTCCGGCACTTCTTCCACCACGACGGCAGCGACGCCCTGCTGCGCAACCTGCTGCAGGAAGTTGTGTGCGTCGAAGACTTCGCCGCGCAGCGCGACGAACAGCGCCCCGGCGGCCACGCTGCGGCTGTCGGTGGAAACACCCTTGAATCCCAGCGCGTCGGCATAATCCCCCGCGATGCCGTTGACCAGCCTTGCGCCTGCGATGGCAGGCAGAATCTGTGCGAGTGTCGCGCGCATCAATTCGGCCTCATCATGGTCAGGCGAGCCGACAGCGCCAGCTGCGCATGGTCGACATCGGAGAATGGCAATTTCTTGCCCTTGATTTCCTGGTACGGCTCATGACCTTTACCGGCGAGCAGGATCACGTCCTGCTTGGCGGCGTGCTTGATCGCCGACAGGATCGCGGCGGCGCGGTCGTCCTGCGTTTGCAGCACCGAGCTCGGATGGCTAGTGTCCATGCCGGCCACGATCTGTTCGATGATGGCGTGCGGATCTTCGCTGCGCGGATTGTCGCTGGTGACCAGCACATGATCGGCCATCTGCGCGATCTTGCCCATTTGCGGACGCTTGCCTGGATCACGGTCGCCTCCGCAGCCGAACACGCACCACAGCTGGCCGCCACGGTCGGTGGCAACCGGACGCAGTGCGGCCAAGGTCTTTTCCAGCGCATCGGGCGTATGCGCATAATCGATGACGACCATCGGTGCATCCTGGCCGCCGACCTGCTGCATGCGGCCCGGTGCCGGTTGCAGCGCTTCGATCGCCTCGATGGCGGCGCGCAGTCCGATGCCCTTCGCCAGCAACGCGCCCATCACGCCCAGCGCATTGCTGATGTTGAAGTGGCCAACCAGATGGGTCTTGATCTGCGCCGATCCCAGCGCGCAATCGAGATGGAATTCGGTGCCGGCGCTGCGGCTGCTGCGGAACTGGCTGGCGCGCAGCATCAGCACGCCGGCGATGTCCGGCTGCTTGACCGTGTCGTGCAGCGTGTAGCCGATGATCGGATACTCGCCTGCCAGACTATTGCCTGCTGCGGCCTTGGCCTTCAGATAGGTCACCAGACGGCTGCCCATGGCATCGTCCAGGTTGATGACCGCCGTTTTCAGGCCGGACCAGTCGAACAGCATGGTCTTGGCGGCCTCGTAGGCTTTCATGTCGCCATGGAAGTCGAGGTGGTCGCGGGTCAAGTTGGTAAACAGCGCCACGTCGAAGTGCATGCCCGAGGTGCGGCCCTGTACCAGTCCGATCGACGATACCTCGATCGCTAGCGCAGTCGCGCCTTCGTTGCGGGCCGAAGCCAGCTCCCGCGCCAGCAGTACCGCGTCCGGCGTGGTGTAGCCGGTGACGTTGTATTCGACTTCGCCGCGCGCCTTGAACAGACCCACGCCCAGCGTGCCGATGACGGCCGCCGTTTCGCCTCCGCGCGACAGGGCCTGGCCCAGCCACACGGCGCTGGAGGTCTTGCCGTTGGTGCCGGTCACGCCGACGGTAAACATGGCGCTGTCCGGATGATTGTAGAAGGCATGCGCGATCACGCCGGCGTGCTCTCTGAGCTGCTCTACGGTCAGGTACGGCACGGTCCATGCCGGGTCCCAGCTGAAACCGGCCGGGTCGAGCACCACCAGCGCGGCCCCCTGCACGATCGCGCTTTCGATAAAACTGCGTCCATCGCCGGCGTCGCCGGGATAGGCAAAAAACACATCGCCCGATTTGATGCGGCGCGAGTCGGACGCCAGCTGCGCGCCAGGCGCCAGCTTGCCAATCGCGGCTGCGACATTCAACGGATCGAAGGAAGCTTGAGTCACATGTTCTCCTGTTCGGAATTCTCAGGAATGATGATATGGGTCACGGTCGAATCCGGCGCAACGTTCTTGGCGCGCAGCGCATTCGCGGCCAGTGCCGAGAAGGTCGGCGCAGCGACGTCGCCGCCGACGTGGGCAGGTCCGCCCGGTTCGTCGATCATGACGGCGATGATGAAACGCGGATTCGACATCGGCGCCATGCCGACGAAGTTACCGATGTATTTGGTCTGCGAGTAGCGCCCGCCGATCACCTTTTGTGCGGTGCCGGTCTTGCCGCCGACGCGATAGCCCGGCACCTGCGCTTTGGGCGCGGAGCCGCCCGGCTGGGTCACGGTTTCCAGCATGGCGCGCATTTCTTCGGCGGTCCTGGCGCTGACGACACGGGTGCCCGCTGGTGCTTCGGTGACCTTCTGGAACGACAGCGGAATGATGTCGCCGTCGCGCGCGAAAATCAGATAGGAACGGGCCAACTGGATCAGCGACACCGAGATACCCTGGCCGAAGCTCATGTTGGCCTGCTCGATCGGGCGCCACGATTTGAACGGACGCACACGGCCCGCCACTGCGCCCGGGAAGCCGAAGCGCGGCTGCTGGCCGAAGCCGACCTTGGTAAACATCTCCCACATTTCCTGCGCCGGCATCTGTAGCGCGATCTTGGAGGTGCCGATGTTGGACGACTTCTGGATGATCTCCTGCACATTCAGCAGGCCATGGGCGTGCGAATCGTGGATGGTGCGGTCGCCGATGGTCATGTAGCCGGGCGCCGTATCGAACATGGTGGTCGGCTTGATGCGGTTGGTGTCCAGCGCCAGACCCACGGTGAATGGCTTGAGCGAGGAACCTGGCTCGAAGGTGTCGGTCATCACGCGGTTGCGCAGCTGGTCGCCGGTCAGCACCGAGCGGTCATTCGGGTTGTAGGCCGGCCAGTTGGCCAGCGCCAGCACTTCGCCGGTATGCACGTCCAGTACCACGGCTGCACCGGCCTTGGCCTTGAACTTCTCCACCGCTTCCTTTACCTGGGTGAAGGCGATGTACTGGATCTTGCTGTCGATCGACAGGGTCAGGTCCTTGCCGTCGTGCGGCTCGCGCACCGACTCGATGTCTTCGACGATGCGGCCCAGGCGGTCCTTGATCACGCGGCGGCTGCCGGGAATGCCGACCAGGGTTTTCTGCTGCGCCAGTTCCATCGATTCCTGGCCCACGTCTTCGACGTTGGTGAAGCCGACCACGTGGGTCGTCACTTCGCCCTGCGGGTAGAAACGCTTGTATTCCTTGCGGGTCTGGATGCCGTCGATATCGAGCTTGGTAATCTGATCGGCCACGTCCTGCTCGACCTGGCGCTTCAGGTAGACGAAGCCACGGTCGGAATCGAGTTTTTTCTGCAACTCGGCGTCGCTCATCTCCAGCAGCTTGGCCAGCTGTTTCAGCTTGGCCGGCGGCGCTTCCTGCACGTCGTCAGGGATGGCCCAGATCGCCTTGACCGGAATCGACGAAGCCAGCACCTGGCCGTCGCGGTCAGTGATCTTGCCGCGCGTGGCCGGCAGGTCCAGCGTGCGGGCGTAGCGGATTTCGCCCTGCTTTTGCAGGAACTGGGTCGACAGGCCTTGCAGCCACACTGCGCGGCCGGCCAGGCCGGCAAAGGCGGCAAACAGCACGAACAACACGACGCGCGAACGCCATACCGGCAGGCGCACGGCCAGTACCGGATTCTTGGAGAACGGTACGCCCTTGGAAGCGGCGACGCGCGAGACGCTGGCGTTACTGGCACGCTTCATTTGTCACCTTCCGGGGACAGGTATTGCGTGCGGGCCGCAGTCAGCGGCGTCATATTCAAATCGCGGCGGGCGATCTGCTCGATGCGCGCGTGCTTGCCCAGCGTGGACTGGTCCAGCTGCAGCTGCGCCCATTCGATGTCGAGCTGGCGTGCCTGCGACTGCGCGCGCTCCAACTCGATGAACAGGTGACGCGCCTGGTACTGGGCGTTGACCAGCGACAGGCCGCAGCCCACCAGCAGGGCCGCCAGCACCAGATTGACCTTGCCGCTCATCGCGCCGCTCCTTCAGGGAAGGGTAGACGGCGCGCGACGCGCATCACCGCCGAACGGGCGCGCGGGTTGGCGTCGACTTCGGCGTCGGACGGCTTCATCTTGGAGAGCAGCTTCAGTTCCGGCTGCGGCAGGTCGACCGCGCGGATCGGCAGGCGGCGGTCCGGTTGCGCGACATTCGCCTTGGAGGCGAAGAAACGCTTGACCATGCGGTCCTCCAGCGAGTGGAAGCTGATGATGGCCATGATGCCCCCCGGCGCCAGGCATTCGTAAGCCTGGGTCAGGCCGATTTCGAGATCTTCAAGCTCTTTATTGATGAAAATCCGGATAGCCTGAAAAGTACGGGTGGCCGGGTCCTTGCCCTTTTCCCGAGTCTTGACCGCGCCTGCCACGATAGCGGCAAGCTGTCGTGTGCTTGAAATTGGCTCGACTGCCCGGCGAGCAACAATCGCCTTTGCAATCTGAAAAGCAAACCGTTCTTCCCCATATTCTCTGATCACCTTTTCCAGTGTCTGTTCGGTTTCTGTGGCGAGCCACTCCGCCGCCGCCATGCCGCGCGTGGTATCCATGCGCATGTCCAGCGGGCCATCGTTGCGGAAACTAAAACCGCGCGCGGCGTCATCGACCTGCGGCGACGAGATGCCCAGGTCCAGCAGGATGCCATCCACCTGGGCCGCGCCGTGCTCGGCCAGCGCCGCGCGCATGGTGGCAAAGCTGTCATGCACGATGGTGAAGCGCGGGTCGGTAATCTGTTCGGCGGTGGCGATGGCCTGCAGGTCCTTGTCGAAGGCGATCAGGCGCGCGCTGGCGCCCAGCTTCGACAGGATCAGGCGCGAATGGCCGCCGCGGCCGAAGGTGCCGTCGACATACACGCCGTCCGCGCGTCCACCCGCCAGGTCGAGGGCGTCGACCGCTTCGTCTAGCAGCACCGTCCGATGCTGAAATTCCGGCACCGCTGTCGTCGTCATGGCGGGCCCTTAGAAGGAAAAGTTGGCGAGAACATCGGGGGTGCCGGCCTCAATGGCCTGCTGCTCTTTGGCTGCCTGGGTGGCCGGGTTCCAGATCTCGAAGTGCGAGCCCATGCCCATCAGCATGACTTCTTTATCCAGGCCGGCGGCGGCGCGCAGCTCAGGCGAGACCAGGATGCGGCCGGCCGAGTCGAGTTCGACGTCGGTGGCGTAGCCGAGGAAAATGCGTTGCCAGGCGCGGGCCTGCATGGGCCACTGGGAAATCAGTTCGCGGTGTTGCTCCCACACGGGACGGGGAAACAGCATGACGCAGCCGTCGGGGTGGCGCGTCAGGGTGAGGCGGCCTTCGCACTGGATCGAGAGCGCGTCACGGTGCTTGGCAGGGATAGACATCCTGCCTTTGGCATCGAGATTGATTGCGGACGCGCCTTGAAACACGGGAAACCTTTAGACCTCAGTAAGTTAGCGGAGCGGAGAAACTGCCGTTTCGGTTGCCATTTCCTCCGCCGCTAAGTCAGAAGAAATTTCCCACAAAAAGACACTTTTTCACACAGATGCCCACTTTAGAGGATGCAAGAATAGTGGTCAAGCGCTTTCAGCCAATCGAAACGGGGATTTTATGAATGAAATTAAGGACTTAGCGTACTTCCTTGATGCCAGCTCGAAATAAAATATCCCAGCAAATTAAGTACTTATCAAACATAGTGAATGTGCTACCTCATCTCTGCACATGGTTTTGGCTGCCCTTCATGAGTGGCAATCTTCCATAAAAATAATTGAAAAAATAGTAGTTAGTTGCCAATAGCCAACATTGCAGTGCCAATTTGGCAATAGCGCGATTGGCCGCCAGTGCGCGGCTGCAGGTCGGGGAATCGGGTGTGATTTCGGGGAAAACTGCCAGTTCGTCGCGCCGGGCGCGCACTTACGCGGAATGGATGACCTTCAAAAAAACGCATGAGACAAATTCGGACCGGCTGCGTGCTGCATTAACTTGTATAGACAAATCAATACGCCGCCCTACCTCTATTATAGCTATGGCGCGGGCGTTTCCCAATGGCGGGAGCGCTCAACTGCGCGCGCCCAGTGGGCCAATAACTGTTCGCGGCGCTCGGCAGACATCTGGGGCTGGAAGCGCCGTTCGCATTCCCATTGGGCGGCAATTTCTTCGCGACTGTCCCAGAAACCGACCGCCAGGCCGGCCAGGTAGGCCGCACCCAGCGCCGTGGTCTCGGTCACTTTCGGACGCACCACCGGCACGCCCAGCAGATCAGCCTGGAACTGCATCAGCAAGTCGTTGCGGGCCGCGCCGCCATCGGCACGCACTTCGGCCAGCGCAATCTTGGCGTCCTTCTGCATGGCGATCATCAGCTCGGCGCTCTGGAAGGCGATCGCCTCCAGCGCGGCGCGGGCGATGTGCGCCTTATTGCTGCCCCGACTCAACCCCAGCAGCGCGCCGCGCGCATACGGGTCCCAGTGCGGCGCGCCGAGGCCGACGAAGGCCGGCACCAGGAATACGCCGTCGCTATCGGGCACACTGGCGGCCAGCGCCTCGACCTCGGCCGAACTGCGGATGATGCCCAGGCCGTCGCGCAGCCACTGCACCGTGGCACCGCCCATGAACACACTGCCTTCCAGCAAATAGTCGGTGTCGCCATCGACGCGCCAGCCCACCGTCGACAGCAGCCGGTTCTTCGATGCGACCGGATGGCGGCCCGCATGCATCAGCATGAAACAGCCGGTGCCATAGGTATTTTTGACCATGCCGGGCTTGTGACAAGCCTGGCCGAAGGTGGCAGCCTGCTGGTCGCCGGCGATGCCAGCCACCGGGATCGCGCCGCCAAACAGCGACTCGCGCGTATTGCCCACTTCTTCACTGGAGGAGACGATCTGCGGCAGCATCTGTTCCGGGATATCGAACAGGTCCAGCAGGTCCTGGTCCCAGCGCATCAGGTGGATGTTGAACAGCATGGTGCGCGAGGCGTTGCTGACGTCCGTGACATGGCGCCCGGTCAGCTTATATATCAGCCAGCTGTCGATGGTACCGAAGGCCAGCGCGCCGTGACGCGCCCGCTCGTGCGCGCCGGGCACGTGCTCGAGCAGCCATTTGACCTTGGTGGCGGAAAAATAGGCATCCAGCTCCAGACCGGTGACATCGGTGATGAGTTTCGCCTTGCCTTCGGCGCGCAACTGGCCGCAGTAGTCGGCGGTGCGCCGGTCCTGCCAGACGATGGCGGGCGCGATCGGCTCGCCGCTCTTGCGGTCCCACACCACGGTGGTCTCGCGCTGGTTGGCGATGCCTATGGCCCGCACCTGGCGGCTGTCGACGTGATGGTCGTGCAGCACCTTGCGGGCCACGGTCAGCTGGCTGTTCCAGATTTCGTTGGGGTCGTGCTCGACCCAGCCGGGATGGGGGAAATGCTGAGGAAACTCCTGCGCTGCACTAGCGCACAGCTGACCCTGGTGGTCGAACAGGATGGCGCGTGAACTGGTGGTACCCTGATCCAGGGCCAGTATGTATTGTTTCATCGGCAGGATGTCCCCAGGCGGCCGCGAATGGTTATTAGTTGAAGCAAGCCGATAGGCCGGATTTTGTTACGGCACAGGCGAACCTGCGCTATGACAGCCATTCCTCTAGGCGCTGGATTACTCCAGCGCTCAAGCTTCCTACCCGCACGCTCCGCGAGCAGCATCATCGCGTGCCTATTTGGAATTGCACCAGGTGGAGGTTACCGCGTTTCACCGTAACTTAATACGCTCGTCTCTGTGGCCCTGTTCCTCGCCTTATACCCCGAAAGGCTTTCAGCGGACGGCCGTTAACCGTCACCCCGCTCTATGGAGTCCGGACCTTCCTCCCGCCAGGCATTACGCGCTGGCCAGCGGCTGTCTGGCTTGCTTCAGGCGGTATTGTACCAGCCCAGCGAAAAACGGGACCGAAAACCGGCGGCAGACCGGCAAACCGGGAACAAGCCACGTTCCCCGCGCGCGGAAAACGTGGTCACTCTCCAGTTTCCCGCGGTTTTCTCCAAATCTGTAATTTGGTGTCGCCATTAGGAAAGCGCAGGCCCCGGCAGCACCTTAGAATGGCGGCTACCTCCCCCCATAAGGCCTACGACATGACGCAACCATCCCGCACCGGCGGCCAGATCCTGGTCGACGCCCTGAAGATCCACGGCGTAGACACCGCTTTCGGCGTACCCGGCGAAAGCTACCTGGACGTGCTCGACGCGCTGCACGATTCCGATATCCGCTTCATCATCAACCGCCAGGAAGGCGGCGCCGCTTTCATGGCCGATGCCTACGGCAAGATGACCGGCAAGCCCGGCATCTGCTTCGTCACACGCGGCCCGGGCGCAACCAATGCCTCGATCGGCGTGCACACCGCATTCCAGGATTCGACGCCGATGATCCTGTTCATCGGCCAGGTCGGCAACGACTTCATGGACCGCGAAGCCTTCCAGGAAATCGACTATCGCCGCATGTACGGCCAGATGGCCAAGTGGGTGGCGCAGATCGACCGCGCCGACCGCATCCCGGAATACATGGCGCGCGCCTTCCAGATTGCCACCAGCGGCCGCCCCGGCCCGGTGGTGCTGGCGCTGCCGGAGGATATGCTGATCTCCAAAGCTGAAGTGGCCGACACCCGCCGCTACCAGCCGGTGCAAGCCTCGCCGTCCGCCGCACAAATCGAGCAAGTGCGCGCGATGCTGGCCGAAGCCAAGCGCCCATTGCTGCTGCTGGGCGGTGGCGGCTGGAACCAGCAAGCCTGCGACGACGTGCAGCGCTTCGCCGAAGCCTGCCACCTGCCGGTATCGTGCGCGTTCCGCTTCCAGGACCTGCTGGATAACGACCATCCAAATTATGTGGGCGACGTCGGCATCGGCATCAATCCGAAACTGGCCGCGCGGGTGCGCGATGCGGACGTGATCCTCGCCATCGGACCGCGCCTGGGCGAGATGACCACCGGCGGCTACGCCCTGCTGCAATCGCCGGTGCCGAAACAGCGCCTGATCCACGTGCACGCCGATGCCGAGGAACTGGGCAGCGTCTACCAGGCTGAATTGATGATCAACAGCGGCATGCCGCAAGTGGCCTTCATGCTGGCGGCGATGGAGCCGGTCGACGCGTCGGCCTGGGCCGGCAGCGTGGCCGAGGCGCGCGCCGAACTGGCGGCATGGCAGGAACAGCCAGCCATCTTCAAGGACGGCAAGGCGCCGCTGGACCTGTGGCAGGTGGTGCAGCAGATCGACAAGATCGCACCGCACGATACCATCATCACCAACGGCGCCGGCAACTACGCCACCTGGGCGCACCGCTTCCACCGCTACGGCGGCATGCGCACCCAGCTGGCGCCGACCAGCGGTGCGATGGGCTACAGCGTGCCGTCCGGCGTGGCAGCAAAGATCATAGCTCCCAAGCGCACCGTGATCACCTTCGCCGGCGATGGCGAGTACATGATGAACGGCCAGGAGCTGGCCACCGCCGTGCAGTACAAGGCGGGCGTGGTCATCATCGTGTTCAATAACGCCATGTTCGGCACCATCCGCATGCATCAGGAGCGCGATTATCCGGGCCGTGTATCGGGCACCGAGTTGGCTAATCCTGACTTTGCGGCGCTGGCCGTAGCCTACGGCGCGCATGGTGAAGTGGTCAATAGCACGGCGCAATTTGCGCCGGCACTGGAGCGCGCACTGGCGCACGCCAACAGCACCTCGCTGCCGGCCGTGATCGAGCTGCGCTACGACGGTAATCTGATTACGCCAGGCGCCACGCTGGAGACCATCCGCAAGAATGCGGAAGCGGCGCGCGCAGCCAAATAAACGTCTTAGGTTGCGACCTTGTCAGCGGCTTCGGTATCTTCTGCCGGAGCCGTTTTCTTTTTCGGCGCCGGACAGGTATGGCAGGTGCCAGCCTTGCGGCTGAAGTCCGTCAGCTTCGGCAGGCGCATCCGCA
>FSZM01000069.1_pt1 | contig 16268 bp, 12 predicted proteins | sample 1638831 | NCBI WGS metagenome assembly FSZM01 (sample SAMEA3914813, study PRJEB12502) | metagenome | biome: forest; material: soil | place: Canada | collected 2011-07-07 | depth 0.3 m
AAAAGGGTAAATCTGAAGCAACGCAGCATTGTAAGTGCTTGAATTATAAGGCCATGGGCTGCACGTTTTTTCGGTTTTTAGACCTTTTGCGACAGCCTCAGACAATACACCACCGATTTGCCCTGCTTGGCCGACTCGATCAGATCCGCCTCGCGCAGGATGGTGAAGTGCGCGGACATGGTCGGCTTGGATACGTCGAAATGTCCGGCCAGTTCGCCGACCGTGAGCGGGCCATCGCGCAGCAGCGCCAATACCTGGCGCCGCGTCGGGGCCGAGAGGGCTTTGAATACCTGGTTCATGCTTTGAAGATTAGCTAAGCATCTAAATAAGTCAAGGACTTATTTAGCCAGATAGCTAAATGAGGAATGGCGCCAGCCGGACAGCCGGCGCCGGAGGAAGGATTACAGCGCTTGCAGCGGAATCGTGCCCGGCATGGTGGCCGGCGTCGAGCAGGGCTCTTCGTCGAACGCGATGTCGCCGAGCGGGTTGGCCACGCCGTCGGCCTTGATGTCCTGGAAGCCGAACAGGTCGCGGTCCATCAGGTGCGACGGCACCACCGTCGACAGCGCCGAGAAGATATTGTCGACGCGGCCGGGGAATTTCTTCTCCCATTCGCGCATCAGGCCCTTGATCTGCTTGCGCTGCAGGTTTTCCTGCGAGCCGCACAGGTCGCATGGAATGATCGGGAAGCCCTTCACCTCGGCATAGCGCTCGGTATCGGCTTCCTTCACATAAGCCATCGGGCGGATCACCATGTGCTTGCCGTCGTCCGAGACCAGCTTGGCCGGCATGCCTTTCAGCTTCCCGCCGAAGAACATATTCAGGAAGAAGGTCTCGAGGATGTCGTCGCGGTGGTGGCCCAGCGCAATCTTGTTGCAGCCCAGTTCATCGGCCACGCGGTACAGGATGCCGCGGCGCAGGCGTGAGCACAGCGAACAGGTGGTCTTCCCTTCCGGGATCAGGCGCTTGACGATGCTGTAGGTATCCTGGTTCTCGATATGGAACGCGATGCCCAGCTCTTTCAGGTAAGCCGGCAGCACGTGGTCGGGAAAGTTCGGCTGCTTCTGGTCCAGGTTGACGGCGATGAGCTCGAAGTTGATCGGCGCGCGCTCGCGTAAAGTCATCAGGATATCCAGCAGCGCATACGAATCCTTGCCGCCGGACAGGCACACCATCACCTTGTCGCCGTCCTCAATCATGTTGAAGTCGCCGATGGCCTGGCCGACCAGGCGGCACAGGCGCTTGTGCAGCTTGTTGTTCTCCAGCGCGATCTTCTCGGCCGATTTGCCAGTGACTGGCACTTCATTCATCACGGCGCTCATGCGACCTCCTTAATGCGGAACACTTCCACGCCGACGCCTTCGCAATCCGGATACACGTCCGGCTTCATGGTCGACACGCGCGCGGCGCGCACGCGCGGGTGCGCCAGCATGGCCTTGACCACGTCGTCGCACAGCGTCTCCTGCAGGTGTACATGGCCCTGGGTCATGCGCCTGGCGATGGTGTCGCGCATGAAGTCGTAGTCCACCACTTCTTCCAGATGGTCCTGGACCGGCGTGGAATCGGCCAGCGGGATGTACAGGTCGACGTTGATCAGCAAGCGTTGTTCGCCCTTTTTCTCGAATTCGTAGACGCCGATGTTGATCAGCACTTCGTAGTTGCGCAGGAACAGCCGGCGGCAATCGCTCAATTGCGGGTGGTACAGGGCGGACAACATGGCTTTACTTTCTAAAAATGGTGTAAACAGTGTGTAAACAGTATAAATAATTACTTGGCGATGAACATCACGTCGCGCGCCTGCGGCATCAGGTGCTGGCCGCCGTCGACCAGCAGCGTGGTGCCGGTCATGGCGCGTGCGCCGGCCGCATACAGCACCGCGGCGACGATGTCTTCCGGCGTGCTGGAACGGCCCAATGGGGTCTGCTGGTGCGCTGCTTCGAAGCCGGCCTGGCTCTGCTCGCCGGACACCATGGTGATGCCGGGCGCCACGCCGACCACCCGCACCGTGGGCGCCAACTGCTGCGCCAGCATGGTGGTGGCGGTCTGCAGCGCGGCCTTGGACAGGGTGTACGACAAAAAATCAGGATTGAGATTGTACAGTTTTTGGTCCAGCAGATTGATGGCCACCGCCTGCGCACCGGCCGGCGTGGCCGCATGCAGCGCCTGTGTCAGCAGAATGGGTGCGGCGAGGTTGGCGTGCATGTGCTGGTCCAGCCGCACCATGCTGAAATCGGCGGCGCTGTCGTATTCGAACAACGAAGCATTATTCACCACGCATTGCACCGCGCCCAGCGCCGCCACGGCGCGTGGCAGCAACTGGCGCAGCGCCGCTTCGTCGGCCAGGTCGCATTGCAGCGCGACGGCGCGCCGGCCCATGGCGGCGATGTCCGCCACCACCTGCTGCGCCTCCTGCTCCGACTGGCGGAAGTGCACCGCCACGTCCCAGCCGGCGCGCGCCATACCGAGCGCGATCATGCGGCCAATGCGGCGGCCCGCGCCAGTAATCAGTGCCACGGGAGCCGCCGCAGCAGCCGGATTGGCAGATGTGTAATCTTGTGCAGTCGTCATGTGAATCTATGAGTTAAATGCCTGAACTGGCGGCGCACGGCGCCAATTCGCTACAATGCCGGAATGTCCCTACCCGTACCCGATAGCGACGCGCTGGCCGCGTCCCACGCCCTGCAGCACCTGATCGCCGCCGACATCGGACGGCACGCAGGCGCCATTTCCTTTGCCCGCTACATGGAGCTGGCGCTGTACGCCCCCGATCTGGGCTATTACAGCGGCGGCGCCGCCAAACTGGGCAAGGATGGCGATTTTACAACCGCGCCGGAGCTGACGCCGCTGTTCGGCAGCGCGCTGGCCCAGGCCGCAGCCGCTATTATGGCGCAAAGCGCCCCGCAGCTCCTTGAATTCGGGGCCGGCACCGGCAAGCTGGCGTTCGATATCCTGACCGAGCTGGCCGCCGCCGGCGTCGCGGTCGAGCGCTATTGCATCGTCGAACTGTCCGGCGAACTGCGCGCCCGCCAGCAGCAGGCGCTGCGCGACTTCCCGCAGGTGCAGTGGCTGGACGCCTTGCCGGATGCCTTCAACGGCTGCGTCATCGGCAACGAGGTGCTGGACGCGATGCCGGTCCAGCTGATCAGCAAACATCCCAGCGGCTGGTATGAGCTGAAGGTCACCGTCAGTGACGGCCGCTTCGAATACAAGGAAGTGCCGGCCGACGCCGCGCTGCTGGCGCAGATCGAGCGTCAGGTTCCCGAGCATGATGAGCTGCCGGTCGGCTATGTCAGCGAAGTGCACGGTACCGCCTGCGGTTTCATGGCCACCCTGGCGCGCATGCTGGATCAAGGGCAGGGCGGCGCCGCCATCGTGCTCGACTATGGCTTCCCGGCCCACGAATACTATCTGGGCCAGCGCGCCAGCGGCACGCTGATGTGCCACTACCGCCACCACGCCCACGCCGATCCGTTCTACTACCCCGGCCTGCAGGACATCACCGCCCACGTCGATTTCACGGCGATGGCGCTGGCCGCGCAGGAGGCGGGCGCCGATGTGCTGGGCTATATGAACCAGGCCGGCTTCCTGATCGGCGCCGGCATCGGCGAGCTGCTGCTGCGTACCGACCCGTCCGACGCCATGCGCTACCTGCCGGCCGCCAGGGCGCTGCAAAAGCTGGTGTCGCCGGCTGAAATGGGCGAGTTGTTCAAGGTGCTGGTGGTTGGCAAGCACGTCACGCTGCCGGCCGATATCGCCGCGCACGACCGCAGCCATCGGCTATAAGCGGCGGCTGTGTCGCAAAAAGCATCATGGATAGAAAAGCAACGCCTTTCCCTGCTTCTTCCCTGAGTCGCGCTGCTCCAGATCGGCTATGATGAACGATTCAGCGTCGATTCAGCGTCAACGCCCCCGTCGCGGCGCGCTGGTCGGTAACTAATTGGAACGATGGGCAAGATACACACTCACTATGACAATCTGAAGGTGTCGCGCATGGCGCCACAGGAAGTCATACGTGCCGCCTACAAGGCGCTCAGCCAGAAATATCACCCGGATAAAAATCCGGGGGATGAGAAAGCTGCGCGCATCATGGCCATTCTCAATAGCGCCTATGGCACGCTGTCGGACCCGCAGCGCCGCAAGGAGCACGACGAGTGGATCGCGGCCGAGGAGTGGGAGGTGGAGTGGCTGGAAAGCACCCGCCACGAGGACACGCGCAGCGACAAGGCGCGCACGCCCGCGCCGCAGCAAGCCTGGCCCGATCATGTGGAAGAGCCGCATGCGCCGCGCCGCCGCCGCGACTGGAAGGTGTGGGTCGGCCTGGGCCTGTGCCTGGCGTTGGGCTGGATCGGCGGCGTGACCATGGTGGCCGAACCGCGCCTGCTGTCGTCGATGCTGGCGTCGGCCTGGGGCGGCAAGGGCGACCTGGCGCCGGCCCGCGCGGATGCCCGCAGCGCCAAGGCCGAGGCACGTGCGGACGGCCATGCCGATGCGATCCTCGACAACTGGGCCGTGGGCCGGCCGTACTACCCCGAATCGAGCGTGGCCAAGCCGCCGCCGATCAAGGTGATGGCCTTGTCGCAGGTGGTGCTGCCGAGCGCCGGCGTCGATTGCGAGAATGAGGCGCAGACGCTGGTTGCGCCCAACGGCGAGCCATGGCCGACCCAGTCCGGCTATGTGGAAGGCTTTCCGGTGGCCGCCAAGGGCGACGACATGCAGCTGACCGTGGATAACGCCAGCAATGCGTCGGCCGTGTTCATCAAGGTGTACGACATGGACCGTCATTCCAACGTGCGCTATGCCTTCGTGCAGGCGCACGACAAGCTGGTGGTCGACAAGCTGCTCAGCGGCCGCTACGAAATCCGCTACCAGAACATCGACCTGGGCGCCAACCAGACCGGCTGCACGCAGCGCAAGACGGCGGCGGCCAGCGCGTCGGCCACCCCCGTCAATCAGTAACGGCTGGCTTAAAACTCTTCCCAGTCCGAGCCCATGTCCGGCTTGGGTTGCAGGCCCGACGCTTTGGCGGCGGCCAGCTTGCGTGGCGCGGCCGGTGCGGGAGCCGGGGCAGCCGCAGGCGTGGCCACGGCGGCGCGCGCTGCCGCCATCGCGTGCACCGGTGCCCGGCGCGGCGCAGGCTCCTGCCCGCCGGCCAGCTTGAACACGCTGACCGACTGTTCCAGCGTGCCCGCTTCGTCCTGCATGCTTTGCGCGGCGGCAGCGGCTTGTTCCACCAGTGCTGCATTCTGCTGCGTCATCTGATCCATCTGCGCGATCGCCTCGTTGACCTGCGCGATGCCCAGGCTCTGCTCCTGGCTGGCCGAAGTAATTTCGGCCATGATGTCGGCCACCTGCTGCACCGAAGTGACGATCAGCCCCATGGTCTGTCCGGCCTCGTCGACCAGGGCGCTGCCGCCGTCGACCTTTTCCACCGAATCGTCGATCAGTCCCTTGATCTCCTTGGCCGCCGTGGCCGAGCGCTGCGCCAGGCCGCGCACTTCCGACGCCACGACCGCAAAGCCGCGGCCCTGCTCGCCGGCGCGCGCCGCTTCCACGGCCGCATTCAGCGCCAGGATATTGGTCTGGAACGCGATGCCGTCGATGACGCCGATGATGTCGACGATCTTGCGCGAGCTATCCTTGATCGAGCCCATGGTCTGCACCACCTGCGCCACCACCTCGCCGCCGCGGGTGGCCACCGACGAGGCGGAAATCACCAGTTGGTTGGCCTGGCGTGCATTGTCGGCATTCTGCTTGACGGTGGACGTCAGCTGCTCCATCGACGACGCGGTTTCCTCCAGCGAGCTCGCTTGCGCCTCGGTGCGCGCCGACAGGTCCAGGTTGCCGCTGGCGATTTCACCGGCCGCGGTGCTGATGGTGCCGGTGCTGCGCCGCACCTCGCTGACGGTGCGCGCCAGGCTGGCGTTCATGTCCTTCAGCGCCTCCAGCAGTTCGCCCGCTTCGTCCTGCGAATGGGGCACGATGTCGGTGCTCAGGTCGCCCGCCGCCACCGACTTGGCGATGCCGACCGCTTCGGTCAGCGGCGCGGTGATCGAATGGGTGATCCACACCGCCAGCCCGGCCGACACCAGCAGCGCCGCCACGCCCATTACGATCATCATATTGCGTGAGAATTCGATGTCGGTGGTGGCGTGCTTGCCGCCGTCGTCGATATCCCGCTTCTGCTGCGCCACCATGGCGCTGGTCAGCTCCAGCAGCGCGTCGAGCGCCGGGAAGGTTGCGCTGTTCATCAGCGCGGACGCCTGGTCGCGCTCATCGCTCTCGACCAGTTCCGCCACGTTCAGGAACGAAGTGGTGTAGGTGGCGCGCGCGGCCCGGATCTTGGCCAGCAGCGCCTTTTCGTCCGGCGTCTCAGTGAGCTTGTCCAGCGCCGCCAGCGCGGCGTCGATAGCCTTTTTGTCCTGGTCAATGCGCTCGTAGCTTTTCGCCCGCTGGGTGCGGTCGGTGACAATGAACAGCGCCAGCGTGCGGCGCGCATCCTCGCGCGCGGACGAGTCGATGAGCGCGGCCGCCGAAGCGCTCGGCCAGTTGCGCTCGACGATGCCCTTGGCGCTGCGGTCGATGGAGCTGAAGCGGCCGATGCTGGTGGCGATCATCGCCAGCATCATCAGCACCAGCAGCCCGAAGCCGGCGCGCAGCCGGGTCTTGATCTTGAAGTCGGAGAGGTTCATGGCTGGTCCATTATGAGGCGGTGGCAACTTCCGTCAGGCCCATCTCCTCGCTGGACATCAGCTTGTCGATGTTTACCAGGATCAGCATGCGCTCATCGATGGTACCCAGGCCGATCAGGTAATCGGTGCTGAAGGCGGTGCCCATTTCCGGCGCCGGCTTGACCTGCTCCGGCGTCAGCGTGGTCACGTCCGACACCGAGTCGACTACCATGCCCACCACGCGCCCGCCTATGTTGAGGATGATCACTACGGTGAACTGATCGTACACCGGCTGCCCCAGCTTGAACTTGATGCGCATGTCGACCACCGGGATGATGATGCCGCGCAGGTTGATCACGCCCTTGATGAACTCAGGCGCATTGGCGATGCGGGTCACGGTCTCGTAGCCGCGGATCTCTTGCACCTTCAGGATGTCGATGCCGTATTCCTCCGCGCCGAGAGTGAAGGCCAGGAATTCGCGGCCCGCGATGTCGGCGCCGGCTGGATTCTGGCTGAGCGCTGCTGTGTCTTGCATAGTGGAGTTCCTCGTCTTGAAGGTGGCTAGTGAATTGGTCGTTGCGCGACCATGTTTCCTTACACTGTGTCGCAAAAGAGTAGCAGAGTCGCGCCAGGATTACGAGCGTGGCCGGGTGGCTTTTTGTAAATCGCCGCGCCCCCTCGCAGCTAGCATTCCGGTAGGGGGTTGTCACCGTGGTGGAATCTGATTATGCTAGGCCCAGACGGTCTGCAAAACAAGCCGCCGGCACCCCCAGCATGCGCATCCCACCTGGAGAATGTATGACCGATTCCAACGCCACAGACGACAACTGGCTGATCGACGAGGACGAAGATGAGCCGGTGGCGCCTGGCCTTGGCGCGCCCGACCAGCGGCTGTGGCGGGTCCTGATCGTCGACGACGACGTCGACGTGCATGCGGTAACGCGGCTGGCGCTGCGCAACGTCAGCTTCAAGGGCCGCGAGCTGGAACTGTTCTCCGCCTACAGCGGCCGCGAAGCCTACGACATCTTGCGCGACACGCCGGACATCGCGCTGGTGCTGCTGGACGTGGTGATGGAAACCGACGACGCCGGCCTGATACTGGCGCGCCGCATCCGCGAAGAGCTGCATAACGCTATCGTGCGGGTAGTGCTGCGCACCGGCCAGCCGGGCCAGGCACCCGAGCAGCGCGTCATCATCGAATACGATATCAACGACTACAAGGCCAAGACCGAGCTGACCACGCAGAAGCTGTTTACCACCGTGATCTCGGCGCTGCGCGCCTACGAGAGCCTGAACATGCTCGAGCGCAGCCGCATCGGCCTGGGCAAGATCCTCGCTGGCGCCACCAATCTGTACCAGATCCATTCGCTGCGCGAGTTTGCCTCCGGAGTGTTGAACCAGGTGTCGGCCATCCTCGATGTGGGCGCCGACGGCGTGCTGTGCCTGATGCAGGGCGACACGGGCATGACCACGGTGGTGGCGGCCACCGGCGGCTACTCGTCGCTGGCCGACAGCGAACAGATGCCGACCAACCATCCGCTGTGGCCGACCATCGCCAAGGCCTTCGCGGAAAAGAAAAGCCAGTTCGAGCATCCGGCCAACGTGCTATTCATCCACACGCAGGAAAACCGCGAAGTGGCGATCTCGGTCACGCCACCGTGGCCGCTGGCGCAAATCCAGCGCGACCTGCTGGAAGTGTTCTGCCAGCGCATCGCTGCCGCTTTCGACAACCTGTACATGTTTGGCCAGCTGCGCAAGGCGCAGGAAGCCACCGTGGTGGCGCTGGCCGACCTGGCCGAGTTCCGCGACAGCGGCACCGGCGGCCATGTGCGCCGGGTGCAGCTGCTGTCGTCAGCGCTGGCCAAGCGGCTGGCTGATCGCGGTGCGTACGCTGACGAACTAACGCCGCAGCTGCTGGACATGATCGGCCTGGCCTCGATCCTGCACGATGTCGGCAAGGTCGCCACGCCGGACCACATCCTGCTCAAGCCCGGCTTGCACACGCCGGAAGAACGGGTGCAGATGCAGACCCACGCCGCGGTGGGCCGCACCATCCTGGAGCGTGCCGCCAACATGGTCGATGGCGTCAGCTACCTGACCTATGGCGCGGAAATTGCCGGCGGCCATCACGAGCACTTCGACGGCAACGGCTATCCGAACCAGCTGAAGGGCCGCGCGATTCCGATTTCGGCGCGCATCGTGGCGGTGGTCGACGTGTTCGACTCGCTGCTGCACGAGCGGCCGTATAAGGAGCCGTGGCCGCACACCGAGGTGATGAAGTACATCACCGAGCGCGCCGACAAGCAGTTCGACCCCGAAATCGTGGCCGCGCTGCTGGACCTGATCAAGAGCGATCCGAGCATCGGCCAGACACCCGATTGACCACAATCCGGGGCCGATTTTCTCGGAAATCCACGCTTTTTCGATGAGCCGGCCCCGCTCGTAATATACTTCCTGCTAGACCAGCCAGCCGGCCGCCGCGTCCATGCGGCCGTTGGCACGGCCCTGCGCCACGCCTCGCGCAGCCGGATTGCAGGAAAAATAATATGAACGACTTGAAGGGCCTGAACGCGCTGCTGATTGAGCCCCATCAGGGCATGCGCGCCAGCCTGCACAACATGCTGAACCTGTGCGGCCTGACCCGGATCGACGATGCGGCCAATGCCAGCCAGGCGATCCGCCAGCTGACGCTCAAGCCATACGACCTGATACTGTGCGAGTACGACCTCGAAGGCGAGGGCCAGGATGGCCAGCAGATGCTGGAGGACTTGCGGCACCACCGCCTGATGCATCCGGCCACCATCTTCTTCATGGTCACCGGCGAGGGCCAGTTCAACAAGGTGGTCAGCGCGGCCGAACTGGCGCCCACCGATTACATCCTCAAGCCGTTTGCGGCCGACAGCATCCTGGAACGCATCGCGCGCGCGCTCGACAAGCGTGAGGTGTTCGTGCCGGTGTATGAGCTGATCGACGTCGGCCATCAGCAGGAGGCCATCGCCACCTGCCTGGACGGCGCGATCAACCATCCGCGCTATGCGGTCGATTTCAACCGCCTGCGTGCCGAGATGCACCTGCTGCTGGGCGAGCCGGAACTGGCCGAGCCGATCTACCAGGAGATCTACGAAACCAAGGGCATCCCGTGGGCGCGGCTGGGGCAGGCCAAGACGCTGTTCGCGCGCGAGCGCTACGCCGAGGCGCTGGCCATGCTGGAGCAGCTGCTGGGCCAGAACAGCCGCTTCCTCGATGCCTACGACTGGCTGGCCAAGACCCACGAAGCGCTGGGCCAGCTGCCGCAGGCGCAGGTGGTGCTGGGCGATGCGGTGACGCTATCGCCGCATGCGGTGCGCCGCCTGCGCCGGCTGGGCGAGGTGGCGATGGCGGCGGGCGATATCGACACCGCCGAGCGCTCGTTCCGGCAAGTGGTCAGCAAGTCGCGCTACTCCGAATTCCGCGACCCGGAAGACCATACGCGGCTGGTGCAGACGCTGGTGCACAAGGGCGACCCGGTGGCCGCCGCTGGCGTGATACGCGAATTGGACAAGACCATGTCCGGCCGCCGCAATAGCGCCCTGTGCAGCGCCATTGCATCGGCCATGCTGCACGAGTACACCGGCAACAGCGCGCGGCTGGAGCAGGCGCTCGACAGCGCGCTGGCCGGCGCCAAGCGCGCCAGCGGCCTGTCGGCGGAGCTGAAGATCGAACTGGCCCGCAACTGTCTGGAGAATGGCAAGGCCGCAGGAGCTGAAGACCTGTTGCGCGACGTGATGCGCAACGCCGGTGGCCATGTGACAGGCGCGCCGGTGATGGAAAAGGCGGTGGCGGTGATGGAGCGCGCCGGCCACGGCGCGCTGGCCACGCGGCTGGCGCAGGAAGCCCGCCAGGACGTGGTCGACCTGGTGGCAGCCGGCGCCGCGCGCGCCAAGCAGGGCGACTACCGCGGCGCGGTCGAGATGATGCTGGAGGCGGTTGACAAGCTGCCCGACAATGCGCAGGTGGTGTTCAATGCCGCGGTGGCGGTGCTCAAGTGCCTGGAAAACACCGGCTGGGACGAGCGCCTGGGCCAGTACGCGCTGAAGCTGATCGACAGCGTGCGCCGGCTCGACCCGGCCAACGCCAAGCTGAATGCCCTGGCCAGCCTGCACCAGCAGATATTGAGGAAATACAACATCCGCGGGGTTCGCTGGAACGAGGCGCTGAAAGTCGCGGCCCGCTAGTGCGGCTGGCGCTACAATGGGCTTTCTTCCCCCAACCGGACTTACCCATGCAGCAGCAGGACCCCCATCTGGCCGAAACCCGCCCCGTGCGCACGCTATTGCTGAAAAAGCTATGCGGCGACGAGGGCCTGTTTGCGCTGGGCGCCTCGGTGGCGCGCGTGGTGCAGCTGGTGGATTCCGACGACCAGGGCACGCAAAGTCTGGCCTACTACGTGCTGTCGGACGTGGCGCTGACGCAGAAGATCCTGCGGCTAGCCAACACGCCGACCTACCGCACCGCCGGCGGCGCCGCCGTCACCACCATTTCGCGGGCGATCTCGCTGCTTGGCTTCGACAACGTCAAGACCACCGCGCTGGCCATGCTGCTGGTCGATACCTTGGCCAACAGCAAGCATGCGCAAAGCGTGCGGGTCGAGCTGGAGGCAGCGCTGTGCGCCAGCCTGGTGGGTCGCGAGATGGCGCGCCTGAGCGCCTATCAGGGCGCCGAGGAAGCGTCGATCGGCGCGCTGTTCAAGAACATCGGCCCGCTGGTGATCGCCTCGCAGGAGCACGAGCGCTTCCGCGAAATCGCCGTGCTGATTGCGGGCGGGAAGCACACGCAGGCCCAGGCTTCGCAACTGATTTTGGGCAGCACCTACGACACCTTGTCGGCCGCCATCCTCAACGAATGGAAGATTCCGGACGTGATCGTGCGTTCACTCAGCGCGCTGACGCCGGGCAAGCTACGGCCGCCGATCAACCGCCAGGAATGGATGCGCCATGTGGTCTCGTTCAGCATCGACGCGGCGCGCATGATGGCGCGCAAGCTCAATCCCTCCGACAGTGTCGAGGGTTCGGCGCTGGAGCAGCGCTATGGCGTGGCGCTGAACCTGGACATGGACCGGCTGCAGGCCATCTTCACCACGGTGCGGCGCGACATGGCGGCGCTGCTCGATAGCATGCACATGGGGCCGCAGACCGAGGTGGAGGAGGAAAGCGGCGAGGGCTTGCCCAACGTGCTGCTGCTGGCCACCATGGACGCCGGCACGCACGAACAGGATGGCGTTCATCCCAGCGGCAAGCCGTTCAACGCGCGCGAGTTGCTGCTGGCCGGGGTGCAGGAGGTGACGCAGATGCGCGCCAGCCAGCGCAGCAAGGTCAATGACGTGATCCAGGCAGTGCTGGAGACGCTGTACCGCAGCATGGGCTTCCGTTTTGCCACGGTGGTGCTGAAGGACGTGCGCGCCGCGCAGTACCGGGCGCGCATCGCGTTCGGCGAGCAGTCGGCGGCCCGCCAGGCGGGCTTTGTCTTCCCGGTGGTGGGCGGTGGGGACCTGTTCCATCTGGCGATGGAAAATGACGCGGACCTGATGATCGCCGATGCCACCGCACCCAAGATCCGCGACCTGCTGCCGGTGTGGCACCGCACCTTGCTGCCGGATGCGCGCAGCTTCATCGTGTTGCCGCTGGTGGTACAGGGCGTGCAGCTGGGATTGTTCTACGCCGACCGCGTTCAGCCCGCGCCGGAAGGCGTACCGCCGGACGAAACGTCGCTGATCCGCGCCTTGAAAGGCCAGGTGCTGGTGGCCCTTACGCCCGGCGGCCCCTAATACCGTCAGGCCCGCCGGCGTGCGCGATTTTGCGGCCTGACCCTGTACGGGATCAGGCCGCCGTGGCTTGGGGGTTGCGCAGCAGCGCTTCGAAATCGGCCAGCGGCATCGGCCGCGCAAACAGATAGCCCTGCGCTTCCTCGCACAGCTTGGCCCGCAGGAAGTCGCGTTGCGCCGCAGTCTCCACGCCTTCCGCCACCACGGCCAGTCCCAGCGAATGGGCCAGCGCGATGGTCGCCTCGACGATCACCGCATCGTTGGGATCGGTCTCGATATCTTTCACAAATCCGCGGTCGATCTTGATGCGGTCGATCTCGAACAGCTTGAGGTAGCTGAGCGACGAATAGCCCGTGCCAAAATCGTCGATCGCCACTTTGATGCCCCGCTGGCGCAAGGCCCGCAGCAAGGTGCGGCTGCGTTCCGGATCCTGCATTGCCGCCGACTCGGTAATCTCCAGCTCCAGCAGATCCGGATCCAGCCCCTGTTCATTGAGCAGCCGGTCCAGTAGCGGCAGCAGCCCCGGGCCGTGGCACTGGCGTGCCGACAAATTCACCGCCAGCCGCAGATGGCCCAGGTCCTGTCCGCGCCAGTTGGCCAGCATTTCAGCGGCGCGCTGCAGCACCCAGTCGCCCAGCGGCAGGATCAGGCCCGACTCCTCGGCGATCGGAATAAAGCGGTCCGGCCCCACCAGCCCCAGTTCCGGATGGTGCCAGCGCAGCAGCAGCTCCGCGCCGATGATGGCCTGGTCGGCCAGGCGCACCTGCGGTTGCAGATACAGCTCGAACTCGCGCTGTTCCAGCGCCTGCCACAAGCGGTTTTCCAGCATCAGCCGTTCGTGGGTGGCGATGTTCATCGCTTCCGAGAAGAACTGGAAATTGCCGCGCCCCTGGCTCTTGGCCGCATACATGGCAGTGTCGGCATGGCGCAGCAGCGTGCTGGCGTCGTCGCCATCGGTCGGGAACATCGCCACGCCCACGCTGGCGCCGCTGTGCATCGTCTTGTCACCCAGCTGGTAGGGCGCGCTCAGCGCGTCGACGATGCGCACCGCGATGTTGCTGGCCTCGTCAGGCGTCGCGCCGCCGGAGGTGACGATGATGAATTCGTCGCCGCCCAGGCGGGCAATGGTGTCGACTTCGCGCAGCAGTTCCTGCAAGCGCTGCGCCACCGCCTGCAGCAGCTGGTCGCCCACCTGATGGCCGTGGGTGTCGTTGATTTTCTTGAAGTGATCCAGGTCGATGAACAGCAGCGCGCACATGCCGCCGCTGCGCCGGGTTTGCGCCAGCAACTGCTCCAGCCGCAGGTTCAGCGACAGGCGGTTGTCCAGCCCCGTCAGCGGATCGTGGTGCGCCAGGCGGTGGATGCGTTCCTGCGCGCGCTGCTGCTCGGTCAGGTCGTGCAGGATGGCGACGAACAGGTGTTCGTCCGGCAACGTCACTTCGCTGCACGACACGGCCAGCGGGAACGCGCTGCCGTCGCTGCGCCAGCCGGTCAGCTCGTAGCCGCGGGTGACGCCGTCGGCAATCATTTGCAGCAGCCCGGCCGCGCTACCGGCCACGCCCAGCGGCAGCAGCTGCTCCAGCTGCAGCCCGGCCATCTGTTGCGGCGGATAGCCGAACAGGCGGCCGGCTGCGCCGTTGGCCGACACCAAGGTCCCGTCGGCAGCGATGGTCAGGATGGCATCGGCGGCCTTGTCGAGGATCGCTTGCAGGCGCGCTTCACGCTCGCGCAGCAGCGCCGTGCTGTCGCGCACCTGGGCCTGGATGCGTGCCCGCTCGCCGCTGATCAGCAGCATCAGTGCACCCAGCAAACCGGTCATCAGCAGGCCGCAGGACAGCACGGTCCAGCTTTGCCAGCCGCGCTGCTGCTGCACGTAGCCGGTGGTCGGCGCCAGCGTCAGGCGGTAGATGCGGCCACCGAAATGCAGCTGGCGCTGGAAGTCGCCGGCCTGCGGGGGGCGTTGCAAGGAGTCGCGCATCATGCGCCGCGGGCTGTCGTCGTCCAAGTCTTCGTAGCGCACCAGGAAGTGGGGGAATTCGACCCGCTGCAACACCTGGTCCAGGTAACGGTCGAACTGCAGCGAGATGGTCAGCGTGCCCAGTGGGCGCCCGCCGCGCTGGTTGCCGGGATAGACAGGTTGCAGCAATAGCATGCCCAGCTTGCCCGGTTGGGTGATCAGCGGCAGCGGTGCGCTGGCCGTCGGCTGGCCCGATTGGCGGGCGCGCAGCACGGTGGCGCGGCGCAGCGGTTCGCTGAGGAAGTCCAGGCCCTGGAACGCGCGGCTGCCGGGCGGCTCGACAAAGGTGGACACGCAATACGCACCGCGCTGCTCGGCGGCCTCCAGATGGCCGCCGCTGCCCATCTGCTGGATGGTGAAGCCGGGCGCCACTGCGCGCCGCGCCCATGCTTCGAAAGCGGGCCGCTGCTCGGCGGCGATGGGCTTTAGCCAGGACATCGACAGCAGCTCGGGGCGCTGGTCCAGGTAGCCGTGCGCCAGGCTGCCGAAATCGGTGGCGCTGAACTCGCGCCGTGGATCGTTGAGCGCCTTGGACATTGCCGCGATGAAGCGTTCATGCTCGCTAAATTGCGATTGCAGCAGGTCGCCGGTTTGCTGCGCCTTCAGGCGGAACGCTTGCAGTTGCTGGTTGTTTTCCCACTGGTCGGCCTGCAGGTAGATGACGATCACGCCGGCCGCCGACAGCAGCAGCGGAATACCGACCAGCGTGCGGCGCCGCCACCACAGGCCGCGCGGCAGGCCGATGACGATCCAGGTCAGCGGGGCGCCCAGCAGCACGCCGATGGTATCGCCCATCCACCAGGCCAGCCAGTCCAGCGGTAGTTGCGCCAGTGTGACCACGCCGCTGGCCAGCATGCCGGCCTGCGACATGGTGGCGCTGACGGCGGTAACGCTGACCGCCAGCAGGATGAAGCGCACCACGTCGCGCCCGGCGCCGATGGCAGGATCGACATAGCGGCGGAACAGCCGGCTGCCCAGCCAAGCTTGCGCGGTGGCGCCCAGCGTAGCAGCCAGCGCGCCCGGCAGCGCCGCCTGGCTCAGACCGTGCAGGCTCAGCCAGGGATAGAGCAGGTTGATCGACAGCGCCCCCAGTAGCACCCCCGGCAGCATGGCGGCGCCACCGGTGACGCAGGCCGCCAGCGCCAGGCCGGCAGGCAGGAACAGCGGCGAGGCATAGCTGGGCGGCAGGGCCAGCGGCAGGCTGAGGCGGCCGGCCAGGAAATACAGCAAGCACAATGCGAGGTTGGCGGCCAGCAGTGTGGGCCAGCGCTGCCAGCGTCCGATACGATGTTTCAATGCTGCCGCTCCTGTGGTGGCTTGAACTGGGCAGATTGTATAAGAAATTTTGCAACATAAAAACAACACTTGCACATTTGCAGTTCGAGCTTTAAAATCTCGCCCCGAAGCGGACGGTTCATCCAGCCGGCAGAGAAATCTGCAGGCGGGGTTGACAAGTCAAGGAAGTTGCTTCATACTCTGCGGTTCCTCGCGGAGGGGTGGCCGAGTGGTTAAAGGCGACAGACTGTAAATCTGTTCTCTATGAGTACGCTGGTTCGAATCCAGCCCCCTCCACCAAGTTGTTGCAGGAAGACTGAGTGGCAAAGTAAGAATTGAATAAAACCTCGCGGGTGTAGCTCAATGGTAGAGCAGAAGCCTTCCAAGCTTACGACGAGGGTTCGATTCCCTTCACCCGCTCCAGTGTTGTTGCAATGCAGATGCGCAAGCATCGAATAGCATCGCAAAATAAGCCCTTGTAGCTCAGTGGTAGAGCACTCCCTTGGTA
>FSZM01000163.1_pt1 | contig 15763 bp, 11 predicted proteins | sample 1638831 | NCBI WGS metagenome assembly FSZM01 (sample SAMEA3914813, study PRJEB12502) | metagenome | biome: forest; material: soil | place: Canada | collected 2011-07-07 | depth 0.3 m
ATCGCGACGTCAACTCGGCCAGGAACATTGCCGCGGCGGGACGTCGCCGTCCAGCAGTGGGAATCCCCGCCCTTTCCGTGCAAGCGATAGCCGTAGGCTGAGGGCGAGGAGGACGTCAATAAGTGGGCGGCTTGCTTGACCCAGGGGGGATTCGATAGCAGAATCGATTGCCTTTAGGTTAAGCTTTCGAGGTCGCGTTATCGAACTGTCGCTATCATCGCCGCCGTGCGCGGTTCCTGGCGCCGCCTGGCGCCGCCGCAGCCTGCTGCTGGCGCTCGCTGGCGTGCATGTGCTGGGTTTCCTGCTGTGGCCGGCGCCGGAGCGTGCCAGGGCGCCGCAGACGGACGCTGGGCGGCAGATTACCTGGTTGACGCTGCCGGCGTTGCCGCAGCCACGTCCCCTGCCGCCAGTAGCGCAGTCGGCCCAGCCCAGGCGCTCCCCGGCAGCCGTCGCGGCAGCGCGGCCTGCCCCAGGGCAGGCCAGGGCGCCGCAGGCGATTACGCTGCCGGCGCCGGCAGTCACGCCAGCGGCGCCGCCGCCCGATCCATTTGCCGCCACACCGCCCCGTCCCACTGCCGATGACTTCGGGCAAGCCCTGCGCAACAGCGCCGGCGCGGCCGACCGCCAGCTGCGCAGGGAAAGCTGGAACCCGCGCGACAAGATCATCGCTAGCTCGCAAACCGTCTTGGCGCGCGGTCTGGGGGCGGCGTTCCGCGGGAATGATGGCCTCAGCCAGGAAAACGTCATCACTCCGGACGGTCGTACGATGAGCAAGATGCGCGCTGGCGGTTCGACCTATTGCGCCGCCATGCAGTCGAACGGCCAGGTCGGCGGACGCGATGTGTTCAAGGACGGCGTCAAGACCGAGATCAGCAACTGTCCCAACTACGTGAAATAGAAAAAGGGCCACCTCGCGGCGGCCCCTCTCCTTATTAGTTGCGGCGCGGTGATTACAGGCCGGCGATCTGGGTCTCGACCACCTTGCCAGCCTTGTCGGCGCTGGCCACGGCCGCTTCCTTTTGCGGCGCGGCAGCCATGATAGGCGTAATGGTCGGCACTTTCTTGCCGGCCGAGACTTGCTTCAGGCGCTTGTACTCAGCCATCACGCGCGAGCCGTAGCCGTCGTCGGTTTCAAACGCAGCGGCGCCGACATAGGTTTTCAGGCCAGCTTCCACCGAACCGCCACGGGTCACATAATCCTTCAGGATCAGCGAGCCGACACGGATGTTGGCCACCGGGTTCAGCGCTGCCTGCACGCCGCCCATGTCCTGGAATTTGTCGTAGTGAACTTTCGACATCACCTGCATCAGGCCTTGCGCGCCCATCGGGCTTTCAGCGAATGGGTTCAGGCCCGATTCGATGGCCATCACGGCCAGGATCAGCAGCGGATCGAGCTTGATTTCACGCGCCGTCAGGTAGGCGGTCGAGACCAGCATGTTGGCGGCGTCGCCGGCCACGCGGTAACGCTTGGACAGCCACGACGTCACCCATTGCTGCTGCTTGGGCGTGCCCAGCAAGGCCTTTTCCTCGGCCGTCAGCGGGCTGGAGTTGGACACCGGGGCGCTGGCAGGCGCTTCCATCAATTCCGTCAGGGGAGGCGCTGCCACGACAGCGACGGCCTCCGGTTCATGATTGAGCATTTTGCTCAGTTGCTTGGCCAGGTCTGGGCGAGCAAACAGGACTGCGATGACTACCAGCGCCGAAACGCCAAAAATAGACAAGGTATGCTGGGCGGTGGTCAACACGCCACGGGCCGAAATACGCGACGCCGATGCGCGGGTCGATGAGATCCACGCGGCTGGCTGGCTAGCCATGGTACGGGCAAGCGAAGTTGCTCCGATAAAACGATTAGTCATAGAATTCCCCTGAAATGTCCGTAAAAGCGAGTCCCTGCCAGCGTTTAACGCAGCTACAAGAATGCAATTGCCGTGCATCAGAAATATCATCGTCCGTCGCCGCTGGGAGCGCGCGTTGGACGCCGTCATTGCTTGCTTGAGCAGATCTTTCCCTGTGGTATTCGATCAGTCGCAATACAACTTTGCTCGGGGGTAAGGCAGACGCCTTTTGAAAACACTCCTTAAAATGTCATGTGGAGCCCCGACTCCGTGAATGAATGAGTGACAACTTAATGTGGTCGGAAGACCATGTCCTCTTCAAGTAGGGCAAATTGTAGAAGCCGTTTTATATCTAGTCAATACTAACAAAAACAAAAGCTATAACTTTTAAATCTTACTTTTCTGCTTGCATTGCGCCTAAAACCAATAAAATCAACCACTTGTCCTGTTTATTTAAACAGTGTGCTTCATTGTAAGAAAAAATTAAAAACTGATGAAATATTCCGATTTACGAGATTTTATTTCCCAACTGCAACGAATGGGCGAACTTAGGCCCATTTCCGTGCCTGTTTCGCCATATTTGGAGATGACGGAGGTTTGCGACCGCACTTTGCGCGCCGGCGGACCCGCCTTGCTGTTCCAAAATCCGAGCGGCCACAGCATGCCGGTGCTGGGCAATCTGTTTGGCACACCGCGTCGCGTGGCGCTGGGCATGGGCGCCGAGGATGTCAGCGAACTGCGCAAGATCGGCCACGTGCTGGCGCGCCTGAAGGAGCCGGAGCCGCCCAGGGATTTCAAGGATCTGCTGGGCCTGGGCTCGCTGGTCAAGGCGGTGTGGGACATGTCGCCGAAAGAGTTGCGCGGCGCGCCGTGCCAGGAGATCGTGTGGGAAGGGGCCGATGTCGACTTGTCGAAATTGCCGATTCAGCATTGCTGGCCGGGCGACGTGGCGCCCTTGATCACCTGGGGGCTGGTCATTACCAAGGGCCCGAATAAGAAGCGCCAGAACCTGGGCATTTACCGCCAGCAGGTGCTGGGCCCGAACCAGGTCATCATGCGCTGGCTGGCGCATCGCGGCGGCGCGCTGGACTTCCGCGAGCACGCGCTGCAAACCAAGGGCAAGCCTTATCCCGTCTGTGTCGCCTTGGGGGCGGACCCCGCTACTATATTAGGTGCGGTGACGCCGGTGCCGGACAGTTTGTCCGAATACCAGTTTGCCGGCCTGCTGCGCGGCAGCCGCACCGAACTGGTCAAGGCCATCGGCAGCGAGCTGCGCGTGCCCGCGTCGGCCGAGATTGTGCTGGAAGGCCATATCTATCCGGACGAAAACCATCCGTCCGGCTACCAACATGCGCTGGAAGGGCCGTATGGCGACCACACCGGTTATTACAACGAGCAGGACTCGTTCCCGGTGTTGACCATCGACCGCATCACCATGCGCCGCGATCCTATCTATCACTCTACGTATACGGGCAAGCCGCCCGATGAGCCGGCCGTGCTGGGCCTGGCGCTGAACGAGGTGTTCATCCCGCTGCTGCAAAAGCAGTTCAGCGAGATCACCGATTTCTACCTGCCGCCAGAAGGCTGCAGCTACCGCATGGCGGTGGTGCAGATCAAGAAGCAGTATGCCGGCCACGCCAAGCGCGTGATGTTTGGCGTGTGGAGCTTCTTGCGCCAGTTCATGTATACCAAGTTCATCGTGGTGGTGGATGAGGATGTCAACGTGCGCGACTGGAAGGAAGTGATCTGGGCCATTACCACCCGCGTCGATCCGACCCGCGATACCACCCTGGTCGACAATACGCCTATCGATTACCTGGACTTTGCATCACCGGTCAGCGGGCTGGGCAGCAAGATGGGCATCGATGCCACCAACAAGTGGCCGGGCGAGACGTCGCGCGAGTGGGGCACCACGATCACCATGACGCCCGAGGTGAAAACACGGGTGGATCAAATTTGGCAGGAGTTGGGCCTGTAAGGTATAATTGCCCTCGGCGGGCCCCTGCGCATTGTGGCACGGCTAACCTGGTCAGGTCGGGAACGAAGCAGCCACGGCTGTTACCCATAAGTGCCGCAGATCAGGCTCGCCTCCTTCGGGAACATTAAAAGCTACCCATCGGTAGCTTTTTTTGTATGTTGGCCTAGCAATACCTTTCAAGCGGTCGCGCGCTTTTTTGTCTATTCAGTATCGAGCTCGGCTTCGAACGGCCGTTCGGAGGCCACGATCAGCGGGTTTTCCTTCAGCCAGCTAGCGTCGGCCTTGAGCCGGATCTCATTTTTCGCATCGCTGCTCAGGGTCTGGGCGCCGTCCTTGGCCTCGATCTTCAGTTGCGCCGGCTTGTTGAACTTGAACACCAGCACCTTGACGCTGGGCGCGAAGATGCTCATCGCACCGGCCATTTTCTTGATCGCCTGGTTCATCTGCTGCACACCGACCATCAACTGCACGTAATTCCACTGCAGTCCTTCGGGCAGCGGCGTGGTCACATCCCAGCCCGGCGCGGATTTTTCGCTGCTGGGCAGGCTGGTCATGATCTTGGCGTTGTCGCTCAGCCATTTGGGATTGGGTTCCAGCGTCATGCGGAAGTCGGCCGACAGGGGCGGCAGTCGATGGCGGCCGGCGCCGTCCACCACGGTCAGCACCACATCGGCCGGCTTGATGGCCTTGTTGCGCGGCTTGATGGTGATGTACATATTGAGCCGGTCGCGCTCGGTGGCGGGGATGGCATAGTATTTATCCAGGCGCAGTTGTTCCACCAGCTGCTTGTAGGGCACCCACTCGCGCTCGTCGGCATGGGCGTTCAGGGACAGCAGCAGCAGCGGGAGCAGAATGAGGTTTTTCATTTTTGGCATGTTAAAAGAAAAACAAATTGTAGGGCATCCCGCGCAAGTTACCAAATCGGGTCCTGCCTTGTTACAATTGCTGCTTTGTCGCACCTGACGCTATAGGACGGACCGGCGCAGGATGGACCCGCACCTCACGCTATCTACGGTAAAATCTCAGCATGTCCTATCAAGTCCTCGCCCGTAAATATCGCCCCCGGAATTTTGAAACGCTCGTCGGCCAGGAGCACGTCGTGCGCGCGCTGACGCATGCTTTGCATAGCGGCCGGCTGCACCATGCTTATCTGTTTACCGGAACCCGCGGCGTGGGCAAGACCACGCTGTCGCGCATCCTGGCCAAGTCGCTCAATTGCGTCGGGCCGGACGGCACGGGCGGCATCACGGCCACGCCGTGTGGCGTGTGCGAGGCGTGTACCGCGATCGATGCGGGCCGCTTTGTCGATTACATCGAGATGGATGCGGCGTCCAACCGCGGCGTCGACGAGATGGCGCAGCTGCTGGAACAGGCGGTGTACGCACCAAGTAATGCGCGCTTCAAGGTCTATATGATCGACGAGGTGCACATGTTGACCAACCACGCCTTCAACTCGATGCTCAAGACGCTGGAGGAGCCGCCCGAGCACGTCAAGTTCATCCTGGCCACGACCGACCCGCAGAAGATTCCGGTCACCGTGCTGTCGCGCTGCCTGCAGTTCAATCTGAAGCAGATGCCGCCGGGGCATATCATCAGCCACCTCGATAACATCCTGGGGCAGGAGGGCATCAGCTTTGAGCAACCGGCTTTGCGCCTGCTGGCCGCCGGTGCGCACGGTTCGATGCGCGATGCGCTGTCGCTGACCGACCAGGCGATCGCCTACGCCGCCGGCGCGGTGACGCTCGATGCGGTGCAGGGCATGCTGGGGGCGCTGGATCAGTCGTATCTGATTCGTCTGCTCGATGCGCTGGCCAATCAGGATGGCGCGGACCTGCTGGCGGTGGCCGACGAGATGGCCACGCGCAGCCTGTCGTATAACGGTGCCTTGCAAGATATGGGCACCTTGCTGCATCGGATCGCGCTGGCGCAGACGGTGCCGGCCGCGCTGCCGGCGGATTTGCCGGAGCATGCCGATATCGTGCGCCTGGCTGCGGCCTTCGATGCGGAAGAAGTGCAGCTGTATTATCAGATCGCGGTACATGGACGCAATGAGCTGGGACTGGCGCCGGATGAATATGCGGGCTTCTCGATGACGCTGCTGCGTATGCTGGCCTTTCGTCCCGGCGTAGGCGGTGCCGAGGGCGTGCCTGCGGCACCGCCGGCGATGTCGCGTCCGGCGGCGGTGGCTGCGGCGCGCGCGGCGGCGGCACCGGCGGCGCGCGCTGCCGCGTATCCGCAAGCCAGTCATGCGTCGGTGACGCCGCCTGCCGTGGTCGCTGGTGCCGCTGCAGCGATGGCGCGCAGTGAGACTCGCGCTGAGGCTCGTAGTGAGGAAAATTCGCAGCCGCCAGTGCCGGGGGCTGCGGCGCCGGCTCCCACGCCTGCCGCTTATGCCGCGTATGCGGCACCGGCTGCTGCCGCGCCGCAAGCTGCTGCGCAAGCAGCGCCTGCATCACCAGCAGCAGCACCAGCAGCAGCGCCAGCGGCCACGCCGCCAGCAGCGGGCGGCGGCGCTGCAATGAGCCCGGCCCGTGCCGCCATCAACGCCGCGTTGGAAGCGGCGCGTGCCGCGTCGAAGCCGGGCGGACGTTCGCATGCGTCGGCCGCCGCAGCGGCGCCCGCGCCGGCGCCGGCGCCTGCCGCTGCCCCCGCGCCTGCCGTGATGGCGCCGCCGGCACCGACCGCTCCATCGTCGCCAGTGGCCATGGCGCCTGCCGCACCGCGCTCCCCGGCACCATGGGAAGAGAGCCCGCCATCGATGGGCCACGCCGACACCGCCGTGCTGGAAGCGCCGGTACAGCAGGCCGCACCGCAGCTCGTCGCGCCGCAAGTGCGGCCGGCACCGCCGCCGGCGCCGCTCAAGCAGGCCGACCCTGAAGATGATTTGCCGCCATGGGTCACCGAATTCTCCGACGACAGCGCGGTGCTGCCATCGGCGCCGCCTTCGGCCCATGCCGACGATGCTCCAGCCGCACCTGCGGTCCACACCCGTCCCGCCGCGCCACCGGCGCGCGCGCCGCATCCCTACGTGATCACGCCGGTGCCGGAACTGAACTGGGACGGCAACTGGCCCGCCGTTGCAGCCACTCTGCCGCTGCGTGGCGTTGCCCAGCAACTGGCGATGCAGGCCGAACTGATAGCCTGCGGCATCGACGGCAATGCCGTGGTGTTCAAGGTGCGCGTGCCGATCGAAACCTGGCGCACGCCGGGCAACGTTGAAAAGCTGACCGTGGCACTGACTGAACGCTTCGGCCGCGCCGTGCGCGTCGATACCGAACTGGGTGCGGTGTGGTACACCGCCAGCGCCGAAGCACAAGCGCATCGCGAGGCATGCCAGAAGGCCGCCGAAGACACCATCGCCAACGATCCTTTCGTGAACAGCATGATCCGCGAGTTCGGCGCCTTTGTGGTGCCGGGATCCATCGTGCCACCGCCGGCCAACGCCGCGGCCGCGAACTGAGCAATTTTCACCCACAAAAAAACGGAGTAACCCATCATGATGAAGAACCAACTGGCTGGCTTGATGAAACAAGCGCAAGCAATGCAGGACAATATGAAGAAGGCCCAGGAACAGCTGGCGCTGATCGAAGTGGAAGGCCAGTCGGGTGCCGGCCTGGTGAAGATCGTCATGACCTGCAAGAACGACGTCAAGCGTGTCTCGATCGACCCGTCGCTGCTGGCCGATGACAAGGACATGCTGGAAGACCTGGTCGCCGCTGCCTTCAACGACGCCGTGCGCAAGGCCGAAGCGACTTCCGCAGAAAAGCTGGGCGGCCTGACCTCCGGCATGAATCTGCCGGCCGGCTTCAAGATGCCTTTCTAAGCATCGCTATCTTCCAGAGTCTTCCGTCTAAGACTATCCATGTCCAAATCGCTTGAATTTCTGACGGAAGCGTTGCGCCGTCTGCCCGGTGTCGGCCCCAAGTCGGCGCAGCGCATGGCGTTCCACCTGCTGCAGCATGACCGCGAAGGCGCCGACATGCTCTCGCGCGCCTTGCGTCAGGCGGTGGAGGCGGTGCATCACTGCGCGCTGTGCAATACCTTCACCGAAGAAGAGGTGTGCGACACCTGCAGCGACGAGCAGCGCGAGCGTCAACTGCTATGCGTGGTGGAGACGCCGGCCGATCAGCTGATGATCGAGCAGACCTTGACATACAAGGGTTTGTACTTCGTGCTGATGGGCCGATTGTCGCCGCTGGACGGCATAGGTCCGCGCGACATTCATCTGGAAAAGCTGGTGGCGCGCGCCGCCGACGGCTTGGTCAGCGAAGTGGTGCTGGCGACGAACTTCACCAACGAAGGCGAGGCCACTGCCCACTATATCAGTGAAATGCTGAAGGTGCGCGGCCTGAAAGTGAGCCGCCTGGCGCGCGGCGTACCGGTCGGCGGCGAACTCGAATACGTCGACGCCGGCACCATCGCCCGCGCCATGCTGGACCGCAGGCCGACTTGAGCTGAAGGCCGCACCCGCCCGGTCTCGGCGTTCAAGCCGACCAGGCGCGGCCAAGCGTGCCATGTTGGCCAGTTGCGCTGCGGTTGACATGCGCGACTGCCGTTAGCTGAGCGCAGGACCGGCCTCGCTGCGCTGCCGGCTTAGCATCAGTGTGATCGATTCCTGCGGGGCCGGGCGGCCGAGGTAGTAGCCCTGGGCCATGTCGCAGCCGTACTGCTCCAGCAGCTGCAGCTGTTCGCCGGTTTCGACGCCTTCGGCAACCACCGCCATCTTCAGGCCGTGCGCCATGGCGATGATGGCGCGGGTGATGGCGGCGTTTTCGGCATCCTGGGGCAGGCCGCTGATAAAACTCTGGTCGATCTTGAGCGCGCGCACGTCGAAGCGCTTCAAATAATTCATCGACGAATACCCGGTACCGAAGTCGTCGATCGACAGATACACGCCGATGCCGCGTAGCTGCTCCAGCGTGACCATGGTGGCGCGGGCGTCGTCCATCAATGTGCCTTCGGTCAGTTCCAGTTCCAGCAGGTGCGCGGGCAGTCCCGTGTCGTGCAGCGTCGACAGCACGATCTGGGTCAGGTTCTCGTCCTTGAACTGCTTGGCCGACAGGTTGACGGCGATGCGCAGCGGCTGCTTGCCGTCCATCTGCCACGCGGTCGCTTGCTGGCAGGCGCTACGCAGCACCCATTCGCCGATGGGCACGATCAATCCCGTCTCCTCGGCCAGCGGGATGAATTCGGTCGGCGAGATGATGCCGCGCTCCGGATGGCGCCAGCGCACCAGCGCTTCCACGCCGACGATGCGCGAACTGGCCACGTCGATTTGCGGCTGATACAGCAGATACAGTTCGCTGTTCTGCAGTGCCTTGCGCAAGCCGACTTCCAGCTGCACATGGCTCATGATCTGCATGGTCAGCGAGGAACTGTATAACTTGGCGTTGTTCTTGCCGCAGTTCTTGGCATGGTACATGGCGGTGTCGGCGTATTTGAGCAGCGAGTTGCAGTCCTGGCCATCCTCGGGATACAGCGAGATGCCGATGCTGGCCGTGACGAAGATCTCGTGTGCCTCGATCAGGAACGGCCGCCGCATCGCTTCCTTGACACGGTGCGCGACGTTGAGCGCATGCTCTACCCGCTCCAGGTCCGGCAGCAATATCGTGAATTCGTCGCCGCCCAGGCGGGCCAGCTTGTTCCCGTTCACTTCGGTGCGCGACACCAGGTCGCTGGGACGGATGGTTTCGCGCAGCCGCTCCGACACCAGCTTGAGCAAATGGTCGCCGATGTTGTGACCCAGCGTGTCGTTGATGCGCTTGAAGGAATCGAGGTCCATGAACAGCACCGCGAACTTCTTGTTGGCCTTGCGCGAGCGCGTCAGTTCGCTCTCCAGCGTTTCAAGGAAGGCTTGCCGGTTCGGGATGCCGGTCAGGCTGTCGCAATAGGCCAGGCGGCGGATCTGTTCTTCGGTGCGTTTGCGTTCGCTGATGTCGCGCACCAGTCCCAGTACTTCGTCGGGGCCGGTGGCCACCAGCCGCGCTTCAAAGTGGCGCGTCGCATGCGCATGCGTCAGTTGATAGTCGAGCGCGTGCACCTGCTGCGTGCCGAGGGTCAGCTGCATTGCCTCCATCAGCCGCTCGGCGATATCGGCCGGCAGCAGGTCGCGCAGATGGCGGCCCACGCATTGCTGGCCGCCAGACTCCTCGTGGCCCGGCTCATAGTCGAGGTAGTAGCCGTCTTTATTCATGCGGAAGAAGGTATCCGGTATGGCCGCCAGCACCGCGCGATTGTGCGCGTCGGCGATGCGCAGACGGGTGATGGCATCGCTGGCGCGCAGCACATACAGCACGCGGTGGCCGAGGATGGGCCAGTTGATCGGCTTGGAGACGAAATCGGTGGCGCCCGCTTCATACGCGTGGGTGACCGCTTCCAACTCATCGCCGCCGGTGACCATGATGACCGGCGCGCCGGGATGCTTATCGAGCTTGCGGATTGCGCGGCAGACTGCAAAGCCGTCCAGGCCCGGCATCTCCACGTCCAGCAGCACCAGGTCCGGCGCCATCGCTTGATAGCAAGCGAGCGCCTGCACGCCGTCTTCGGCTGCTATCATGTCCAGTCCGACCTGCTTGAGCATTTCCAGCATCAGCAGGCGCATCACGGGATCGTCGTCGGCCACCAGGACCAGGCCGCGTTTGGGAGAGGTGGGAGGGAGCATGTCAGGTTTCCTTTTCCATGATCGCGCTCAGCGCGTGGCGCACTGCCTGGAACTCGCGTTCCATCGCGGCCAGCAGGCCGGCGCTGCCTTCGGTGATGTCGTTGCGGCCCAACTGCTCCATGTCCTTGCACAGCTGGGCCAGGGTCTCGGCGCCGACGTTGGCGCTGCTTGACTTCAGGCTGTGCGCGGCCTTGCGGATATGGCTGGTGTCAGCCGCCGCGATGGCTTGCTGCAGTGCCTTGAAATGCGCCGGGGTGTCGTCGATGAAGGCATGCAGCACGCGCTCGAGCAGCGCGTCGCCCTTGCTGGCGCTCAGGGCGCGGATGTGTTCCAGCGCCTGAAGGTTGATCGGCTCGGGCGCGGCGCGCTCGGCGGGGGGCGCTGTTGCATCTTGCGCCAGCGCGGCGCGCGGCAGCTTGATCCAGCGCGACAAGGTCTGGCCCAGCGCCTGCTGCGTGAACGGCTTGCTCAGGTAATCGTCCATGCCCGCCGCCAGGCAGGATTCGCGGTCGCCCTGCAGCGCATTGGCCGTGATGGCGATGATGGGCAGCTGGCGCGCTCGCCCGCGCTGCTGTTCGTGGCGGCGGATTTCGGCGGTGGCGGCAAAGCCGTCCATCACCGGCATCTGGCAATCCATCAGCACCAGGTCGAATTCGGCCTGTTGCACCGACTGCAGCGCTTGCTCGCCATTGCCGGCACGGCTGACGTCCAGTCCCAGGCCCTCCAGCATGGCGCTGGCCACTTCCACATTGACCGGATTGTCTTCGGCCAGCAGCACCTTGCGGCGCGCGCGGCTGCGCGCCGGCGCCACAGCTGGCGGCGCTGGCGGCAGGACGCTGTTGGCGGCGCGCCCGGCGCGGGCGAGGTCACTGGCGCTGGCGTGCAGCAGGTCGGCACCCTTGTCGGGCAGGGTGCCGCGCCGGGTCTCGGCGCGCCCTGGGGCAATGATGGCGTCGAACAGGTCGCAGGCGCGCGCCGGCTTGATCAGCTGGTAGGTCACGCCGGCTTCGCGCCGCTGCACATGGTCCGCCGCGGCGCGCTCGGTGCTGAGCAGCAGCAGGCGCACGCCGGCCAGCGCGGCGTCGGCGTGGATTGCCGCCGCCAGCGCCAGGCCGCTGGTGCGCGGCAGGTCCATGTCGAGCAGCGCCACGTCGTAAGGTTGGCCGCCTGCGGCGCCCTGCCGCAGCAGCGGCAGGGCCTCGCTGGCGCCGGCGCAGGTGCTGGCGATACGCCAGCTGCCCAGTTGCCGTTCCAGCGCGGCGCAGCTGGCGGGATGGTCGTCAACGATCAAGGCGCGGATGCCGTCGCTCAGATGGGCCTGGAAGGCGGGGTCGTCGCCGTCCACGCGGCGCTTATCGAAATTGACGGCAAACCAGAACACCGACCCTGGCGTTAAAGCATGATCGATCCCGATCTGGCCACCCATCAGTTCCACCAGTTGCTTGGAGATCGCCAGCCCCAGGCCGGTGCCGCCGTGCTTGCGGGTGGTCGAGCCGTCGGCCTGCGAGAATGCATCGAAGATGCGGGCGCGCGCTTCCGGCGTGACGCCGATGCCGCTGTCGTGCACCTCGAAGCGCAACTGCACCGATTGCGCATCCTCGCCGGTGACGGCAACCTTGACCGTGATCTTGCCGCTGTCGGTGAACTTGACCGCATTGCCCAGCAGGTTGACGATCACCTGGCGCAGCCGGTTGGGGTCGCCGCAGATGGCGATCGGTATGTCGTGGCCCAGCGCGAATTCCAGCGCGATACCCTTGGCCTGCGCCTGTGGCGAGAACACGTTGTCGATGTCGTCTAGCAGTTCGCGGAAATTGAAATGGATGTATTCGACGCTCAGCTTGCCGGCCTCGATCTTGGAAAAATCCAGGATGTCGTTGATGATCACCAGCAGATGCTCGCCGGATCGCTTGACCATGCTGGTGTAGTGGCGCTGCTGCTCACTGAGTGGCGTGGCCAGCAGCAGCTCGGTCATGCCCAGTACGCCGTTCATGGGCGTGCGGATTTCGTGGCTCATGGTGGCCAGGAAGGCGCTCTTGGCCAGGCTGGCGGCTTCGGCGGCGTTCTTGGCCTTTTCCAGTTGCTCGGTACGCACGCCGACCTGGCGCTCCAGCTGGTCGCGGTACTGCGCCAGCTTGGCGTCGCGGCCCTCGATCTGCGCCAGCATGTCGTTGAAGCTGTCGAGCAGCGCACCGAGCTCGTCGCTGCGTTGATGGGCGATACGGTGCGTGTACAGCTGGCTGCGGCTGACCTGCTGCGCGGTGGCGATCAGCTTGCCGATGGGCTCGGCGATGCCGCTGCGAAAGCGCGCCGCCATCAGCATCGCGGTCAAAAAGGACAGCACGGTGGCGATGGCGGTCAGGCCCAGGTTTTTCAGGATGTTCAGCCACATCCGGGTTTGCCGGGTTTCAAGCATCAGCGCGCCGATCAGGTATTGGTTGGCGTGGATGGGGCGGTACAAGCGCATGCCCGGCGCCCACGGCAGGCCGCTCGCTTCACTGCCGGCGCCGGTGCCGATGGCGGCCAGGCGCGCCGCGCTCAAGTGCGCTACCTCTGGCGCATCCGGCGCGGCGGCGTAGCGCGCGAACGGCTGGCCATCACGGTCGAACAGCACGGCCTGCACGATGTCGTCCTTGACGGCCAGCGCGGCCAGGGTTTGCTCGGCCTGTTTCCGGTCCACGAACAGCAGCGAGGACACGCTGTTGGCGCCTATCACGCCGGCCAGCGAGGATAGCTGCTTGCGTTCGTCGTCCGTGTGGCTCAGTACCGAGGTCGCGGCAAAGGCGAGGAACACCAGCAGCAGCGCGCTGCCGGCCGACAGCACCGTGATCGCGGTCAGTTTCTGGCTCAGGCTTGAGCGTTCGAAATTGAACATGCCTAGGCCCCCACTGCAACTACAGGTATGCGGTGCACATCGTTCATGATCATGGCCGGATGAGCGCGCTGCCGGCGGCGGCGCAGGTTGCGGAAGGCCTTGCGGGGATGGTGCTACCGGGAAAATATATGCCCTAGGAATTTGCCGATGTTGATCTAAGTCTAAGTCTAAGGCTAAGGCGAGCACGTTTGCGCATTCTCAAACAGCGCCGCCGGCGCGCGCGGCAAGCTGGCATGGTGCTTGATCGCCGCGGGAGTGCGCTATGGATCGCAAGAAGATATTGTTGGTGGCCGAAGTGGTCACGCTGGCCCATCTGGCCCGGCCGCTGGCGCTGGCGCAGATGCTCGATCCGCAGCGCTATGAAGCGCATCTGGCCAGCGTGCCGGGCTATGACGGTTTCTTTGCCGGCAGCGCGCTGCGGCGCTGGGCCATCCGCAGCATCTCCAGCGCGCAATTCCTGGCGGCGCTGGCGGCCGGCAAGCCGGTGTACGACGTTGCCACGTTGGAAAGCTATGTCGAGGAAGACTTGCGCCTGCTCAGGCAATTGCGCCCGGATGTGGTGATCGGCGACTTCCGCTTGTCGCTGTCGGTCAGCGCGCGCCTGTCGGGAACGCCGTACGTGGCGCTCGGCAACGCCTACTGGAGTCCCTACGTGCGGCTGCGCTACCCGGTGCCCGATATCGGGCTCAGTCATGCATTGCCGCTACCGCTGGCCGATGCGCTGTTCCGCATGGTGCGGCCGCTGCTGTTCGCGCTGCACACGGTGCCGCTGAATCGGGTGCGGCGCCACCATGGCTTGGCGTCGCTGGGCTGGGATGTGCGCCGCACCTATACGGACGGCGACCGTACGCTCTATGCGGACATCCCCGAACTGTTCCCCGCGCGCGAACTGCCGGACAGCCACAGCTATCTTGGACCGGTCACCTGGTCGCCGCCGCTGGCCGCGCCGCCGTGGTGGGATAGCGTGCCGCAGGGCCGCCCGGTGGTGTATGTCACGCTGGGCAGTTCCGGGCAGGGCATCTTGCTGCCGGCGGTGTTGCGCGCGCTGGCGCCGCTACCGGTGACGGTGCTGGCCGCCACCGCCGGGCGCGTGGAGCTGGAGACGGTACCGGCCAATGCGCTGGTGGCGGCCTTCCTGCCGGGCGAGGCGGCGGCGCGGCGTGCCAGCCTGGTGATTTGCAACGGCGGCAGTCCCACCAGCCAGCAGGCGCTGGCGGCCGGCGTGCCGGTGCTGGGCATAGCCAGCAACCTGGATCAGTTTCTGAACATGGGCGCCATAGTGGCAGCGGGAGCCGGCCAGTTGTTGCGGGCCGACCGTTTCGATGAACTCGCCTTGCGCGCGGCGGTGGCATTCTTGCTGGACAGCCGCGCCGCCGCGGCTGCCGCCATGCGCATTGCACAGTTGTTCCAGCTGTATCAGCCCGGCGCGCGCTTGCAGGCGGTGCTGCAGCAACTGGTATAAAGAAAACGGGCGCTGCCGTGGCGCAGCGCCCGCCGCAAGCAGCCCTGGCCTGCTACCGGGCAGCGTCGCATCCAGCGCTGCCGCAGGGCGCCGACGACTGGCTCAGGCAGTTGTAAAGAAATCCGCCGCGCGGCGTCTTGCGGCGCGTGCCCACCGCCAGGCCGGCCAAACCCAGTCCCATCAAGGCCAGCGTGGCCGGCTCAGGTACTGCCCGCACATCGAAGCTCTGCGACGAATCCACCTTCAGCAAGGGCACGGTGGTGGGCGCGGTGCCGTCCCACACCACGTCCGGTGTAAAAAATGACGGCACATTGGTGGTGCCGGTGAATTTGTCGAGCATGATGCTGCCGGTGGCGATGTCGAGGAAGGCGGGATCGACGAAGTCGATCATGAAGCGCGAATCGAAGGAGCCGGTGCCGATCGCGCCGCTAGCGGTGAAGCTGGCGTCATTGAACACCAGGTGGCCCGACAGTATCAGCGTGCCGTCGCCGTCCGGATCGCCGGCGCCGGTGCAGCCGGCCGAGGTAATGCCTTCGCCGTAGCAGCGCACGGTGTTGGCACCGTTGCCGGGCGCCGCTTTGCTGTTCGGGCCGCCAGGCGAGGCGGGCACCAGGCGGTCGAAGTAGATGGCCACGTTTTGCACGCCGGGGTGAGCCGCGTCCACATCCATCGCCGACGATTGCGCGGCCGGCAGGGTGAAGTGGGCGGTGGTGGCAGTTTGCGCATCGACCAGTTCCTGGAAGCGGATCACCTTGGTGATCTCGAAGTTGGTGTTCAGGCCGGCGGGCGTGACGATAGCCGGCACGTTGCTGTTGGACATGGTGCCGATTACCATCTGCGTGCGCAGCTCGGTCAGGTAAGGCGCGCCGGCGCCGGGGCCGACCAGCGCGCCCGGCACGAAGCCGGTGGCGACCGCGGTGTCGGTCACGTTGGTCCACAGGTCGGCGTAGGTATC
>FSZM01000096.1_pt1 | contig 15276 bp, 9 predicted proteins | sample 1638831 | NCBI WGS metagenome assembly FSZM01 (sample SAMEA3914813, study PRJEB12502) | metagenome | biome: forest; material: soil | place: Canada | collected 2011-07-07 | depth 0.3 m
TGCGCAGCTCGGTGGATTTCTGGGTAGGAAAAGCGACGGCGAACCCGGCGTCAAGACAATCTGGCAGGGACTTCAGCGAGTCATGGCGGCCGCCGAAACCCTGGCGGCGCTGCGGGATGGATTCTGAATGACGAGTTGTGTATAACGATATGGGTCAAGGATGTCAACGCTTCACCGCGTGCCTCACGACACACGGCGCATGACTCGGGGACAACGTGATTTGCTAAATCTTCGTAGTCGGGGACTTCCACCCTTTACTCCTTACCGGTCTCCCGGCGCACTATGCAACAACGCCACGGAGTACGGACGTGGCGTCCATCGAAAACCGCTCGCACTACCAGGTCTCCATCAGAAACCGGGACGACCTCACCACAATCTTCGCTCATAACTCTCGGTCCAGGGCCAAACAATATTGCCAGTCTCTCGAGTCCCAAAAACTCAAACCCAAGCTATCTCGCCTGGGCGAGCACTATCTCATTCGCATCCGCAAAAAAGGACTCGATGAGCCGGTACTGTTCGCAAACTCGCTGATAAGAGGGCGAAGTCGAAGCCTACAAAATCAATGCGATGCTGGAAGATGCCGGCCCGCAGCGGCAATACGCAATGTCGTCTTGCCGCTGCGGGCAAGTTTCGATCCGCGCTGACTACCTAAACGGCAATCGTGCGTCACGGAAATTTGTCCTCGGATAAACTTCGCCCGTTTATTCAAGGAGAAACTATATGAAAAAACTCTTCGTACATTTCCTGCTGACCGCATTCGTGGTGGTTGGCTTCGAGCAGAGCGCCCAGGCGGCCATGGTCAGCACCGCGCAGGTGGTGGCGGCAGACGCCGGGGCTCAAGCGCGTGCGCGCTTGGCCATGACGCTGCAGCGCGCCGACGTGCAGGCTGCGCTGGAACGCAACGGCATCGCCCCGGAGGCAGCGCAGACCCGGGTGGCCGCGCTCAGCGACGAGGAAGCGGCGGCCATGGCGCAGCAGGTCGAAGCGCTGCCGGCTGGCGGTGATGGCGTGGTCGGTGCCCTGGTCTTGATCTTCGTGGTACTGCTGGTGACGGACATCCTCGGCTTGACCAAGGTGTTCCCCTTCACCCGCTCCGTGCATCGCTAATGGCGCAGCGCCTGCTTGCCGCGGCGGCCGCGCTCCTGCTGCTGGCGGGTTGTGCGACCCAGACCCGCGCGCTGCTCGCAGCACCGCGCAGCGGCCCGCACCAGCAAGAACTCAACTCCACCCCCTTCTACGCGCAGGAGCGCTACCAGTGTGGCCCGGCCGCGCTAGCGATGCTGCTGGGCGCGGCCGGGATCGACACGTCGCCGGAGGCGCTGGTGCACGAAGTCTACCTGCCGGGTCGTGAAGGCAGCCTGCAGATCGAGCTACAGGCCGCCGGGCGCCACCATGGCGCTCTGACTGCGCCCATCGAGTCGCGCCTGGACGCGCTACTGGCGGAGCTCGACGCTGGCCATCCCGTACTGGTGCTGCAGAACCTGAGCCTGCCTATAGCACCGATGTGGCACTACGCCGTCGTCATCGGCTATGACATCGACAGCGGCGAAGTGATCCTGCGCTCCGGGACCACGCGCCGCATGACGATGCCGCTTTCGACCTTCGAGCACACCTGGTCGCGAAGCGGCTTCTGGGGCATAGTGGCGCTCGCGCCTGGCCAGCTGCCGGCCACCACCAAGTTGACGGCGCTGCAGGCAGCACTGATCGCCTACGAAAAGGAGGCGCCACCGCACTCGGCACAGCTGACCTACCGCGCCGCCCAGCAACGTTGGCCGGACACGCTGGCCCTGCAGCTTGGCTTGGGCAACAGCGCCTATGCGGGCGGCGACCGGGCGGCCGCTGCCGAGGCCTTCCGCAGCGCCGCCGCGGCGCATCCGGACAACGGCGCCGCCTTCAACAACCTGGCCGTGGTGCTGGGCGAACTGGGCCAGCTGGACGAGGCGCGCGCCGCGGCGCAGACCGCCATCGGCCTCGGCGGGCCGTGGCACGACGAGGCCCAGGCGACCCTGCGCGCGCTGCAGAGGCCGGCTGTCTCACATTAGCCGCAGCCTGCTTTCGCTGCGCCAAACCCCGTCTATTCTGATCAAAACCAGATGCACCGGGAAGGCGCGCCTCCGGCGCAGCGACATCAGGACAGGATGCCCTCGCCGGTCTTCGAGGACAACATGAAGACCCCGCGCCTTGCCGGTGCGGCAAGTTGCCTCATACTGGGCAGCGCCCTCGCCCAGCCAGCGGTGGCTCCCAAACCATCGCAGTACGAGCGCATCGGGTGCGGTGCGTGGTTTAGTAACTCAGACTTGATCCGGCACAACTGCTTGTGGCCACTCGGCCCGAAGGTTGCAGAAAACGCGCCTTCGTTCGACGTCCTCCCGAGTCCAAATCCGCAGCAACAACGGGCGTTCGAATTACTACGTCAGAGAATGGCGTAGACAGAAACAGGAAAGTTATTTTCAAACCAAGAGCCAGAAAGTAAAGCGAAAACTCGCATTTTTCTGTGAGGAACTTCCGTCGAATCGATTCCGCTTCACTGCTGCAGAGCGACTACAACGGTGTCCAGAAAAACATTTTTCTTGAGCGTCGCGCGAGGGGCGCTCGCGTCTTCATAAAACGGATACCTGCCAGACAGGGAAGGTAATTGGGCACTGCAACTTTCTGTGTCGCAGATACTGCTGCCCTATCTTGGCAGCTGGCTCTAGCGTTAAGCCGGACGGCGTTCTGGCCGTCAATGCCAGTCTCCCGTCATTGTTGTTAATCCCCCGCGATGGCGCTGAAATGCGCGTCTATCTCTTCCAAAGTGCGCCCCTTGGTTTCGGGTAGCAAGAAAGTCGCGGTGAGGAAATACACTACCGTGCAGCCGGCCCAGAAGTAGAACATGGCGGCGTAGCCGTGCTGCCCCACCGTCGGCAAGAAAGCTGCCGCAATCAGCGTCGAGACGAACTGATTGATCAGCAAGGCGATGCTCATGCCGTTGGAGCGGATGCGGGTCGGCATCAGTTCCGACAAGGCTAGCCACACACACACGCCCGGTCCCACGGCAAAGAATGCAACGACGGCGAAGATGCAAGACGCTACCAGCCAGCCGTGGCCGGTACTGGGTACAGGACCGAGCTGGGCTCTCTCGATACGCAACGGCGCATGGCTGGCGTCGGCGGGGTCGGCCAACGGATTGAGATGCAGGCGGCGGAAGAAGGCGCCAATCACGCCGTCCGCTTGCACCGTGTCGTCACGCCCGATGCGCAGCAGCGGCAAGCCGAGTTCGTCGCTGCGGCGCGATTGCACATTGGTGAATGGGCCATAGGAATAAGACAGCGTCAATTGCAGCGGCACGCTAGCGCCGGCAGCGGCACTGCCCATGCGCTGCAGCGTAGCTGCGTCCAAGCGCAGCGCCAGCGCATCGTTCGCCGCCATCGCCTGCACGACGGCGCGCTGGTCGCGGCCGTCGCTTTCTACCGACTGGAACAACAGCGCCGCGCCCAGCAGCGACAGCAAAATGCCGCCGGTGCCGACCATCAGCAGGAATTTGCGTCCCTTGCGGTCGACCAGCAGCACGGCCACCACCGTCATCACGGCGTTCAGCACCTTGATGGCGACATCGGCCTGATTCGCCATGCGGCCGGGCAGGCCTGCCTGGTTGAGGATGTTGACGACATAGGCCAGGATGGAATTAATGCCGGTGGCCTGGGTACATGCCAGCGTCAGGCAGGCCAGCAGGAACGGCACGCTATAGCGCTTGCTGAACAGGGAGTCGTACTGGCCGTCCTTGCCGGCTGCGGGACGGCGCGTTTGCAGCATGTCGCGCAATTCGAGCTCGGCCTGGACTTGGGGGCGGCTGCGCAGCAAAGCACGACGCGCCTGCGCCACCCGCCCCTGCCGCACCAGCCAGCGCGGCGATTCGCTGAGCAACAGCGCGCCAACGGTGAAGATCAGCCCCGGCACCAGGCACATCCAGAAGATGCTGCGCCAGGCGTGATCCTTGGCCGCGTACAGGCTGTCGGCCTGGGCACTGCTGGTGCCGAGCTGCTGTGCCGCCGTCCTGGCCGCTTCGACTATCTGCGCTTCGTACAGGCCGATCAGCGCGGCCACCACCAGGCCGATGGTCAGCAGCAGCTGGAACATGGCGGTGCCGCGCCCCCGGTTGTCCGCGCCCAGGCATTCGGCCAGATACAGCGGCACCACCACGCCGATCAAGCCTGCGCTAATGCCCTGCAACATGCGTCCCAGCAGCAGCGTCGTGTAGCCGTCGGACAGCGCGATAATCGGAATGCTGAAGGTAAACAGCGCGCCGCTGGCGAGCATGACCCATTTGCGTCCGACCAGATCGGCCAGCGCGCCCGCAAACAGCGAAGAAAGCACACTGCCCAGTAGCACCGCGGCGACGATAAATCCCAGTTGCTGGGCGTTGAGCTTCCACGCCTGTGAAGCGGTCGCTTCCAGATAAGGCAGCGCTCCCGCGATGATCCCGATGTCGATGCCATACAGCAGGCCGCCCATACCGGCAATAAATAACATATAGCGCATCGCCCAGGCGCCTTGCGCGCCTGGCATGAGGGACAGCGTGGATGTGTGCATCTGGGACCTTCGCTTAAAAGATTAGGACAGCTGGACGGCTACGCCTTCGACATAGACTTCCAGCACATTGAGCGCTGCGTCGAGCACCACGATGTCGGCCCAGGCGCCGGGCGCCAGCTGGCCACGGTCACGCAGGCCGAGGTAGTCGGCCGGGTAGCGCGACAATCGATTCGAGGCATCGGCCAGCTCGAGTCCGACGCTGACCAGATTGCGCAGCGCCTGGTCCATGGTCAGCGCGCTGCCGGCCAGCGAACCGCTGGCCAGACGCACGCAGCCCAGGCACTTGAAGACGCGTTGCGAGCCGAGCGCGTATTCACCGTCGGGCATGCCGGTGGCGGCCGTGGCGTCGGTAACGCAATACAGCTTGGGTATGCCGCGCAGCGCGGCGCGCAGCGCCCCGGGATGCACGTGCTGCAAGTCGGGGATCAGTTCGGCATACTCGGCATGCGCCAGCGCCGCGCCGACCATGCCCGGCTGATATTGGTTCAGTGCGCTCATGCCGTTGAACAGGTGCGTGAAACCGGCCACGCCGGCTTGCAGGGCAGCGACGCCATCGTCATACGTGCCGGCACTGTGGCCGATCTGCACCCGTATGCCCATCTCGACCAGCTTGGGGATCAGCGCCAGGTGGCCGCTGATCTCGGGCGCCATGGTGAGCACGCGGATCGGCGCCAGCGCATGAAAGCGCTGCACCATGTCCAGCGTGGCCGGCATCACCAGCGCAGGCTGGGCGCCCAGGCGTTCGCGGTTGAGGAAGGGGCCTTCGAGATGCACGCCCAGGATGCGGGCGCTGCCTGGCGCACGTGCGGCGATGGCCGGCGCGATGCCTTGCAGCGCGTGCACGATGTCGGCCACGGGCGCGGTCATGGTGGTCGCCAGCATGGCCGTGGTGCCATGGCGCGCATGCACCTGCGCCACGGTCGCGGCACTGTCGCCACCTTGCATAATGTCGACGTTGGCGCCGCCATGCACATGCAGGTCGATGAAACCCGGGAGGATGTAGCGCTTGGCGCCGTCGGACGGCGCGCCTTCTTCCAGCTGCCCGACCCGCTCGTCAAAATTGAGCCGGCCGTGCCGCCAGCCGTACTGGGTCAGGATCTGTCCTGCTATCTTGCGCATGCATCTTCCTTATCGCTTAAATTCTAAGTTGCCACGATGACTTCGATCCCCAGCCCCTGCAGCCCTTCGCGGTACTCGGCGCTGATGCCGTCGTCGGTGATGACCATGTCCACCAGGTCCAGCTGCGCGATGCGATGCAAGCTGATGCGGCCGAACTTGGAGGCATCGCTGAGCACGATGATCTTCTTGGCCCGCGCCACCATCTTCTGGTTCAGGCTGGCCTCCGCTTCGTGATACGTGGTCAAGCCAAATTGCAAATCCAGACCATCGACGCCGAGGAACAGTTTGTCGAAGCTGTAATTGTCCAGGCACGCCTCGGCCTGCATGCCCTGTATCGACAGCGATTGCTTGCGCAACCGCCCGCCGGTCAGCATCAACTCGATGCCCTCGGTGTCCGCCAGTTCCCAGGCGATGTTCAGGCCATTGGTCATCACCGCCACCCGCTCCAGGCCGCGCAGATGGCGGGCCATGTGCAGCGTGGTGGTGCCGCTGTCGATGATGATGTTGTCGCCAACCTCGACCAGCCGCGCCGCCGCTGCGCCTATGCGCTCCTTGAGCGTGGTATTGATCGCATCCTTCTGGTGAATATGTTGTTCCGGCGGCACATTGCCCTTCAGCGCGGCGCCGCCGTGGCTGCGGTGTATCAATCCCTGCTCTTCCAGCACCCCCAGGTCGGTGCGGATAGTCACTGCAGACACCCCGAACCGGCTCACCAGAGTGCTGACCTGGACATTGCCCTCTTGCGCCAGCAGTTGCAGGATTTCTTCGCGGCGTTTTTTTGTGTTTCTCATGAGGCCTCGCTTATACCTTTTGAACGAAAGGCTAAAGCTTACACTGTGTAAGAAACCTCGGCGACCGCACTTTCGATCTTCAGCTGGCCGCAAGCCCGCGCATAGGCCTCGACCACTTGGCCTATCTTGTGTTCGACCAGATCTTGGGCCCGGCGCGACAGCCGCCCTTCCATCACCGCGGCGTACTGCAGCGGCAAGTGCTGGCTCAGCAGTGGCAAGGGGATGCCCCGCTCGTCGAGACTGGCGAACAGCCGTTCCTGCGCCGCGCGCAAGGCCGGCTCGCCCCAGTAATAGCGGCAGCGGTCGCTCAGCGCGTAGCGGCGCAGCAAGTGCTGTTCGCTCGGGCTGCCCTGGTAATGCTTGGACCAGTGCGCCGGCGCCTTCAGCATTTCATGCTCCAGCACCTCGGGCAGCTTCGCGCGCAACTGGGCCGGCACCAGCTCCGCCTCGATGGCGCTCAGCGCGAACAGCGCCTCGCGCAGGGCGAACGTCAGCGCCGGGCCGACCTTGAGAATGGCGTAATGGTCGCGCACCAGCGCCTGCAAGGACGATTCCAGCTGGTAGTCCGTGGAATGGGCCTCGAACACCAAACCAGGACGCTGCGACACGAAGTCCGACAGCGCCACTGCATCTGCCGGCTGATAGTGCTGGATCTGGCTGTGGTCGAAATCAACGCCCGGCTGCACCACCATGGCAATCACGCGCCGCCACGCCGCGTGCTGTCCCGCGGCGGCAAACGCCTGGCGATGGATCTCCAGCGTCTGCTCGGCGGCTGCGGGATGCGTCACCGCCAGCGCCTGCGCCAGCGACGCCTCGCCGCCCGGCAGCGGCACTTCGGTGCCGATCACATACAGCGGCGGCGGCAAATTGGTCGCCTGCGCAGCCGCTTCGGCGACCGCCGCCAGTTCCGCCGAGCGGCGCGCGACGGTCGCATCGTCGAGCCGCTGCGGGTCGTCGGCGCAGGACATGCTGCAGTCCAGATGAATCTTGTGGAAGCCGGCCGTCACGTACGCATGAATCAAGGTGCGCGCATGCGCCATCGCCACGGCCGCCGGCAGTTGCTGCCAAGCGTTAGGCCCCAGATGGTCGCCGCCCAATACCAGGCGCGACAGCGGAAAGCCCAGCTCCTTGGCCAGGCCTTCGACGTAAGCGCGAAAGTGCGCCGGCTTCATGCCGGTGTAGCCGCCGTTTTGATCGACCTGGTTCGAGGTGGCCTCGACCAGCAGCGGCGTGTCCTGCTCCAGGGCAACCCGCAGGGCCGCGCGCAGCACCAGCTCGTGGCTGGAGCAAACGCTGTAGATGCCGACCGATTGGCCGCGACGATGCGCCTTGACGATGGCAAGCACCGGGGAAATTGAATGTTGCGTGGTCATACATACCTTTGTCGGGCTAACAGGGCTGCGCCGCGCGCGCCGCCGGCGTCGCCGAAGCGCGGCGGCAGGATGGGCGGCAGGTGCAGGCCTTGGAACAAGTGGCGGGCCATCGCCGCCGGCAGTTGTTGATACAGATGCGGCAAGCTGGACAAGCCACCGCCGAGCACGATGGCGTGCGGATCGTATGCCATGACCAGGCCCGCCATTGCGTGGGCCAGCAACTCCAGATGGATCTCCAGCGTGCGCAGCGCCGGCTCGTTGCCCGCCGCCGCGCGCGCCGCAATTTCAATGGCGGCGCGTTCTTCGCCGCACAGATGGCGATGCAGAAACGTCATGCCGCTGCCGGAGACATAGCGTTCCAGGCAAGCGCTCTGGCCGCATGGGCATGGCACCAGAGGCAGGCTGTACTTGTTGCGCAGCGTGGCCGGCAGGGCCCAATGGCCCCATTCGCCGGCAGCGCCGTTGCGCCCGGCCACCAGCTCCCCGCCGACGCAAAAGCCGCCGCCGGCCCCGGTGCCCAGGATGGCGCCGAACATGCTGGGCAGTGCGTCGGCCGCGCCGCCGTGCGCTTCGGACAGTGCGAAGCATTGGCAATCGTTGCCGATCAAGACCGGCCGCTTCAGGCGCTCGCCGAGGCTATGCTGCACCAGGCGCCCGTTCAGCGCCGGGACATTGGAACTGAGTTGGCGTCCGCTCTGCGTATCGACGATGCCGGGCAGTCCGATGCCGACCACCGCGCGCTGGGCCAGCACCGCGTCGGCTTCCGCCACCAGTGCGGCCACGGCCTGGATAAACTCGTCGAAGTCGTGGCGCGGCGTGGCGACGCGCCGACGGTGGCGCTCGAGCAGCGTGCCGTTCTGGTCTTCAAAGCTGACCAGCTCGATCTTGCTGCCGCCGATGTCGATGCCGTGGAAAACGCAGGCTTTAGAGGTGCTCATAGATAGTGACCCCTTGCACGACGCGGTTGACCGTACCGTCCGGGAACGGGTTGTCGGGAGTCAGGCCCAGACTGGCCGACTTATGCAGTGAAAACATCTGTGCCGCCAGCAGCCACAGCACCGACAGCCAGGCATCGCTGCCTGCCGGCACAGCGGCCGTGAGATCGGCCCCCGATCCGGCCGGGCCGATGGCAACGCAGCCGCTGGCGATCCGGTCGCGGCGCAGCTCGGCCAGCAAGTCTTGTTCGTAGCGCTGGGCCAGCGGCTTATTGCTGAAGAAGACCAGCACCAGCGTATCCTGGTTGACGGCCGACTTGGGACCGTGGCGAAAGCCCAGCGCCGTGTTGGCCAGCGCCAGCGCACGGCCGCCGCTCAGCTCCAGCACTTTCAGGGCGGACTCTTTTGCCAGCGCTTCGAGCGGTCCACTGCCCAGGTAGATGATGCGCTGCTCCTGCTGGCCCGCCAGCGCCGCGACCGGCGCGGCCCAGTCTTGCAGCGCCGCCTCGGCCAGATCGGCCAGCTGCCCGATACGGCCCGCCGCAGCGGCAATGCCGCCCGACGACATCATCGTCAACGCCGCCAGCAACATGCAGGAGAAGCTGCTCGTCATGGCGAAGCTGCGGTCGCAGCTGCCTTCGGGCATCAGCACGGTCAGGCTGTCCTCTCGGCCGCTGGCCTGGCGCGCCAGTTCGCCCTCGGCATTGCAGGTGATGTTCAGAAAGCGCGGCGCCGGCAGCATGCGCCGCAGCAGCTCGACCGCTCCCAGGCTCTCCGGGCTATTGCCGCTGCGCGCGAACGACACCAGCAGGGTCGGGGCCTGCGGATCGAGGTAGATCTCCGGATGGGTCAGCAGGCTGGTGGTGGCGACGGCGCGGACCTGGGCCGGCCAGGCCAGGTTCAGCTCGTCGGCGCAAATTTCGCCGATAAAGGCCGAGCTACCGGCGCCGGTCAGCACTACCCTGTGGGACGGATGCGACAACCAGTTCCCAAGAAAGCCGGCGATACGCGCTTGCTCGGCGGCCAGATCGGCCGCCAGCGTGCGCCAGAGCCGGGGTTGCTGCGCGATTTCCTCGGCAGTATGCAAGCCGCCGAGGCGCAGCCATGCTTGTGGTTCAAACTGTAGCAATGTAGTCATTTTATATTTCGAGATCGGGCGCCGAAGTGGGGGGCAGATTCAATTAGCAAGTTTTCTTTCGAAATTTCTTTAAAACGAAAGATATTGCACGTATTTTGTCGTTGTTTTTCCGTTCAGTCAAGCATTTCGCAACACAAACACCTTGTTTTCTTTCTTTTTTGTTGACTGCTTGCGATTGTGTTTGTAAAGTTCACTTTCAATTGAAGGATTTTATTTCTTATAAATTTTCTTATCCGGCCGCCTGAGCCGGAGCTAGCCTGGCCCATAGCGTGAGCCACAACATAAAGAGACGTCATCCCCATGAATATACGCAAACCGTCCCCTCTGAAAGCCGCGCTGGCCCCGGTGCTTGCCGGCGTGGCGCTGGCGGGCATGCTCGATGCCACCGCGGCGCCGCAGGAAGCGCTGCCGCAGCCGTGGTTACCGCAGGATCCGGGCCTGGCCCACTGCCAGCCCGGCAACGACCAGGCATCGCTGAGCAATGCGGTACTGCGATTTGAGGTGACGCTGCACGGCAAGAGCGTCAAGCCAGCCTTGTTCAACAACGGCTATGCGCACACCGCCCAAACGCTGGACGGAGAATTGTTTGCGGTCACCACGCGCGACGGGAAAAGCCTGGCGGCCAGCGAGCTGCAGCTCGACGGCGCACTCGAGTGCCAGACCGTCTCGGCCGTCGCAACGGCGGCGCGCGCAGCCGAGCGCCGCGCCGGCGTCGCCTTGACGGGCCATTTTAGCGATCGGGCCACTGGCCTGAAGGTCGTGTGGCACGCGGTGCTGCGCGACGGCACCAACTATCTGCGCGCACAGCTCAGCTTCGAGTCGGCGCAAACCCTGGACCTGGCCACGATACGGCTGATCGATCTCAAACTCGAGCGGCCGTGGATCGCCGGCGACACGGACGGCTCGCCGCTGGTATCGGGCGCCGACTTCTTCGGCTTCGAGCATCCGATGGCGCAAACCCTGGTGCTGGACGGCCACGCGACGGCCTGGCTGAAGCGCTTGCTGCCGCTGCGCGCCGGCGTCGCGGTGGATTATTCGGCGGTGCTGGGCGTGGCACCGGCGGGCCAGCTGCGGCGCGGTTTCCAGGCCTATCTGGAGAACGAACGCGCCACGCCGTTCCGCACCTTCCTCCACTACAACTCGTGGTATGACATCGGCTATTTTACGCCGTACACCCAGAACGAAGCGCTCAAGGTCATCCACGCTTTCGGCGAGAAACTGGTGCGCCAGCGCGGCGTCAAGATGGACTCTTTCCTGTTTGACGACGGCTGGGACACCCCCCACCAGCTGTGGCAGTTCAGCAAGGACTTCCCGCAAGGCTTCACGCCGGTGCGCGAGGCGGCGGCCCAGTACGGTGCCGAGCCGGGCGTGTGGCTGTCGCCGTGGGGCGGCTACGGCGCTCCGCGCGAAGAGCGCCTGAACACCGCCAGGGCGGCCGGCTATGAAGTCGATGCGCAAGGGCTGGCCTTGTCGGGCAAAAAATACTTCCCGCTATTTCATGACACGACGGTCGACCTGCTGCGCAAATACGGCATCAACCAGTTCAAGCTCGATGGCACGGGCAGTCCCGACAAGGTCACGCCGGGCAGCGACTTCGACAGCGACTTCGCCGCCGCGATCGCCCTGATCGACGACCTGCGCGCCATCAAGCCCGACCTGTTCATCAACCTCACCACCGGCACCTGGCCGTCGCCATTCTGGCTGCGCACGGCCGACTCGATCTGGCGCGGCGGCGAAGACCACAAATTTGCCGGCGTCGGCAGCAACCGCCAGCGCTGGATCACCTACCGCGACGCCGACACCTATGGCGGCATCGTCCGTCAAGGCGCGCTGTTCCCGCTCAATTCGCTGATGCTGCACGGAATGATCTACGCCCGCAAGGCCAAGGGCTTAAATAGCGATCCCGGCAACGATTTTCCAGATGAAGTCCATTCCTACTTCGCCAGCGGCACCGGGCTGCAAGAGATGTACATCTCGCCCGAGCTGCTGAGCGAACAAAACTGGGACACCCTGGCCCGCGCCGCGCAATGGGCGCGCAGCAATGCGCTGACCCTGCGCGACAGCCACTGGATAGGCGGCGATCCCGCCCGTCTCGCGGTATATGGCTGGGCCTCCTGGAGTCCCGGCCACGCCATCGTGACACTGCGCAATCCGAGCGACCACCCCCAGCAGTTCACGCTCGAACTCGGCCAGGTGCTGGAATTGCCGCAGGGCGAAACCGGCGTCTGGACAGCCCGGCCGGCCTTCGGTGTCGGCCAGCGGCGCACCTTGCGCAGCGGCGGGCAGCAGACAGTGCTGCTCCAGCCATTCGAGGTGCTGGTATGGGAGCTGCTGCCGGCGGACGGCCACCAGCGGGCATCCGGCGGCACCAAGCGCGCCACCCGGGAGCAAGCCAGCCGGTAAAGCCCGCAGTGGTGTGCGGCCGCACACCACCAGCTGCACTCCCCCGTAGCAAACCACGTCCTGCCTCACGGCAGGCGGTTGGACCCGTATATCCAAAAATAAACTACACCAAGAAAGAGGAGCGTCAATAATGTCTTTACGATTGAAAGTACTGCCATCGGCCATCGCGCAGGTCATCGCGTTCGGTGCGTTTTCCACCATCGTCGTGGCCCCTGCACTGGCGCAGCAGACCAGTGCCGACGCGACTGCCGCGCAGCCCATCGCGCGGGTTGAAATCACGGGATCGAACATCCGCCGCGCCGATGCCGAGACGCCCAGCCCGGTACAGGTGCTCACCGCCGCAGACCTGAAGAATTCGGGCTATACCTCGGTGGCCGACGTCATGCAGCACATCACCGCCAACGGCGCCGGCGCGCTGATCCAGAGCTTTCGCGACGGCTTTGCCGCTGGCGGCGGCGGCGTGTCACTGCACGGCTTGAACGACAACCTGACGCTGGTGCTGATCGACGGCCACCGCATGGCATCCTATCCGCTGGCCGACGACGGCCAGCGCTCCTTTGTCGACCTGTCGAACATCCCCTTCGACACCGTCGAGCGCATCGAGATCCTGAAGGATGGCGCCTCCGCCGTCTACGGCTCAGACGCCATCGCCGGTGTGGTTAACGTGATCCTGAAAAAAAACCTAGTCGGCACCATGCTGTCGGCCGAATCCGGCACCTCGACCGAAGGTGGCGGCACCACCAGCCACGCCACCCTCACCCACGGCATCGGCGCGCTCGAGCACGATGGCTACAACGCCTACCTGGCCCTGGAGTTCCGCGAGCAAAATCCGATCTACTATTCCCAGCGCCAGGGTGACGGCCAGTGGCAAAGCCTGAACTGGGCGCCATACGGCGGCGTCAATGGAACGCCGGGCGTGATCACGCCGCAAAATCCGCGTCCCGCCAGCTTGACGCCGTATCTGGTCAACCCCAACGTGCCGTTCAGCGGCGCGGCCAACAGCACCGTGTTTTTCCCCGGCGCGTGCAGCAGCTATGCGCAGCTGGCGTCGGGCGGCTGCGCCTACCAGGCGCGCAGCGAAATTCAATCGCGCGTCCAGAACGTTAACGTACTCGGCAGCTTCACCAAGCAATTGAACCAAGGCTGGAAACTGGACGTCAAGACCTCCATGTTTGAAAGCCGGGATGCCCTGCCGACCGCCGGCTATGCGACCTTCCCCTCCTCGTCCAGCCCGCTGGTGGCGATATCGTCCGGCGTCGCCCCGCACTTTGTCGGCACCGCGATTCCGGCCATCACCGTCCCGGCCAACTATCCCGGCAACACGCTCGGCGTGCCGGCCAAGGTGATCGGCGTGATCCCCGGCGCCCCGCTGCCCGGCGCGAAAACCGACGCCAAAGCCTATCGCGCGGTGGCCGACCTGAGCGGCACGCTGGGCGCCTGGGACATCGACGCCTCCGTGGGCTACACCCGGGTCAGCCTGTCGGAAGACATCTACGGCAGCATCAACAAGCCGGTGCTCAACGCCGCCCTGAACCGCCCCGTCCAACCGTTCTCGATTACCGGTCCGAACACGCCGGCCGACCTGGCCGCCATCTTCCCCAACGTGTCCGCGTACGACACGTCGACCCTCAGTTTTGCTGAATTGCACGCGGCGCGCGCCATCGGCCAGCTGCCCGGCGGCGATTTCATGCTGAGCACCGGCGGCGAATACCTGCATCGCGTGCTGTCCTCGCCCGCCGCGACGCTGGCCGCGCAAGGCGTGGTCGGCGGCAATACCGCATTTGCTTTCGGCAGCCAGACCGACGCCGGCCTGTATCTGGAATTTGTCGCGCCGGTATTGAAGTCACTGGAAATCGACGGCGCGCTGCGTTACGACCACATCAGCGAGACCGGCAGCGCGACCACGCCCAAGCTGGCCTTCAAATACACGCCGACCGACAGCTTCGCGCTGCGCGGCACCTTGTCGAAAGGCTTCCGCGCGCCGTCGGCGACGGAAAACGGCAACGCCGCCAATATCGGCGGCAGCGGCAATATGAACGACCCGGTGCTGTGCCCGGGCGGCGTGCCGGCCAACGGCAAGATCGCCAAGGGCAGCGTGATCGAGACCTGCAATATGTCGACCGTCTACCTGAACACGACCAATCCCAAGCTCAGTCCTGAACGCTCGACCTCGGCGACCCTGGGCATGATCTTGGAGCCGGTCAAGGGCTGGAGCACCACCGTCGACCTGTACCGCATCCGTATCAAGGACCAGATCATCAGCGGCACCTCGTCGGCCGACCCGACGCGCGCCACGCCGGTGCAGACCCTGTGTGCGGACGGCAACGGCGGCAGCTACACCTGCACGCCCAGCGTCGGCCTGATTGCCTATTTCCCGAATCCCTACATCAACGCCAACCAGACCGAAACCCGGGGCATGGAATTGGACACGCGCTACAAGCTCGACCTGGGCAAGGCCGGCAAGCTGACCACGGAATTCCAGCTGACCCACGCCTTCGACTACATCGAAACGATAAGCGGCGTCTCCTACGAACTGGCAGGCACGCACGGACCGACCAGCGTGGGCGCCAACACCGGCAACCCGAAAGACAAGGCCCAACTGAGCTTTACCTGGGAACAAGGCCCGCTGGAGATCGCCACGACGTTCCACTGGACGTCCAGCTTCGACCTGACCGATCCATCCTATCAGGTCGACGACTGCGCGGCGGGCGGCGCCTTCTACGGCAAGTTCCCAAGCGGGAATATCCCCTCCCAGTATTGCAAGGTCGACTCCTTCCTGGAAACCGACCTGTCCGCCAGCTACAAGCTCGGCAAGCAATGGACCTTGCACGCCTCGGTAACGAACTTGTTCAACAAGGCGCCGCCGATCGACATGAGCTCGTATAGCAACGGCCCGTCGACCAACCTGGTCATGCACTCGGCCGGCGCGATCGGACGCTTCATCAACA
>FSZM01000123.1_pt1 | contig 14391 bp, 10 predicted proteins | sample 1638831 | NCBI WGS metagenome assembly FSZM01 (sample SAMEA3914813, study PRJEB12502) | metagenome | biome: forest; material: soil | place: Canada | collected 2011-07-07 | depth 0.3 m
GGATTAACTTCTCGCTGCAGATCGGCCAGCGTATCGGCCTGCTGGGTGTGAACGGCGCCGGCAAATCGACGCTGATCAAGACCATCGCCGGCGAACTGCTGCCGCTGACCGGCGACGCCACGGTAGGCAAAGGCTTGAACATCGGCTACTTCGCCCAGCACCAGGTCGAGATGCTGCGCCACGACGAATCGCCGCTGTGGCACCTGGCCAAGATCGCGCCAACCACGCGCGAGCAGGAACTGCGCAACTTCCTCGGCGGCTTCAACTTCCCGGGCACCATGGTGACCAGTTCGATCGCGCCGTTCTCCGGCGGCGAAAAGGCCCGCCTGGCACTGGCGCTGATCGTGTGGCAGCGCCCTAACCTGCTGCTGCTGGACGAACCAACCAACCACCTGGACCTGGAAACCCGCGAAGCGCTGACCGAAGCGCTAGCCCAGTTCGAAGGCACGCTGGTCGTCGTTTCGCACGATCGCCACCTGCTGCGCGCCACCACCGACCAGTTCATCATCGTCGCCGACGGCAAGCTGCAACCGTTCGACGGTGACCTCGACGACTACAAGGATTGGCTGCTCCAGACCAAGCTGGGTAAAGGCACCGACGTGCTGCCGGCTGCGGGCAAGGCTAACAAGACCGACTTCCCTGTGGCTTCGCCGGTGGCGCCGTCGCCATCGGCGCCGGCCGTCAACAGCAAGGACCAGAAGCGCCTGGCGGCCGAAGAGCGCCAACGCCTGGCCACGCTGCGCAAGCCGCTGGAGCAGAAGATCAAGCGCCTGGACGAGCAGATCGCCAAGCGCAGCGGCCAGAAGGCGGAAGTCGATGCGGCCCTGGGCGAGCCATCGATCTACGATGCGGCCAACAAGGCCAAGCTGAAACAGCTGCTGACCGACCAGGCCTTCTACACAAAGGACCTGGCGCAGCTGGAAAGCGAATGGCTGGAACTGAGCGAGCAGCTCGAAGCCCTGACATAATCAAGCCGCCTGGGCTCACGCCGCCTGACGTGAGCCCAGGCTGATTTTACGGATCGACATCAAGCGGTCGATGTCGACCACGATCAGCCGGCGCCCGTCAGCCTCCCCCCATCCCAACAGGTAATCGACCGCCTGCCCCGCCCCGACGCCCGGTATCGGCTGGATCTGCTCCGGCGCCAGTACCACGATGTCGGTCACGCCATCGACCACCATTCCCATCACGCAGCTCGACAGCTTCAGAATGATCACGTCCGTCAGCGGATCATGCTGCGGCGGGCGCGGACCGAAGGCGATGCGCATGTCGACGATCGGTATGATCACGCCGCGCGACACTGCCACGCCGCTGATGATTGCGCCGTCCGAAGCAAAGCGCTCCAAGGCCTTCAAGGGGCGCAACTCCTGCACTTTGCGAAAGTCCAGCGCATACTCCAGTCCGCCGAGGCGGAACACCAGATACTGCTGCGGCTCGCTGCCTGCGGCGGGAACGGCGCAGGTGCTGGGCGGGTTCGAGGCATGCATAATGATCCTTTCGCGCGGTGTGCGGTGACAGCCATGCGCCATCCTACCCGCGCCGCCAGCAGCTGTTGTTGAGTGGCGTCAACGAATTCCGGCGCTGCGTGGCGGGTTTGCTACAATGATTTTCCCCTTTGTTTTCAAGGCCTTCTTCATGAATGCAGAACTGCCGCTCGCAGGCATCCGCGTGCTGGACCTGACCCGTTTGCTGCCCGGCCCCGTCGCCACGTTGCACCTGGCCGACATGGGCGCGGAAGTGATCAAGATCGAAGATCCCGGTCCTGGCGACTACGCGCGCGTGATGGGTCCGATGCGCAAGGAGGTCTCGCAGTTCTTCGTCACGGTCAACCGCGGCAAGCAGTTCCTGCGGCTGGACCTGAAGAACGTGGCCGACCGCGAGCGCCTGCTGAACATGGTGGCGGCGGCCGATGTGCTGGTGGAGAGCTTCCGCCCGGGCGTGATGGACAAGCTGGGACTGGGCTGGTGCGCGCTGAAGGAGCGCAATCCCAAGCTGGTGATGTGCGCAATTTCCGGCTATGGCCAGGACGGTCCCTTTGCGCAGCAGGCCGGCCACGATATCAATTACATCGGCTATGCCGGCATGCTGGAGCAGAACGCGGGCGCGGACGGCGTGCCGGCCCTGCCCAATCTGCAGGTCGGCGATCTGCTGGGCGGCGCGCAGAGCGCCCTGCAAGGCATACTGGCGGCGCTGGTCGCGGTGAAGATGGGTGGCGCGGGGCGTTTTGTCGACGTATCGATGACCGACGCGGTGCTGGCGCATAACATCATGCCGCTGGTCGGCTTGAACAACGCTGCGCCAGCGGTGCCGGGACGCGACCTGCTGACCGGCGGCGTTCCCTGCTACAACGTGTACCGTACCAGCGACAGCCGCTACATGGCGGTCGGCGCGCTGGAGCTGAAATTCTGGCAGGGCTGCTGCGATGTGCTGCAGCGGCCGGACCTGAAGACACGCCACTGGCAGCTGGGCCAGCAGATCGGCGGCGCCGATGCGATGGCGCTCAAGGGGGAGCTCAATGCCATCTTCGCGCAGCGCACACTGGCACAATGGAGCGAGGCGTTTGCGGTGGCCGATTGCTGCGTGTCGCCGGTGCTGCGCACGGAAGAAGCGCTGCATCATCCCTTGTTCCAGGCGCGCGCCATGGTCGGCCAGCGCCAGCATGAGACCGAAGGCCAATACTGGGCGGTGTCGCAGCCGGTGAAATTCAAGGTATGAAGTAGTGACTATGACCCAGATCGATTTGAACGAAGTGGAGTTCAATGCCATCCGCGCCCAAGGGCCGGGCGGGCAGAACGTGAACAAGGTGTCGAGCGCGGTGCATCTGCGCTTCGACATCGCCAACTCGTCGCTGCCCGAGCATATCCGCGAGCGCTTGCTGGCCCTGCGCGACCAGCGCATCACCAAGGATGGCGTGGTGGTGCTGAAGGCGCAGCAGTCGCGCAGCCAGGAGGCGAACCGCGAGGATGCCTTGCGGCGCTTGCAGGAACTGGTGGACAGCGTAGCGGTGCAGCCGGCCCTGCGGCGCCCGACCAAGCCGACGCGCAGCTCGCAGCGCAAGCGGCTCGACGGCAAGGCCAAGGACGGCGAGCGCAAACAGCTGCGCGGCAAGGTGGATTTTTAAAGCCAGTGTTAGCGCTGGTCTGCGGCGAGGCCACTCACTCGGCCAGGTAGCCCCAATCGACCGAGCCGCTGTTGCCGGAGAAAATCGCATTCAGTCCCGACGTGCTAGCCCGCACCTTGGCCTTGATCTCCTTCGGCGTCAGGTCATAGGCTGGTCCGACATCGGGATTGAACTTCATGCTGCGCACCAGGATATCGCCCGCCACATAGGTCACCATGCAGCGCGAACCGCGTATCACCGACAGCTTCTGGCGCTCCACCAGTTCGATCTGCTCCTGCACCTGCAGCGCCTGCGCCTGCGCTGCCTTCAGATTCAAGGACAGCTTGGCCACCGCCCTCAGCGACGGCCCCACGGCCGCCGCCATCTTGTGGAACAGCGGCTCCTGCTCCGGCGTCAGCACCACTTCCTGCTTGCGCACGCGCGTGGCCAGGGTCAGGTAGTTGCGCACCTCGGCCTGTTCGGTGACGGCGTCGATCTCCGCCTTGCGGCGCGCTGCTTCCTTTTCGAACTGCGCCATCTGCACCGTCAGCTCGGCGATCTTCTTGTCGTACTTGGAGGTATCGGGCACCAGCGGGAACAGCAGCATCTCGGTCTGCTTGCGCGGGGCGGCGCTGCCGATCTCGATCTTGCGCGCCGCAACGGCGCAGCCCTCGGCCACCTTGATGACCACTTCTTCGGCCATGATCTCGCAGTTGCTGGCCTCCCCGATTACCACCTTGGTGCCGGAGATGATGCAGCTCTCGGCGCGGGCCATGTGCACCTCGCCCTTTTTGGTTTGCAGCACCGCCCCTGAACCGACGCCCTTCAGATGGATATTGCCGTCCGCATTGGTGGCGGTGCCGCCGATCAGGTTGCGGTTCAAGGTAATGGTGCCGCCGCGCGAACTGATATTGCCGAACACATCGCCGTGAATGGTGATGTTGCCGCCGTCGACCACGCGCTGCTCCTGCACCTCGCCAAATTCCTCGTACTCGCCGGTCAGCATCAGGTTGCCCGTGGTGCGCGCGCTGACGCCTTCGCGGCTGATGATCTTCGGGCCGATCGAAATGCGCTTGCTGCCCGGGTCCACGCTGATAAAGCCTTCCACACCTGACAGCAGGAATTCGCCCTCGGCCAGATTCTCGATCACCGTGCCGATGCCGGCCACGCTGGCCAGCTCGATATCCCGCGGCATGGGCGGCTCCAGCACGATGCCCGACAACTCGAAGCCGCGCACGCCTGGCGCCCGCGGCACCTTGCGCAGCAGCCTGACATTGGGCTTCACTTGCGGGAAGCGGTTCTGGAAGGTGTGCAGGTCGAGCCGGCCGTCCGCCTTTTCTCTCGGCGCGTTGCTGCGGTGGATATCCGGTGACACCTCGACGATGGTGGCATCGCGGCCCGGCGTGGCATTCAGCCGGCGCGCCACGATGATGCGCGACACCCGGCCGGATGCGATCGCGTCGCGCACTGCCGGCGCATCAATGCCGAAGCGGATGCCCTTGACCCACATATCGGAGACGAATTCGTCGAACTTCAGTTTGGCCGGCTGCGGCGGCATGTCCGGCACCTCAAAGAACACCGGCTCGAAGTAGTATTCCGCTTCGCCGTTGATGATCTTGACCGATTTATACAGCTCGCGGCGCGGCGCCGGGAACGCCTCCACGCTGTCGGCAAAGCGCAGCAGCGCCTCGTCCTTCATGGACTCCGGCAGTTCCGGGCCGCAGTGGTACAGGGCGCGGATGAAGATCGGATAATCAAGGCCGGCGAAATAGGCACTGCCCAGGAACACCTGGTTGACCGCGGCCTGGCAGGCCAACGCCGATGCCTTGGCGTCGAAGTAGACACCATTGTCGCGTTTGACGATTGCCGAGGGCAAATCGCCGCCCGCAAATTGTTCTGCCGCCATCGCGTCATTTGACACTGCATTCCCCACTTTTTAGTCTTTTTATTCGTTTTTTCCAGCTTAGCATGAAGCTAGGATGGGTGGTGCTCGGCAAGGTGCCAGTCCAGCGTGCCCTGGCTGGCCGCCAGCAGCACCTCGCCGCCGGACGGCGTACCGCGCAGGCGCTGCTTGATGTCCTTGGCCGGCAGCAGGTACAGCGGCGCGCTCCCCTCCAGGTACGGCATGGTGCGCACCAGCGTTTCACCGTCGACCTTGTGCAGGCCGCAGCGCGCGTAGCCGGCCGCCTCGGCCTTCTGCGCGATGACGCGGTCGGCGCGATCGCGCAACAGCTTGTACTGGGTCTGGCCGGCCTGCAGATCCTGGGTCGCCTTGGCGATGGCCTGCACTTCCTCCTGCACCGCCGAGGCGATCTTGCGCAGGAGCAGGCCCTGCGCCGGCGTCAGCATCAGCTCCTGGGTGCGCAGCTTGGCCGCCAGCGCCAGGTAACGGCGCACGTCCGGCAACTGGCTGATGCGCTCGATCTCGGCCTCGCTGGTGTCGTTGGCGATGGCGAAGGCGCTCACGCGCGCTTCCAGGTCGGCGATTTCAGCGTCGAACTGCGAAACGTCGCGCACCAGCACGAAGATCAGCATCTCGATGCGCTTGCGCGGTCCGCAGCTTTCCATTTCCACGTTGCGCCCGGCCACGGCGCAGCCCTCGGCAACCTGGATCTCGATATCCTCGGCCACGATCTCGCAGTTGGAGGCTTCTTCGATATGCACCCTGGGCGCGGAGATCACGCAGTTCTCGGCGCGGCCGATAGTGATGCGGCCGGTGCGGCTATGGATGGTGGCGCCGGACGCCACGCCCTTGATGGTGATGTCGCCGTCGGCGTTGCTGATATTGCCGCCGACCAGATTCTGGTCCAGCATGACCGTGCCGCCGCGAGAAGTGATGTTGCCATACACATGGCCGTGCACCGTAATGTCGCTGCCGGTCAGGTCGCGCAGTTCCTGCACATCGCCGTATTCCTCGTAGGCACCAGCCAGTTCCAGGTTGCCGGTAGTGCGGCCGCTGACGCCTTCGGTACTGACGATCTTGTCGGTGATGGAGATGCGGTTGGACTTGGCGTCCACGTTCAAGAAGCCGACCCGGGTCGAGATCAGGAATTCGCCGTCGATCTGCTTGTCGACCGCGGTGCCGTCGCCGGACCAGAAGCGCAACTCCAGGTCCTTGGGTGCTTCCGGCGGCGTGATGCGGCCGGCCATGTCATAGCCCGGCAGGCCGGCCACGCTGGGCAGTTTCTTCAACAGGCGCATGTTCTGCTGGATCTGCGGGAAGCGGTTCTGGAAGCTTAGCAGGTCGATGGTGCCGTCGGCCCGTTCGCGCGGCGCGTCGCTGCGGTGGAGGTCCTGTGACACTTCGACCACCATCGCATCCTGGCCCGGCGCCGGATCGAGGTCCTGCGCCACGGTGATGCGATCGGGCTTGGTGGCGTTGATGGCAGCGGCCACCGCTGTCACGTCGATACCGAAACGTATGCCCTTGAACCACATGTCGGCCACGAATTCATCGATGTCGAGGCGGGTCTGGCGTTCCGGGATGATGGTCCCGTCGGGCAGTTCTTCCTCTTCCAGGTACAGCGGCTCGAAATAGTACTCGGCGTAGCCATGCCCCATCTTGGGCGCCTTGTACAGCGATTTGCGCTGCGCGTCGAAGGGGACGATGTCGGCGGCAAAGCGCAGCGGCGGGCGCACCCCGCCAGTGGACGGGCGCAGCGGATACAGCGCATCCATCAGCACCCCGTAGTCGAGTCCGGAGAAGAAGGCCAGACTGCCGAACACCTGATTAATGGCGGCGATCAGGGTCGCGGCCGGGGCGGTGCCGTCCAGATAAATGCCGTCGGCACGGCGTAGCAAACCAGCGGGCAACGCTGCGCTCTGAGCTTGTGGCTCATCGGCGGCTAACTGCGTTACGGATGTCACTTCTGGTACCAAGATACTCCTCCAAACCGCAGGCCCTTGCAGGGAAAAGTAAAATCACAGGCCATTGCGTGTAATAAATTAATATTACACGCAGGTCAAGGCTTTTGGGAGGAATGTGCTAAAAGCAGACATCTGCTTGCATTATTGTTGCTTTATCTCAACAACAAGCGCGGCAGATCAGCGGTGCTGGGGCGGATTGGCGTACAGGTCCTGGCCCACTTCATTGATCTGGCGGCGCAGGTCGCGCCGCTCGTCCGGCGTCAGGCGGCCGGCACGGCGGCCCATCTCGGCGTTGCGACCCGCAGCTTCCATGGCGCGGCGCTGCTCCTCGGCGCGTGCCTCGTAACTGCGGGGATCAAGCTGGCGCGGATCGGCAGCGCGCTGGGCGCCCGGCTGGGGCCCACCCTGGGCCGCGCGCGGCGCCGCCATCAGGTCGCGCTGCACTTCGCGCGAGACCTCGCGCACCGGCGCCGGCGTATGCTCTTCTCGGCGCGTGCCGCGGTCGGCAAACGCGTCACCGCTAGCGTAGGCCGGCATACTACCCAGCAGGCCGCAGCACATCGCTAGCGAGCCCATGGAAAATCGAACGCAAAAAGATGCGCTTGCTGCCGCGTGTATTTTTTTGTGGTCGATAGTCATGGTGTTCCTCATTGATGCCCGCGTCCTCGTTGACTGTTACGAAGCCGACTCCATGCCCAGAGTGTATGATGCTTTATTCCCAGGCGTAAGGCCGATTGGGTAAAGTTTGTAACACTTTGTAATGGGTCGTCACAGACGTTTTCGCAAGACGTTTATGACGTTACCATAGCGACATGAATATGACAAATCTGGCATGCCAATGACTACCACACCGACTGAATCCGGCAACACTTCCGCCCAAGCGCATGGCCATCAGGCCAAGATTATGGTAGTGGACGACGATGTACGTCTGCGCGACCTGCTGCGCCGCTACCTGACCGAACAAGGCTTCAACGTCTTCACCGCGGAGAACGCCACCGCCATGAACAAGCTGTGGCTGCGCGAGCGCTACGACCTGCTGGTGCTGGACCTGATGCTGCCCGGCGAAGATGGCCTGTCGATCTGCCGCCGCCTGCGCGGCGCCGGCGACCAGACCCCGATCATCATGTTGACCGCCAAGGGCGAGGACGTGGACCGCATCGTCGGCCTGGAAATGGGCGCCGACGACTACCTGCCCAAGCCCTTCAACCCACGCGAGCTGGTGGCCCGCATCGGCGCAGTCCTGCGCCGCAAAGGCCCGGACGAGATTCCCGGCGCGCCGTCGGAAACCCCGCAGACCTTCGAGTTCGGCCAGTTCGTGCTGGACCTGGGCACGCGTACGCTCAAAAAGAATGGCGAGACCGTGCCGCTGACCACCGGCGAATTCTCGGTGCTGAAGGTGTTTGCCCGCCACGCGCGCCAGCCGCTGTCGCGCGAAAAGCTGATGGAACTGGCCCGCGGCCGCGAATACGAAGTGTTCGACCGCAGCCTGGACGTGCAAATCTCGCGCCTGCGCAAGCTGATCGAGCCGGATCCATCGAGCCCGCTGTACATCCAGACGGTATGGGGCCTGGGCTACGTGTTCATTCCGGAGGGGCAGCCGCGTTAATCCGGGGCGGGCTGCATGAAGTTCCTATCCTCTTTCCGTTTCAGTCGCCTGAAAAGCGGCTTGTTCTGGCGTACCTTCTTCCTGCTGGGTGCACTGACGACGATGAGCATGTCGGCCTGGGTCGGCATGATCAGCGTGGTCCAGCACGAGCCGCAGGTACAGCAGATTTCCGCCCAGGTGATCTCGGTGGTCACCATCACCCACGCCGCGCTGACCCACTCCGCGCCCGAACTGCGGCGCGAGTTGCTGTTCGACCTGGTGTCCAACGAAGGCATCCGCGTGTTCCCGCTGGAAGACGACGACAAGGTCGAGCCGCCGCCGAAGAACGCGCTGATGCCCGATATCGAAGCGCTGGTCAAGGCCAAGCTGGGCGCCGACACGCGCTTTTCGTCCGAGGTCAATGGCGTGGCCGGCTTCTGGGTCAGCTTCAAGATCGACGATGACCAGTACTGGCTGATGCTCGAGCGCGAACGCATCCGCGGCCTGACCGGCATCCAGTGGCTGGGCTGGGCCAGCGTGGTGTCGCTGCTATCGCTGGTCGGCGCGGCACTAATCTCCAGCCTGATCAACCTGCCGCTCAAGCGCCTGACCGAGGCGACCCGCGATTTCGCGCAGGGCAAGCGCCCCGCCCCGCTGCCGGAAAAAGGGCCGATCGAGATTATCGAGGCTAATCGCAGCTTCAACCAGATGGTCGACGATTTGCAACAGGTGGAATCGGACCGCGCGGTGATTTTGGCCGGCATCTCGCACGACTTGCGCACGCCGCTGGCACGCATGCAGCTCGAAGTCGAAATGGCCCACCTGTCGACGGAAGCGCGCGAAGGCATCCAATCCGATATCGGCCAGATGGACGCCATCATCGGCCAGTTCCTCGACTACGCCAAACCGACCGAAGCCTCCAGCTTTATCAACGTAGACCTGAGCGAACTGCTGGCCGACACCGCGCATGAAGCGCAGCGCCTGCCCGATGTGCGCATCACCACCGCGATCGACGAGCGCGCGCATGTGATGGGCAATGGCACCGATCTGAAGCGTGTCATCAACAACCTGATCGAAAACGCGCGCCGCTATGGCAAGACGCCGGGCACGGACGTGGCGGAGATCAACATCAAATGCACCGTCAAAGGCATGCACACGTCCAGGCGGGTGATCGTCGAAGTGCAGGACCACGGCACCGGTGTGCCGCCTGACCAGATCGACCAGTTGCTTAAGCCCTTCACGCGGCTGGACGCAGCGCGTGGCCAGGCCAATGGCGCCGGGCTGGGACTGGCGATCGTCGAACGCGTGCTGCAGCGCCACGGCGCCGAACTGACGGTGCGCAACCGCGACGGCGGCGGCTTGCAGATCCAGATCGTGCTGCGGGCGCTGGCTTGATGATCGCCGTGCGGTTTACCGCCGCCGGCGCCATCGCCCTGCTGCTGGGCACCGGCGGCATTGCGCACGCCGCCGAGCCCAGACGCGAGCGGCGCCAACCCAGCGAAGCGGAAGTCCAATCCTTTACTGAATTCTTCGACCAGCGCACGGCGCCAGCGAGCGCCTCGGGCGTCGCCAAACCGCCGCTGCCCCCTGTGCTGAGCGCCGAGCGCGAACTGCGCGGCAAGCCTGGCAAAGGCCCATGGCAACTCAGCGCCATCGTCGACACGCGGCCGCGCCACGCGGCAGAAGGCCTGTGCCACATCCTGCGCAGCCGCTTCCGCTACGACGCCATCGGCCGCAAAGACCGGCGCTGGACCGACGACGGCGCGGCGATAGAATACCTCTGGCTCTCCGGCGGCCCGATCGCCTGTGGCACTCCCAAGCAATTGGTCGCGCTACCGCAAGCGCTGCCGCCCGCCGACCTGGTCAGCCTGTTGGAACAGCAAGCGACGCTGCTGAGCCGTGCCCGCCTCCTCTTCGCCGGCAACACCAGTTGCGCGCGCCAACGCGCGTATAAATTCGACTTAGCCGCCATCACCAGCGCCGCCCCGCAAGCCGGAGCAAGCGCCATGTACGACCTTACCTACCGCAGCGACCGCGCCACCACCGCCCACATCACCGTCCGCAAAAAAGGCCCCGAACTGACTGCCTGGAACGTCAACTGCCTAGAGCAATAGGGGGTGAGAAGATTCACGCTTTGTCACACCAGACACTGTCGTCCAGAGGAGGACTGACTGATTATTTGCGCATTTATGTTTGCTTAGCATCCAACAATCGACAAAGAGCAAATTTAATTCGCTCCTGTTGATATGGTTTTTGGATGGCATACACGCCTGCGACAACACTCAATACCGCAACCATGAGGATTAGTGCTGCTTTGAATGCCCTGATATTCATAGACGCTTTCTCCAGTTCGTAGTTGGTTCGTTCTTTGATGGCAAACAGCGTACTTTCAGCAATCCAACGAACTGCTTCTCGTCGTGAGTCGATATACGCACACTCGTTGAGCACTGCCTGTGCCCAATCCTTACGATGCGACGGCATTATCCAAATCGCCAGTCGGCACACAGCGCTGATGAACCTACTGGTGACTGTAGACATCAGGCAGGACCTGGCAAAAGGAGCCGGGGGCTCATGCCTTCACGCTCCAAATGCTCAATCGCATAAGAGAGTCCTTCAGCATTAAGTCGATACAACTTTCTCGGAGGGCGGCCTTCATGCTGAGAAGGCTCCCACTTGGATTCAACCATTCCTCTGTCGCTCAGCCGCATGAGGATAGGATAAAGTGTTCCCGAACTGAGGCCAGTCTGCTCGGCAAGGTCATAGCCGTGCTGCCATCGAAGACGTTGCGACAGTAGAGCCGCAAGCAGCCTCCTAGTCTGAGGGGAAGGTAATCTAACTCGTGCCATGTACAAATACTACATATGTAGACTTAACATGTCTATCACTAACATTGTTATGCTAAGTGGTCCATGTCAAGAGCGCCACAGTCTACTGTAGGCAATACGCCGGGGACGGGTTTCGCTGACACTTACGAATCAACTGCAAGACTAACCCAATCCAACCAGGCGTATCCATGCAATCCTTTTTTTTTTGCTGAAATGACTTCGCGCGCAGGCCGGCGACGTCGTTGGCAGTGAGATTGCAGATTGCTGAATCGACGCTGCCCTTGCGTTCGCAAGCATCCTGCACGTCCCACAGGCCGTAGCCGTGGGTAAACAGGCTTAGCAGGCATTGCGGATACGGCAACGCTGCAAGGTCATCGCCTGTCAATGCCGAAAAGACAGGCCACAACTGCTTGTGCAGATGGCCGGGCTGTGCCGGCCGACCAGCCGGACCTGGTCAGATAACTATTAAGGTTACCGCCGGGTCCATTGGCTTTGTTTAGAAATCAGCGCTCAGGGTGAGCGTCACACTACGTCCTGGAAGCAAGGTGATCAGATCGTTAGGCGAAGGATTGGCTGTCGACGCAGTTCCCGAAATACCGGTAATGTTGTGCTTATCAAACAGATTATTGACCGCCAGCTGTACCTTGGCCTTTTTAAGGTAGTGGCTAGGATTTTTGATCGTGTAATTGACGAACAAATTGGTCAGCACTACTGGATCGATCACGTATGAACCGGTGGTGACGCCATCGTTATACAACTTGCCTACACGCTTGGCGTACATGGCTGAGTTCCAGCCGCCCTGCGCATAGATCAGGCCCAGAGTTTCCGTATTGCCAGGGGCACCGGCCACCCATTTGCCATCGAGCGTGCCGCCGCTATACTTCGTCGAGCCCAGCGTCGCATTGCCATAGAGGCTAAAGCCTCTGCCCAGCAAGGCAGTACTTTCAACTTCGATCCCTTCGGTAATTTCCGTTCCGCTAGCCACGCAGATTTGGGTGGTCGGATTTACCGGGTCGGTGTTGCAGGTGTAGCTATTGTCTAACTTGACGTGGTAAATATTGGCATCGGCGGTCACGTTATCGCTCTTCCAATCTGTCCCCACCTGAAAGGTCTTCGATTTTTGTGCCTTGGGTGGAGTGGCTACATTGGCGAATGGCACGTCGAAGACACTGGTCGGTGGTATCAAGTCACCTTCTGCGTACTGCACATAGACGGACCAGTTTGAACGCACCATGTAATGCACATCCAGAGTAGGCAGGAAGTCGGTATAAGTGATTGCATTGTCGATGGCGGCCAGTCCGCCGGTAATGCTGTCCGAACTTTTGTTAATGGTGCCGCCGAGCGGGCCGACTTTTTTCAAGTCTTGCAAATGGTGGTAGCTCTGCCGGTAATTGGCATACTTCAGGCCTGGCGTGATTTTCAAGTCATCGGCCACGAGGAATTCAAATTCAGCATATGGCTGTATCGTAATGGTGCGATAGGTTTCACTGAACTTGGGTGCCGGGCTATCTTTCCAGCCATTCAGTTCGTCCGATGGGTATTGATGGCGATCGCTATTGGCATACTCGGTCCACAAGCCAGTACGCAAGGTGCCCATCGATGAGGACTTGCTGACGCGCAGCAAGTTACCGGTCGTATGATAGGAATTCATTTTATCGACACCGGTATCGTCGGTCGCGTTCGGGACCGGGGAGATTGGGGCGCCGCCAATGTTTTGTTGATTGTGATAGCCATAGTTATACAGCTTGTCGTCGAGTTTCCAGCCATTGCCCAGGTCAGAGGCGACGCCGATATACTGGAAGCTGGTTACGACGTCATACAGGTTATAGCCGAAATAATTCGATTGGGTAGGGTCGTTGCTGTTGAGATAGTTATTCCCGAACTGAGCGACCTGTGAGCGTGTCGGTGCGCCGGCATCCAGCTGGTTGTTTTTCACTTCCATATACGACGTGAATGCCGTCAGTACAGTGGACGGCGACAAAATGTATTGGTACTTCGCCGACAGGGCTTTACGATTCTGGTTATTGTAGGTTTGATAGCCATCCGATTTCATTTGCTGCGCATTGATCATCAGATTTTGCTGACCGTCCGCTCCGAACTGGCCGGTTTCATGTTCCAGCACTGCTGAGCGGGTATTCCAGGAGCCGTAGGAACCGGTAGCGGTCGTGCGTTGCGTCGTTTCCAGATCGCGGGACTGCAAATTAAGTGCGCCGCCAAAGGTTGCCTGACCTATCGTTGCTGCCGAGCCTGGGCCACGCTCGACCACGGCACCGCCAACGGTCATATTGGGGAAAAATACATAGGAATGATGGCTGACACCGTTGGTATCGTTGAAGGGAATGCCATCAAACGTGACCAGGTATTGGCTGTCGGACAGTCCGCGCACGGTGGTGCCGGCGTTGCCCATGCCGACGCCGTTCGGGCTATAGCTAAATGCACCTGGCGTGATCTGGAACACTTGGCTGAAATCGGCCACTGGCGAATTGAAGTTGCGCACATAACTATCGGTGACGACTGACGTGGCGCTACGCGCATCGAGCGAGCCTTGCGACAAGGCATTTTTCGACGCTGTTTCTTTGGTGCCGTTGACAACCACGGTATTGCTGGCATCGATCAATTGCGCGTTGGCGTCCGGCACGGCATCGGCTACAGCGTCGCCTGCAGCAGCTGCGTGGGCAATGAAGGGGGTAGCGAGAAAGATGCAAGCGCATGCTTTGGCCATGGGTTTCAGCTTTAAATTGAACATTATCTGTCGTCTATAGTGAAATAAAAGTTGTATTCTTTGGACGGATATCTCTACGGCAGCGGAATTGATTGCGTGGCGCCTTCGATAGATCGGAGCGGATTTTATTGGGCGCATGTGACGTCAATATGACATCGTGAATTAATATGCAATAGGTTGTGCTTAGGGGAATTAAGCCTCTATGCCGTTTCGTATGGAACTTGACATCGGGTACCATAGCGGCCACCGCTGTCAGTCACTAAATTCGTTGTAACCGGAGGGCCTCCGGTCA
>FSZM01000061.1_pt1 | contig 14345 bp, 11 predicted proteins | sample 1638831 | NCBI WGS metagenome assembly FSZM01 (sample SAMEA3914813, study PRJEB12502) | metagenome | biome: forest; material: soil | place: Canada | collected 2011-07-07 | depth 0.3 m
GTCGTGCTCCTGGGTGGCCTCCAGCGAGGTGGCGTTGTAGGCCCGCCCGGCGTCCAGGCAGGCCCGGACGTCCTCCTCCGGGATGCGCAGGTTCGCGGCGTCATCTCGATCCAGGCCATGCGCGACGCGATCCGGCGCGCCGCGCGCGATCTGCCGGCCATCGCCGAGGTGCCGCGCCTCGGAATGCTTGATGCTGCGGCGTTCCGCGCGCGCGCTGCGCAAGGCCTGCCATTCATGCTTACCGGGATCGTCGAGCGCTGGCCGCTGGCCGCGCTGACGCCGCAAACGCTGCGCGAGCGCTTCAGCCATCTGCCGGTGCGCGCGCGGGTGGGCGACTACATCAACACCGCGTTTGCGCCGGATCGGGCCATGCAGGACATGTCCATGCTGGAGTATCTGGACCTGGTCGCCGCCGGCACACACGACTTGCCGCCGTATCTGGGCAACCTGGAACTGCGCGAATTGAACCGGCTGTGCCACTGGCCCACGTATTTCGACAAAATGGGCCCGCCTCGTTTCTGGCTCGGCCCCGCGGGAACGGTGACGCCGCTGCATTGCGACTACGACGACAACATCTTCGCGCAGATCTGGGGCAGCAAGCGCATCTTCCTGTCGCCGCCGCACCACGACCAATTCCTGTATCCGCGCGAAGCGAACGCCATCCTGTTCGGCTCCCCCTTCGATCCCGAGGCGCCGGACTTCGAGAAATTTCCCCAGGCGCGGCAGGCGGCCATGATCGAATGCATCGTCAATCCGGGCGAGATGCTGTATGTGCCGGCCGGCTGGTATCACCAGGTCCGCGCGCTGACGTTTTCGCTATCGTCCAACCGCTGGGCCAGGGCAATGCCGTTTGCATTGAACGGCGATCCGTCTTTGCAACGTCCGGCATCACGCTAAGTAAGTGAGAGTAAGTGAGAATGAGTGAGCGCCGTCAATTACCCCGGCCTAAAGTCCGGAGCTTGAAAAGGCTCGATTGACCAGACTAAGTAAAAGCATCGTACTACGTTGCACAGAAGTAAAAGACTCACCTTGGGATGCTTCCTTAGTCCCAAGCTCTGAAAGTGGCAGAAGCAGACAAGCATAGGGTAGGCACGAAACGGTCTGTCGCAAGGCTCTAAAAAGGCCTAAGCTGCTGTGCAACAGTGTCGAAGGGAACGGGCCGAAAGGCTCCGTCACAAGGCGCGTAAGCGCAAATGAGAGATGTAATTGGCTGTATTCGTATTGGATCAACAGCACAAGCCGCTGATGCCGTGCAGTGAGAAGCGAGCGCGCAAGCTACTCGCCTCTGGCCGCGCACGGGTTCATCGGCTGCTGCCTTTTTCGATACGGATGGTCGATCGAGTAGCGATTGACTGTGCTTTCCAGCCCATCAAAATCAAGCTCGATCCGGGAAGCAAGACCACTGGAATTGCTTTGGTCAGAGAGCAAGAGCTTACCGACAAAGAAACAGGCGCAATCACTACCTCTGCTAGCGTTCTGAACCTCTTCGAGTTGATTCATCGTGGTCGTCAGATCAATGAAGCGCTGACAGCGCGCAGGAATATGCGTCGCCGTCGTCGCGGAAACTTGCGCTATCGCGAACCTCGGTTTTTGAATCGCGGGATCCACCCGCGCCATCGACAAATATGCGTTTCAGCTTTCAGCCCTCCTCAAGACTGAAGCGGCCCGGTCACGCAAGCAACGACGCACGCTGAAGCAGATCCATGAGGATCTAAAAGAACTGGGGTTTGAGGGGTCTTACGACCGGGTCGCGGCATTCGCGAGGGTATGGCGGGAGGGTCAAACTGAGAGGGGCAATCCTGCCAGCAAACGAACACACATTTCTGCATAACTTCGGTGATGCGCAGCATTTTTCAAATATCGTGGTCTGCCCCTATTTGGCAGGCCGATTTTTCTGCTAACATGTGAACACATATTCACTTGTTAGCTATGACTACCTACGCCGAATCCGACCCCGCTATCGCGCAACTGGCTGATTTGTTTCATCTGCTGGGCGATCCCACGCGGCTGCGGATCGTGCTCGCTTGCCTGGCGACGCCGATCGCAGTCAGCGAAATCGCGGCTACACTGCAATTGAGCAGCTCGCTGGTCAGCCACCATTTGCGGCTGCTGCGCGCGGCGCGTATCGTCAAGTCTGAGCGTCAGGGCAAACAAGTGTTTTATTCGGCCGCCGATGCCCACATCAGCGGCGTGTTGAGCGATATGCTGGAACATATCGCCGAGCCATCCACCGGGAACGACGCATGAGCAAGCAGCACAATCACCACGACCATGACGAGCACGATCATGACCATGAACATGACCACGCCGATCACGGCCACCAGCACGCTCATGACGATCATGCGCATGACGAGCACGACCAGCATGACCATGACCATGGCCACGCCCACCCTGCGCCGGCGGCGAAAAAGCCCAGCCACGCGCATCACCACGAGCACGATCACAGCCATGGCCACGGCCATGGTCATCACCACCATCACGGCGACCCGGCCACCCACGGCCGCGCCTTCGCCATAGCCATCGTTCTGAACACGCTGTTCGTCGGCATCGAATTCGTCTACGGCTTCATCGCCAATTCGACCGCGCTGATGGCCGATGCCGGCCACAATCTGTCCGACGTATTGGGCCTGGCGCTGGCCTGGGGCGCCGCCATCCTGGCCAAGCGCCAGCCGCAGGGACGCTTCACCTACGGCCTGCGCAGCACGTCCATGCTGGCCGCGCTGTTCAATTCCATGCTGCTGATGGCCGCCTGCGGCGTGATCGCGTGGGAAGCGGTGCAACAGTTGCTGCATCCGAGCCCGGTGGCCGGCCTGACGGTGTCGCTGGTGGCGGGCGTGGGCATCCTGGTCAACGGCTTCTCGGCGATGCTGTTCATGGGCGGCAGCAAGGACGACATCAACATCCGCGGCGCCTACCTGCACATGGCGGCCGACGCGGCGATCTCGCTGGGCGTCTTGGTCGCAGGCCTGGTGGTGCGCTACACGGGATGGAGCTGGCTGGACCCGCTGGTCAGCATGGCCATCGTGGCGATGATCGTGTGGAGCACCTGGTCGCTGCTGGGCCAGTCGCTGCGCATGATGCTGGCGGCGGTGCCGGACCATGTGGACCAGGACCAGATCGAACAGTTCCTGCGCGGCCGCCCCGGCGTCAGCGACGTGCACGACCTGCACATCTGGCCCATGAGCACCACCGAGACGGCGCTGACCGCCCACCTGGTCTTCCCGTCCGGCTACCCGGGCGACCAGACTATCGACAACATCACCAAGCAGCTCCAGGAAGAGTTCTCCATCCACCACTGCACCATGCAGGTCGAGCAGGGCACCACCAACCACGCCTGCTGCCTGGATGGACAGAAGGTGCTCTAAAGCCTCTAGCTACTCGGCCAGGTTGGCGTACAGCGCCGTGCTCAGATAGCGTTCGCCGAACGAGGGGATGATCACCACGATCATCTTGTTGGCATTCTCCGGACGGTGCGCCACCTGCAGCGCGGCCCACAGCGCCGCGCCCGACGAGATCCCCACCAGCAGGCCCTCTTCCCGCGCCGCCTGCCGCGCCGTCTCAAACGCGTCCTCGTTCTTGACGCCGATGATTTCGTTATACACCTTGGTGTTGAGCACCGCCGGCACGAAGCCCGCGCCTATGCCCTGGATCGGGTGCGGCCCCTTGCTGCCCTTGGCCAGCATCGGCGACGCCTCCGGTTCCACCGCGATGCACTGGAACGCCGGCTTGTACGCCTTGATCACTTCCCCCACGCCGGTAATCGTGCCGCCGGTGCCCACGCCGGCCACCAGGATGTCGCAACGGCCATCGGTATCGCGCCAGATTTCTTCGGCAGTGGTGCGGCGGTGCACCTCGGGATTGGCGGGGTTGTTGAACTGCTGCGGCATCAGATAGCGCGGGTCGGATTCGGCCAACTCCTCGGCCTTGCGGATCGCGCCCAGCATGCCTTCGCTGCCGGGTGTCAGCAGCAGCTCGGCGCCATAGGCGCGCAGCAGCATGCGCCGTTCGCGGCTCATGGTGTCCGGCATGACCAGCAGGCAGCGGTAGCCGCGCGCCGCGCAGACCATGGCCAGCGCGATGCCGGTGTTGCCGCTGGTCGGTTCGAGGATGATGGTTTCGGGGCGGATCTGGCCGGCCGCTTCGGCCGCAGCGATCATCGCCAGGCCAATGCGGTCTTTCACGCTATGGGCCGGATTGCAGTATTCCAGTTTGGCCAGCACCTGGGCAGTGCTGCCCTTGGCCATGCGATTGATGCGAACCAGCGGCGTATTGCCGATCAGTTCAGTGACGTCGTTGGCTATCTTCATGGTGAGCTCCGCGCGCAGGGATGGAGTAGCTAGTCTACCCCGTTTTCCGCGCCATTTTGCGCGCCGATGTCAACCCGCTTACTTCACGTCCAGCAGCTCGACGTCAAAGATCAGCGCGGAGTTGGGCGGAATGTCGCCGCCCGGCGCGCCCTTGGAACCGTAGGCCAGCTCGCTCGGGATGATCAGGGTGCGCTTGCCGCCCATCTTCATGCCGGCAATGCCCTGGTCCCAGCCCTTGATGACGCGGCCGGCGCCCAGGATGAATTCCAGCGGCTCGCGGCCGGCGACCAGCGAGCTGTCGAACTGCTTTCCGTGCATTTTCCTGGCCAGCGGGCGGTACAGCCAGCCGGTGTAGTTCATGCGCACGGTCGCGCCGATCAGGGCTTCCTTGCCCTTGCCGACCTTGACGTCGGTGATGATCAGCTGGTCCGACACCGGACCTGGCGTGGCCGAACCGACCACCACCGCCTCGGCGGGCGCCGGTGCGGCAGCGGCAGCGGCAGGCGCTTGCGGATCTGCGGGAGGAGTCTGGGCTTGGGCAGTGACGGCAAAGGCGCACAGCAGCGCCAGCAAAACGGAACTACGCATCATGGGTCGGTTCTTTCGGTATCGGTAGGAAATGAGGTCCAGCGCGCATCATAGCAAACTCGCATCGCCGCACCAATTGTGGCCACGGCGGCAATGCGCGTGGCCTCAGGCCGCCACGGTTTGCGGCTGGCTGTCAGGCAGCGGCTGCAGCAGCGCCGGCAAGGCAGCGCTGTCGGCCAGCTTGCGCAGCAGGTGGCCGGCCGCCACCATGCCGAAGGTGGCGGTGACCACCATCGCCGAGCCGAAGCCGGCGCAGTTCAAGCCGGTCACACCGCTGGCGCGCTCGTCGCCATCGAGCGCGCACGCCTCGCCCGCCTCGGGGAACTTCAGCGGCTCCATCGAAAACACCGCGTCGACCAGGAACTTGTTCTTCTCGCCGCGCGGGAAACCGTACTGGCTGCGCATCACCTTGCGCACTTTTTTCAGCAGCGGCTCCTGCTCGGTCTTGGCCAGGTCGCGCACGGCGATCTGGGTCGGATCGGTCTTGCCGCCGGCGCTGCCGATGGTCACCAGCGGCAGCGCGTGCTTGCGGCAGTAGGCAATCAGCGCCGCCTTGGCCTGCACGCTGTCGATCGCATCGACCACGTAATCGTAGCCACGCGCGCCTATCATCTGATCGAGGTTGTCGGGCGTGATGAACTCTTCCACCTGCGTCACCACGCAATAGGGATTGATCTGCCCGATACGCTCGGCCAGCGCCGCGATCTTGGCCATGCCGACGGTATCGCTCAGCGCCTGGATCTGGCGGTTGATATTCGATTCGGCCACGTTATCCAGGTCGATCAGGGTCAGGCGGCCGATGGCGCTGCGCGCCAGCGCCTCGACGATCCATGAGCCGACGCCACCGACGCCGATCACGCACACGTGCGCCTCGCGGAAGCGGGCCAGCGCGCGCTCGCCATACAGGCGGGCGATGCCGCCGAAGCGGCGCTCGAAGTCGATATCGTGCGCGGCCTCTGGCGCGGAATTGATTTGAATGCTGTTCATCCCGCCATTTTAGCGGACGCGGGCGCAAAATATATTCTAGAATGACTTTCTTACCGGCCAGTCAACATTACCTCCGAGCGTCCCCCATGAGCCCTTCCCTGATCGATACCGCCCCCGATTTCAGCCAGCCGATAGCAGTGTTGAAACATTGCCACGACCGCATCCGCAAGCAGCTGGCGACCATGAACAGCCTGCTGGCGCACCTGCCCCAGCACGGCAACGATGCCGCCGCCCAGCAGGCCGCCAAGGCCGTGCTGAAATACTTCGACAGCGCCGCGCCCAACCACCACGCGGACGAGGAACAAGACCTGCTGCCGATGCTGCGCGCCAGCGCGCAGGGCGACGACGCCGCGCTGCTGGCCGGGCTGGCGCCCGCCATCGTGGCGCAGCACCAGCAAATGGATCAGGACTGGAATATAATAAAAATTCAACTTGAGCAGATTGCCAATGGCAGCGGCACGGCCCTGTCGGCGGTTGATGTGGGCCGCTTCAGCGAGGCTTATCTGGCTCACATGGATACGGAAGAACAGAATATCGCGCCGATGGCCAAGCGCCTGTTCAGCGAGGCGCAAATGGCGCAACTGGGTGCGGCCATGCAGGCTCGCCGTGGCATTACACCGGCCGTGGCGCAGCCCAAGCTGGGGCCAGCGAGCGGCGAAGAACTGGCTGACCTGCGGCTCGATTATGGCCGCGCCAGTTTGTCGGAGAGCGACGTGCTGGACGATCCGGTCGCGCAGTTCGGCAAGTGGTTCGAAGCAGCGCTGGCGGCCCAGGTCAACGAGCCGAACGCGATGAGCGTGGCGACAGTGGACGCGGACGGCAAGCCGACCTCGCGCATTGTGCTGATCAAGCAGTATGACGCGCGCGGCTTCACCTGGTACACCAATTACGAGAGCCAGAAAGGCCGGCAACTGGGCGCCAACCCGCAGGCAGCGCTGCTATTCTTTTGGAGCGAACTGGAACGGCAGGTGCGTATCGAAGGACGGGTCGAAAAAACCTCGGCCGCCGAGAGCGACAAATATTTTTATAGCCGCCCGCTGAAAAGCCAGGTCGCGGCAGTGGCATCCCACCAGAGCGAGACTATCGCCAGCCGGGAGCAGATGGAGGCCAATTACGCAGCCGTGGCCGCCGCCAGCGGCGAGCAGCCCAGCCGTCCCGAATACTGGGGCGGCTTCCGGCTGGTGCCGGAGCGGGTGGAGTTCTGGCAGGGACGGCGGTCGCGCTTCCATGACCGTATCGTGTATATCAAGCAGGCCGATGGCAGCTGGATCAAGCAGCGTTTGCAGCCCTAGCGGGGCGGGCGGCGCCGATCCGGCGGTGCCGCCCGCCGCAGTCGTGCTACTTGTTTCTGCAACTGGGGCGGCCACGCCGTCCTTTTACCGGAGGCTATCGTGTTCGTACAAAACCGACTCAGTGCCTGGATCTCGGGCATCCGCCAGCAAATCGCCCTGCCGCTGCGCATCGAACTGTGGAACGGCCAGCAGGTCGACTTTTCACAGGAAGCGCCGCGCGTGACCATCAGACTGCCGAACGTGTCGGCAGCACGCTACCTGCTCACGCCATCGCTGTCCAACCTGGGCGGCGCCTATGTCGAGGGGGCGATCGAGGTCAAGGGCAAGGCGCGCGACATGATCAACGTGGTCAACGCGCTGGCCCGCACCACCCTCAAGGCCGAGGGCAAGTTCGCGCGCATCGTGCGCAATATCGGCCATAGCCGGCAGAAGGACGCGCAAGCGATACGCTATCACTACGACGTCTCCAACGAATTCTACGAGCAGTTCCTGGACCCGAACATGGTCTATTCCTGCGCCTATTTCGAAAACGGCGACGAAGATCTGGCCACCGCGCAAGTCAAGAAGATCGACCATATCCTGCGCAAGATCGAGCTGCAGCCCAAGCAGACGCTGCTCGATATCGGCTGCGGCTGGGGCGCACTGGTGATACGGGCGGCGCAGCAGTACGGTGCGCGCTGCGTCGGCATCACACTGTCGGAAAACCAGTACGCGCTGGCGCGCGAGCGGGTGCGCCGCGCGGGGCTGGAGCATCTGGTGGAAATCCGCCTGCAGGACTACCGCGACGTGCAGGGCACCTTCGACCGCATCACCAGCGTGGGCATGTTCGAGCACGTGGGCCTGCGCCACCTGCCGGAGTACTTCGGCATCATCAACCGCCTGCTGGCGCCGGACGGGCTGGCGATGAACCACGGGATCACCAGCACCGATCCGGCTAACGGCGAATCGCCCTACGGCGGCGGCGAATTCATTGAAAAGTACGTATTCCCGCACGGTGAGCTGGCGCATATCGGCCAGGTGCTCAAGGCCATGCAGCAAGGGGCTCTGGAAGCGCTCGACGTGGAGAACCTGCGCCGCCACTATGCCCGTACCTGCGCCATCTGGACCGACAATTTCGAAGCCCGCGCCGAACGGGTGCGCGCGCTGGCAGGCGAGAAGCGCTTCCGCATCTGGCATGTGTATCTGGCCGGCTGCAGCTACGCCTTCGAGCAGGACTGGATCAGTTTGTACCAGATCGTCTGCGGCAAGGCAGGACGGCCGACGTCGGCGCTGGCCTGGTCGCGCCGCTACATGTACCCGTCGGGCGAGGCCGCGCCGCGCGCCGCCGCTCAGGAAGCGGTGGCTGCGCCGCCACCGGCGATCAAGGTCTTCAGCGCATCGTAGAGCAGCGCCAGCTCGGGCCCCAGCTTGCGGGCGGCAGCAGCAACAGCAGCAGCGTTGCCGCTGCCCGCGCCGGCCTGCAGCATGGCCGACAGTTGCTCGGCCGCTGCCAGCGACCGCGCCGCGCCGAAGTTGACCAGCACGCCCTTCAGGCTATGCACCGCGCGCACGCTGCGCTGCAGCTCGCCTGCCGCCAGCGCGGCGCTCAATTCATCCCATAGTTGCGGGCCGTCGCCCAGGAACAGGGCCGCCAGTTCCAGCAACAGTTCCATATCGCCGTCCAGTCGCAGCAAGGCGCCGCGCCAGTCCAGCACATGCTTGGCGGGATCGGGCTGGTAGCGCGCCAGCATGTCGCGCAGCTGCCCGCTGTCGACCGGCTTGGCCAGATAATCGTCCATGCCCGCTTCCAGGCAGCGTTCGCGGTCGCCCGCCATGGCGCGCGCCGTCATGGCGATGATGGGCACGTGGCCGCCCTGCGCCAGCTCGCGCAGGCGGATCTGGCGCGTGGCCGCCAGGCCGTCCAGGCCCGGCATCTGCACGTCCATCAGGATCACGTCCCAGGCTTCGCGGCTGGCGCGCTCCAGCACTGCCAGGCCGCTGTCGACCAGCGTCACCTGATGGCCCAGCTTTTCCAGCAGCCGCATGGCCAGGCGCTGGTTGACCGGGTTATCCTCGGCCAGCAGCACCCGCAGGCCGCGCCGGCGCTCGGCAACGGCGGGCGCCGCGAGCGCTGGCGTTTCGGCCTCATCGCCCAGCAGGGTGCTGCCATGGCCGGGCGCCGCGTATTGGCGGGCGTGTTCAAGCAGCGGCGCCAATGGGGCCAATGGAGCCAGCGGCGCCACCAGCGACACGCCGGTATGCCACAGCGGCACCGTGAAGCTGAAGGTGCTGCCCTGTCCCGTTACGCTGTGCACCTCGATCCGGCCCTGCATCAGTATCACCAAGCGGCGGCAGATCGCCAGCCCCAGGCCCGTACCGCCGTACTGGCGCGTGGTGGAGCCGTCGACCTGGGCAAATGCTTCGAAGATCATATCCTGCTTTTCGGCCGGCACACCGATGCCGGTGTCGCGCACGGCAAAGGTGATGTCGCTGCGGCCGTCCTGTTCCGACCCGCCCGCCAGCGTCACCGTGACCTGGCCGTAGCTGGTGAACTTGATCGCGTTGGCCACCAGGTTGACCAGCACCTGGCGCAGCCGGCCCGGATCGCCCTTCATGATGCGCGGCAGGTCCGGCGCCAGCTCGCAGCCCAGCGCCAGCCCCTTCTGGCGCGCGCGCAGGCCCATGGCGCGCACCGTGTCCTCGACCAGCTGGCGCAGGTCGAACGGCACTTCCTCGATCTCCAGCTTGCCCGCTTCGATCTTGGAAAAATCCAGGATGTCGTCGACGATGTGCAGCAGCGCGTTGGCCGAGGCCTGGACCAGGGCCAGGTCGGCGCGCTGCTCGGACGTCAGATCGGACTCCAGCACCAGCTCCGTCATGCCCAGGATGCCGTTCATCGGAGTGCGGATTTCGTGGCTCATATTGGCCAGGAACTCGCTCTTGGCGCGGCTGGCAGCTTCGGCCGACTCCACCGCGTGCTGCATCGCGGCCCGCGCGGCGCGCTGCTCGCTGATGTCGATGAAATAGCCCAGCATGTAAGACAGGCCGCCGCTGTTGATGACGTTGCGGCTGACCAGCACGTCGATCGGCGGATCGAAGCTGGCCAGGCGCCGTTCGCTGGTGACCATGCGGCCGGTGGCCCAGGCTTGGGCGTCTTCCAGCTTGGTGGCGGCGGCCCAGCGCGGCGAGGCGAAATCGTCGATGGAGCGGCCCAAGATCTCGACGCGCGAACGCTGCGTGAATTCCTCGAAGCGCCGGTTGACGCGCAAGTAGCGGCCGTCCTTGTCTTTCAAGAATACCGGAATGGGCAGCTGGTCAAGAATCTGCTCGGTCAGCTCCTGCTGATCGCGCGCCTGCTCAGGCGCCTGGCCGGCCAGGCGCGCCGCGCGCTTGCCGCGCCAGGTACCGACGTTGCCGCGCTGCTGGCGGTTCTCCTTGCGCAGCAGCGCATTCGCCTGGCGCAGCTGCTCGGCCTGCGCTTCCAGTTCCTGCAGGCGCAGCAAGGGGCCGGGATCGGCGCGCTCGCCTTCGGCCAGCAGGCCCAGCAGGCCATGGGCCAGCGCCGTCTCGCCGATGGCGCGCAGGTCGGCCAGGCGCAGCGCCATCTCTGCGGCGTCGGCCGCGCCCAGCGCGCGGCGGATCAGGGTCACCAGCCGTTGGTGCTGCATGGCCCGGTCCTAAGCACCCGGCTGGTCGCGAAAGCGCAAGCGTATCGCCGTCACGTCCTGCCAGCGCCGCAGCAGCGCAGCCACGCATTGCGGGTCGAAGTGCGTGTGGCAATTATCCAACAGGTACTGGCGCGCATCGTCCATGCTCCAGGCCTTCTTGTAGGGCCGCACGCTGGTCAAGGCGTCGAACACGTCGGCCACCGCGACGATGCGCCCGGCCAGCGGGATCTGCGCGCCGGCGTGGCCGCTCGGATAGCCGCTGCCATCGTAGCGCTCGTGGTGCGTGTGGGCGATCTGCGCGGCCAGCTGCAGCATGCGCGCCTGGCAGTCCTTCAGGATGTTGTAGCCGATGAGGGCGTGCTGGCGCATCACCGCCATCTCTGCCGCATCGAGCCGGCCGGGCTTGAGCAAGATATGGTCCGGCGTGCCGACCTTGCCGATGTCGTGCATCGGCGCCGCGTTCAGCAGGTCTTCCTGCTCCTGCAGGGGCAGGCCCAGTTCCTCGGCGATCAGGCGCGAATAGTGCGCCATGCGCTGGATGTGGGCGCCGGTTTCCGGATCGCGGTATTCGGAGGCACGGCACAGCAGCATGATGGTTTCCTGCTCGCTGGCGCGCAGTTCGGCGGTGGCCTTGCTCACTTCATGCGCCAGCCAGCTGGCGCGGTGCTGCAGCTTCAGCGTGGCGCTGCGCAGCGCCAGCATGTTGCGGGTGCGCGCCAGGAATTCAATCTTGTCGATCGGCTTGATGAGGAAATCGCTGGCGCCGTTTTCCAGCGCGCGGTGGCGCACGTCGACGTCCATGCTGGCGGTGACCATCAGCACCGGCGGCCGCTGTTCCGACGGCGCACTCAGGCGCGCGATCAGTTCCAGCCCGTTCAGGTCGGGCATCATGTAGTCGAGTATCAGCAGATCGTAGGGGTTGGCGTTGCACCACTCCAGCGCGGCCTGCGCAGCCTGGAAAGTGATGGTGGCAACGTCGGGCAGCTTGTCCACCAGCCGCGACATCAGTACCAGGTTGATATGGGTGTCGTCAACGATGACTACCTTCATGCACGCCCCTCGGGGTGGTTATTTCAAACGGTGCTGGTACGTCTTCTTGAATTTGACCACCTTGGGCGCGACCACGAAGGCGCAATAACCCTGCAGCGGATGCTGGCGGAAGTAGTCCTGATGGTAATCCTCGGCCTTGTACCAGGGCTGGGCCGGCGACAGTTCGGTGACGATGGGCGCGTCCCACACATTGGCCATTTCAGCGATCACCTGGCGCGCGGTGGCTTCCTGCTGCGGCGACTGGTAGTAGATCACCGAACGGTATTGGGTGCCCACGTCATTGCCTTGGCGGTTCAGGGTGGTGGGGTCGTGGATGGTGAAGAAAATCTCCAGCAGGTCGCGATAGCTGATCAGCGCCGGATCGAAAGTCAGTTTGACCGTTTCGGCATGGCCGGTGCTGCCGGTGCACACTTGCTCGTAAGTGGGATGGGGCTGCTGGCCGCCGGTATAGCCGGACTCCACCTGCGTCACCCCCTTCACTTCCAGATACACCGCTTCCGTGCACCAGAAACAACCGCCTCCCAAGATGGTGGTTTCCAGGTTCGCGGCCGTGCTGGTCATGACTACCTCCTGCGTAACAGATACGATGAGACTAACTGTAACGCAAACCGGCCAGCCATGCACCTGCAATCGCATGCGGCAGTGGCGATTCGGCAGCCCGGCGCCATTCTTTGGCATAATGGCGGAAAGACTAGGCCGACCATGAATACAAGTTCCCCCCGTGCGCCAGCCAGCGCGTTCGACTCCGTCCACTTCCGCCAGGCGCTGGGGCAGTTTGCCACCGGCGTCACCGTGATCAGCACCCGTTTGGCCGATGGCAGTTTCCGCGGCCTGACCGCCAGCTCCTTCAACTCCGTATCGCTGGCGCCGCCGCTGGTGCTGTGGAGCCTGGGCAGCGCCGCCAACAGCCTGCCCATTTTCAGTGGCAATTCGCACTACGTGATCAATGTGCTATCGGCCGAACAGGCGCACCTGGCCAAGCTGTTTTCCACGCGCGGCCACGACCCCTGGGGCGTCGTGCCGTACCAGCTGTCGCGTACCGGACAGCCCATCCTCCAAGGGGCAGCGGCCTGGTTCGAATGCCATAACCGCAGCCGCTATCCGGAGGGCGACCATGTGATCTTCGTCGGCGAGGTGGAAGAGTGCCAGATCGCCGAGCCGGCCGTGGCGCCGCTGATCTTTCATAACGCGCAATTTCGCGCCCTGCTCTAGGCCAAAAACGGAAATTGGTGTCGCCATTTGAAAAGCCGGGCGCCGCCGTGCGTCTTACAATGCCTGGCACCTCCACACTAACGAGACACAGGAACCACCATGAGCCAAGCCCGCGCCCAATTCCACTGGGATGACCCCCTGCTGCTGGACCAACAACTGACCGACGACGAGCGCATGGTGCGCGACGCCGCTGCCGCCTATTGCCAGGACAAGCTGGCGCCGCGCATCCTGGAAGCGTTCCGCCATGAAAAAATGGACACCACCATCTTCCGCGAGATGGGCGAGCTGGGCCTGCTGGGTCCGACCATTCCGGAACAATATGGCGGTCCTGGCCTCAATTACGTCTCCTATGGCTTGATCGCGCGCGAAGTCGAGCGCGTCGATTCGGGCTACCGTTCGATGATGAGCGTGCAATCGTCGCTGGTGATGGTGCCTATCTATGAATTCGGCACCGAAGCACAGCGCCAGAAATACCTGCCCAAGCTCGCTACCGGCGAATGGATAGGCTGCTTCGGCCTGACCGAGCCGAATCACGGTTCCGATCCCGGCTCGATGATCACCCGCGCCAAGAAGGTCGCCGGCGGCTACGCGCTGAGCGGCGCGAAGATGTGGATCACCAATTCGCCGGTGGCCGACGTGTTCGTGGTGTGGGCCAAGGACGATGAAGGCGCGATCCGCGGCTTCGTGCTGGAAAAAGGCATGGCCGGCCTGTCGGCGCCTGCCATCCACGGCAAGTTCGGCCTGCGCGCTTCGGTGACCGGTGAAATCGTCATGGACAATGTGTTCTGCCCGGAAGAAAACGCCTTCCCGGACGTGCGCGGCCTGAAGGGTCCCTTCACCTGTTTGAACTCGGCCCGCTACGGCATCGCCTGGGGCGCGCTGGGCGCGGCGGAAGCGTGCTGGCATACCGCGCGCCAGTACGTGCTCGACCGCGTGCAGTTCGGCCGTCCGCTGGCCGCCAACCAGCTGGTGCAGAAAAAGCTGGCCGACATGCAGACCGAGATCACGCTGGGCTTGCAAGGCTGCTTGCAACTGGGCCGCATGAAGGATGCCGGCACGGCGGCGGTGGAAATCACCTCGATGATGAAGCGCAACTCCTGCGGCAAGTCGCTGGAGATCGCCCGCGTGGCCCGCGATATGCTGGGCGGTAACGGCATTTCCGACGAATTCGGCATCATCCGCCACATGGTCAACCTGGAGGTGGTCAACACCTACGAAGGCACGCACGATATTCACGCACTGATACTGGGCCGCGCCCAGAC
>FSZM01000049.1_pt1 | contig 14293 bp, 12 predicted proteins | sample 1638831 | NCBI WGS metagenome assembly FSZM01 (sample SAMEA3914813, study PRJEB12502) | metagenome | biome: forest; material: soil | place: Canada | collected 2011-07-07 | depth 0.3 m
GTATGGACGCATCAGCCAGCTAATCCTTTAAAATTAGGTCGATTATAACTCTCTCTTTTTAAAAAGAATTCACTGTATGCGCGCCTCCCGATTTTTTATTTCCACGCTTAAAGAAGCGCCGTCCGACGCGGAGATCGTCAGCCACAAATTAATGATGCGCGCCGGGATGATCAAACGCCTCGGTTCGGGCATCTACACCTATATGCCGATGGGCTTGAAAGTGATCCGCAAGGTCGAGGCGATCGTGCGCGCAGAGATGAACCAGGCTGGTGCCATTGAGCTCTTGATGCCGCTGGTGCAGCCAGCCGAGCTCTGGCAGGAAACCGGCCGCTGGGACAAGATGGGCCCGGAACTGCTGCGCATCAAGGACCGCCATGGCCGCGACTACGCTTTCCAGCCGACCGCCGAGGAAGTGATGACCGATGTTGTTCGTTCGGAAATTAAATCGTACCGTCAACTTCCGTTGAATTTTTACCACATTCAGACCAAATTCCGCGACGAACGCCGTCCCCGGTTTGGCCTGATGCGCGGCCGCGAGTTCACCATGAAGGACGCCTATTCCTTCGACCGTGACCTGAAAGGCATGCAGGCGTCCTACCAGATCATGTTTGACGCCTACACCAGGATCTTCACCCGCTTCGGCCTGAAGTTCCGCGCGGTGGCGGCCGACAACGGCGCCATAGGCGGCACCGGCTCGCACGAATTCCACGTCATCGCCAGCACCGGCGAGGACGCGCTGGTCTACTGCCCGAGCTCGGACTACGCCGCCAACATGGAAGCGGCTGAAGCGCTGCCGCTGGCCGCTGCCCGTCCGGCCGCTGCTGCGGACCTGGTGAAGGCGGCGACCCCTGGCGCCACCAAGTGTGAACAAGTGGCCGAGATGCTGAAGATGCCGCTGGCGCACACCGTCAAGACCATCGCGCTGACGGTGGAAACCGAGACCGATGGCAAGCTGGCCAAGCAGTACTTCATGCTGCTGCTGCGCGGCGACCATGAGTTGAATGAAGTCAAGGTCGGCAAGGTGCCGGGCCTGGCGGCGCACCGTTTCTCGAGCGAAGCGGAGATCCAGGAAGTGTATGGCTGCGTGCCTGGCTACCTGGGGCCGATCGGCACCAAGGCGCCGGTCACCGTGGTGGCCGACCGCACCGTCGCCAACATGGCGGACTTCTGCTGCGGCGCCAACGAGGCGGGCTATCACTACATCGGCGCCAACTGGGGTCGCGACTGCGCCGAGCCGGCCATCGTGGCCGACCTGCGCAACGTAGTCGAAGGCGACGCTTCGCCGGACGGCAAAGGCGTGCTGGCGATTGAACGGGGCATCGAAGTGGGGCACGTATTCCAGCTCGGTACCGCCTACTCGGAGTCGATGAAGGCCACTTTCCTCGACGAGAACGGCAAGCCTGCGCCGCTGCAGATGGGCTGCTACGGCATCGGCATCACCCGCATCCTGGGCGCGGCGATCGAGCAGAATTACGACGACAAGGGCATCATCTGGCCTACCTCGCTGGCGCCGTTCGAGCTGGTACTGTGTCCGATGGGCATGGACCGCAGCGAGATGGTCAAGCAAGCGGCCGAGCAGCTGTACGCCGAAGCACAGGCGGCCGGCATCGACGTGATCCTCGACGACCGCGGCCTGCGTCCGGGCGGCATGTTCGCCGACTGGGAATTGATCGGCGTGCCGCACCGGGTGGTGATCGGCGAGCGCGGTCTGAAGGAAGGCCAGCTGGAATACCAGGGGCGTCGCGATGCGGAAGCCACGGCGGTTCCGTTGGCCGATATCGTCAGCTTCATCAAAGGCAAGATCGCGCAGTGAAACTGAAGGCTGTTTTACCGGGCTGGGCGCATTCCTTGGCCGGGCTGGCCCTGCTGGCCGGCGTGGTTGGCGCGCCGGCCGCGCAGGCCGGCAACCAGAAGGAGGAGGCGCTGGCCGACTCGGTTCGCCTGGCGCTGTCCAATGCGATCAAGGATGCCACGCCGCCGCAGCCCACGTTCCACAACGAGAACGAGCGCTTGCGCTACCAGGGCTGGCTGATGCAGATGTCGGCACGGCTCAAGCGCAAGCTGCCGGACGACCAGGTGCGCAACGAGTTCCTCGCCACCACTTGGTACGAAGCGCGCCGCGCCGGACTCGATCCGGGCATGGTGCTCGGCCTGATACAGGTCGAATCGGCCTACCGCAAATACGCCGTATCGATGGTGGGCGCGCGCGGCTACATGCAGGTGATGCCGTTCTGGACCAACATCATCGGCGACCGCAATCGCAGCGCGCTGTTCAACATGCAGACCAACCTGCGCTACGGCTGCGCGATCCTGCGCATGTACATCGATATGGAAGCGGGCAATCTGTACCTGGCGCTGGGCCGCTACAACGGCAGCCGCGGCAAGCCGGAATATCCCAACGCCGTGCTCTCGGCGTGGAGCAACTGGAAATACTAGCGGCGCCTGATCCAGGGCGCTGACCCTGGGCGTTGATCCATAGGGGTTCGTCAGCACAAAAAAAATGCCCCGGTCGCGGTGCGAGCAGGGCATCTTCCACGTGGCGGCAAGCGCCGCGTTGCTTATTTCAGGTGGTCGGAAATCAGCTTGGTCATTTCGAACATGGACACTTGCGCTTTGCCGCCGAAGACTGCCTTGAGCTTGTCGTCGGCGTTGATCATGCGGCGGTTGGCCGGATCTTGCAGGTCGAGCTTCTTGATGTAATCCCAGACTTTCTTGGTCACTTCGGTGCGCGGCAGCGGAGTGGCGCCCACGACGGCGGCCAGCACGGTCGATGGGGTCATCGCTTTCATGAAGGCGGCGTTCGGTTTACGCGGTGCGGCCGGAGCTGCTTTTTTCACTGCTGGTTTGGCTGCTGCTTTTGCTGGTGCTGCTTTTTTCGCGGCTGCAGGTTTCGCTGCCGCGGCCTTCTTAGCTGGTGCTGCTGGGGTTTTTTTGGCTGTTGCCATCTTCGAGCCTCCTTAACGAACACATGGAAAATTGCGCAATTGATCGCACCGGCTAATATTGGTGGGGATTTACCGAGTATGCAACTGTTTTTTGCGTTTTTTCCCGGAAACGCCACGTAATTGCAGGCTATAGCGCGAAGGGGCGCGGGTTTCTCTCGCCCCGCGCCCCTTCCATGTACTGCCAGCAGCGGAAAACCCCGCTCAGCGCAGGCCCGGCATCATACCCTTCATCGAGCGCATCATCTTCATCATGCCGCCGCCGGAGAGCTTCTTCATCATGCTCTGCATCTGCTCGAACTGGGTCAGCATGCGGTTCACTTCTTGTACTTGAACGCCGGCGCCGGCCGCGATGCGGCGCTTGCGGGTGGCTTTGATCAGCTCCGGCTTGGCCCGTTCCTGCGGGGTCATCGAGTCGATGATGCCGACCATGCGGCGCACCTGCTTGTCCGCCTGGTCCATGTTGGCGTTGCCGGCAGCCTGCTGGAACTGGGCCGGCAGCTTGTCGACCAGGCTGGCCATGCCGCCCATTTTCTTCATCTGGCCCAGCTGCGCCTTGAAGTCGTTCATGTCGAACTTGCCGCCGACCTTGATCTTCTGCGCCAGGTCGGCCGCGGCCTTGCTGTCCACGCCTTTGCGCGCCTCTTCCACCAGCGCCAGGATGTCGCCCATGCCCAGCACGCGGTTGGCCATGCGGGTCGGGTCGAACGCTTCCAGGCCGTCGAGCTTTTCGGACACGCCGGCAAACTTGATCGGCTTGCCGGTGATGTGGCGCACCGACAGCGCCGCACCGCCGCGCGCATCGCCGTCGAGCTTGGTCAGCACGATACCGGTCAGCGGCAGCGCGTCGTTAAAGGCCTTGGCGGTGTTGATGGCGTCCTGGCCCAGCATCGCGTCGACCACGAACAGCGTTTCGATCGGCTTGACCGCGCTATGCACGGCGGCGATTTCGCGCATCATCTCTTCGTCGATACCCAGGCGGCCGGCGGTGTCGATGATCAGCACATCGTGGTAGTGCTTCTTGGCCCAGTCCAGCGCGGCCAGCGCGATATCGACCGGCTTGTCCTGCGCGGTGGAGGGGAAGAAGTCGGCGCCGACCTGGCTGGTCACCGATTGCAGCTGCGCGATGGCGGCCGGACGATACACGTCGGCCGATACGGTCAGCACCTTCTTCTTTTTTTCTTCCTTCAAGTATTTGGCCAGCTTGCCGACGGTGGTGGTCTTACCCACACCCTGCAGGCCGGCCATCAGGATGATTGCCGGCGGTTGCTGGGCAAAGCTCAGTTGTGCCGCTTCCGGGCCCAGGTCGGCACCCATGAGGGCGGCCAGTTCGCGCTGCACCACGCCGACCAGCGCCTGGCCCGGCGACAGCGAGGCGATCACTTCCTCGCCCATTGCTTTTTCCTTGACCCTGGCGATAAACTCGCGCACCGCCGGCAACGCGACGTCGGCCTCCAGCAACGCCAGGCGCACTTCGCGCAGCATTTCGGCGGTGTTGGCCTCGGTCAGGCGAGCCTCGCCGCGCATGGTTTTAACGACCTTGGCAAGCCGTTGGGTAAGATTATCTAGCATGGTGAACCTGGATTCCGTCTGATTAGGCATCGGCACGGGGGCCGGACAATGGCCGCCATTTTACCGCATCGGGCCTGGACTATGCTGTTATCATTTTCATCATCAAACCAGCGCTCGTGCGCCACTGCACATATATATAGTGGCGCAACGGCGCGCATCAACAGGAGTGGCATGAAAGGTCACAATGCCAGCGCAATCGGCGCGCCGACGCTGGCCCTGATGCTGGCCCTGACTCTGGCCCTGGCGGCCGCGCTGTCGGGCGGCGTGGCGAGCGCGGCCACCGTCAGCATGGCCTTCGGCGACAACCTGCCGCCCTACATCCTGGCGCAGCAAGACGCCGGCATCGAGGTGGAGATCGTGCGCGCCGCGCTGGCCCAGCGCGGCCACGTGCTGCAGGCGCGCTACCTGCCGATGGGGCGCATTCCGCTGATGTTCAAGTCGCGTCAGGTGGACGCGATCATGATGGACGTGGGCGAGGACATGGCGCCGTTCGGCGGCCACTACGCGCTGCCGCCGGTCTTGTACGACAATGTGTTCATCACGCTAAAGCGCAGCCGGCTGGAGATCCGTGCGCCGCAGGATCTGCGCGGCCACACGGTGATGTCCTTTGTCGGCGCGGCCAAGCGCTACCCGGACTGGCTGCAGCCGCTGCAGCACACTGGCGCCTACGTCGAGAGCAACCACCAGGAAGTGCAGCCCATGCTGCTGGCGCTGGGCCGCTACGAAGTGGTGCTGAGCGATCGCAGCATCTTCCAGTACTACGCGCTGCAGCAGCACCTCAAGGATCCTTCCTTCGTGCTGCCGCCGGTGCAGCAGCACGCCTTCACGGTGGCCGATCCGAAGAACTATCGTCCCGTCTTCCGCGACCCGGCCATCCGCGACGACTTCAACGCCGGCCTGGCATACCTGCACAAGAGCGGCCGTTATCGCGCCATTTATGACAAATACCTGAAGAACTAGCATGGCCTGGCCAGTTATAACGTCACACATTGTCACTCTGAATACTTTTTCCAACATTTTTATAAATAAATCTATTTCCCGTTGACAATATTCTGCGCTGATTGCATTGTCCAGTTTTCCTGACTTAATTAAAAGGTAAGACCGTGAGCCTTATGCAGCCAGCCTACGCCGAACCGGTGGCCGACGCCGCAGCCGAGCAGCCGCAGCGCATCGCCTTCCATGCCACCGGCAGCGAATACTTCCGCATCTGGATCGTCAACCTGCTGCTGAGCATCGTCACGCTGGGTATTTACTCGGCCTGGGCCAAGGTGCGGCGCAACCAGTACTTCTATTCCAGCACCGAGCTGGCCGGCAGCAGCTTCGAGTACCACGGCAATCCGGTCGCGATCCTGAAAGGGCGCATCATCGCGGTGCTGGTGTTCGCTGCCTACAGCGCGGCCGGGCGGTTCTCGCCGCTGGCGGGGGCCGTGATGGGCTTGCTCATGGCCGGCGTGGCGCCGTGGTTTATCTGGAAGAGCTTGCAGTTCCGCCTGCATAACACCAGCTATCGCGGTATCCGCTTCCACTTTGCCGGCGATGTCTACGACGCCTACAAGAATTATCTGGCGCGGCCGATGCTGAACGGTCTCACGCTGTTCCTGGCCACGCCGTTCATCCACCAGCGCATGAAGACCTACCAGCACCACGAAAGCCGCTATGGCAATGCGCGCTTCTCGTTCGACGCCAGCGTGGGCAGCTTCTACAAGCTGTATGCGCTGGGGGCGGTGGTCGGCCTCGGCGGCTTCGGCCTGATTGCCTGGCTGATCTTTTCCGGTGGCGCGGTGCCTGACGGTAGCGCGGGTGCGGCCGAGATGCGCACCGTAGAAGGCGGCTTGCTGCTGCTGTTCGGCTACGCCTGGATCTTCCTGGTCTACCCGCTGTTCATGAACATGCTGCAGAACCTGATCTGGAACCACACCAGCCTGGAACAGCACCGCTTCCAGTCCGACATGAAGTGGGGCAGGGTGATCTTCATCACGCTGAGCAACTACCTGGCCATCATCTGCACGCTGGGCCTGTTCATCCCGTTCGCCAAGGTGCGCGCGATGCGCTACCGGCTGGAGTCGACCGTGCTGCTGGCGCAGGGCAGCCTGGATGAATTCGTCGCCGCCAGCACGCTGCCGGTCGGCGCCGTCGGCGAAGGCTTGAGCGATGTGATGGACTTCGACCTGTCGCTCTGATGAGCAGCGCGCCGCATAGCCAGTACCATACTGCCGGCAGCGCGCCGGTCGCCGGCCATTACTTCGACGGTCGCAGTTCGCGCCTGCATCATGTGTGGCTGGAGGTGCGCGACGGCTGCGCCGTGCTCGATGGCGACGTGCAGCGTAGCTGCCCGCTGCATGAATTGCGCGTGTCCGAACGCAGCCGCCACGCGCTGCGCAAAGTCAGCTTCCCGGACGGCGCCTATCTGGAAATCCGCGACCAGCTCGCGTTCGGCCAGTTGCTGGCGCGTACCGGCCACCGCGACACGCTGGTGGTGCGCTGGCAGCAAAGCTGGCGCGGCGCGCTGGCCGCTGCCGCCGGCACGGTGGCGGTGCTGCTGGCGTCCTATTTATGGCTGCTGCCGGCCGCCGCCGGCTGGGTGGCGCAGGCCTTGCCGGTATCGGTCGAGCGTCAGCTGGGCGACGGCGTGCTGGCCGTGTTCGACGGCCGCATCTTCCTGCCCACTCAATTGAGCTGCGCACGCCAGCAGGAGTTGACAGCGGAATTCGGCCGCCTTTTGCCGCCGCGCGACGGCGCGCCATCCTGGCGGCTGCTGTTCCGCCGCAGCCGCATCGGCCCCAATGCCTTCGCGCTGCCGTCCGGCGACATCGTGCTGACCGATGACATGGTCAACCTGCTGCAGGACGACCTAGCCGTGATGGGCATACTGGCACATGAGCTGGGCCACCTGCAGCAGCGCCACCTGACGCGCCGCGTGGTGCAAAGTTCGGCCATCGCCGCCACGACCAGCCTGCTGTTCGGCGACGTGTCGTCGGTGCTGACCACGTTGCCGACGGTGGCGCTGGACCTCAAATATTCCCGCGACGCCGAGCGCGATGCCGACGATTATGCGATCGCCATGCTGAACCTGAACAGCATCCCGCTCAGCCACCTGGCCGAGGCCTTCGTCAAACTGCGGCAGCAGGAACTGCGCGGTCACAGTGATGGCGAGCGCGCCGCCGACGCCTACCTGTCCACCCATCCCGCCACCGGCGAACGGATTGCCCGCATTCGCGCCGCCCAGCCTTGATGCCGCGATAGGCAAGCGCCTGCGGGCTTGCTATGATGGAGAGAGCGCTTGAAATGGGCCGCCCTGTGCACGACCCTGGCAATTGCCACCTGCGATAGCCGAGGCAAGCTAGCTGGCCGAGCGTATCATCGTCATCGGCTACCGTCCCGGTGCCGTCCAGCGTGACATCCCGGTCAACCTGGCGCGCCTGCGCGAGCCGGGGGCAGCGCAGGTCAACGCCCGGAAGCGCGAACCGGGCCAGCTGCGAATGGAACCACCACCACGCCACCATCACGATGCGTTGCGCACGGCGGCAGTTCACTGAAGGGTCACGACGGCGTCCTGCGATGGTGTAAACTCCAGTTCATGCAAACCTATTTCCTTTTTTCCACGATTGCGCTGTACCTGCTGTGCGCCTTGCTGCCGGCGCGTATGGGGACGCTGATCGCTTCCGTCACCGCCGCCGCCTGGCTGCTGCACGGCGCCGGACTGGCTTCCGAAGTGCTGGCGCCGGGCTCGCTGCGCATCGGCTTTGCCGTCATGCTGTCGTCGGCGCTGTGGGTGTCGGTCGGCGCCTACTGGATAGAAAACCGCAATTTCGGCCTGGACGGCCTGCGCCGCATGGTCATGCCGGTGGCCGCGCTGGCGGTGACCCTGCAGGCCACCTTCCCGGGCAACCTGATTATCCTGGAAGGCAAATCGCCGCTGTTCGGCTGGCACATCGCCATCGCCACGCTGGCCTACAGCACGCTGACCATCGCCGCCTTCCACGCGGTGCTGATGGCGTTGCAGGAATCGCGCCTGCACACGCGGCGCGAACGGGTCGGCTTTTTCGGCGCCGCGCTGGACCAGCTGCCGGCACTGCTGACCATGGAGAGGCTGTTGTTCCGCATGATAGGCTTCGGCTTCGTGCTGTTGAGCCTCACCGTCCTGTCGGGCATCGTGTTCTCGGAACAGCTGTTTGGCCAGGCGCTGAAATGGGATCATAAATCGGTATTCACGCTGATGTCGTGGCTGCTGTTTGCCGCGCTGCTGGCCGGGCGCCACTTCCGCGGCTGGCGCGGCAAGACTGCGCTCAGTTTCACCTTGGCCGGATTTGCGACCTTGCTGCTGGCGTATGTCGGCAGCCGTTTTGTTTTTGAAGTGGTGTTACACCGGGGAGTGGCATGAGCCGTATTTTGTTCTGGCTGGGATTGGTCTTCCTGGTCGTGTTTGCAATTCGCAGCAAGCTGCGCGAAGCCGCGCAGCGCCATGAGCAGCTGCGCCGCCAACAGCAAGGCCAGGGCGCGCCGGCCGGCCAGGCGCAGCCGGCTTACCAGGCGCGCAGCGCCGAAAGCGTCGTGGCAGAAGCGGAAACCATGCTGTGCTGCGCTCACTGCGGCGTCTATTATCCCGCCTCCGAGACCGTGCAGGTGAACGGCCGCGATTACTGCAGCAGCGCCCACGCCGGCTTGCCGGCGGCCTGACGGTGGTGCAGCGCCTGCAAGCCCTGTCGGCCGAATCGCGCGAGACCTTCTGGCGCTCGCTGCAGACCCTGAACGCGACCCGCGTCGTCATCGCGCTGGTGCTGCTGGTGTATCTGAGCTTCGACAGCAGCGGCCTGCGCGCCAGCGCTTCCTTCATCTATGCCGAGGCTTGCCTGGCCTATTTGCTGCTGGCGATCGCCTTTGCGCTGATGACGGTGTTGCTGCGGCGCCGCTTCCTGCTGCAGCTGCTGTCGCAGATCGCCTGCGACCTGGCGGTGATTTCCTTGCTGTTCGTGGCCAGCGGCGGCGGCCGCAGCGGCCTGGCGATCCTGTACCTGTTCCCGCTGGCCGGTGCCGCCATCCTGGCGCCGCTGATGCTGGCCCTGTTCTCTGCCTCGCTGGTGACGCTGTTCCTGCTGGGCGAGGGCATATACCAGACCTTCGTGCTGGATGGCGAAAAAGGCGTGCTGCAGGCCGGCCTGTATGGCGCGGCCTTCTTCGCCACCGTGCTGGTGGTGAACCGCATGGCCGCCAAGTTGATCGGCCAGGAAGACCTGGCCAACCGGCGCGGCATCGAGATCGGCGTGCAGCAGGCAGTCAACCGGCTGGTGATGGCCAACGTCGGCGACGGCATCGTGGTGCTCGATCCCGAAGGGCAGGTCTACGCCGGCAACCCGGCCGCGCAGCAAATGCTGGGCATGATGGGGCCGGAAATGCGTTTCCGCCTGACCGCCGCCCCGGCGCTGCAGCCGCTGGCGCAAGCCTATGCCGAGTGGCGCGCCGACCCGTCGCGGCATACCGCCTTCGTCACCATCAAGCCCTACACCGACCTCGCGCTGCAGGGCGTGACCGCCGCCTGGAGCGCGCGCCGCGACCTGGCCGCCCACTTGAAGGTGCGCTTCGCCGCAGCCGACACCGCCGGCCTGGGCGTCGAGCGCACGGTGATCTTCCTGCAGGACGTGACCGGCATCGAAAACCAGGCGCAGCAACTCAAGCTGGCTTCGATGGGCCGCTTGACCGCCAGCATCGCCCATGAGGTGCGCAATCCCTTGTCGGCCATCGGCCACGCCACCTCGCTGCTGGGCGAGGACCTCGACAGCGCCGTGCATCTGCGCCTGCTGAAGATCGTCGGCGACAATGTGGCGCGGGTCAACCGCATGGTGGAAGACATCCTGCAGCTGTCGCGCAAGGTTCAGGCCAACAACGAGCCGCTGGCGCTGGACGTGCTGCTGGCCGAACTGCGCACCGAATTCTATGAAACCCACGGCCTGCCCGGCGACGTGATCGGACTCGATATCGCCCCCGGCACGCTGGTGCGCTTCGACCCGCTGCACATGCGCGAAGTGGTGCTCAACCTGCTCAACAACGCGGTGCGCTATGCCAGCGGCGGGCCGTCCAGCATCCGCATGTACCTGGTCAGCGACAAGGCGCGCAGCCTGGAACTGCACGTGCAGGACGACGGTCCGGGCATTTCCACCGAAGTGCGCGCTCACCTGTTCGAGCCGTTTTACACCACCTCCAGCAAGGGCACCGGCCTGGGACTGTATCTGGCCCGGGAATTGTGTTTGAATAACGATGCGATGCTTGACTACGAGTACCGCTTCGAGGCAGAACCGCAGGCCGATGGCAATCCCAAGTCCAGCGGCCGTTTCGTCATTACCTTTGCCCGCCAGGCATGAGAGGAAATTCATGAGTGTTCCCCGCAGTTCTCCCCGCGTGCTGGTGGTCGACGATGAGGCCGACCTGCGCGAACTGCTGGAGATCACGCTGCTCAAGATGGGCCTCGACGTCGACAGCGCCGAGACCCTGAAGCAGGCGCGCGCCTTCCTGCATCAGGCCGAATATGCGCTGGTGCTGACCGACATGCGCCTGCCGGACGGCTTGGGGCTGGAACTGGTGCGCGAAGTCTGCGCCGCCTATAAAAACACGCCGATCGCCGTGGTCACCGCTTTCGGCAGCACCGATAACGCCGTGGTGGCGCTGAAGGCCGGCGCTTTTGATTACGTTTCCAAGCCGCTGGCGCTGGACCAGCTGCGCATCATGGTGCAGTCGGCGCTGCGGCTGAACGCGCCCCCCGGGCAGCAGGCGCCCAGCGCCGCCGCCCCGGCCAGCCGGCTGAAAGGCGATTCGGCCGTGATCCAGGCGCTGCGCGCGCAAATCTCCCGGCTGGCGCGCTCGATGGCGCCTATCGCCATCAACGGCGAATCGGGCAGCGGCAAGGAACTGGCTGCGCGCGAGATCCACGCCCAGAGTTCGCGCACCGGCAAGCCCTTCATCGCCGTCAACTGCGGCGCGATCCCGGAGGCGCTGATGGAGGCCGAGTTCTTCGGCTACCGCAAGGGCGCCTTCACCGGTGCGGCCGACGAACGCGATGGCTTCTTCCAGGCGGCCAACGGCGGCACCCTGCTGCTCGACGAGGTGGCGGACTTGCCGCTGGCGATGCAAGTCAAGCTGCTGCGGGCGATCCAGGAACGACGCGTGCGCAAGATCGGCGCCACCGCCGAGGAGCCGGTCGACGTGCGCATCATCAGCGCCACCCATAAGAACCTGGCGCAGTGCGTGGAGAACGGCAGCTTCCGGCAAGACTTGTTCTACCGCCTGAACGTGATTGAATTGAGCCTGCCGGCGCTGCGCGAACGGCTCGACGACCTGGGCATGCTGACCGACGCCATCCTGGAGCGGCTGGGCACCTTTGAGCACAAGGTGGTGCTGGGCGAGGGCGTGCTCGATGCGCTGCGCGGCTACTCTTTCCCCGGCAATGTGCGCGAACTGGAAAACATCCTGGAGCGGGCACTGGCTTTTGCCAATGACGGCGTGATCGAAGTCGGCGACCTGGCGCTGAAAGGCGCGAAGATGGTCGAAGCGGCGGTGCCGCTGCCGACGCCGGCCTTGAGCGGCCAGACCCTGGCCGCCAGCGAGGCCGTCGCGTTCGGCCTGGCGCCGGCCGATGCCGGGGCTGCTGCTGCGCGCCCGGACGGCGCAGTCGCCGCTAGCGCCACCGCGCGCGCAGCGCCGCCGCCATCATCGGTGCCGGCGACGCCCGCCGCTGCGGCCCCGGCCCCGGCCTCGATACCGGCCGGCCCGCCGCTGCCCTACCTGGTAACCCTGCCCAGCAACCTGCCCGACTATCTGGCGCAGATCGAGCGCGAAATCATCATGCGCGCGCTGGCGCAGACCCAGTACAACCGCACCCAGGCGGCGCAACTGCTGGGCATCAGCTTCCGCCAGCTGCGCTACCAGATGCAAAAGCTGCATATCCAGGAACCGGAGGCTTGAGCATGGCCGCCCGCTTCATCCTTGGCGCCGACGGCTGGTGCGCCGGCGCGCTGCACTACGCCACCGAGCACTGCGATGCGCGGCCCGACCCGGCCGACATCAGCTTGCTGGTGATCCACAATATCAGCCTGCCGGCCGGCCAGTTCGGCACGCCGCATGTCTCCGACTTGTTCACCGGCCGCATCGACTATAATGCCGCTCCCTCGTTTGCAGACCTGCGCGGATTGCGGGTGTCCAGCCACTTTTTTGTGCGCCGTGACGGCCGCGTGATCCAGTATGTTGCTGCCAACGACAGGGCATGGCACGCCGGCCGTTCGGCGTTCAACGGTCGCGAAAAGTGCAACGATTATTCCATCGGCGTCGAGTTGGAAGGCACGGACACCACGCCGTTTACGCCGGAGCAGTACCAGACGCTGGCCGAGCTGACACTGGCGCTGCAAAAACGCTATCCATTAACCGATGTGCAAGGCCACCAACACATTGCCCCGGGCCGCAAGAGCGACCCGGGACCGTTGTTTGATTGGCGAAATTACCATGAAAAATGGGCCGCATTGCTTAAGGAAAAGGCAATGACAGCATCGGTGTTAGTGGGCGCTAACGAGGAACTGCGCTTTCCAAAAGGGCTTATTCAAAGTCAATAGAAATATTGCCGAAAACGGAAAAATTTCCACTTGCAGCCACCCGGTGCGGATACTACAATCAGTGGATTCAGTAGTTCCAATCACTAGATGTAGTAGTTCGCTTCACACTGGCCTTTTTTATACAACATACGTCGCGCAGCCAAGACTGCACGCTGTAATCGGGGAGCTTAAATGCAATCTACTCAAGACATGACCATCAATCCAGCGCTGCTGCCAGCAGCTGCTGCGAGCACCGCCACCAGCCAGGCCACGGCAGCGAGTGCACTCGGCGATTACCGCATCATTCGCCGTAACGGCGCGGTCGTCGCGTTTGAACCGTCGAAAATTGCGATCGCCGTCACCAAGGCCTTCCTGGCCGTGAACGGTGGTCAGGGCGCCGCTTCGGCCCGCGTCCGCGAGCTCGTCGAACAGCTGACCGCCAGCGTCGTCACCGCACTGGTACGTCGCCAGCCATCGGGCGGCACCTTCCACATCGAAGACGTGCAAGACCAGGTGGAACTGGCCCTGATGCGCTCTGGCGAACACGATGTCGCCCGCGCTTACGTGCTGTATCGCGCCAAGCATATGGAAGAGCGCCGCGCCCAGAAGGAAGCTGCCGGTGGCGCCGCCGCCATCGACGCCCCGCAAATCCACGTGGTGGAAAACGGCCAGCGCCGTCCGCTGGACATGGCCCAGGTGGTCGGTCTGATCAACGCCGCCTGCATCGGCCTGGAAAAGCACGTCGATGCCGACGCCATCCTGGCTGAAACCGTGAAGAACCTGTACGACGGCGTGCCGGTCGAGGAATTGCACAAGTCCGCCATCCTGGCTGCCCGCGCGCTGATGGAAAAGGACCCGGCCTACTCGCAGGTAACGGCCCGCATCCTGCTGCACACCATCCGTAAAGAAGTCTTCGGCAAGGAAGTGCCGCAGGCCGCCGCCGCTGCCGAGTACGTGAGCTACTTCCCGCAATACATCGCCAAGGGTATCGCCGCCGAACTGCTGGACACCAAGCTGGCCGAGTTCGACCTGGCCCGCCTGGCCAAGGCCCTGGTGGCCGACCGCGACCTGCAATTTGGCTACATCGGCCTGCAGACCCTGTACGACCGTTATTTCTTGCACATCCGCGACGTGCGCATCGAAATGCCGCAGGCCTTCTACATGCGCGTCGCCATGGGCCTGGCGCTGAACGAGAAAGACCGCGAA
>FSZM01000088.1_pt1 | contig 13979 bp, 12 predicted proteins | sample 1638831 | NCBI WGS metagenome assembly FSZM01 (sample SAMEA3914813, study PRJEB12502) | metagenome | biome: forest; material: soil | place: Canada | collected 2011-07-07 | depth 0.3 m
GCAAAATGCCGCCTGGTTCAGTGGAAGTGGTATGGGTTTTACCGGTAGACAATACTTTTTGAATCTTGCTCATGAATAACTCCATATAAATGAAAAATCGGCTCTTAACATCGTAAGCGCTTATATCGCATGCGATGAAGATCATCATAGGCAGTGAACCCAAGCATGTCAAGCGGTATTTTGTGACGGTCTGTGGCGTCATCTTGGGGGGGTTCTCTTTTGCAGGCTCCGTACGCAGGAGGCGTGTATAGGGCAACTACATAGAACGGTCACTACGATGTACAGTTGGCAGGCAGCGGGGTGCGGCGCAAGAAACACCCCTTCGCGCACAATCCCAGGAGAACAGGCAAGCGGCAACTGAAGCCACTCACCGGCCCATTAAATGTAACTTCGAAACTTCAACATGAAACAGTTGTCCCGGTGTTGTCCCGGCTCTGTCCCGGCAAATTTTTTACCGTTTCCGATTTTGCGCTAACCGAATACCAACAATTCCTGTCGGTGGAAAATTTCGCTAAAACAACGGCGCGTATGGACGCTAGGCCCTCGCTTTGCCGCATCCGGCTTCTTTCATTAGTTCGGTCAAAGCCTCAAAAGCGTCCTCGTGCGGAACCCGGTCGTCGTGACGTACTAAGAGCGGCTTCAAACGCAGCGATCACTTCGAGCACAACATCAAACGCTGGCGGTGCAACGCTGAACATTTCGCCTTGCATTGCGGTGTAATCCTGGCGCCAAGCAGCCTCCTGTTCCGGCAAGGGCACGATCCGCAGCGAGCCCATTTGCAATGTTGCATAGTCCACCCAGGTCTGGGCAAAGAATACTTGTCGGTGCGCCGCAACTTGCTCGAACAAATACTGATCCTTCAAGGCTTTCACCCCGACACCGTGTTCGATTAGCCTGTAGAGATCGTAATAATGTCGCGCCATGCGCGGCCGGCGTGTCTTGCCTGCCGGCCGATACGTCTCCTCGTGCAACAGCATGGCCTTCTCCCAGAAAGTGCGTTCCGCTGCCAAGGCATGAACCATTGCATCAGATCCTTCCAACACCTGCGGGAACTGCTCCGCCATGACCGGACGAACCAAGCATGCGGCGGCCGGCCACGGGTCGGAACGCGCGCCGAATTCAATCTTCACGACGGGCCGGACGTAGCGCGGTGCATGCGTCTGGAAATGCGACGGATACTCAAGCAGCAGCGTCTGTGCGTCTGAGTCGTCGACGTCCAATTGCAAAGTCCATCCCACTTCGCCAATGGCAGATACAAGCCGCTCACGCAACTGTGGCAGTACAAGGTCACGCACGTGCGCGCCACACGCGAGCTTGAGCGCCTTGAGCCGCTTCGCTTGTTGCTTTGCACTTGGCGCTTGCTCCGGGCTGTTGACACCGCCGAATCCAAGCGCATCGCGGCCTATGGTCAGGTCGATGTCCTCAGAGAAACGATCAATCTATCCCCATGCCTTCGATAGCGACGTCCCACCCTTGAATGTCAAGTGCGGCGCCAAGTCGGGCATGGTAAATAGCTGCTGCAGCGTCCAGCACACCCAAAAATCTTTCTCGACACTTGACGCGATCCAGCCGATTTGTGCCGCGGTCTGCTCCATCGTCAAGCGCTGGTCGGCTGCAGACAGGTCTAGGAAACGCGCCATCGTTCACCCCTCCCGGCTTGCGATAGCGCGTATGATGTCCGCGATCCAGACCGGCGCGAGCGGCGCATCAACCAGCAGCACATCCTTGTCCTGCGCTGACAAGCGCGCGCGCAAGCGCGCAAGCATTTGCGCATCGATGTTCGGCTGTTTCAGATGGCGCAGTGCCTGTATCATCAAACCACTGATTCGCCCCGCCGTTGCCATATTGCGCGGCGTCGTGTGCTTGAGGATGATCGTCTGATTTCCTACTTGCACGGTACGGGACATGCCATCAGTCAGAAACGCCAACTTCATCGGCACCTGGTCGGTCAGGCCCAACAAATTAGCAGCGTAGGCGCCAGAAGGCTGCAATCGTAAGCTGCCCTTGTCGGCCAGCGCGCGCGCAATGTCATTTGCAGCAGGCAATAGGTCCCCCAACAGCGCATGGGTGCGAGGGATATCGTACAAGCCGCGCGCGATACGCCGCAGTTCGCCATTAGCAGCTAAGCGTGACAGAACCTTGTCGACAGCGGCGCGGCTGCCCAAGCTCACGAAATCGGTCGGACTAAACACCTGCCCAGCCTTTGCCTGACGCAGTTGGGCACGAATTGCCGCATCGACGCTGGTTCGCGGCGTGGCAGCCCCTGGCTTAATCGCCTTGCTTGATCGGGCTGGGTTTACGGATGTGGCTCGCATGTCAGAAAATATATCACATTTTTCTGACAAAATCAGTTTAAACGGGCTACCGCAAGCATCAAGCCGCGCGTATAGCGTGCGACCTTGGCCGCTGCGATGGCAGCAAATGCCAGCGCAACGCGCTGATCGCAAGATCCCGTACGAAAGTGCCCCTTACTTGCCGATTTCGTCGCCAGTTGCCTCAATCTGCTTCCTATCGCCCGTGCTGGAAACTGGGCTGTCGATGGTCGTAGATGACGATACGATCATGATTCATCAGGGGCGTGAGGAGCGTGAATGCTTCGACCAGCCAGTCCATCGGCTGCATAAATTCGATACCAACATCAGTACAATACGGTACCAACATTTGTACCAACAATTTCTTGGGATGGCAGCGAACACCACGAATTGGTGCGAGCCGTAGAACAGAGGGGGAGCGGTGGATATCAGCGCGATATTGCGCCATTTAGAATGTTGACAAAAAGTCACTGGCGGAAGCGGTGAGATTCGAACTCACGAACGGTGTAACCCGTCGGCAGTTTTCAAGACTGCTGCCTTCAACCACTCGGCCACGCTTCCTAGGTGTGCGGCATTATACAGAAGTTAGCGGCAGATAGGGACCACATCCTCCCTACGCCACCCTGTGCATCCGCCCTTCGCCCCAATTTTCCCTCAGCGCCCGCTCAAACTCCTCGGCCGGCAACGGCTGCGAGAACAAATACCCCTGCACCTCATCACACCCGGCACTCTTCAGGAACGCCAGCTGCTCCACCGTCTCCACGCCTTCCGCAATCACCTTGTGCTTTAGCTGCTGGGCAATGCTGATAATCGTGCTGGCGATCGCGCAATCATTCGCATCCCCCGGTATCCCGGTGGTAAACGAGCGGTCAATCTTGAGCGTATCAATCGGGAACCGCTTCAAATACGACAAGCTCGAATAGCCGGTCCCGAAATCATCCAGCGACAAGGTCACGCCCAGCGCCGTAATCCGGTCCATGATGCCGATCACCCGGTCGATATTGTGCATCAGCGTGCTCTCGGTGATTTCCAGCTCCAGCCACGACGGTTCCAGCCCGTAGCGGCTCAGGGTCTCCATCACCCGCCCCGGCAGCGCCGAGGTGAATTCGCGCGCCGACACGTTGACCGCCAGCCTGGTCGGCGGCAGCCCCCCTTCCTTCCACGCCTGCGCCTGCGCGCAAGCCGCTTCCAGCACCCACTCGCCGACCTGCACCACCAGCCCGGTGGCCTCGGCCAGCGGAATAAACTCGGCCGGCGGCACCAGGCCGCGCTCCGGATGATGCCAGCGCACCAGCGCCTCGGCGCCGATGATCTTGCCGCTGGCGATGGAAAACTTCGGCTGATAATGCAGCAGCAACTGCCCATGCCCCAGCGCATGCCGCAGCCCGGATTCGATGCGCATCCGCTCCTGCATGCCCTGGTTCATGTCCTGGCTGTAGAACGCCACATGATCGCCATCGGCATCGCCCACCTGCTTGGCGCGGTACATGGCGATGTCGGCCAGGCGCAGCAGTGTTTCGGCGTCGCCGCCATCCTGCGGATAGACGCTGATGCCGATACTGCCGCCCACTCGCAAGTCGTGGCCGTCGATCAGGAACGGCGCGTGCAGCGCTTGCAGCAGCTTCTGCGCCACCGTGCTGGCCTCATAGTGCTGGCTGATGTCAAATAGGCCCACTGCGAATTCGTCGCCGCCCAGCCGCGCCACCAGATCCTGGTCACGCAGCACGCTGCGGAAACGCCGCGCCACTTCGCGCAGCAGTTCGTCGCCGATGTGGCGGCCCAAGGTATCGTTGATCAGCTTGAAGCGGTTCAGGTCGATGAACAGCACGCAGCCGTGCAGCTTGCTGCGCTGGGCCACCGTTAGCGCCTGATCCACCAGCTTGGTCAGCAGCGAGCGGTTCGGCAATTCCGTCAGCGCGTCGTAATACGCCAGATGGTGGATGCGTTCTTCCGCCAGCTTGCGCTCGGTGATGTCGGTCAGGTAGGCGATCGAGCCCATCGAGCGGTCATGCAGGTCGCTCAGCGGCGACAGCGACAGGCTGGCCCAGAACACTTCGCCGGATTTTTTCTTGCGCCGCACTTCCATCAGCCGCCCGCCCTGCTCCAGGAACGGGTCGTCGACGCTCATGTCTTCGTCGTCGTACAGGAACAGGATGTTGCGGCCCACCGCTTCCAGCGAGCTGTAGCCGAACAGCCGCTCGGCGCCCTTGTTCCAGCTGGTGATGAAGCCGTTCAAGTCCATCGTCAGTACCGACTCGTGGATCTGGTCGAGGATTTGCGATTGGTGCTGCAACTGCGCTTCAACCTGCGCATAGGCGTGCGTCGAGCGCTGCGCCAGCGAATGCACTTGCAGCACGCTGGCCGCCAGGCCGGCCAAGCTGGCCAGGTGCTGGCGCTCGGCGTCGCCGTAGGCGGCCACGCGGGCCACCACAAAGCGGCCGAAATACTGCCGCTCGTAGCGGATTTCCTGACTCAGTTGCTCATGACCGGGCGCCGGCGCCGGCAGCGGAATGATGGCCTCGCCCATGGCCGGCTCATAACGCCCGATCGGGCTGCCCAGCACGTCGCGCACGATGCGGCCCAGTTCGTCCGCCAACGCTACCCCACGCAAACGCAAAACCGCGTCGCACAAGGCCGCGCTGCTGCTGAGGAGGTCGGACGCTGGGCGTGTCACCATGGCTACAGATTCCTGCTCACTTGTATGGCCCAGTGGTAGGCGTGCAACTGGCCTTCCCAGTAGCTTTCGTGCCTGATGCCGGCCACGGCCAGCGCTGCGGCGTCGGCGCCTTCGACCAGCCGCAACAGCTCGCCCAGCGGACCAGCCCGGTCCAGCAGGGCCATCACCACGTCCAGATCGAGGCTCAGGGCGCTGACGATTTCCGTCATCGGCATGCCCAGCAGCATATCCAGCAGCGAGAACACGCCGGCCACGAAGGCCATGTCTTGCTGGTCGCGATCCCAGCCCTTGGCCTTGGCCAGCGCTTCCATGTGGGCCGCGCGCACGGCCGCCAGCGGCAGCAGCGCGTTGGCGCTGCCGTCGTCCTGCTGGCGCGCGTACAGCAGCAGTTGCAGCCAGCGCTGCAACTGGCGCCGGCCCAGCACGTTGATGGCCTGGCCAAAGCTATGGATCGGCGAGCTGAGCGCAAACGCGGCCGAGTTCACCAGCTTGAGCAGGTGGTAGGCCAGCGCCGGGTCTTGCTTGAGCAGGATTTCCAGTTCGCGCGAGTCGGCGTCGCGGGCCAGCAGGCCCAGCAACGCGAGCAGGCGCTTGCGCGAGGTGCCGTCGCTGCCTTGGGGGTCGCTCGATGGGGTGCGTGTGTAGTCGCCCATGAACCAGCTGAAGCCAGCATTGCGGCATTCGGCCAGCCGCGCCTGGTGCGCGACGTTGGCGGCCAGGTGCGGGCCGGGCTGGGCCACCAGCGCCAGTTGCGGCGGCAAGACCGTGGCGCAGTCGAACATCAGGGCGCGCGCACCGCTCTTGGTGGCGTTGCCGCCCGCCACGCCGTCTATCATCAGCCGGTAACCGGCGTCGGCCCAGGTGGCGCATTTCTTTTGTACGGCAGGGTCTTCCAGCGCGACGGCCGGAATGCGCAAGATCACGCGGTGCGCCGGCATCGCCTCCAGGTGCGCGGAGGCCAGCAGCAGCGGATCGGAAATCGGCAGGATGCAGTCCAGCGGCGCCAAGGCCGTCAACACATCGGGGGTGTTCAACAGCGTCAGCGATGCCTGGATCGCATCGCCCGTGCCAGGGACAAAGTCAAAAGCCAGTGCCACCCACTCGTTGCGAGCGTTGGACACCGCTTGTAATCCCACTAGTGGAAACGGGCTAGTTTCAGACGCAGACATCAGGTTCTCAAGGTGAGTAGTGCGTGCAATCTTAGAGTAAATATTGATTTTAGGCAATCATTCACATATGGTGGCATAGTTTTGCCATGATTACCAGTTCCAGACCACTCTAACCACACGAACAACATTTTTGTTTATACAATTCGCAATTTTCCAGCGGGGAGCAGGAATATAGCAGAAATTGCTGAACCAATACGCCCTGTTGGGAAATAGCTACTGGTATGCTAGTGAGCGTGCTGCACGGCAAAGCGTATCAATTCCGCCTGCCCTTCGATGCCCAGTTTGCGCTTGATATTCAGGCGGTGGGTTTCCACCGTGCGCACGCTCAGCTCCAGCGCGCGGGCGATCTGCTTGTTCGATTCGCCGTTGGCGATGTGGCGCAGCACCTCGTGCTCGCGCGAGGTCAGCTGGCTGTCCGGCGCTTGCGGCTGGGCCAGCTGGCGCGCCAGGGCGGCGCTGTAATAGATGCCGCCCGACATGACCGTCTCGATCGCCACCACGATATCCTTGCCTGGCGCATCCTTGAGCACGTAGCCGCGCGCGCCGGCCTGGATGGCTTGCGACACATATTCCAGCTTGTCATGCATCGACAATATCAGCACCGCGATGGCTGGAAAGGCTTGCTTGAACTGGGCCGTGGCCTCGATGCCATTGGTGCCGCGCATATTGATATCCATCAGCACCAGATCGATGGCGTGCCGCCCGGCCTGCTCCAGTGCCTCGGCCGCGCCGCCCGCTTCGGCCACCACCTGGAATTGCGGCATGGCTTCCAGCCGCGCGCGCAAGCCATCGCGCACCAGCGGATGATCGTCGACCAGCAAGATTTTGATACGTGCGTCCATAGCTCTTCCATTTAACTGTTGTTCACTTGCGCCGTGACGATAGTGCCCTGCGGCGACGAGGCGATGTCGAAGCGGCCGCCGATCGCATCCATGCGCTCCATCATATTGCGCAATCCGATACCGCGCTTGGGATGCAGTGCGATGCCCTCGGCGTCGAAGCCCTGGCCGTCGTCGCTGATGCGCAAGGTGACCGTGCCGCCCTGCCCGCTCAGCCGTATCTCGCTGTGGCTGGCCACGGCATGCCGCTCGATATTGGTCAGCGCTTCCTGCGCCAGCCGGAACAGCACGGTGTTGGCCACTTCCGGCAAACCATCGGTGGCGCCGTCGGCATGGAATGCCACCGGCGTGGCGCTGCTGAGCGTGCATTCCTGCGCCAGATGGGCCAGCGCGGCCGCCAGGCCCAGGTCGTCCAGAATCGCCGGCCGCAGATTATGCGAGATGCGCCGCACCTCGCCCAGCACATGGTTCAACTGCCCGGCCGCGTGCTCGAACACGGCCTGCGCCGCCGCCACTTGCGCCGCCCCGCCGGCCAGCCGGATGATGCCGGCCTCGATCTGCAGCTTGATCGACACCAGCCACTGGCTGATGCCATCGTGCAGGTCGCGCGACAGCCGCGCCCGCTCTTCTTCCTGCGATTCGACCACGCGCTGCGCCAACCCCTTGAGCTTGGCGTCCGCCACGCGCAGCTCGCTGATGTTGAGCGCCACGCCGGCACTGGCCACGACTACCGCGCTGGCGATGGCGATGGCCGCGATCCACAGCATGGTGTTGCGGATATTGCCGGACTGCTGGACGTCGATCTTGGCCAGCGCCTGGTCGACGTCGTCCAGATAAATGCCGGTGCCCATCATCCAGCCCCAGTCTTTCAGCAGCACCACATAGCCCAGCTTGGGCACGGATTTGTGGGTCGACGGCTTGACCCACATGTAGCGCTCCAGCCCGCCGCCGGTCTGCGCGCGCTGCAGCAGGCGCTGGATGGTCGGGTTGCCTTCCTCATCCTTCAAGTCCCACAGGTTCTGGCCGACCAGTTCCGGCTGGCGCGGGTGCATCAGCGCTTTGCCCTGCAAGTCGTACAGGAAAAAATAGCCGTCGGCGCCATAGCTGAGCGAGGACAGGATGCGCTTGGCCTCCTCCAGCGTGGCCGCGTCCTTGCGGCCGGATTCGACCAGATGGGCGATCGAATGCGAGGCCAGCGCCACGTAGTGCTTCAGCTCGGCTTCCTTGGTCATCAGATAGGCTTGCTGGATGGTGTCGCGCTGCTGCTGGGCCAGTATCACCGACTGGTGCCACACTGCCAGCGCAATCGCGCACAAGGCCAGGATCAGCGGCGTGATCGCCAGGAATATCACTTTCTGCCGCAACTGCATGGCATGTCTCCGTCTTTGTATGTGCTGGCGCGATTTTACGCTGCCGGCGCCTGCCCACCCTACGTAGTTGTACCGAGCCAGTCTGCGTATTGTTGCGCTTGTAACAGTTATAGCGATCCTCAATACTGGCCATAAGCTGCCGGCAATCCAGACACCAAGCGGTGCAGAGCAGCGCCATCACCATTGGAGGAAGTATGAGAACAGCAACAAACACCCTGGCCAGCCGGCTGGGCTGGGCTGCCATGGCGCTATGCGGCGCTGCCGCCCTCGGCGTCATCGCACTGCAGCGTGGCGAAGCCGTCAGCGCCATCTGGATCGTGATTGCCGCCGTCTGCGTCTACCTGATCGCCTACCGTTTCTACAGCCGCTTCATCGCCGAGCAGGTGCTGGGCCTGGACGCCAGGCGCCTGACCCCGGCCCAGCGCCTGAACGACGGCCTGGACCATGTGCCGACCAATCAATACGTGCTGTTCGGCCACCACTTCGCCGCGATAGCCGGCGCCGGCCCGCTGGTCGGCCCGGTGCTGGCCGCGCAGATGGGCTATCTGCCCGGCATGCTGTGGATACTGGCCGGCGTGGTGTTTGCCGGTGCGGTGCAGGACTTCATCATATTGTTCATCTCGATGCGCCGCGACGGCCGCTCGCTGGGCGAGCTGATCAAGTCGGAACTGGGCGCGATCCCCGGCATGATCGCGCTGCTGGGCACCTTCATGATCATGGTCATCATCCTGGCGGTGCTGGCGCTGATCGTGGTGAAGGCGCTGACCGGCTCGCCATGGGGTAGCTTTACCGTGATGGCGACGATACCGATCGCACTGTTCATGGGCGTATACACGCGCCACATCCGCGTAGGCCGCATCGGCGAAGTGTCGCTGATCGGCTTCGTGCTGCTGATGGCTGCCATCTTCGGCGGCCAATACGTGCAGGAAAACGCCGCGCTGGCGCCGATGTTTACCTTCAGCGGCACCGAGCTGACCTGGATGCTGATCGGCTACGGCTTCATCGCCTCGGTGCTGCCGGTGTGGCTGCTGCTGGCGCCGCGCGACTACCTGTCGACCTTCCTGAAGATAGGTACCATCGTCGGCCTGGCGCTGGGCATCGTGGTGGTAGCGCCGTATCTGAAAATGCCGGCGATGACCAAGTTCATCGACGGCAGCGGTCCGGTCTGGGCCGGCTCGCTGTTCCCCTTCCTGTTCATCACCATTGCCTGCGGCGCCGTGTCCGGCTTCCATGCGCTGATTGCCTCCGGCACCACGCCGAAGATGATCGAGAACGAAAGCCACGCCCGCTTCATCGGCTACGGCGCGATGCTGATGGAATCGTTTGTCGCCATCATGGCGCTGGTGGCCGCGTCGACCATCGAGCCTGGCGTCTACTTCGCCATGAACAGCCCGGCAGCGCTGCTGGGCACCACGGCCGAGTCCGCTGCACACGCCGTCTCGCAGATGGGCTTTTACATCACGCCGGAAATGCTGACCCAGACTGCCAGAGATATGGGCGAGATCTCCATCATCTCGCGCGCCGGCGGCGCGCCAACCTTGGCGGTCGGCATGGCCCAGATCCTGTCGGGCGTCATCGGCGGCAAGGTGATGATGGCCTTCTGGTACCACTTCGCCATCCTGTTCGAAGCGCTGTTCATCCTGACCGCGGTGGACGCCGGCACGCGCGCCGGCCGCTTCATGCTGCAAGACTTGCTGGGCGCCTTCGTGCCGGCCATGAAGCAGACTGAAAACGTCTTTGCCAACCTGCTGGCCACCGCACTGTGCGTGGCCGCCTGGGGCTACTTCCTGTACCAGGGCGTGGTTGATCCGCTGGGCGGCATCAACACGCTGTGGCCGCTGTTCGGCATCGCCAACCAGATGCTGGCCGCGATAGCACTGACCTTGGGCACCTGCGTACTGTTCAAGATGAAGCGCGGCCAGTACGCCTGGGTCACGCTGCTGCCGACCGTGTGGCTGCTGCTGTGCACGCTCACCGCCGGCCTGCAAAAGATCTTCGACGCCCATCCTAAAGTCGGTTTCCTGGCGCACGCCGCCAAATACCAGGCTGCTCTCAACGACGGCCAACTGCTGGCACCGGCCAAGTCGATGGCACAGATGCAGCAGGTGATCTTCAACGACTACCTGGATGCCTCGCTGGCCGGCTTCTTTGTCGTGGTGGTGCTGAGCGTGCTGGTATGCGGCGCGCGCACCGTCATCCTGGCCCGCGCCAATAAGCAGTCCAGCACCCGGGAAAGCCCGATGGTGCTGATGAGCGCCAAGGTGTAATGATGCTGGGCGACATTGCCAAAGCCGGCCGCTATCTCGGGCAAAGCATGCGCCTGATGTGCGGCCTGCCGGAATACGACGTCTACGTAAGCCATCACGAAAGCATCCATCCGCACCAACCCATGATGAGCTACGAAGAATTCTTCCGCGAACGCCAGCAAGCCCGCTACGGCGGCGCCGGCAAGCGCGGCGGTTGCTGCTGATCTGCCATGCCGGCCTCGCGCCGGCATTTTTTTCACCCACCTGAAAAAATTCGGAACTTTCGTTTGCCGCAACGGTCCAACCTTGATGTCGTGCTGGCAAGCTCGGCATTTCCCAAGGACCTCGATGAGCAAAGCATATTCCTACTCGCAAGCTTGTTCCCGCAACATCGGCTGGCTCACGCCGGCCGAACAAAACATCTTGCGCGGCAAGTGCATCGCCATTGCCGGCATGGGCGGCGTCGGCGGCGTGCATTTGCTGACGCTGGCGCGGCTGGGCGTGGGCGCCTTTCACATCGCCGACTTCGACCGCTTCGATCTCGCCAACTTCAACCGCCAGGCCGGCGCCATGATGTCGACGCTGGACTTGCCCAAGGTCGAGGTGCTGGCCGACATGGCGCGCGACATCAATCCCAGCCTGAAGCTGCTGCGTTTCCCCAGCGGCGTCAACGAAAATAATCTGGAAGCCTTTTTCGAGGGCGTGGATCTGTATGTCGACGGCCTGGACTTTTTCGCCTTCAAGGCGCGCCAGCACACCTTCGCCGCCTGCGCCCGATTGCGCATCCCCGCCATCACCGCCGCGCCGCTGGGCATGGGTACGGCGCTGCTGAACTTCCTGCCGGGCCAGATGACGTTCGAAGAGTATTTCGGCTGGGGCGATCTGCCGGACGAGGACAAGGCCTTGCGCTTCCTGGTCGGCCTGGCGCCGGCCGCGCTGCACGGACGCTATCTGCTCGATCCGTCCGCCATCAACCTGAAACAGCAGCACGGCCCATCCACCATCATGGGCTGCCAGCTGTGCGCTGGCGCGGCCGCCACCGAAGCGCTGAAAATCCTGTTGGGCCGCGGCCAGGTGCTGGCTGCGCCGCACGGCTTCCATTTCGACGCCTACCGCAACCAGCTGGTGCGTACCTGGCGTCCCGGCGGCAACCGTCACCCGCTGCAGCGCCTGGCCATGCTGCTGGCTAGGCGCCGGCCAGCAGCACCATCATGAGCTTGCTCGATGCCACGCTGGAAGCCATCCTCGAGCTGGCGCGCTGGGCGCCCAGCGGCGACAACACGCAGCCCTGGCGCTTCGAGCTCGTCGATGCGCGCCGCGTAGTTGTGCACGGCTTCGATACGCGCAGCCATGTGGTGTATGACCTCGACGGCCATCCCAGCCAGATCTCGATCGGCGCGCTGCTGGAAAACATGGCCATCGCCGCCAGCACCTACAGGCTGGCGATGCAGGCCAGGCGGCGCCTGCACATGCCGGACGACCAGCCGACACTGGACGTGAGCTTCACACCCGATCCCGCCATCGTGGCCGATCCGCTGGCCGATGCCATCCGCGTGCGCAGCGTGCAGCGCCGTGCGCTCAGCACGCGCGCGCTGAGCGTGGCTGAAAAGGCCGCACTGAAAGCTGCACTGCCGCCCGGCTATCAAGTGCTGTGGCTGGAAGGCACGCAGCAGCGCATGGCGATGGCCAAGCTGCTATTTCGCAACGCGCGGCTGCGCCTGACACTGCCCGAAGCGTATCAGGTGCACCGCCAGGTGATCGAGTGGAACGCCCGCTACAGCAACGACCGCATCCCCGACCAGGCGCTGGGCATGGATGCCATCAGCGCCAGCATCATGCGCTGGGTCATGCACAGCTGGCGCCGCGTCGATTTTTTTAACACCTGGCTGGCGGGCACGCTGGCGCCGCGGGTGCAGATGGACTTGCTCCCGGCACTGGCCTGCGCCGCCCATGTCGCGCTGCTGGCCGCAGCTGCGCCGTACAGCATCGACGACTATCTGGCGGCGGGCCGCGCGATGCAGCGTTTCTGGTTGACGGCCACCCGCCTCGGTCTGCAGATGCAGCCGGAAATGACGCCACTGGTGTTCTCACGCTACGTGCGCGAACGACGCAGCTTCTCCAGCACGCCCGGCATGCAAGAGCAAGCCGGGGCATTGGCGCAGCAAGCGGCCACGCTGATCGGCCAGGGCGCGTTCGAGCGCACCGTGTTCCTCGGCCGCATCGGTGCGGGGCCGCCACCGTATGCGCGTTCGCTGCGGCTGCCGCTGGCGCAGTTGATACTGCCGCCGCTCGGCAGGGACTAGCCATGCGTGCCATCAAGCCCTTGCAGATCGCGCTGTTCCTGTTGCTGCTGGCACTGATACTGCTGCTGGCCGGCGCCAGTGCCGCCCTGCTGGACCGCCTGCCGCTGGGCGAGTTCCGCGCGCTGGCGCTGCTGCTGGCCGGCCTGCTGCTGATGTATCTGTGGGCCTTCGTGGTGTACCGGCTGTTCCTGCACCTGCTGCCGCTGCGCGAAGGCTATGTAGCGGAGCACAGCCGCGACGAACTGGTCGCCCACGTCAACATGCTGTTTTACCTGCTGCTGTTCAATTCACTGATACGCAGCAACGTCATTCCAGTGCCGATGCTGCGGCTGGTGTATCTGGCGCTGGGCGCGCGCCTGGGCAGCCATACCTATAGCGCCGGCGCGCTGCTCGATCCGCCGCTGACCCGTATCGGCGCCCACACCATCATCGGCCACAACGCCGTGATCTTCGCCCATGTGATCGAAGGCAAGCGGCTGGAGCTGAAGGCGGTCACCATCGGCAGCGGCGTGACCATAGGCGCAACTGCCGTGCTGATGGCTGGTGTGCACATCGGCGACAACGCCATCGTCTCGGCCGGCGCGGTGGTCGCCAAGGATACCCGCATCGGCGCCGGTGAAGTCTGGGGCGGCATTCCGGCCCGCTTGCTCAGGCCGGCACCGTCCGGCCCGCCGAACAGCTGAGCGGCAGTGCGCCGGATTTTTTTACAAATGGCGCAGCAGCCTGCCTGCCCCGGGTGCCGGCCACTGATGGAACGGGGCACGCGGCGCGTGGCAGGGATATTGCTCACTACCCTGCACGATCCCGATGCCGGGATCGGCCTTGATCGACTTATCCCCACTTACCAGGAGCATGTATGAAACTCATCCGAAGCGCACTGGGCGCCATGCTGGCCATCGCCGCCCTCAGCACAGCACAAGCTGCACCGACCATCGGCCTGTCTACCGCCGGCAATGGCGTCTACGATACCTACGCCGACCTGTGGACCAACGTGACCGACACCGCGGTCGCCACCGGCTTCGTGCCGGGCGCGCTGGTCGGCCCCGGCGCCGGCGCGCCTTAC
>FSZM01000068.1_pt1 | contig 13723 bp, 13 predicted proteins | sample 1638831 | NCBI WGS metagenome assembly FSZM01 (sample SAMEA3914813, study PRJEB12502) | metagenome | biome: forest; material: soil | place: Canada | collected 2011-07-07 | depth 0.3 m
CGGTAGCATCGGTACATCCCAAGAGTAAACTTGCTGTTTACACTATCCGCATGAAGTTTACAAGAACTTTGAAGCGCAATCGCCCTGCCCGCTCAGCGCCCTGCGCACGCGCAGCGCCCCGCGTCGTTTATAATTTCAAGATCTCCGCCCGCCAGGCCGCGCCTTTTCAAGGTAGCGCGGCCCGCCGGCGTCTTACCGCTTACTTTGCTGATTGCGATCCACTATGTCTATTTCCATCAAATCCGCCGAAGATATCGCCGGCATGCGCATTGCCGGCCGCCTGGGCTCCGAAGTGCTGGACTACATTACGCCCTTCGTCAAACCGGGCGTGACCACCGGCGAGCTCGATCGCCTCTGCCACGAATACATGCTCAACGTGCAGGGCACGATTCCAGCGCCGCTGAACTACTGCCCGCCCGGCTATACTCCGTACCCGAAAGCCATCTGCACCTCGGTCAATGACGTGATCTGCCACGGCATCCCGGGCGACAAGGTGCTCAAGAACGGCGACGTGGTCAACCTCGACATCACCGTCATCAAGGACGGCTACCACGGCGACAACAGCCGCATGTTCTTCATTGGCGAGCCATCGATCCTGGCCAAGCGCCTGTCGGAGATCACTTATGAGTGCATGTGGCTGGGCATCTCCAAGGTCAAGCCGGGCGCGCACCTGGGCGACATCGGCCACGTGATCCAGCAGCACGCGGAAAAAGCCGGCTACAGCGTGGTGCGCGAATTCTGCGGCCACGGCATCGGCAAGATCTTCCACGAAGAGCCGCAGGTGCTGCACTACGGCCGTCCCGGCACGCTCGATGAACTCAAGCCGGGCATGATCTTCACCATCGAGCCGATGATCAACGCCGGCAAGCGCGAGATCCGCGAAATGGGCGACGGCTGGACCATCAAGACCAAAGACCGCAGCCTGTCGGCGCAGTGGGAGCACACCATCCTGGTGACCGAAACCGGCTACGAAGTACTGACGCTGTCGGCCGGCAGCCCGCCGCCGCCGGCGTTCATCACGAACGCGGCGAAAGCTGCGGTTCCGGCCGCGGCGTAAGGCCATGCCAGCTGCCGCGATGAAGAAGGAACTGCGTGAACAACTGAAGCGACAGCTGAAGGCCGACCGCCAGGTGGTCATCGCCGGCTTCCAGGCCGATGGCAAGCCCGAGAAGCTGCTGCGCAGCCTGCGCCAGAGCGTCGACGCGGTGCTGACCACGGCCTGGCATGAGGCAGCGCTGCCGCCCAATACCGCGCTGGTGGGCGTCGGCGGCTATGGCCGCGGCGAGTTGTTCCCCTATTCCGACGTCGACCTGCTGATCCTGCTGGAGCAGGCGCCAGACGACGCCACGCGCGGCAAGCTGGAAGAGCTGGTGCAGCTGCTGTGGGACCTGGGCCTGGAAATCGGCCACAGCATCCGCACGGTGGACGAGTGCCTGAGCGAATCGGCGGCCGACATCACGGTGCAAACGAGCTTGCTGGAAGCGCGCATCATCAGCGGCGACGAGGACCTGTTCGGCGAACTGCAGCGGCGCTACTGCCAGGCGATGGACCCGCAAGCGTTCTTCCACGCCAAGGTGCTGGAGATGAAGCAGCGCCACGCCAAATACGAAGACACTGCCTTCAGCCTGGAACCGAACTGCAAGGAGAGCCCGGGCGGCCTGCGCGACCTGCAGGTAATCCTGTGGATGGTGAAGGCGGCCGGCCTGGCCAGTTCGTGGCGCACCTTGGCCACCTCGGGCCTGATCACGCAGACCGAAGCCAAGCAGCTGATGGAGAAGGAGCGTGCCTTCAAGGACATCCGCGTGCGCCTGCACCTGCACGCCGGCCGGCGCGAAGACCGGCTGGTCTTCGATGTGCAGACCGCCATCGCCGAGTCGCTGGGATTGCAAGCGACCGGCAGCGGCGTGCATATGCGCCGCGCCAGCGAGTACCTGATGCAGCGCTACTACTGGGCCGCCAAGACCGTCACGCAGCTCAACACCATCCTGCTGCAAAATATCGAAGAACGGCTGTTCCCGCAGTCCGGCGTCGCCGTGGCGATCAACCCGCGCTTCAACGACGTCAATGGCCTGATCGACATCGGCGAAGACGACACCTTCGAGAAAACGCCGTCGGCCATGCTGGAGATCTTCGTGCTGATGACAGAGCGCCCGGCCATCAAGGGCATGACGGCGCGCACCACGCGCGCGCTGTGGCACGCACGCTTCAAGATCGACGCCGAGTTCCGCCAGGACCCGGTCAACCGCGCGCTGTTCCTGCGCATTCTGCAGGCGCCGCAAGGCATCATCCACGCGCTGCGGCGCATGAACGATTTGTCGGTGCTGGGCCGCTACCTGCCCAACTTTCGCAAAATCGTCGGCCAGATGCAGCACGACCTGTTCCACGTCTATACGGTGGACCAGCACATCCTGATGGTGGTGCGTAACATGCGCCGCTTCACGATGACCGAGCATGCGCACGAGTACCCGTTCTGCAGCCAGCTGATGGCGAACTTCTCGCAACCGTGGCTGCTGTACCTGGGCGCGCTGTTCCACGACATCGCCAAGGGCCGCGGCGGCGACCATTCGAAACTGGGCACGGTCGACGCGGCGCAGTTCTGCCAGGACCATGCAATGAGCGAGGAAGACACCGAGCTGGTGGTGTTCCTGGTCGAGAACCACCTGACCATGTCGCAGGTGGCGCAGAAGCAGGACTTGTCCGATCCGGAAGTGATCGAGGCTTTCGCCAAGGTGGTCAAGGACGAGCGCCACCTGACCGCGCTGTACCTGCTGACGGTGGCCGACATCCGCGGCACCAGCCCGAAGGTGTGGAATGCGTGGAAGGCCAAGCTGCTGGAAGACCTGTACAAGATCACCTTGCCGGTGCTGGGCGGCGAACCGCATTCGGCCGACCGCGAACTGAAGAACCGCCAGCAGGAAGCGCTGGCCACCCTGCGTCTTTACGGCCTGCCGCCGGATGCGCATGAACAGCTGTGGAAGCAGCTGGACGTAGCCTACTTCCTGCGCCACGACGCCTCCGACATCGCCTGGCAAACGCGCGCGCTGTACGACCGCTTCAACAGCGACAAGCCGGTGGTCAAGTGCCGGCTGGCGCCCATAGGAGAGGGATTGCAGATCGCGGTCTACATCAAGGACCAGCCGGATTTGTTCGCGCGCATCTGCAGCTATTTCGACCGCAAGAACTTCAGCATCCTGGATGCGAAGATCCACACCACGCGGCACGGTTATGCGCTGGACACCTTCCTGGTGACCGAGCAGAGCTTTGCCAAGAGCTACCGCGACATCATCAGCCTGATCGAGCATGAGCTGTGCGGGCTGCTGACCAATCCGCAGCCGCTGCCGGCGCCCAGCAAGGGGCGCTTGTCGCGGCTGTCGCGCACCTTCCCGATCCAGCCGACGGTGGACTTGCGGCCGGATGAACGGGGGCAGTACTACCTGCTGTCGGTGGCAGCCAACGACCGCACCGGGCTGCTATATTCGATCGCCAATGTGCTGACCAAGTATAAGATCAACCTGCACACGGCCAAAGTAATGACCTTGGGCGAGCGGGTCGAGGACGTGTTCCTGGTCGACGGCGCGGCCCTCAGCAACGCACGCAATCAAATCCAGCTCGAGACCGACCTGCTGGAAGCCATCAAAGTTTAAACCATACCCCAGGCTCAGATCCCAGGATCTGAGGCTTTAATTACGATCGAGTATCTATCCATGTCCGAAGAATTATTACGCCTGTCCAAGCGCATGTCCGAACTGGGCCTGTGCTCCCGCCGCGAAGCCGATGAATGGATCGCGCGCGGCTGGGTGCGCGTCGATGGCAAGGTGGTGTCCGAACTGGGCACCAAGATTTATCCCAGCCAGAAAGTGACCGTAGAGCGCCAGGCCGCGGCCGAGCAGTCCAAGCGTGTGACGGTGTTGATCAACAAGCCGATGGGCTACGTCAGCGGCCAGGCCGAGGACGGCTACCAGCCGGCGGTGGTGCTGATCAAGCCGGAAAACCACTGGGTCGACGATACGTCGACCGAGATATTCCACCCTACCCAGCTGCGTTCGCTGGTGCCGGCCGGACGGCTGGACATCGATTCGGTCGGCCTGCTGGTGCTGACCCAGGACGGCCGCGTGGCCAAGCACCTGATCGGCGAGACCACCAGCGTCGACAAGGAATACCTGGTGCGGGTCGAGTACACCAAGCCGGGCAAGCTGCCCGACAGCGAGCTGAAAAAACTCAACCACGGCCTATGGATGGACGGCAAGCCGCTGCTGCCGGCCAAGGTGCGCTGGCAAAACGACGACCAGCTCAGCTTCACGCTGCGCGAAGGCAAGAAACGGCAGATCCGCCGCATGTGCGACATGGTCGGCCTGAAAGTGGTCGGCCTGAAACGGGTACGCATCGGCAAGGTCAAGCTGGGCGACTTGCCGGTGGGCCAGTGGCGCTACCTGCGTCCGGATGAGCAATTTTGATTATTTAACAACTTTCCAGCCCCACTAATGCCGCAATAAGCCAAACGGCACGTGACTGTGCGTGCACAATCCTGAAAATTTCTTGCCCTTTTGCAAGCCAAGCAGCCGAATAAAATGTAAACTAATCGGGTATGGTTCGCAAACCGTAAGTGATTACCTAAGAGACATGGCGTCGTGAACGATCCTATACCCAACGAATTTCGCCGCGGTCCTCCCAGCCTAAAAGATGCTGTGGAACCAATTGCGTCCGGCTCCAAGCCGCACGAAATGACCGACGAGCATGACATTGCCGACGCGCTCAGCATCCTTGCCGAGACGGGGGACCCCGTATCGATTTATCCGTCCAGCAGCACCAATGTGGTGATGGCGCGGATACGTTCGGTCGATCCCGAGCAGCCCTACTTTGTGCTGGAACTGAACGAGGGCGAGTTCATCCCGCCCGGCGAGGCCACGTTTGTGGCCTGGCTGCGCAGCGCCAAGCTGCAGTTCAAGCAGACTTCACCCGACTGGGCGGCCATGCCGGGCCAGCCGACGCTGCTCAACACCGAGTTCCCGGCCAAGTGCCAGGTGCTGAACCGGCGCTCGGCGCAGCGGCTGGAAACGCCGCTGGGGGTCTACTACCTGGCCTCGTTTGTCTTGAACGGCAAGCCCTATGAATTGCAGATCTATGACTTCTCGGCCGGCGGGGTGGGCATGCGCGCCGCGCCGCGTGACGCGGTCGGCCTGCACGTAGGCCGCAAGCTGCAACGGGTGCGGCTGGAGCTGGGGCCGGACTCGGTGATGATCGCCGACCTGGAAGTGCGGCTGTCGCGCACCTTCCGCTCCTTCCTGCTGGGCGAGCAAGTGCAGATCGGCTGCCAGTTCATCAACCTGTCGCCGATCATGCAAGAAGAGCTGAGACGCGTGCTGGATCAGCTCAACAGCCGCAAGGGGCGCCACGGCTGATGGCCAGCATCGATCCGCGCATCGATGCCTACATCGCCGCTGCCGGCGAGTTTGCCCAGCCCATCCTGAGCCACTGCCGCGCAGTGGTGCATGCGGCCTGCCCCGACGTCGAAGAGACCATGAAGTGGAGCATGCCACACTTCATGTACCAGGGGATCTTGTGCAGCATGGCCGCGTTCAAGGCCCATTGCGCGCTCAACTTCTGGAAGGGCGGACTGCTGATTGCCGCTGCCGACGACAAGGGCAAGCAAGCGATGGGGCAGTTCGGCCGCCTCACCACGGTCAAGGACCTGCCGCCGAAGAAGCAGCTGACGGCCTACATCAAGCAGGCGATGAAGCTGAACGAAGACGGCGTCAAGACGCCGGCCCGCAGCAAGGCCGCCGCACCGCGGCCGCTGGAGGTGCCGGCCTGGTTCAGCGCAGCGCTGGCCACGCAGCAGCCGGCGCTGGACAACTTCACAGCCTTCAGCACCAGCAAGAAGCGCGAATATGTCGACTGGCTGGTGGAAGCAAAGACCGACGCCACCCGATTGCGCCGCCTCGAGCAGGCGATCGCATGGATAGCCGAAGGCAAGTCCCGCAACTGGCAATACGAAAACAGCTAAATCTGCCAGCAGTGACATTGTGTGAGTCTATTTGCACCTCCATTGCCTAAGCTATCTGGGCGAGCGAAACATGCGCGCATTTCATCCAGATATCTGCTGCAATCCCACAGGAGGCATAAGAGATGGACCCGAAACTCAGCATTTCATCACATAAGTTCCTTGAAATAATCAATGTATTCTTCGGCAGCTACGGCCACCACGGCGGCACCGGAGACCCCGCCGATGGCTGGGCCGGCGGCCCCATCGGGCCGAATATCCGGCTGGCCCAATACACTCAAACCTGGGTACTGCCGACCCAGTCTGATCCGGCCTACTTCGCGGCGTACACGCGCTGCGTAGTCAATAACCTGCTCTCGCAATATCAAATCGCCACGGCGATGGCAGGTTCCGAGCAGGATGCGAATGCCACCAAAGTTATTGCCGGCCGCGTTGCCGCCATGGCCGAGGGAATCTGCGGAAATGAACTGAGGCGCTTCCCGATTCCGCTCCATCCCGGCCCAAGCACCGGCGGCGGAGGGGATGAACCACGGCCTATCAGCCCCTTTGAAATGCTGGCCACCGCCGCGCAATTCGATTACTTTGCGCGAGCGTTGGATAAGCACGCGCTGCAGTCCTCCCTCATTAAAGCAGCGGACCTCATCGCTGCCACCGCGGTTGAAAAGCTCAACGTCCAGCGATAGGCGGTCAGGGTGCGGCGTGGTATTGCCTGGGCTTTGACGGCCTTGCTACGCTGCACACTACAAGCCGGCACGATTAGTGGCACAATCTGCTTTTTCTTATTTGCCGGACCAGACGCCATGATGACCATTTTCGCCGCCCCCGTTTTCGACGCCACCGTGATTTATGAAGGCAATGAGCTGTTCAAGGGCCAAGGCGCGGCCAAGGGCTGGGCTGATAAACTGGCCAAGGAAATGGAGTGCCAGGTCAGCGTGCAAAAGATCGGCACCGGCTGGGCACTGTGCGCCAGCGTCGATGGCGAGCAATGCATCTGGGGTATCCTGGGCCAGCGCCTGAAGCGCATCAACTAAGGCGCGCTCCTGGCCTGGCGTAAGCCGCGTTTTTCCAGCGAGAAGGTGCTAGCTACCATCGTCTTTCTGCTGCAGGCAACCATGATGCGCATCGGCAAGGAGGAATATGCACGCGAGGCCTGATGCCCCTGCGCGAGCGCCAGGTGCGCGTCGACGGCAGCGAAGTCCAGTTCCTCTTCCGCGGCGAGAACGGCGTGCACCACGCCGCCAAGCTGCACGACCGCCGGCTGGCGCGCATCATCGGCCAGACTCGCGACCTGCCCGCCCAGGAGCTGCCCCAATACATCGATGACGACGGCCAGCCGCACGCCGTCGGCTCGCAAGAGGTCAACGACCAGCTGCAGGCAATTGGCGACGCCGACTACCCGGCCAAGGATTTCCGCACCGGCTACGACACCGTGCTGGCGCCGCTGGCGCTGCGCCCATACCCGCAGTTCGACAGGCTAGCCCAGACCAAGCGCAACGTGGCGCAGGCAATTGCATCGGTGGCCAGGAAGTTGGGCAACACGCCCACCGTCTGCCGCAAATGCTATGTGCATCCCGCAGTGATTGCATCCTACCTGGACGGCACCATGCTGGAAGCACTGCGCGCCCGCGCGCACGCGCAGTTGCAGCATGAGCTGCCCGTGCGGGAACCGGCGGAAGCGGCCGTGTTGGCCCTGTTGCAGTATCGCTTGCGCAGCGAATCGGAGTAGAATTTATGTTCTCATCCCCCCTTCGCCGCGAGCCTGACCATGCCTCAAGCACTGCCCTTCCCCATCCGCAAAGAGTGCCCGCCGGGCGCCTGCGTGTGCGGCCGGGACGAGCTACTGGACGCGTGGGACCGCGAACCACAAACCGACATCCGCGTGCTGCGCCTGACGCGCGAGCAGGAACGCGATCTGCTGCTGCGCATCGAAGCCATCGCCAGCTACGCTGAGCTGAACCACCTGGAACAGCGTCTGCTGGACAACCTGGGCGTGGTGCTGCGCATCATCCCCAGCGCGCGCGGCGTGCGCTCCGTGCATGGCCTGAGCATCAAACTGGACCACTGCCCGGGCTTGTGCCGCCGCACGCGCGAGAATGTCCCGGCCGCGATACGCCGTTGCCTGGGCCAGCGGCCAGAAATCGTCTATGCGCTGCTGAATGCGCGCGACCTGCTGGGCGAACAATCCTAGCCTGGATGCGCCAGCGCGGCGCCCGGCATGCTGCCCGCATCGCTGCCATCCGGATGGATGTCGTGGAACTTGCTGAAGTCGAGGATGCGCACATTCCCTTCCAGCTTGTCGGACATGATGTCGGCAAAGTGATGGCCGAAATAGATATGCTCCGCCGCATAGCTCTGCCGCGCATGGACAAAGTCGTTGAGCGTATCGTCGGTACCGGAAATGGCCACCGTCAGCGTAGCCACCGCCTCGTGCAGATCCTGGCGCGTCTTGCCGTACAGGGGGCTGGACTGGTCGATAGGATGCATGATGGTCCAGCTCAGCGCGAACACGCTGGTTTGCTCACGCTCGAGCTTCAGATCGTAGAAGCGCGTGAACACCTGCCCTTCCAGCGTGGTCTCGCGCCGCACCAGCGAGGCGCGCACCGACGCCTCCAGTATCAGGTTGGCGCGCTCGTTCCCCGCCCGCAGCATCAAGGTCGGCACGCCGTTAAAGGGCGTCACCACCGCCACGTCGGAAAACATGATGCGCGACGTCGGCCGCGAGAAGCGCGCGAACAGCAGCCCGGTCACCGCCGCCACTTCCACCATGCCGAGCAGGATTTCCGTGGAAGCGACCAGGTGGCCATAGGTGCTGCCCGGATTCATAAAGCCGTAGCCCACCGTGGCCAGTGTCTCGATCGAAAAGAACACCATGTCCAGAAAGGAGCCTGGGCGCGCATTCCGCACCGATCCCGGCACCATGAAGAAGGCGGTGGCGAACACCATGTTGGTAAGGAAATACAGCACGCCGACCAGCGCAAAGAAGCGCGGCCAGCTCAAGGTCAGCATCAGATGGTAGGCGTCGCTCCAGTACCAGCGCCGCACGCCGATCCGCTTGATCCGCGAATTGCCCAGCACGAAGACGCCGCTCACCTTGCCCACCTTGGGGCGCTGCATCTTGTGCGTGTCAGGGCGGCCGTCCATATTAGCCATGGGCGGCGCTCAATCGTCGTCGTTGGGATCGAGGTCGGGGAACATCACCTCGGTGAAGCCGAATCTGGAAAAGTCCCGGATACGCATCGGGTACAGCACGCCCAGCAGATGGTCGACCTCGTGCTGCACCACGCGCGCGTGGAAGCCTTCCACTTCGCGCCGGATAGGCTGCTGGAACTGGTCCACGCCCTCGTAGCGCAGATGGGTCCAGCGCGGCACGCTGCCGCGCAGACCGGGCACCGACAAACAGCCTTCGAAACCTTCCTCGGTCTCGGTCGACAGGGGCGTCAGCACAGGATTGATCAGCACCGTCTCCGGCACCTGCGGCGCGTCCGGATAGCGCGCGTTCTGTTTGAAGCCGAAAATCACCAGCTGCAGGTTGACGCCGATCTGCGGCGCCGCCAACCCGGCGCCATTGGCCGCGTGCATGGTATCGAACATGTCTTCGATCAGCTGCGCCATTTCCGGCGTACCCAACTCGGTGACCGGCTCGGCCACGCGCAGCAGGCGCGGGTCGCCCATCTTGAGGATCTCGCGCACCGTCATTTGCCCGCTCCGATCTGGCACTGGATCTCTTGCAGGAAGCGGCAGTAGTCGTCGCCCGTCTCGGCATGCTTTAAGCCCATCGCGGTGGTGGCCTTCAGGTAGCCCAGCTTGGAGCCGCAGTCGTAGCGCTGGCCTTGGTAGCGATACGCTAGCACGCGCTCCTGCTTCATCAGCGCGGCGATGCCGTCGGTCAGCTGGATCTCGCCGCCGGTGCCGGTGCCCAGGTTTTGCAGATAGTCGAAGATGTGCGCCGACAGCACGTAGCGGCCCACCACCGCCAGCGTGGACGGCGCCACCTCCGGCGCCGGCTTCTCGACGATGCCGTGCACCAGCTCCAGGTTGGGCTGGTAGGCCGAGGCGCTGACGATGCCGTACTGCTTGGTGTTGGCGCGCGGGACATCCTGCACCGCCAACACGCTGCAGCGCTCATATGCATACAGGTCGGTCATCTGCGCCAGCACCGGCTTGACGCCGTCCGGGGTGTCCATGAAGTCGTCGGCCAGCAGCACCGCGAACGGCTCGTTGCCCACCACCGGCCGCGCGCACAGCACCGCGTGGCCCAGGCCCAGCGGCGCCGACTGGCGGATGTAGATGCAGTTGACGTGCTTGGGAATCACGTTCTGGACGAATTCCAGCAGCTCGGTCTTGCCGGACGCTTCCAGCGACGCTTCCAGCTCGTAGGCGGTGTCGAAGTGATCCTCGATGGCGCGCTTGTTACGGCCCGTGATGAAGATCAGCTCCGTGATGCCAGCCGCCACCGCCTCTTCCACCGCATACTGGATCAGCGGCTTGTCGACGATGGGCAGCATCTCCTTGGGCTGCGCCTTGGTAGCCGGCAGGAAGCGGCTACCCAGACCCGCTACCGGAAAGACTGCCTTGGTAATCTTCGTCATATTCTTGCTCCTTATGCTCTTGTTGTTATGCGCCTGGATTGAGCAGCGCCAGCAGGCCCGCCTCATCCAGTATGCTCACTTCCAGGTCCTGCGCCTTGGCCAGCTTGCTGCCGGCATCGGCGCCCGCCACCACGTAACTGGTTTTCTTCGACACCGAGCCGGATACCTTGCCACCGGCCGCCTCGATCATGGCGGCGGCCTGGTCGCGGCTCAGCGTCGGCAAGGTGCCGGTCAGGACAAAGGTCTTGCCCGTCATCGCGCCTTCGGCGGCCTGCTGGGGCAGTTGCTCCAGCAGGTCGCTGCGCAAGTCGTCCAATGCCTTCACCTGCTCGCGATGGCCGGGCTGCGCCATCCATTCGGTCAGCGCGTCCGACACGCTGGCCGGCAAGCCGAACACGTTGAATACCGGCAGATGCGCCAGCACTTTCAAGGTCACATCCTGTTCGACCAGCTGCTTGCTGCGCGGCTCCGTCAACTTGGGAATCGCCAGCGCGGCCATCAATTTGACGGTATCCAGCTTCTCGCGCAGCTTGGCGCTCGGTGCGTGTTCGCCGGTCGGCTGGACGCCCTGCTCAAGCAGCGCATCAATCGCCTGCTGGTTTTTCTCTTCAGCGAAGAAGTCCGCGATCGACTCGGCCACCGTGCCGCCGATATCGGGCAGCACGCGCAACAGCGCGGCCGGCACGCGGCGTATCAGGTCGAAGCGGCCCAGCCATTCAGCCAGCGTCTTGGCAGTCGACTCGCCCACGTGGCGTATGCCCAGCGCGAACAGCAGGCGCTCCAGCGGCGGATTCTTGCTGGCGGCGATGGCTTCCAGCAGATTGTCGGCCCACTTGGTAGCGATCTTGCCTTGCGCGACAGTCTCCGGCGTCGTGCCATCGCGTTCGTCAGCGAGGCGCTTCATCCTCAGCAGATCGTCCAGCGTCAACCGGTACAGATCGGCCACGCCGTGCACCAGACTAGCTTCGACCAGATTGTCGATGTAGCGGTCGCCCAGGCCTTCAATGTCCATCATGCGGCGGCCGGCAAAGTGGCGTATCGCTTCCTTGCGCTGGGCCGAGCAGAACAACCCGCCCGAGCAGCGGGCAATCGCTTCGTCTTCCTCGCGCACCACGTGCGAGCCGCAGACCGGACAAGTCTTGGGCAGCACATACGGTTCTGGCTCCGGCGTCGGGCGCTTGTCCAGCACCACCGCCAGCACTTCCGGTATCACGTCGCCGGCGCGGCGCACGATCACCGTGTCGCCGACGCGCACGTCCTTGCGGCGCACTTCGTCTTCGTTATGCAACGTGGCGTTGGTGACGTTGACTCCGCCAACGAACACGGACGCCAGCCGCGCCACCGGCGTGATGGCGCCAGTGCGGCCCACCTGCACCTCGATCGCCTGCACGATGGTCAGCGCTTCCTCGGCCGGGAACTTGTGCGCCAGCGCGAAACGCGGCGCGCGCGACACGAAGCCCAGCGTGCGCTGGTCCTGCAATTTATTTGCCTTGTAGACCACGCCGTCGATCTCGTATGGCATGGTCGGACGCGCCGCGCCGATGCGCCGGTAGTAGTCCATCAGGCCGTCATCGCCGCGCACCACAGCGCCCTCTTTCGCCACCGGCAGTCCCAGGGTGCGGTACCAGGCCAGCAGCGCCGAATGCGATTCCGGCATCTGCGCACCTTCCAGCGCGCCTATGCCGTAGGCGAAGAAGCTCAGCTTGCGCGCCGCGGTGATGCGCGAATCGAGCTGGCGCAGGCTGCCCGCCGCCGCGTTGCGCGGATTGACGAACTCCTTCTGGCCCGCGTCACGCTGGCGCGCGTTCATGGCTTCGAAATCGGCCTTGAACATCAGCACCTCGCCGCGCACGTCCAGCACGGCCGGCGGCGTGGCGGTATTGAGGCGCAGCGGAATACTGCGGATGGTCTTGATGTTGGCGGTGACGTCCTCGCCGGTATAGCCGTCGCCGCGCGTGGCCGCTTGCGTGAGCACGCCGTTTTCGTAGCGCAGGTTGATGGCCAGGCCGTCGTACTTCACTTCGGCCGCGTATTCGACCTGCACCGCGTCCAGCCCTTCGCGCACGCGGCGGTCGAAGTTGACGATATCCTCGTCGGTAAAGCCGTTATTGAGCGACAGCATCGGCACCGTATGGGTCACTTGGTCGAATTGCGGCAGTGGCGCCGCGCCGACGCGCAAGCTCGGCGAATCGGGCCGCACCAGCTGCGGATGCGCCGCTTCCAGCTGCTGCAGCTCGACGAACAGCTTGTCGTACTGCGCATCTGGAATGGTCGGCGCGTCCAGCACATGGTAAGCGTGCAGATGGCGATGCAGTTCTTCGCTCAGGGCCGCGATGCGGGCCTGAGCCGCCGCTTCCGTTATTGCTGCTTCATTCATTGCCTGCTACCCGATCAGCTGAACAAACGCAGCGCGCGGATGGAGCCAGCCGGAATGTCGGCGTCGTTCATCTCGGCGTAGAAGTCCTGCACCTGGCCGGCGATCTCGTTCAGCGCAGCGTCCGACAGCGGCTGGTTGTAATCGTCGACTATGGTTGCGTCCAGGCGTGCCACCAGCGACTTGGCACAGGCGACCATGGCGCCGAAGCCGTCGCGCGCCGGCGCCACGCACGGCACGTCCAGCAGCAGCGTCAGGCGCGGCGTGGTTTCCTCGGCCAGCGTGACGTTGGTCGACAGCGAGAACAGATGGCCACCTTCGCCGTCCGGCATGATGAAGCGGCCATCGGGACGCACGTCGAAGCCCTGTTTCTCCAACGCGCCCAGCAGGGTCGCGATTGCCCACGGCGCGCCATTGGTTTGCAGGTTGACGCCCAGCTGCGCGTCATGTCCCGCGACGAAGCGGTGCAGATTGCGCGCCTCGGCCATCACTTCGATCATGTCCGGGATTTCCGGCTCGGCGCCGATTTCGTCGGCCATGGCGCGCAGGCGCGTCACCAGTTCCGAGTATTCCAGTTCGTTCAGCGCGGTGCTGCGGCTGGCCAGCTGCACGCCGCCCTGCAGCTTGGCATACACGCCGCCATGCACGATAGACTCCCACTCGCCGCTGACGGCCAGGCCGATGTAGTGCACCGGCTTGTTGCCGACCATGCGCAGCGTCTGCAGCACCGGCAGCAGCTTGTCGCCGCGCATAGGGTGC
>FSZM01000059.1_pt1 | contig 13647 bp, 9 predicted proteins | sample 1638831 | NCBI WGS metagenome assembly FSZM01 (sample SAMEA3914813, study PRJEB12502) | metagenome | biome: forest; material: soil | place: Canada | collected 2011-07-07 | depth 0.3 m
AGGAACATTGCCGCGGCGGGACGTCGCCGTCCAGCAGTGGGAATCCCCGCCCTTTCCGTGCAAGCGGTAGCCGTAGGCTAAGGGCGGGGAGCACATCAATACCATCGGCACCACCAGCCGCGCCGATTGCAAGCCGGCCCCAGTGGCGCTAACAGTCATTGCATCGGCGCCATCAAAATTGCTTTGCACGATGAGCTGCGCCTAGCCATGAAACAACTTGCGTGTCGCCCCCTTCTCATCCGCGTGCGAATTCGGATCGCCGTTACCCAGGCCGATGGATCGACCGCCGCCGCTCACTTAGAAATGCACTTCGTCAGCGGCCATCACCATCATCCGGCCCAGCGCATCGACCGCGCGCACGGTGCTGGGCATGGCATCGCGGCCGTCGGCGGTCAGCTGGCTACTGGTCTGGCAGCAGTTCTTACAGGTCCGGGAAATATTAAGATAATTTCTCCCAAAAAAGGCGGCCCTCCTCGTCGAAAAGCCGCCCGCTAAAGCACTCCAGGGATTACATCTTGTACGACAGGCCCAGGTTGAAGCGGCGGCCGAACTCCGTGACTTCCTGCTGTTGCGGGATGTTGGAGCTGGTGTAGACCACCTTCTGGTTAGTCAGGTTGTCGATACCGAAGCGCAGCTGCAGGTTCTTGGTCAGCTGCTTGGCCAGGTTCAGCGTCAGATAAGTCTCGGCGCCGTTGACGATCAACTGGCCCGCGCCCCAGGTCGGGTTGCGCACGAAGGCGCTGTGGTAGTTGGCCGACATGCGCGCTTCGAAGCCATTATTCTCGTACCACAGCGTCACGCCGCCATTGTTCTTCATCAGCCCCTCGATCGGGAACGGATTATTCGCCGGGAAGCTCTCCTTGATGTCGCTGCTGGTGTAGGCGTAGTTGCTGAAGATGCCGAAGCCGTTGTCGAAGGACTGCTGATACACCAGCTCCAGGCCATGTACATTGCCGCCTTCGCCGTTGACCGAGCGCGTGATGATGGCGCTGCGGCCGTTGATCGTGGTGCTGTCGCCGATAATGCCGATGTAGCGGGTAATGTTCTTGTAGAACGCGCCGGCCGACAGCAGCGAGCCTTTGCCGAAATACCACTGGTAGGCCAGGTCAACCTGGTTGGCCATCATCGGCTTCAGTTCGGGATTACCCGCGCTGCCGGTCAGTGGCATCGTCGGATTGGTGTCGATAGTCAGGTTGCGTGAAGCACGCATCTCGTCCAGCGGAGCGCGCGACATGGCACGCGCCACGCTGAAGCGAACCTGGCGTTGCTGCGCTTCGTCCATGTTGAAAATCAGGTTCAGGCTAGGCAGTACTTCGGTATAGCTGGTGCCGCCGCTAATTGGTGTTGGCGTCGCGCCGTTGTCCGATTCCATGCCCTCGCCGGTCTGGCTGGTGTGCACCACGCGCACGCCGACATTGCCGCGGTAGGTATAGCCGCCCAGCGTGCCATCGAGGTCGCCCTGTGCATACAGCGACGAGCTGCGCTCCTTGACCTTCCAGCCCGACAGCAAGTCGTTCTGGCTTTGCGGACGGCCGCTCGGATCGAAGGCATTGGCGCCGAACACGCGTGTCATGCTGCCCATGAAATCCTTGAGCGCGATGAAGGGTGCAGACATGCCTTTGACGTTGACAGTCTCGTAGTCCGAGTCGGACAGCGTGCCGGTCGGCGCCAGGTTCCAGGTGGTCTGGTTATAACGTTTCTCGCGGTCGGTGAAGCGCGCGCCCAGCTTCAGGCGGTTGACCGGCCCCCACTCGACTGCGCGCGCCGCGCTCAGGTGAATGGCATTCAACTCGTCCCGCAGGTGGCCGTCCGTGTCGACGTACAAGCTGGCGCCGGTGAAATTGGCCGGGTTGCCGGTATCCTGGCCATAGGAATAGGACTGTTGCTCGTCACCGGTGAAGGAGAAGCTGACGGTGGCGCCGTTCTTGGAGAACAGGCGCAGGTCGCGCCACTGGCTGTCGCGGCCAGCATGGGAGCTCGACAGGTCGGTTTCCAGCTTCCAGTTGCCGGCATTGAATTTGCCGTTCACGCCCAGTGCCAGGTTGTCCATGTCCTGGATCCATAGCGTGTCGTTGGTGGTCAGGCCGACGTTCGCGACGGTACCGCCCACCACGTAGCCATTGCGGATATCGAGGTTGCTGTAGGCGGCGCTCTGGTAGCCGTCCCAGTTGCCGGTGTCGCCGCTCCAGTGGGCTACGCCCGGCTCGCGGATCTTCGCTTGTGCGTAGTAGGCGTCGCCGGTGATCATCGCGTCCGGCGACGCTTTCCATTCCAGCTTGCCCAGCACGCTGGTGCGCTTGTCCTTGCCACGCGTGGCGGAATCGCCCCAGCCCCATGGCGTCTTGTCGATCTTGCCGTCGCCGTTCAAGTCGACCGAGTGGTCTTCGTTAAAGCCGAACTGCTTGACGTTCTTTGCAATCGAGGGCTGGTCCTGATAGCTGAAGGCCAGCGCCACGCCCAGCGTCTTGTCGTTGAACTGGTCGATGTACACGCCGCCCACGCGTGGCGCGCTCTTGCTGGCGCCGGGAATGTCGCGGCCCATGGCGTAGTACAGCGCGTCGGCTTTCAACGAGACCTGGCGAGCGTTGTATTTCAGCGGGCTGACGGTTTGCAGGTCGATGGTGGTGGCAATGCCGCCCTCCACCAGTTCGGCGTTCTGCGATTTATAGACGGTGGCGCCGCTCAGGGATTCGGATGGGAACTGCTCGAAACGCACTGCGCGGTTCGGCTCCGACGAAGCCAGTTCGCGGCCATTCAAGGTAGCGCCGATAAAGCGTGGCCCCAGGCCGCGCGCCACGATCTGGCTAGCATTGCCACGATCCAGACCGGACGACAGGCCAGGCAAACGCGCCAGCGATTCGGCGATGGTGGTATCGGGCAGCTTGCCGATGTCTTCCGACGAAACGACTTCCACCAGGCTGTTGCTCGCTTCCTTGGCCGCCAGTGCATTGCGCACCGAGGCGCGGATACCGCTGACGGTCACTTGCTGGACATCGCCGCCAGTGGCTTCTTGCTGCGCCTGTGCTGCCAGCATGGGGGTGGTGAAGAGCGTGGCGATCACCAGGCTCAGTTTCTTATGTCTCATTGCGTCTCCGTTTTTATAGTAGTTTCCGATCCCTGCGGGGGATGGAAGAATGCTATGTAAAAAGGAGAGCCGCTTCCAATAGCTTATTTAGTGCAGGCCATACCAGTTTCGTATATGTCGCTAAACCGGGCGGCGGTAATGCGGATAGAGACTGGCGGCGCTGTCGCGCAAGGCCAGCAGCATCGCCTCCGCACCAGGTGAGAGTTGATGCCGCTTGCGCGTGACGATGCCATACGAGTCCATGCTCACGCCCAGGTCGAACGGCAGGATGGCGAGCAGGCCCGCTTCAATATACGGCTGCACCACCTCCACCGGCAGCGCGACGATCATATCGCTGCCCAGCAGCAGGCTAGTTACGACAGGCAGATCGGCCGTCTCCACTGTCTCGGCGGGCTGCTCCAGGCCATGCGACAGGAACAGCGCTGTGAGGCGATCGCGCAGGATGCTGCCGGCCGGCGGCAGTACCCAGCACTGCGCCATCAGTTCTTCCAGCCTGACGTCGTCGCGGCCGGCCAGCGGATGGCCGGTGCGCGCGATCAGCAGATGCGGTTCATCGGTGAGCGGTTCGAAATGCAGCTCGTCGGCGGCGGCCGTATCGAGAATGCGTCCGACCACCAGGTCAAGATCGCCGCTGCGCAGGCGTTCGATCAGCACCTTGCTGGTGGACAGATTGACCGAGACATGCACGCGCGCGTGGCGCTCCTTCAACAAGTTGATTGCCTTGGGCACCAGGCCTGTGGCAGGCGCCAGCACGGTGCCGACGCCGACCCGGCCGCGCAAGCCGGACAGCAGCTCCATGACTTCCTGGTGCGCCGCATCCATCTCGGCCAGCGCCGCACCGGCGCGCCGTATCAGCACCTTGCCGTACCAGGTCGGGGATACGCCGCGCGCCAGCCGCTCGAACAGCTGCACGCCAAGCGCATGTTCCAGTTCTCCCAGCAGCTTGGAAGCGCCCGGCTGGGTCAGGTTCGCCGCTTGGGCCGCATGGGCAATGGAGCCGTGCCGGCCCAATTCGACCAGCAATACCAAATGGCGGGTTTTCAGGTGGGATCGGACGAATCGGTCGGAACTGGAGTCACTCATAGGCGGTATTTTTTTGTGTATGCATCATAAGGGGGGCACCGATGCAGCGTCAAATCGGTCCATCCCAAACGTCGCATTATGACGACTGTGCGCCATCGGCGAACAAGGCCTCGCCCGCTTTCTCGGCCGCCAGCCCGGCCGGGGATGGACGGATGTCGCCAACGCGTGCCGCCGCCGCGTCGTAGCGGCATTCCATGATGGCGCCGTGGGCGCCATCGGCAAAATACAGCCGCTTACCATCGACGCTAACTGCCATGCTGCACGCCTGCGCCACCGCCGGCATGGCCAAGCGCCGCACGCCGTGCTGCGACGAGTACTGGTAAAAGCTGCCGATGGGGCGCCGGTCGGCCGCCGTGTTGGCGGTGCCGAACACGAAATGGCCGGCGCTGTCGACGCAACCGGCGCTGATGGCGGTGCGCGGTTCGGCGGCGTCGATCGTGCTCAATACCTGAAGGTGTGGGCCGACCGGAACTGCCCGCGCCGCGCCATCGAGGGCAATGCCGGACAAATCCAGCAATGCCAGCCGCTTGCCCAAGCCCAGCAGCAGGCGGCCGGAGGCGCACACCGCGAGCGTTGCCACCTTCTCCTGCAAGCGCAGTGCGAACACGCCGCCCGGCCGCCGGCCGCGCCCACCGGCCACCGCAAAGGCCATGGCCGCCGCCTGCTGCTCCGCCCCGTCCTGCCAGCCGTATAGCTGGCCGCTGGCCGGATCGGCCCACCACCATCGCTGGCGGCCGGCGTCCCAGCGCAGCAGGGACGGGGCGCTACTCATCATCTGCATGCCGGTCTCTCCTTTTTGGATATATGGCGTCGACGCCAGTCTAAGCCGGCCCGGCGCGGCGCAGGCATGAATAAATTGCAGCCAGCCATGCAGATATCGCATAGCTGCCCAGCTATCCAGAATTGATATGGCGCTAGATGAATTAATCATATTTCAGCTCTGGCTGACGGCCCTAGACTGCATCCTGTACCGATACTCTTTATCGATTTTTTCGAGCCACGACCCCATGAAAATCACCAAGTTGACCACCTACCGAGTTCCACCGCGCTGGATGCTGCTGAAGATCGAGACCGACGAAGGCGTCGTCGGCTGGGGCGAACCCGTGATCGAAGGCCGCGCCCGCACCGTCGAAGCCGCAGTGCACGAGATGGAAGCATTCTTGATCGGCCAGGACCCGGCCCGCATCAACGACTTGTGGCAGACCATGTACCGCGCCGGCTTCTATCGCGGCGGTGCGATCCTGATGAGCGCCATCGCCGGTATCGACCAGGCGCTGTGGGACATCAAGGGCAAGGTGATGGACCAGCCGGTGTACGAACTGCTGGGCGGCCTGGTACGCGAGCGCATGAAGACCTATAGCTGGGTCGGCGGCGACCGGCCGGCCGACGTGATCGAAGGCATACGCTGCTTGCAGGCCGCCGGTTTCGATACCTTCAAGATGAACGGCACCGAGGAAATGCGCATGCTCGATACCGCCGCCAAGGTCGATGAAGCGGTGTCGCGCGTGGCCGAGATCCGGGCAGCCTTCGGCAACACGATAGAATTCGGCCTGGACTTCCATGGCCGTGTGGCCGCGCCGATGGCCAAGACGCTGCTGCGCGAGCTCGAGCCGTATCGCCCGCTGTTCATTGAAGAACCGGTGCTGGCCGAGCAGGCCGAGTACTATCCACGCCTGGCCGAAATGACAACGATCCCGATTGCGGCCGGCGAGCGGATGTACTCGCGCTTTGAATTCAAGAACGTGTTCGCGGCCGGCGGCCTGTCCATCGTGCAGCCGGACCTGTCGCATGCCGGCGGCATTACCGAATGCCTGAAGATCGCGGCCATGGCGGAAGCCTACGACGTCGCGCTGGCGCCGCATTGTCCGCTTGGCCCTGTCGCGCTGGCGGCCTGCCTGCAGGTAGACTTCGTGTCGTATAACGCGGTGCTGCAGGAGCAAAGCATGGGCATCCACTACAACCGGGGCGGCGAACTGCTCGATTACGTGCTAAACAAGGAAGACTTCAAGATCACCGATGGCTACATCAAGCCGCTGCCGAAACCGGGCCTGGGCGTGATCGTCGACGAGGAACGTGTGATCGAGGCCAGCAAGAATGCGCCCGACTGGCGTAATCCGGTGTGGCGCCACGCGGACGGCAGCGTCGCGGAGTGGTAAAACGCGCAGGGTACAAGGCGCGATAACAAGATCAATCTGGAGACATGCATGACCTTATTTAACGGCCGCCGTACAGGCGCCGCCCTGCTGGCCTGCGCATGGGCCAGCGCTTTCGCCGGCGCCGCCAGCGCGGCCACCTTGTCCATCGACGCCAGCGCTGCGACGCCGGCACCGAATGCGGCGACGCTGCGCCTGGGTAGCGCCGTCGCGCCGAACGGTGACACCCTTGGCGCCAACGCGCGCTACCTGACCCGCAACGGCAAGCCATGGCTGCCGGTGATGGGTGAGTTCCATTACAGCCGCAGCCCGGCCTCGCAATGGCAGGCGGAGCTGCGCAAGATGAAGGCGGCCGGCATCGATATCGTTGCCAGCTATGTGATGTGGAATCATCACGAGGAGCTGGACGGCCGCTGGGACTGGAAGGGTAATCGGGATCTGCGCCGCTTCGTGGAGCTGGCCGGCCAGGCTGGGCTGGAGGTGGTGGTGCGCGTAGGCCCATGGGCGCATGCGGAAGTGCGCTACGGCGGCGTGCCGGATTGGGTAGTCAATGCGATGCCGACGCGCTCCAACGATGCGCAGTACCTGGCGCATGTCGACCAGCTGTATGCGCAGATCGGCGCGCAGCTCAAGGGGCAGTTGTGGAAGGATGGCGGGCATGTGATCGGCATCCAGCTGGAAAATGAGTACAACGTTGACGGCCCCGGCAAGGGCGCGGCGCACATTTCGGCGCTGAAGCAACTGGCGCTGAAGGCGGGCATGGATGTGCCCTACTACACCGTGACCGGCTGGGACGGGACCATCTATCCGTCCGGCGAAGTGACGCCGGTGTTTGGCGGCTACCCGGATGAGCCTTGGGGTATCAGCACCAGGGAACTGCCGCCGAAAGAAACTTATGCGTTCCGTTTCGACACCCGCGTCAGCGGCGACCTGGGGGCGCAGACTGCGGCGCATGCGCCGGGGACGGCGGAGTCGGACTTGGCGACTACGCCCTTCCTGGGTGCCGAATATGGCGCGGGGCTGCCGTTCATGTATCGCCGCCGCCCCGTGGTGTCGCCGGACGATATTGCTTCGATGCTGCCGGTGCAGCTGGGCTCGGGCGTGAACCTGATGGGCTATTACATGTTCCACGGTGGCCGCAATCCGACGGGCTTGGGCGGCACGTCGCTGCAGGAGAGTACGCTCAGCGGCGGCTACAACGACACCACCATGATCAGCTATGACTTCCAGGCGCCATTGGGACCGGATGGCCAGCAGCGCAAGGTGCTGGAGCAGCTGCGGCCTTTCCATTGGTTCCTGCATGATTTCGGCGCGCGCCTGGCGCCAATGACGGTGCGCAAGCCGGATGCCACGCCAGCCACGCCGCAAGACTTGAAGATGGCGCGTTTTGCGGTGCGCAGCCAGGGTGACAGCGGCTTCCTGTTCGTCAACAACCATGTGCGCCAGTATCCGATGGCGGTGCAAACGGCGACGCAGTTCGCGGTCAAGCTGCCGGGCCAGACCATCACGCTGCCGGCCAAGCCTGTCGACATCGCCGATGGGGCTTACTTTATCTGGCCGCTGAACCTCGATCTCGATGGCGTAAGCCTGCGCTATGCGACTGCACAGCCACTGGCGTTGCTGGATCAGGGCAAAGCTGGCGTGGTGGCGGTGTTTGCGGCCAGTGCAGGCATTCCAGTGGAGATGGCGTTTGATGCGGCGCTGGCATCGCAGATCAAAGGCGCGCAGGCAGTCATCACCGATGGACGCGCGCTCGTCAGTGCCGTGCAGCCGGGCGCGCACGCTGCGCTGATGGTGCAGCGCGATGGCAAGCGTCCGCTGACCATCGTGGTGCTCACGCCGGAACAATCGCAGCAACTGAGCGTGGTGCAGTGGGCCGGCCAGCGCCGGCTGCTGCTGAGCGCACAGCAAAGCTATGTCGCCGACGGTGCGCTGCAACTGCGGTCGGCGGGCAGCAACAAGTTCCGTTTCGCAGTCTATCCGCCGCTGGGCCGGCAGCCCGCGGTTGCCCGCCCAGCGGGTGCCGCAGGCCGCACCTTGCTGCGCGCAGCGGGCAGCGACGGGCTGTTCCAAGTGTTTGAGGCGGAGCTGCCGGCGCGGCAGCCGCAAGCGACCATCACTGCGGTACGTGGCGCGCAGGATGTCGCTCCGGTCGTCATTGGCGGCAGCGCCAGGGCGGCAATCGAGCCGGCGCCGGAGAGCTACAAGGCCGCTGCCGCATGGCAGATCAGCATCCCGCGCGAACAGCTGCGCGGCCTGGACGAGGCCCTGCTGCAAATCGATTTCGTCGGCGACATCGGGCGCCTGTACTCCGGCACCCGTATGCTCGACGACTGGTACTACAGCGGCTATCCCTGGCAATTCGGCCTGCTGCAAACGCCCGGCGTTGATCTCGGCAAGCCGCTGACCATCTCGGTGCTGCCGCTGCGCGCCGACGCGCCTATCTATCTGCCCAAGGAAGCCCGTCCCGACTTCGCCGGCAAGGCGCAAGCGGCCGAGCTGCGCAAGGTCAGCGTGGTGCCGGTCTACAGCCTGCGCGTAACACCATAAAACAACACAATATCAACAGGAGATCCGCATGAAACGACTCAGCAACTTTGCCCTGCGCAGCGCCGCCGCAGCCCTCGGCATGATGGCCGCCGCCCACGCCGCCGAACCGGTCAAGATCGGCTTTCTGGTCAAGCAGGCCGAAGAGCCCTGGTTCCAGGACGAGTGGCGCTACGCCGAACAGGCCGCCAAGGAGCAAGGCTTCACGCTGGTGAAGATCGGCGTGCCGAACGGCGAGAAAATGATTGCCGCCATCGACAACCTGGCCGCCCAAAGAGCCCAAGGCTTCGTCATCTGCGCGCCGGACGTCAAGCTGGGCGCCGCCGTGGAACGCGCCGCCAAGCGCAACAACATGAAGGTGATCTCGGTTGACGACCGGCTGGTCGACGGCAGCGGCAAGCCGATCGCCTCGATTCCCCACATGGGCATCTCCGGCTACGCCATCGGCCAGCAAGTGGGCCAGGCCATCGCCACTGAGATCAAGGCGCGCAAGTGGAATCCGGCCGAAGTGGGCACCATCCGCGTCGCCTACGACCAACTGCCGACCGCCAGGGAGCGCACCACCGGCGCCATCGACGCGCTGAAGGCCGCTGGCTTTCCGGGGGCGAACGTGTTCGACGCGCCGCAATCGAAAACCGACACCGAAAGCGCCTTCAACGCCGCCAACATCACGCTGACCAAGCACCCCGGCATCAAGCACTGGGTCGCGGTCGGCCTGAATGACGAAGCGGTACTGGGCGCCGTGCGCGCCGCCGAAGGACGCGGCCTGCGTGCCGATTCCATGGTCGGCGTCGGCATTGGCGGCAGCAAGGCCGCTGAAAATGAGTTGAGCAAGCCTGCAGCTACCGGCTTCTATGGCACCGTGATGATCAGTGCCCGCCAGCATGGCTACGAGACCTCGACCAACCTGGTGAACTGGATCAAGACCAAGCAGGCACCGCCAGCCGAGATCCTCACCAAAGGCATGCTGATGACCCGCGCCAACCAGGCGCAGGTCCAGGCCGCGATGAGCAAATAAGGAAGCGACATGACGGCGCATCTCGAATTTGACCAGGTCTGCAAATTCTTCCCCGGCGTGAAGGCGCTGAACGGCGTGAGCTTTTCCGCGCACGCCGGCCAGGTGCACGGCCTGCTGGGCGAGAACGGCGCCGGCAAATCCACGCTGCTGAAGATCCTCGGCGGCCAATACAAGCCGGACGGCGGACGCCTGCTGGTGGGCGGCAAGGAACGCCACTTCGGCAGCGCCAGCGACGCCATCGCCGCCGGTATCGCGGTGATACACCAGGAGCTGCAATACGTGCCGGAATTGACGGTGGCCGAGAACGTGCTGCTGGGCCGCATGCCCACTCGATTTGGTCTGCTGGACAAGCCCAAGGCGCACCGGCTGGTGGCCGACAGGCTCGCTGCCATCGGCGTCGACCTCGATCCCGGCGCGCGCCTGGCCGACCTGTCGATCGCGCAGCGCCAGATGGTGGAAATCTGCAAGGCCATCATGCAGGACGCCCAGCTCATCGCCTTCGATGAGCCGACCAGCAGCCTGTCGCACCGCGAAACCGAAATCCTGTTCCGGCTGGTGAAGGAACTGCGCGCCGACGGCCGCACGCTGATCTACATCTCGCACCGGCTGGAAGAGCTGTATGAGCTGTGCGATGCCTGCACCATCTTCCGCGACGGCCGCAAGATCGTTACCCATCCCGTGATGGCGGAGGTGCCGCGCGAGCGCCTGATCAGCGATATGGTGGGACGTGAATTGAGCGACATCTACGATTACCGCAGCCGCCCTCTCGGCGCAGAACGCTTGCAGGTACAAGGGCTGGACGGCCATCACATGAGCGGCCCGCAAAGCTTCAGCGTCCGTGGCGGCGAGGTGCTGGGCTTCTTCGGCCTGGTCGGCGCCGGCCGGTCCGAGTTGATGCGGCTGTTGTACAACGCCGACGCGCGCAGTGCCGGCAGCGTGCTGCTCGATGGCCAGTGCGTGCCGACCGGCGCGCCAAGCAATGCCATCGCGGCCGGTATCGTGCTGTGCCCTGAGGACCGCAAGGAGCAAGGCATCCTGGCCACGGCCTCGGTGGCCGAGAACATCAACATCAGCTGCCGCCGCCACGATCTGCGGGGCGGCCTGTTTCTGCGCCACAAGCGCGAGGCGGCGCTGGCGGAGCATTTCATCGCCCGCCTGCGTATCAAGACGCCGAACCGCCAGCAGGAGATTCGCCTGCTCTCCGGCGGCAACCAGCAGAAGGTGATCCTGGCGCGCTGGCTGGCCGAACCCGGGCTCAAAGTGCTGATCCTGGACGAGCCAACGCGCGGCATCGACGTCGGCGCCAAGAACGATATCTACCGCATCATTCATGAAGTGGCCGAACGCGGTTGCTGCGTGATCGTGGTGTCGAGCGAGCTGCCGGAAGTGCTGGGCATTTCCGACCGCGTGATCGTCATGCGCGAAGGCGCGATCTGCGGCCAACTGTCACGCGCCGACGCCAGCGAGACGACCGTGCTGGCGCTGGCGCTGCCCGATACCGCCCCAGCAACTGCCGCCATCAATACTCAACATCCCATCCGGAGCATCGCATGAACGCCTCATCCCTGACCCCAATCGCCGCCCCGACGGCTGCCGCCAGCCGCGCCCTGCAGCGCAAATGGCTGGTCGAATACAGCATGCCGCTAGGCTATGCGGTGCTGTTTGCCGTACTGGCCGCGACAGTCGAAAACTTCTTCTCGGTCGCCAACGTGGTTGGCCTGATGCTGTCGGTGGCGCAGATCGGCATGGTGGCCTGCACCATGATGCTGTGCTTGGCCTCGCGCGACTTCGACCTGTCGGTCGGCTCGACCATCGCCTTTGCCGGCGTGCTGGGCGCGATCATCCTGGAACGCAGCGGCAGCGTGGCGCTGGCGGTGGGCGGCGGCCTCGCGGCCGGCGCGCTGATCGGCGCCTGCAACGGTGTGCTGATTGCCTACCTGCGCGTCAATGCGCTGATCGCCACGCTGGCCACCATGCTGATGGTGCGCGGGCTGGCCTTCATCGTATCCAAGGGGCAGGCGGTCGGCATCGCGGACGAGTCATTCATCAGTTTCGGCGACGCCCGCATTGCCGGCCTGCCGCTGCCGGTGATCGTGGTGGGCATCTGTTTCATCGTGTTCGGCATCCTGTTGAACCAGACCGTCTTCGGCCGCAACACGCTGGCCATCGGCGGCAATCCGGAAGCGGCGCGGCTGGCCGGCGTGCGGGTCGAGCGTCTGCGGGTGTGGATCTTCCTGCTGCAAGGCTTGGTCACCGCGATGGCGGGCTTGATACTGGCCTCGCGCATCACCAGCGGCCAACCGAATGCGGCGCAGGGTTTTGAGCTGGACGTGATCTCCGCTTGCGTGCTGGGCGGCGTTTCTCTGCAGGGCGGCAAGGCGCGCATGTTCGGGGTGCTGATCGGGGTGCTAATCATGGGCACCGTGGAAAACGTCATGAACCTGCTCGACGTCGACGCCTTCTACCAATACCTGATGCGCGGCGTGATCCTGCTGGCCGCCGTGCTGCTGGACCAGCTGAAAACCCGCGGCGAACGCCGCTAGCGGCTAGCGCGTCGCTCCCGCCTGCGCGGGAGCGACGCGCTAGGTAAGCAATTTCGCTTTCTATTTTCTGGAGTATCCCCATGTTTCTGGAGTATCCCCATGTCTGAACGCCTCAAAGGCAAAGTCGCCATCGTCACCGGATCCACACAAGGCATAGGCGCGGCCATCGCGCGCCGCTTTGCCGCGGAAGGTGCGATGGTCACCCTGAACAGCCACCGCGACGATGCATCGGCCCAGGCCATGGCGGCCGAACTGGGCCCGCAACGCAGCCTCTTCGTGCATGCCGACGTGGCCGACCGCGCCGCCATGGAAACGCTGGTGGCGCGCACGCTGGAGCGCTTCGGCAAGCTCGATATCCTGATCAACAACGCCGGCATGAATGTGTTCGACGATCCGCTGACCTTGAGCGAGGACGACTGGAAGCGCTGCTTCGCGGTCGACCTGGAGGGCGCCTGGAACGCCTCGCGCGCCGCGCTGCCGACGATGCTGACCCAGGGCGCCGGCAATATCGTCAACATCGCCTCGGTGCACGGCCACAAGATCATCCCCGGCTGCTTCCCCTACCCGGTCGCCAAGCATGCGCTGATCGGCATGACGCGCGCGCTGGGACTGGAGTATGCGGCGCGCGGCATCCGCGTCAACTCGATCTCGCCCGGCATGATCGTCACCGAAATGGTGGAGCGCCAACTGGCCGGCTATCCCGAACCGGCCGCCGAACGGGCGCGCCAGGCCGCGCTGCTGCCGTGCAAGCGGCTCGGCACGCCGGAGGAAGTGGCGTACACCGCGCTATTTCTGGCCAGCGATGAAGCCCGTTTCATCAACGCAACAGATATCCTGATCGACGGCGGCCGCTCGCAGATGTACCACGAGTAAGCCTGCCCGCAGGGCGCCGCCGCGCCCTGCCCCCTCCCGCCGCGTGCCGTCGGCCGCCATTTATTATTCCATTTACAACATTTCCATGCTTTTTTATGCACACGCTTGCCTTGTGCCTTGAAAAGCGACAGGGTCGTCCCTATAATTGGCACTCGTTATGAGAGAGTGCTAACAACGCCCTCGACCAAACTTTCCGCCGTGGCAAGCTTATTGAATCGGCAACAAACAGTACCATTGTTATTAACTTAAGGAGTTTTGTATGAACCTTCGCCCTTTGAACGATCGCGTTATCGTCAAACGCCTCGACCAGGAAACCAAAACTGCGTCCGGCCTGATCATCCCTGA
>FSZM01000007.1_pt1 | contig 13216 bp, 10 predicted proteins | sample 1638831 | NCBI WGS metagenome assembly FSZM01 (sample SAMEA3914813, study PRJEB12502) | metagenome | biome: forest; material: soil | place: Canada | collected 2011-07-07 | depth 0.3 m
CGTTGGTGGCGGCGATGCGGCCGAAGTCGAACGGATCGTCGACGATGGGCATGAAGAAGTCGGTGGTGGCGATCAGCGCCTGTTCGTCATTGAGCTTGTAGACGGCGGCGTCGTCGGCGGTCTCGATGCCGACCAGCAGTTCCTTGGGGACCGGGAAACCGGAGGAATTTTTCAGGATCTCGGACAGCACGCCGGGCGCGATCTTGCAGCCGCAGCCGCCGCCGTGCGAGAACGAGGTCAGTTTGATAGGGTCAGTCATGTTGCTTTCCTTGCAAAGGTGGTGCGGGTGGCGAACGATGGAGCAGATTATCCACTAACTGGAGCAAAGCTGCCTGCTCGGCGGCCGGCGCGAACAGCGGCGCGCGGGCCGCGCACTGGGCGCGCAGCTCTTCGAGCCAGGCCGGGTCGGCGATGGCGCGGTCGATCAGGCGGGCCAGTGCGGCGGCGTCGCCGGGCGGGAAATAGCCGGCGTAGTCGTCGCCCAGCATGCCGCGGTTGCCGCTGATGTCGCTGGCCAGCACCGGCACGCCGCTGGTAATGGCTTCGATGATGACGTTGGCGCCGCCTTCCATGCGGGAGCTGATGGCCATCAGCTGGCAGTGCTTCAGGCGCTGGCGCGCTTCGGCGTGGGGCAGGGCGCCCAGCCAGCGGTAGCGCGGCTCGGCGACGGCCGTGGCTTGGGCCTGGCGGCCCAGCTCAGGATCGAGCGCGCCGCCGATGTGCAGCAGACGCGCCGACGGCGCGGCCACCAGTGCGGCCGCGCGCATGAAAGTCAGCGGGTCCTTTTCATCGCGCAGGTGGCCGATCATGCAGATGTCGTGGTAGCGCGAGGCCTGCGGGTGCGGCGCTGCTTGCAGCGTATCGGCCGACTGGTAGATCACGCTGGCCTTGGCGCGCAGGTCCGGCGGCAGGTGGTCCATGCCGGCCGCCTGCAGCAGCACCAGCGCGCTGGCACTGCGCAGCGAGGCTTGCGCGTCGGCGTCGTGTTCGATGTCGCGATACAGGTCGGTGCCGGTCAGCAGCAGCACGCTGGGGCGCTGTGGGTGCGCTTGCACGTAGGCGTGCAGCGATGGCGCCGAGCGGCGCGCATGCAGCGCGATCAGCAGGTCGGGCGGGCGCTGCGGCGCGGCGCCAGCTTCCACGGGCGGCCATTGTTGCATGATCGTCACCGAATAGCGCGTGCGCAGCAATTGCGCCCAGCGGCGTGCGCTTTGCCAGTTGCCGTTGTTGGCCTTGGCGGAAGCGGGACTGACGATGACGATCTGCGGTGTGCTCACTGGTGCTTTGCCATGAAAAGTCGCTACAATCGAGGCATGACTTCCAAGCCTACCTCGTTCCGGCACGCGCGCCCCCAGCAACTGGCGGACGCCTTGCGGCAATCGCGCGATTATACGCTGGCCCTGTTCGACCGTTACGCGCAGGCTGGCATGGACCAGGCGCAGCGCGTGCCGCAGCTGCGCACCATCAATCCGCCGCTGTGGGAGCTGGGCCATACCGCCTGGTTCGCCGAGTGGTTCATCTTGCGTGAAGCGCAATCGAGCCATCCGGCCGACGCCCGCTACAACTCGCTGCTCTCGCGCGGCGACGACTGGTTCGATTCCAACACGGTGCCGCACCGCGCCCGCTGGAGCCTGGACTTGCCCAGCACCGGCGCGCTGAAGACCTACTGCCACGAGGTGCTGGACCGGGTGCTGGACAAGCTCTCGCGCGAGGCCAATGACGACGCTGCGCTGTACCCGTACCGCCTGGCGCTGGCGCACGAGGACATGCATGGCGAAGCCTTGCTGTACACCTTGCAGACGCTGGGCCTGGACGCGCCCGCGCAGTTGCCGCTGCTGCTGCCCCTGTCAACCGACATCGGTTTTCCCGGCGGGACCATGCAGTTGGGCGCGGCGCAGGACGGCGGCTTCACCTTCGATAACGAACTTGAGGCGCAGGCCTGCTATGTGCCGCCATTTGCGATCGCCAGCAGCGTGGTGAGCAACGCCGAATATGCCGATTTCGTCGCCGACGGCGGCTACGACAACCGCCAGTTCTGGAGCGTGGCCGGCGCCGACTGGCTGATGCGCCAGGAGCGCTCGGCGCCGCGCTACTGGCAGCGCGACGGCGGGCAGTGGCGCACCATGCGCTTCGGCCAGCTGTCCACGCTGGCCGGCGCGGAGCCGGTACGCCACATCAATCTGTACGAAGCGCAGGCTTACTGCGCCTGGGCTGGCCGCCGCCTGCCGACCGAGGCCGAATGGGAATACGCGGCACGCTCCGGCCATCCGGCGTTCCGCTGGGGGCAGGTGTGGGAGTGGAGCGCGTCGCCGTTCGAGCCGTATCCCGGCTTCGTGGCGGACCGCTACCGCGAATATTCGGCGCCCTGGTTCGCCACCCATCAGGTGCTGCGCGGTGCCTCGTTCGCCACGCCGGCACGGCTGGCGTCGCCACAGTTCCGCAATTTCTACCTGCCCGAACGCGACGACATCTTCGCCGGCCTGCGCACCTGCGCGTGGCAGCGCTGACTGAAGCTAGATTGTCTCTCCACTGGCAGCCTGTCTGCTATCCTCTGTTTTTTCCCTGAAAGAGCAAATCTGATGAAATTGAAGCATCTCGTTTTGGCAGCCGCCATGGGCGCGGCCCTACCATCTTTCGCGGCCGATGCCGCGCCAGCGAAGGTAGTGGCTATCCGCGCCGGCAAGCTGGTTGACGTGGCCACCGGCAGCGTGTTGAAGGACCAGACCATCATCATCAGCGGCGAGCGCATCACCGCGGTCGGTCCGAGTGCATCGACCGCCGTGCCGAGCGGCGCCGAGGTGATCGATCTGTCGGCGCAGACCGTGCTGCCAGGCCTGATCGACATGCACACCCACCTGACCAGCGACCCTTACCTGAGCGGCTACAACTCGCTGGGCGTGTCCGACACCCGCGCCGCGCTGTACGGTGTGCGCGCCGCGCGCCAGACGCTGGAGGCGGGCTTCACTTCGGTGCGCAACGTGGGCGCCGGCGGTTTTGGCGACGTGGCGCTGCGCGATGCGATCAACGACGGCGACTTCATCGGCCCGCGCATGCGCACGGCCGGCTACGCGATCGGCATCAAGGGCGGTCACTGCGACGAGAACCTGCTGCCGGCCGACATGAACTTCACCAGCCGGGCCGTGGCCGACGGTCCGTGGGAAGCGCGCGCCAAAGTGCGCGAGATGGCCAAGTATGGCGCCGACGTGATCAAGATCTGCGCCTCGGGCGGCGTGCTGTCCAAGGGCGACGAGCCGGGCGCGCAGCAGTACACGCTGGAAGAGATGCAGGCCATCGTGCAGGAAGCGCATAAGCTGGGGCGCAAGGTGGCGGCGCATGCGCACGGCGCCTCGTCGATCCGCGACGCGATCCTGGCCGGCGTGGACTCGGTCGAGCATTCGAGCCTGATCGACGCCGAAGGCATCCGCCTGGCGCGTGAGAAGGGGACCTACCTGGTGATGGATATCTACAACGACGACTTCATCTTGCAGGAGGGCGCCAAGGCCGGCATGCTGCCGGAATCGATCGAGAAAGAAAAGGCGCTGGGCCAGTTGCAGCGCGATAACTTCCGCAAGGCCTTCCAGGGCGGTGCGAAAATGGCCTTCGGCACCGACGCCGGCGTTTACCCGCACGGCGACAACGCCAGGCAGTTCGCCTACATGGTCAAGTACGGCATGACGCCGATGCAGGCGATCCAGGCGGCCACCATCAACGCGGCCGACCTGCTGGGCTGGAAGGACCGCGTCGGCTCGATCGCGGCCGGCAAATACGCCGACATCATCGCCGTCAAGGGCGATCCGGCGGCCGACGTGGCCGAACTAACCAAGGTTACCTTCGTCATGAAGGGCGGCGCCGTGGTTCGCCGATAAACGACAGCGCGCCGGCGCGTAGTGCCTTGGCACTAAAGATTGTGTATTGGGCATATCAATTTTCCAATATACTCAAATCTTTAACTTGGAGCGCTGCGTGCCGGTATGAGCTTTCGTTGTCTACTCCCAACTTTTCGTGATCGCCAGCTGGCCCTGATCGCGGCCCTGGCCCTGGCGCTCGCTGGCTGCGGCGGCGGGGGCGGCTCCGCTGGTTCGGCCAGCACTGGCGGCTCAGGCAACGCGTCCGGCCCGGCGTTTGAACTGGGCGCTTTCCAGGATCTGGTTTCCCCCAGCGGCGCGACCGCGATCAGCAATGCCGTCGACGCGCTGGCGATCGGCGACCTGGCCGTGGTGCGCTCCGATTCGGCCGCCGTCAGCGGCGTCATCCACCCGTCCACCCGTTTCAGCATGGTGGACTCGCAGGGCAAGGTCACCGCCTCGGTGGACTTGGGTTTGACGCTGGCCGGCGGCTATGCCGGCGACTGGGTGATGCTGCCGAGTGCCGGCGGCTTCGCGCTGCTGCAGGCCTCGAATGGCTCCAAGCTGTACCAGTTCGATGCGCAGGCCAAGCTGATAGGCCCGGCAGCCGGCATCGACCTGTATGCGATGCCGAGCGGCGACAAGCCGCCCACCATCACCGGCAATGCCGCCGTCGCCGACGGCAACGGCATCTGGGTGGCCACCACGCTGGCTTACCCGCAGGCCGATTTCAGCAACGTCTACCGCCTGAACCTGACCAAGATCGACTGGAATGGCAAGGCGCTGACGCCGACCGCCCCGATCTGGACCTCCAGCAAACCGCCGTTGCCGAGCATCGCGGCGTCGGCTGGCGCGGTGATACTGAGCTGGAGCGATGCCGGTTCGCCGAAGCTGGCCGTGTGGCCGCAGGGCGCCGGCCTGCCGGCCATCAAGGGCGTCGGCAGCGGCAGCGGCGCCTTCGGCTTCCGGCCGCTGGCCCTGAACGGCTCCGGCAAGCTGGGATTGTTCTGGACCGAGGAATCCGACCCCAAGCAAAGCGGCAATCTGGCTGGCGTGGCTTTCGACGGCTCGGGGGCGGCGCTGATTTCCCCCGGTGGCAGCGCCACCGCATGGGATGCCGAAGTGCTGTCCTCGACCTGGAATGGCCGGCGCCGCCAGCTGAACTACGATCTGCGCGCCGCCAACGGCACGCTGTACGTGGCCGACGTGGTGGACGATCCGAACGCGCTGGGCGATACCATCGTGCTGGCCGACTATGCGGTCAGTGACGCCGCGCTGGCGACAGTGACGCCGCGGCTGCTGCGTTCCTTGCGCGGCCCTACGGCCATGCCGCTCGGGACCAGCGGCATGCTGCGCCAGATGATCTTTTCCGACCACGCACTGCTGCTGGTCAGCGACAACAAGCACGCCGAAGCCGCCGTCGTGACGCGGCGTTGACGGCACACGGGAGCGATGCATGAAGCGAGTGGCGAAATGGCTGTTGATGGCGGTGCTGGCCTTGATATTGGTGGTGGCGGCGCTGCTCGTCCACACCATCTATTTCAAGCCGTTGAACCTGAACTGGTTCTACACCCGCGTGTTCGCCGCGTTTGCGATCGAAAGCCCGGAGATGCTGTCGTCGATGCGCATCCTGCCCGGCTGGGCCGACTTCTACAGCGCCAAGCTCGATGACGCATCGCCGGCGCACGAGCGCAAGCTCAGCGCACAGCTGAAGGAAGACCTGGCTACGCTCAAGCGCTACGATCGCAATGGGCTCGATCGTGAAGGCCAGCTGTCCTACGACGTGCTGGCGTACTTCCTGCAGATCCAGGCCGACGGCGAGCCGTACCAGTTCCACAACTTCCCGGTCAACCAGCTGCACGGCGTGCAAAGCGCGCTGCCGGAGTTCATGGTGCAGGTGCATCAGGTGAAGAGCAAGGCCGAGGCGGAGAGTTATATCGCGCGCCTGAACCTGTTCCCGCGCAAATTTGCCCAACTGACCGAGGGCCTGAAGCTGCGCGAGGCCAAGAACATCCTCCCGCCGCGCTTCACGGTGGAAAAGGTGCTGGTGCAGATGCAGGGCTTCGTTGCCAAGCCGGCGCAGGAGCATGTGCTGTACACCTCCTTTCAGGAGAAGCTGGACAAGATCCCGGCCGACCAGCTGGACGCCGCCGCCAAGGCCAGGTTGCTGGAGCAGGCCGCGGCGGCGATCCAGGGCAGCGTGTATCCGGCTTATCGCGACCTGATTACTTACTTCACGGCGCTGCAGGCCAAGGCCAGCGCCAACAACGGCGCCTGGAGCCTGCCCGACGGCGACGCCTATTACGCCTGGTGCGTGCGCGAGCACACTACCACCGACATGACGCCGCAGCAGGTGCATGAATTGGGCCTGGCCGAGGTGGCGCGCGTCAGTGGCGAGATGGATGCGATCCTCAAGCAGCAGGGCTTGAGTGACGGCTCGATAGGCGCGCGGGTGCAGCTGCTGGCGCGCCGTCCGGAGCAGCAGTATCCGAATACGCCGGAGGGCAAGCAGGCCATGCTGGCCGGCTACCAGGCGATACTCGATGAAGTCAACGGCGGCCTGGGCGCGGCCTTCGATCTGCGTCCCAAGCTGGGCGTGAAGGTGGAGCAGGTGCCGCCGTCATCGGAGGCGACCGCGCCGGGCGCCTACTACATGCAGGGATCGTTCGACGGCAGCCGGCCGGGCGTGTTTTACGCGAACATGCGCGATCCGGGCGAGAATCCGAAATTCTCGATGCGCACGCTGGCCTATCACGAGGGCATACCGGGGCACCACTTCCAGCTGGCGATCCAGCAGGAGCAGACCGGCGTGCCGTTCTTCCGCAAGGTGATACCGTTCACCGCCTATGCCGAGGGCTGGGCGCTGTATGCGGAGCGGCTGGCGTATGAGCTGGGCTTTGAAAACGATGCGCTCGATAACCTGGGCCGTTTGCGCGACGAGATGTTGCGCGCCACCAGGCTGGTGGTCGATTCGGGCATCCATTACAAGCACTGGACGCGCGAGCAGGCGATCAGCTACATGATGGAGCATACCGGCATGGCGGAGGGGGATGTGACGGCGGAAGTGGAGCGCTATTTCGTCGATCCGGGGCAGGCGCTGGCCTACAAGGTCGGCATGCTGAAGATCTTGGCGCTGCGCGAGCACGCCAAACAGGAACTGGGGTCGAAGTTCGACCTGAAGCAGTTCCACAACCAGGTGCTGGGCCATGGCGCCTTGCCGTTGAAGGTGCTCGAGCAGGTGGTCAACGACTGGATTGCGGCGCGCAAGAAGGCCTAGGCCGGGGCGCTCGGGCCACCCTGCCTGGTTGCTGCTGGCCGAAGCCAGCGCCAACCAGGCAGGGTGAGCCCTTGCAGGGGGCGCGTCAGATCAGCGATTCAGCCAGGTCTTTCAGGTCGTCCGCGTATTCAGATTCGATCAGCTGTTTGCGGGCGACGCCGCTGCGCCAGGCCGCGCTAGCGATCTTCGGCGTGACGCCGCTCAGCAGGCGCGGGTCCAGCAGGCCGGGCACCACGTAGTCCTTGCCGAAGCGGGCGTCGCTGCGGGCCATGTCGGCCAGCGCCACCACGCAGGCGCGTTTCATTTCCTGGTTGATGGTGTTGGCACCGCTGTCGAGCGCCGCGCGGAACAGGTAAGGGAAGCACAGCGCGTTGTTGATCTGGTTGGGATAGTCGGAACGGCCGGTGGCGATGATGGCGTCCGGCGCCACTTCGCGCACCAGTTCCGGACGCAGTTCCGGCTCCGGATTGGCCAGCGTGAACACGATAGGCGCCTTGCTCATCTTCTGCACATCGGCCGGCGACAGCACGCCCGGGCCGGACACGCCGATGAACACGTCGGCGCCGGTCATCACGTCCGACAGCGTGCTGGCGCTGGTGTCCTGCGCCCACGCTGCCTTTTCGCCGTCCAGCCTGCGCGCTGTGCTCAGCACGCCCTTGCTGTCGCAAACGAAGATGTTCTTGCGCTCGGCGCCCAGGTCCACCATCAGTTCCAGGCAGGCGATGGCCGCCGCGCCGGCGCCGGAGCAGACGATTTTCACAGTCGCGATGTCGCGGCCGGTCATCTCGATGGCGTTCAGCAGGCCGGCACCGACCACGATGGCGGTGCCGTGCTGGTCGTCATGGAACACCGGAATCGACAGGCGCTCGCGCAGCTTGCGCTCGATGTAGAAGCATTCCGGCGCCTTGATGTCTTCCAGGTTGATGCCGCCGAAGGTCGGGTGCAGCGCGGCGATGATGTCGACCAGCTTGTCTGGATCGGCTTCGTCGATCTCGATGTCGAAGGCGTCGATGCCGGCGAACTTCTTGAACAGCACCACCTTGCCTTCCATGACAGGCTTGCCGGCCAGCGCGCCGATGTTGCCCAGGCCGAGCACCGCGCTGCCGTTGGTGATCACGCCCACCAGGTTGCCCTTGGCGGTGTATTCATAGGCCTTGTTCGGCTCGCGCTGGATTTCCACGCAGGGCGCGGCCACGCCGGGCGAGTAGGCCAGCGCCAGGTCTTCCTGGCTGCTGACACTCTTGGTTACTTCTATGGCAATTTTTCCGGCGCTGCCGGCGCGGTGGTAGGCCAATGCCTTTTGTTCTATGGTGCTCATATTGTCTTTCGTTGGTGCCCGGATAAAAGCACGGGCGTGCTGCAGTCTTTAAAGTGAAAACGCCTGCACAAGAACTAACTTGTGCAGGCGCCGATCAATCCGGTGCTGGTTTCAGCTTATGGATACAGGCCGCGTACTTCGCGCGCTTGCAACACGCGGGTGCAGGCAAGGATGAAGGTCGCGGTACGTAGTGTAACCTTTTTCTCGCTTGCCACGCTCCACACCGCGTTAAACGCGTCCTGCATGATGCGGGTCAGGCGGGCGTTGATCTCGTCTTCGCTCCAGAAGAAGCTGGAGAAGTCCTGCACCCATTCGAAGTAACTGACGGTTACGCCGCCGGCGTTGGCCAGCACGTCCGGCACGATCAGCACGTCCTTGTCGGTCAGGATGTCGTCCGCTTCCGGGGTGGTCGGGCCATTGGCGCCTTCCAGGATGATCTTGGTGCGGATCTTCGGTGCGTTGGCGGCGGTGATCTGCTGTTCCAGCGCGGCCGGGATCAGGATGTCGGATTCGATGCCCCAGAACGCGTCGCGGTCCAGGAAGGCTTCGGCACCCGGGAAACCGGTGACGCTGCCGCATTCGGCCACGTGCTTGTGCAGCTGGGCCACGTCCAGGCCACCCTGGTTGACCACGGTGCCGGTGTGATCTTGCACGGCGATTACTTTCGAACCGGCGTCGGCGAACATGGTGGCAGCGACGCCGCCCACGTTACCGAAACCCTGGATCGCCACACGGGCGCCCTGGATCGCCACGCCGCGCTTGGCGGCGGCTTCGCGGCCGACCACGAACACGCCGCGGCCGGTTGCTTCGCGGCGGCCCAGCGAGCCACCCAGCGAGATCGGCTTGCCGGTCACCACGCCGGTCGACAGGTTGCCTTCGATCATGGCGTAGGAGTCCATCATCCAGGCCATCACCTGTTCGTTGGTGTTGACGTCCGGTGCCGGGATGTCCTTGTTAGGGCCGATGATCAGCGAGATTTCGCTGGTGTAGCGGCGGGTCAGGCGCTGCAGTTCGCCGCGCGAGAGGGTTTTCGGGTCGACGCGGATGCCGCCCTTGGCGCCACCGTAGGGCACGTTGACCGCGGCGTTCTTCACCGTCATCCAGGCCGACAGGGCCATCACTTCGGACAGCGTGACGTCCTGGTGGAAGCGCACGCCGCCTTTGCCCGGGCCGCGCGACATGTTGTGCTGCACGCGGTAGCCTTCGAAGTGGGCGATGCTGCCGTCATCGCGCTCGATCGGCACGTCGACGGTCAGGATGCGCTTCGGGCGCTTCAGGGTTTCCACCCAGCGCGACAGGCTGCCCAGGTGCGGGGTAACGCGGTCGATCTGCTGCAGGTAGACGCCCCATGGACCGAGGTCGTCGGCGTTGAGGTAGGAAGGCAGTGCGTGCTGTACGAGTGCGTTGGTCATGCTCATGGCTCCGTTGTATTCGTTAGTAAACGCCGCTCATGGCGGCATTCAAGTGGCACGAATCATAGGCCCGGAGTCAATTTGCCGGCCAATGCTGTATGCGCATCCGGCTATGCGTATCTTGCATAGTTAGTAAAGTGGTCTTATCGTTCCGCTATGAAGGTTAGCGTTCCGATACCGGCGCATGGCGTTTTTTGCGGCCGCCGCGCTGGCGCTGCTCAAGGAAATCCCACAGCCGTTCGACGATGGCCTTGCCGCGCCGCTGCGTCGACGGGCGCTCGCGGTACAGGCGGATTTCCATGGTGATTTCCCAGTCCGCGCTGTCGCCGCCGGCCGGTGCCAGCTGCTTTTGCTTGAGTTCCCGCGTCACCGCCGATTCGGGCAGGAAGGCGATGCCGCGCCCTTCCAGCGCCATCATCTTCAGGCCTTCGGCCATGTCGGTTTCGTAATGGGGCTCCAGGTGCAGCGGGGTTTTCGCGTCGCTCAGTATCAGTTCTACCATGCGGCCCAGGTAGGCGTTGTTGGTGTAGGACAGGAAGGGTAGCGGCGACTTCTTGGTGCCGGGCAGCGTGAATTCCGGCACGCGGCTCTTGTCGCAGCGGGTGTAGGCGCGCAGCGATTCGTGGCCCAGCACCAGCATGTCGTAGCGGCCCGGATCGAGCTGCACCGGCTGGCGCGGATGGTGGTAGCACAGCAGCAGGTCGCAGCCGCCTTCGACCAGTTGCAGCACGGCGTCGTGCACGTTGAGCGCCATCAGGCGGCTGTTGATGGGCGCGAAATCGTGTTCCAAATCGGTCAGCCACTTGGGCACGAAGGTCAGCGACAGCGTGTGCGGCACGGCCAGGTCGATGCTGGTCTGCGCGGCGGCGCGCTTGGAGCGCAGCATTTCGCGGGCGCCGTTAATCTGCGCCAGCATTTCCAGCGCCTGTTCGTAGAACACCACGCCGGCCGGGGTCAGGCGGGTGGGGTAGGAAGTGCGGTCGACCAGGTCGGTGCCCAGCCAGTTTTCCAGCGACTGGATGCGGCGCGAAAAGGCGGGCTGCGTCACGTGGCGCAGCGCCGCCGAGCGGCTGAAGTTATTGGTCTCGGCCAGCGAGATGAAGTCTTCCAACCATTTTGTTTCCATGTGCGGTCTTTTCTTTATTGGGGCTGGGCCGAGGTGATGTTGCGCATCGGCGTGAGCAGCCAGGCGGCGCTGGCCAGGGCGACCAGTATCATACCGCCGCCGGCAAACATCTGCTGCAGCGTGACGAAGGTCAGCAGCCAGCCGGCGCCGGCAGCCGACAGCGGCGCAAGTCCGACGAAGATGAACATGAAGATGCTCATCACCCGGCCCATCATGTGCGGCAGCACGCGCAACTGCAGCCAGGTGAACACGGCGATCTGCACGAAGCCGGTCAGCAGGCCGAGCGTCGCCAGCAGCGCCATGCCTTGCCAGGTGGCGTGCACCTCACCGAGTGGCATCAGCAGCAGGCCGGCGATGGCGTCGACCAGCAGTATCAGCGTGCCGAAGTTGACACGCTTTAATACCTTGCCGCCCTTGGCTGCGCCGGCCATGCCGAGCAGCGTGCCGGCGCCGTGGGCGGCCATCAGCAGGCCGAACATGGAGGCGCCGTGCAGGCGCTGGCTGGCCAGTAGCGGCAGCGCCACCTGCAGCGAGCCGCCGATCAGCAGTGCCACCGCGCCCCAGTAGGCAAAACACATGCGCAGCGACAGGTCGTTCCATACCATTTGCAGGCCGGCGCCGACGGAGCGCAGCACCGATTCCTGTTGCTGTTGCTGTGGGCGGGCCGGCAAGTCGTTCAGTTGCACCTTGGACAGCGTCCACGCCGAGACCAGGAAGCTGAGGCAGTCGAAGCCGAAGGCGCAGGCCAGGCCGTTGTTGCTGTCGCCGCCGAAGGCCAGCAGCGCGGCCGCCAGCAAGGGGCCAAGCAGCATGACCAGTTGGCGCAATCCCATCAGCATGCCATTGGCCGCCTGCAGCTGTTCGGGGGCGATGGCGCGCGGCAGGATGGCGCTGCCGCAGGGGATGGCGAATGCTTGCGCCAGGCCGAGGCAGAAGGCCAGCAGGTAGATCACCATCAGCGTGGCGTGTGGTGACAGCGCCAGCGTGATGTCGACGCTGTCGCTGACCGGCAGCGAGGCGCCGGGCCGGTTGGCCAGCACCAGCACCGTCAGCACGGCAAGCAGCAGGGCGCTGGCGTACTTGGTCAGTATCGCCACGCGCTTGGGCGAATAGCGGTCGACAATGGCGCCGCCGAGCAGGATGAAGACGGCGCGCGGGATGGCTATCAGCGCAATCACCAGGCCCAGGGCCAGTGAGTCGGCGGTGAGCCTGAGTACCAGCCAGGGCAGGGCGACGAGGGTCAGCTGGTCGCCCAGAAAGGAGATCACGCCGCCGCGCATCATCCATTGGAAGTTCGGGGCGCGCTTTAATGCGGCGCGTTGCAGTGCAGGGTCAGACATGGCGCATCCTTGTTCTTGGTGGTTGTGGGTCTGCGCGCCGCGTTGGCGCTAGGAGTTTGAAGCGTTGATGCCGGCGATGGCGGCCAGTGCCGCACTCAGTGCCTCGAATTGGCCGGGCGGGCAGCTGCGCAGCAGGTCTTTGCTGATCTGCTCCGCGACGACGACGGCGTTGTTCAGCAGTTCACGGCCGGTGTCGGTAATGGCGGCGTAGCCGACGCGCGCATCGCGCGGGTCCTGCTGGCGTTCGACCAGGCCGATTTTCTCAAGCGGCAGCAGGGTGCGGGTGACGCCGGAGGCGGTCAATCCCTGGCGCTCGGCCAGGTCGACGCGGCGCAGGCGCCCGCCGGGCGCGCGGTTCAGGTAATGCAGTAGCATGAAGTCGCTGAAGCTGATGCCGTGATAGCCGCCCAGCACTGCGTCCAGGCGGCGCACGATGGTGGCCTGCGCGCGCGCCAGGCGCATCGCAAATTCCAGGCTGTCGCCGGTCCAGGCCTGGGGTGGGGCGTCGAAATGCTGATTGTCCATGGGGGATCTTTTGTGGTTGCGTTATGTTTGAATGATGGTTGAATTATGCTTGATAAATGCTTGATTGAGCAAGTATATCCAAATTCCACCGCCATGCAAGCGATTTTTCATCGGCGTTCCAATGTGCCTGCTCGTTGGCGAACTCGGCGATGCCGCTCAGGATAGCATTTCGCTCATGTGAAAAATGCACGGATTCTCACCTGTCCCTATGAGGCAAAGGTGGTGGCGCTTATGAGAATGCTCGGGCGCCAATTGCGATTCATCAGACGTGGGAGCTTTGGTACGCAAGCTTGGAATACCGGTCCGAGTCGCGTCCGCCCGGGGCAGGTCGAGGAAGTTACACAGTGGTGTAGGGGCGGGGGGGGGGGGGGGC
>FSZM01000131.1_pt1 | contig 12870 bp, 9 predicted proteins | sample 1638831 | NCBI WGS metagenome assembly FSZM01 (sample SAMEA3914813, study PRJEB12502) | metagenome | biome: forest; material: soil | place: Canada | collected 2011-07-07 | depth 0.3 m
CACAGTGTATCAGCGGACACAGGAAAAGCAAGGAGGCTTCGCCTCCCGCGCTTACATCACCGTCCTGAAGGACGGCGTTTTACGCGCTACCGGATAAATACCACCCTACTAGACAGCTTTCCAGCCGATCCATTGGTCGATCAAGTGAGAGTACCGGCGCAGCCGATCAAAGCCGCGCGCACGCAATCCGGCCTGTCGCTGGCCGATGCAGCCATGCTGTGCAATGTGGCCCAGGCAGCGCTGGATGCAGCGGCCGACGTTAGCGCTATCGACCGCGCCAACTGCTAGCCTTTTACAATGATCGTGCCCGCCATTTCTTCATGGCCGCTGCCGCAGAAGTTGTCGCACAGGAAGGCGAATTGGCCGGCCGCCTCCGGCTTCAGGTGGACCTGAACCGTCTTGCCCATCACCAAGTCAGTGCGCACCTTCAGCTCGGGGATGCTGAACCCGTGCGGGAAGTCGACAGCCGTCAGTTCCAGCGTCACCGCCTCGCCCTTCTTCAATTCGATCAGGTTGGGAGCGAAGCGGAATTTACGGGCTTCGATCTTGATCACTTTGTCCTTCTTGGCCGGTTTGGCCTGCACGGCGCCCAGCATCAGCGCGGCCAGCGACAACGGTGCGGCGCTCAGGAATTGCCGTTTGGAGATCGCCATGATTTAGCCTTTCACCACGGGAAACTCGGTCAGCTGGTAGCTGGCCTCTTTCGGTTCGGCCTCTACTTCGCGGAAGCCCAGGCCCTGGTTCGGCCGGGCCGGATCATATGGCAGCGGCGTGCGCTTGTCCTGCGAGCCGGGCGCCGGCAGCGGGAAGATCAGCGACTTGGCCGCATGGTGAGCGATATGCCCGGTCATGCGGTGGTGCTCCTGGTGGATATGGCCGTAAAACACCGTCACGTTCGAGTAAGGCATCAGCAAGGCAATGGCCTGCTCGCCGTCGCGCGTGGCCCAGTCCCATTTGGCGGCCAGGTCGAACAGCGGCCGGTGCGTCAATACGACGATGCGCGCGTCCTTGGGCTGCTGGTCCAGATCGGCCTTCAGCCAGGCCAGCTGCGCCTCGCCTATGCGTGCGCCGGGATCGGAGACGTTGTCGATGGCAATGAAGTGCACGCCCTTGTGGTCAAAGCTGTAGTGCGTCGGGCCGAAGAACTCCTGGAAAGCGGCGCCGTTGTCCAGCGAAGCGTCATGCTCGCCCGGCAGGAAGTGGATGGTCTGCACCTTGAGGCCGGAGATAATCTCTTTGAATTCACCCATGCGTTTGCGGCGCTCAGCCGGGTCGTCGGTGGTGTGGGTCAGGTCGCCGGTGAAGACGATGAACTCGGGCTGCACTTCCAGCGCGTTGACATGGGCCACCGCCTGGCGCAGCGTGTTTTGCGCGTCCGGATTGGCCGGGCCTTTGTAGCCCCAGTGCGAGTCGGACAGCTGGACGAAATAGAAATCGTCATAGCCGGCCGCAGCAGCCGCGCCGTACAGGCCGGACAGGAAGACGGCGCCGCCGCCGACAGCGCCCAGTTTCAGGAAGTTCCTGCGATCGATCATGATGTGCTCCGTGTGGTTGAGGGAATGGCCAGCGCCCATGTCATAATCGCCATGGAGCGGTCATATCACGCAAAACCCGGATCGGCGTCCGTTTATTCCCGGCGGCGCGCATTTTTTTTATTTCGATCTTTCAGGAATAAAACCGCAGCGCGGCGAGTCTTCATCTGCTGGATCACTACGATGGATAAGTATTTGGGCGACAAGAACAATCACGCACACGCACAATTCGAGGCGATGGCCATGCCGCACCTGGACGCGGCCTATAACCTGGCGCGCTGGCTCACGCGCAATGAGCACGACGCCGACGATCTGGTGCAGAGCGCCTATCTGCGGGCTTTCCGCTTTGCCGGCAGCTTTCGCGGCGGCGATGCGCGCGCCTGGCTGCTGACCATCGTGCGTAACACCTACTACACGTCGCTGCGCGATGGGCAGCCGCATCTGGCCGATGTCAGCTTTGACGAAGAGCTGCACGGCGCGGCCGCCAGCGCGCACGCCGATGCGCAGGCGCAGTTCGATCCGGCCGCCATCGCTGTGCAGCGCGACACCCGCCGCACCGTCAATCAGGCGCTGGAGCGGCTGCCGCAGGCATTTCGGGAGGTGCTGGTGCTAAAGGAAATGGACGATTTGTCGTACAAGCAGATCGCACAGGTGGCCGAAATCCCGATCGGCACCGTGATGTCGCGCCTGGCGCGGGCTCGCAAAATGCTGCTGGCCTGCCTGCAGCACGATATGGCAGGAGATTAGGATGGATTGCAAACAATCGCAGGAATTGCTGTCGGCGTATGTGGATGCGGAGCTGGACGCTGCCTCAGCCATGGCGCTGGCTGTGCACGTGGAGGATTGTCCGGCGTGCCGGGCGGCGCTGGAGCAATTGCAGGCCTTGAAAACGCAGGTGGCGCAGCAAGCGACGCGCCATGCCGCACCAGAACATTTGCAGCATCGCATCCGCACGGCGTTGGCCGCTGAGCAGCCGCAGCGCGCGCGCCAGAGTCGCCGGGCCGGAGCGCCGCAAGGCCGCAAGTCGGCCTGGAATTGGGCCTGGATTAATCTTGGCCTGACGGGATTGAGTACGACTGCGTTTGCGGTCACGCTGGCCTTGTATCTGGGCCAGCCGTCCGGCAGCGAGCTGCTCGAGCAGGAACTGGTTGCCAGCCACTTCCGCGCGCTGATGCCCGATCACCTGTCGGACGTGGCCTCTACCGACCAGCACACGGTCAAGCCCTGGTTTGCAGGCAGGCTCGATTATTCGCCGCCGGTGTATGACTTGGCGCAGCAGGGCTTTGCACTGATAGGCGGACGGCTCGATTATGTCCATCAGCGCACGGTGGCGGCGCTGGCCTATCGCCACAAGCAGCACATCATCGATCTGTATGTGTGGCCGGTGCAGGCGGCAGACGCAGCACCGCGCGGAAGCAGCCGCCAGGGCTTCCAGCTGCTAGGCTGGCGGCAGAATGGCATGCAGTTCCAGGCGGTGTCGGACATGAATGGGCAGGATCTGGCGACCTTCGCCGGCCAGCTACGCGCCGTGGGCGGCAGCGCGGCGCGGCAGTAGCCCGCCCCGCGCCAGGGGCCAGCCTTAGAACGCCTTAGAACTCTTCCCAGTCGCCGCCGTCGCCATTGGCCACGGCGTGACGCATGGCCGACGCTGCCATGCTGCTCTCAGGTTTGAGCGGCAGCACGGCAGCCGTAGGCCGAGCGCTGGCCGGCCTGGCCAGGCGGCGCACGGAAGAACCGGCGCCGGCCCTGAGTGGCGCCACCGCAGGCACCGCACTCGCGCGCACTGGCGTAGATGCGCGGCCCGGCTGCGCGGCCACGCCATCGAGTTTGAACACGCTGACCACCTGCGTCAGCGCATACGCCTGTTCCTGCAGCGATCCGGCCGCCGCCGCGGCCTCCTCCACCAACGCCACATTCTGCTGGGTGATCGCGTCGATCTGCCCGATGGCCTGGTTGATCTGCTCCAGTCCCGACGTCTGCTCCTGGCTGGCCTGCGTGATCTGGCCCATGATGTCGGTCACGCGCTGGATGCTGGTGACGATTTCCTGCATCGTCGCGCCCGCCTGATCCACCAGCCTGGCGCCACTATCGACCTTGCTGACCGAGTCGCCGATCAGTTCCTTGATCTCCTTGGCCGCAGCGGCGCTACGCTGCGCCAGGTTGCGCACTTCGGACGCCACCACCGCAAAGCCGCGCCCCTGCTCGCCCGCCCGCGCCGCCTCGACCGCCGCGTTCAGGGCCAGGATATTGGTCTGGAACGCGATGCCATCGATCACCCCGATGATGTCGACGATCTTCTTCGACGAATCGTTGATCGATCCCATGGTATCGACCACCTGCGCCACCACCTCCCCGCCGCGCACCGCCACTTCGGATGCCGACTGCGCCAGCTGGTTGGCCTGGCGTGCGTTCTCGGCATTCTGCTTGACGGTGCTGGTCAATTCATCCATCGACGTGGCAGTCTGCTCCAGCGAACCGGCCTGGTCGCTGGTACGCTGCGACAGGTCCATATTCCCGGCCGCGATCTCGCTCGATGCGCTGGAGATGGTGTAGGTACTGCCGCGCACTTCATGCACGATGCCGGCCAGGTTGCCCTTCATCTTGTCTAGCGCCGACAGCAAGGCACCGATTTCATTGGTGCTGCGCGTTTCGATGCGCCCGCTCAGGTCGCCCTCGGCCACCTTGGTGGCGATGCCCATCGCCTGCTCCAGCGGAACGGAGATGGAACGCAGCAGCCGCCAGCCTACCCACCCGCCCAGCGCCAGGCCAACCGCCAGCACCGCAAACATCGACATGCTGGTCGACTTCAGGCTGGCGCCGACACCGGCCTCGTCGGCCTTGGCCTTCTCGCTCTCAAAATCGCTCAACGCCTTCAGCGCCACGTCGCCCAGCCGATAGGACGGATTGATCTTCTTGATCAGCACCGTCTCCGCATCGTCCCACTGACTAGCCTTGATCGCAGCGGCGGCGGCCCGGATATGCTCCAGACCCAGGCCGGCACTTTCGCCATGCCACTGCTCGGCCGCGCGCTTCTCGTCAGGATCGCTGACGTTGGCGATGAAGCTGTCCCAGCGCTTGGCCGTGCGCGCCGTGATGGTGTCGATCAGGTCAAAGTGCACCGTCAGCGGATGGTCGTGCTGCTTGGACCAGGCCAGGTCGGGATTATGCTGCAAGGCCTGCAGGATCTGGCTGCGGCTCAGCTCCATGTCCAGCCGGATCGCATTGAGCTCGGTGCTGTTCTTCTGGTCGTTCAGCGAAATTTGCTTGACCAGGTTGACCGAGCGATTGGCACTGTAGATGCCCATCAGGCCATTGGCCGCCATCAGCGCCAGCAGCACGCCCAGGGCGACCATCACCAGGGTTTTGATTTTCAGATTCGCGAACATGTGTCACTCCTTGGTGGTTGGGCTTGCCAGTAATTGCTTTTCGCGGAAGAAGCGGTGCAGCCCCGCCCGCAATTGGTCGACCTGTTCGAATTCGATGTAGGTGACGTCGCACAGGTCTTCCAGCTCGCGCAGCAAGGTAGTCTTGATCGGCGCATGCTTCCAGACCAGGAACAGCACCGGCGTGCAGCGCCCCTTGAAGATGTGGTAACTCAGTTCAAACGCGCTGCTCTCGCTCATGCCGACGCGGATGTTGATCATCACGTCGGCCTGCTCCAGCAGGCGCAGCCGGTGTTTGCGGAAGTTGTGCGGCGTGAACGCCAGTCCCTGTTCGCGCTCGAACGACTTCTTGAACGTCTCGGCGCTTTCGGCCTTCTTGCCGGTCAGGTAGTCGAACGGATGGGGCGCGCCGTTGGCGCTGTCGATCACCTCCAGCACGTCGGCGATCAGGCGCTGCTGCTCGCGGTCGGACTCGGTGAACGGCTGGCGGATGAACAGCTTGAGCGGCGTGCCGCCCACGGTGCGCTGGCGTTGTGCGGCGCGGCGTTCCGGCAGCACGGTCGATGCGGCGGCCAGATCGGCCTCGTTGGGCAGCGGACGACCAGCCAGCGGCACTTCCCTGGACGCGGGCCGGTGCAGCTCCTGCAGCGATTGCAGGCCGTAGCTGTCGGCGTGGCGCAGCGCTTCCAGCACCGCTTCGGCGCCGGCGATGGTGGTGTACACCGCCGCGCCCGATTGCAGCGCCGCGACGCGGATCGGACGGGAAGCGGCGATGGCCGCGCGTTTTTCATCCACCGTCAGTATCATCAGCGCGACCTGCTTTTGCAGCAACAGCTCCAGGATCGTGGCATCTTCCACGATCTTCACCGCAATCTCGGCCGCGCCGATGATGGTGGCGGTGACCATGCTGGCGCAGATGCGAAAGCCCGCCAAGTCCAGCTGACGGGCCAGCGCCACGGCGCGGGCCTGGTCGCTTTTCTTGATGCGCATGTACACCAGGCCGTCGCGCGGCAGCCGCACGCCGGCGCCCAGCTGCGCCTTGAAATAGGCTTCGCCGAAGGTGGCACCGACGCCCATCACTTCACCGGTCGACTTCATTTCCGGACCGAGGATGGTATCCACGCCGGGGAACTTCGCGAACGGGAACACCGCCTCCTTGACGCAGAAGCTGGGCGGCACCGCCTCGCCTGCGATGCCCTGCATGGCCAGCGAGCGCCCGGCCATGCAGCGTGCCGCGATCTTGGCCAGCTGCAGGCCGGTGGCCTTGGAGACAAACGGCACCGTGCGCGAAGCGCGTGGATTGACTTCCAGCACATACACCACGTCGCGCGTCCGGCCATCGACCTTTTGCTGCTGGATCGCGAACTGCACGTTCATCAGACCCACCACGTCCAGGCCGCGCGCCATGCGCGCCGTCTGGCGCTTCAGCTCCGCCACGGTGTCGGCCGACAGCGAATACGGCGGCAGCGAACAGGCCGAGTCGCCGGAGTGGATGCCAGCCTGCTCGACGTGCTCCATCACCCCGCCGATCAGTACCTGCTCGCCGTCGGCCACGCAATCGACGTCAACCTCGATCGCATCGTTGAGGAAGCGATCCAACAGCACCGGCGAGCAATGCGATACCTTGACCGCCTCGCGCATATAGCGCTCCAGGTCGGCCGGCTCGTGGACGATTTCCATCGCGCGCCCGCCCAGCACATACGAAGGCCGCACCACCAGCGGATAGCCGATTTCCTCGGCCATGCGCACCGCTTCAGCCTCGCTGCGGGCGCTGCGGTTTTCCGGCTGACGCAGGTCCAGCTCTTTGAGCAGCAGCTGGAAGCGCTCGCGGTCTTCGGCCGCATCGATCATGTCGGGCGAGGTGCCGATGATGGGCGCGCCGTTGGCCTGTAGCGCCAGCGCCAGCTTCAGTGGCGTCTGGCCGCCGTACTGCACGATGACGCCGAGCGGCTTTTCCAGTTCGACGATTTCCAGCACGTCTTCCAGCGTCACCGATTCGAAGTACAGCCGGTCGGAGGTATCGTAATCGGTGGAGACGGTCTCCGGATTGCAGTTGACCATGATGGTCTCGTAGCCATCCTCGCGCAGCGCCATGGCGGCGTGCACGCAGCAGTAATCGAACTCGATGCCCTGGCCGATGCGGTTAGGGCCACCGCCCAGCACCATGATCTTGCGCTTGTCGCTGACGTCCGCCTCGCACTCTTCGTCATAGGTCGAATACAGGTAGGCGGTGCGGGTGGCGAATTCGCCAGCGCAGGTGTCGACCCGCTTGTACACGGGGCGCACGCCCAGCTGGTGGCGGCGCGCCCTCACCTGGTCCTCGCTGCAGCACAACAGCGTGGCCAGGCGCCGGTCGCCGAAGCCTTGCTGCTTGAGGCGCAACAGCAGCCGCCGGTCCAGCGCTTCCAGCGCCTGCGTCTCCAGCCAGGCCTCGGTCTGCACCAGGTCGTACAGTTGTTCCAGGAACCAGGGGTCGATACGCGACAGGTGGTGCACCACGTCCACCGTATAGCCCTGGGCGAAGGCTTCGCCGACGTACCAGATGCGCTCCGGTCCCGGCGCGGACAGTTCCTCGCTGATGACGGCGCTACCGCTACCCTTGCAGCGCAGGCCATCGACGCCGATGTCGAGCCCGCGCAGCGCCTTCTGGAACGATTCCTGGAAGGTGCGGCCGATCGCCATCACCTCGCCCACCGATTTCATTTGCGTAGTCAGGTGCTCGTCGGCGCCAGGGAATTTCTCAAAGGCGAAGCGTGGGATCTTGGTCACCACGTAGTCTATCGATGGCTCGAACGACGCTGGCGTGGCACCGCCGGTGATGTCATTTTTCAGCTCGTCCAGCGTGTAGCCGACGGCCAGCTTGGCCGCAATCTTCGCGATCGGGAATCCGGTGGCCTTCGAGGCCAGCGCCGAGGAACGCGATACGCGCGGATTCATCTCGATGACGATCATGCGCCCGTCCGCCGGACTCAGCGCAAACTGCACGTTGGAGCCGCCGGTGTCCACGCCGATCTTGCGCAGCACCGCCACGGCGGCATTGCGCATGATCTGGTACTCGCGGTCGGTCAGCGTTTGCGCCGGCGCCACCGTGATCGAGTCGCCCGTGTGCACGCCCATCGGGTCCAGGTTCTCGATCGAGCAGACGATGATGCAGTTGTCGGCCTGGTCGCGCACCACCTCCATCTCGAATTCCTTCCAGCCTATCAGCGATTCCTCGATCAGCAGTTCCGAGGTCGGCGACAGTTCCAGCCCGCGGGTACAGATGGCGCTGAACTGGGCCGCGTTGTAGGCGATACCGCCACCGCTGCCGCCCATGGTAAACGAGGGCCGGATGATGACCGGGAAGCCCAGCGCCTGCTGCGCCTCCCAGGCTTCGGCCATGCTGTGCGCGATGCCGGATCGGGCCGACTCCAGTCCGATCTCGCCCATGGCCTGCTTGAACTTGGCGCGGTCTTCGGCGGTGTCGATGGCAGCGGGCGTGGCGCCGATCAGCTCCACGTCGTAGCGCGCCAGCACGCCCTCGCGGTACAGCTCCAGCGCGCAGTTCAGCGCAGTCTGGCCGCCCATGGTCGGCAGCACGGCGTCCGGCCGTTCACGCTCGATGACGCGCGCCACCACTTCCCAGGTGATAGGCTCGATGTAGGTGACGTCGGCCATCTCCGGGTCGGTCATGATGGTGGCCGGATTGCTGTTGACCAGGATGACCTTGTAGCCCTCCTCGCGCAGCGCCTTGCAAGCCTGGACCCCGGAGTAGTCGAATTCGCAGGCCTGGCCGATGACGATAGGGCCGGCGCCGATGATCAGGATGCTGCGCAAATCGCTACGCTTAGCCATGGCGGCGGTCCTCCATCATCGCGATGAAACGGTCGAACAGCGGCGCCAGGTCATGCGGCCCGGGCGAGGCCTCGGGGTGCCCCTGGAAGCAGAATGCCGGCCGGTCGGTGCGGGCAAAGCCTTGCAGCGAGCCGTCAAACAGCGAGACGTGGGTGACGCGGCAGTTGTGCGGCAGCGATGCCGGATCGACCGCGAAACCGTGGTTCTGCGAAGTGATCATCACCTGTCTGGTGTCGACATCCTGCACCGGATGGTTGGCGCCATGGTGGCCAAACTTCATCTTGATGGTGCGCGCGCCGGAGGCCAGCGCCATGATCTGGTGCCCCAGGCAGATGCCGAAGGTCGGGATGCCGGCATCGATCAATTGGCGTGCGGCGGCGATGGCGTAGTCGCAGGGCTCGGGGTCGCCGGGACCGTTGGACAGGAACACGCCGTCCGGACGCAGCGCCAGTGCCTGCGCGGCGCTGGTCCGGGCCGGCAGCACCGTCACCTTGCAGCCGCGCTGGGCCAGCATGCGCAGAATGTTGGACTTGACGCCGAAGTCGTAAGCGACCACATGCCGCTGCGGCGCTTCCTGACGCCCGAAGCCGGCGCCCAGGCGCCATTCGGTCTCTTGCCAGACATAGGGCTCGGCGGTGCTGACCACGCGCGCCAGGTCCATGCCGGCCAGTCCCGGGAAGCTGCGCGCCAGTTGCAGCGCCTGGGCCGCCGCTTCTTCCGGCATGCCGGTGACAATGGCGCCGTTCTGCGCGCCCTGGTCGCGCAGGATACGGGTCAACTTGCGGGTGTCGATGCCGGCGATGGCCACCACCTCCTGCTGCGCCAGATAGTCGGCCAGGCTGGCATGGGCGCGGAAACTGGAGACCCGCAGCGGCAGCTCCTTGATGATCAGCCCCGCCGCATGCACGCCGGGCGACTCCCCGTCTTCCAGGTTGATGCCCGTATTGCCGATGTGCGGATAGGTCAGCGTGACGATCTGGCGGCTGTAACTGGGGTCGGTGAGGATTTCCTGGTAGCCGGTCATGGCGGTGTTGAAAACGACTTCGCCGCTGGTGTGGCCACTGGCGCCGATGGCGTGGCCGTGAAATACGGCGCCGTTGGCCAAGGCCAGGACCGCGGGCGCGGCCGGCGCGATTCCGCCCGTCGCGGGCTGGAATGGATGCTTCATGCTGGTCTCCTGGTCGACCCGTGCGCAGTCGACTTGCGTAGCTTACCTATGATAGGAAGGTCGGGAGGTCGGTCCGTAGCAAACCTCCCAATATTGAGATATTGCCAATAGGAAATTTCTCAAGACAGTAATCACAATACGCAAAAAAATTCCTCAAAAGCTCACCAATCTTCACCGCCACCACGGGACTATCAGTAGCATGTCGCCAGCGACAAATCCGGCGCCCTGGCGCCGCCATTTTCAACGATAATGACGGCAGCCCCCCCCTATGGGAACGCCAAACTGCGCCAGCGCGGCGGCAGTTTGCCCTGGACAAAAAAACAAATGGATCACATGAGTCAAATTCACATCATTGTTGCCATGGATGCACAGCGTGGTATCGGCATAAACAACACTTTGCCGTGGCGCCTGCCGGAAGACATGGCGCATTTCAAGCGCTTGACCACCGGCCATCCGATCATCATGGGCCGCAAGACCTTCGAGTCGATCGGCCGCCCGCTGCCGACGCGGCGTAACATCGTCATCACCCGCAATCCCGACTGGCGCCACGACGGCGTGGAAGCGGTGGGCTCGGTGCAGGGCGCGCTGGCGTTGCTGGCCGGCCAGGATGCGTACATCATCGGCGGGGCCGAGATCTATCAGCAGGCGCTGCCGCTGGCCGACAGCCTGATCATCACCCAGATCAGCAAGACCTTCGCCTGCGATGCCTTCTTCCCGGAGATCGACCCGGCCCTCTGGCAAGAAGCGGCGCGCGAATTACATCGTTCGGAAACTGCCGATTTACAGTACGCTTTTGTTACACTGCGCCGCGCGAACCCATAATTCGCCCAGTCGATTAACTATTCATCAAGGAATCACGCCCCCATGTCAGGTGACGGTTTTCACGTACACGGCCCGCACGAGCACGCGGTAGAGCACGCAGCCCATGGCAGCGATGACTTTTCGAGCAACATTGCCGTCATGACGGCGATCCTGGCGACCGTCGGCGCCATGTTCGGCTACCTGGGCGGCGCCACGCAGAACGATGCGGCGCTGTTCAAGAACAACGCCGCCATCGACAAGACCCAGGCCGCCAACAGCTGGAACTATTACCAGGCCAAGTCCAGCAAGCAAAACCTGGCCGAGCTGGCCATCTCGCTGCCGGGCGTCGACGTGGCGCACTACAAGGGCGAAGTGGCGCGCTACCAGGCGGAAAAGCAAGACATCAAGAAAGAAGCCGAGAAGTGGGAAGACTCCTCCAGGCAATGGAACCACAAGTCCGACGAGGCCATGCATGAACACCACCAGTGGGCGCTGGCCACCACCGCCGAACAGATCGCCATTGCGCTGGCCGCCATCACCCTGCTGACGCGCAAGCGCTGGCTGCAAGGCACGGCCTACGGCGTGGCGGGCATCGGCATCGCGCTGGGCGCATTTGCCTGGTTCCACGTCGATCCGATCGGCCTATCGATGGTGAAACTGGGCCTGGGCGCGGCCGGCCACTAAGAAAGCTAAGCGTGTCACACCGGCGTCATGTCGGTGTTGCACTCTAATAAGGTAGTCTGAAGGGTATTTTGCGGTTTTTTTTTACCGTTGCGCCCCCATTTCTGCGAGAATCCCGTTCTTATTTTTCCCCGCGTGCCGGCCCAACCGCCGAAAACGCCCTCCCCGCCCCTGCCAATGACGCCCGGGCGGTCTTCTTTTTTGGAGACATGCATGAAATTTCGTTTCCCCATCGTCATCATCGACGAGGATTTCCGTTCCGAGAACACGTCCGGCCTGGGCATTCGCGCCCTGGCCGATGCGATGGAAAAAGAAGGCATGGAGGTCGTCGGCGTCACCAGCTACGGCGACCTGTCGCAGTTCGCCCAGCAGCAGTCGCGCGCCTCGGCCTTTGTGCTGTCGATCGACGATGAGGAATTCGGTGGCGGCTCGATAGAGGAAACCGACCAGGCGCTGAAGTCGCTGCGCGCCTTCGTCGAGGAAATCCGCTACAAGAACGCCGACATCCCGATCTACCTGTACGGTGAAACCCGCACCTCGCGCCACATCCCGAACGACATCTTGCGCGAACTGCATGGCTTCATCCACATGTTCGAGGACACCCCGGAATTCGTGGCGCGCCACATCATCCGCGAAGCCAAGGCTTACCTGGACGGCCTGTCGCCGCCGTTCTTCCGCGCCCTGGTGCACTATGCCAACGACGGCTCGTACTCGTGGCACTGCCCTGGCCACTCGGGCGGCGTGGCGTTCCTGAAGTCGCCGATCGGCCAGATGTTCCACCAGTTCTTTGGCGAGAACATGCTGCGCGCCGACGTCTGCAACGCGGTGGAAGAACTGGGCCAGCTGCTCGACCACACCGGCCCGGTGGCCGCCTCCGAGCGCAATGCGGCGCGCATCTTCAATGCCGATCATTGCTACTTCGTCACCAACGGCACCTCGACCTCGAACAAGATGGTGTGGCACTCGACCGTCGCGCCGGGCGACATCGTGGTGGTGGACCGCAACTGCCACAAGTCGATACTGCACTCGATCATCATGTGCGGCGCGATCCCGGTGTTCCTGATGCCGACCCGCAATCACCTGGGCATCATCGGCCCGATCCCGCTGGAAGAGTTCACGCCTGAATCGATCGCCCGCAAGATCGAGGCGAACCCGTTCGCGCGCGAAGCCAAGAACAAGAAGCCGCGCATCCTGACCATCACCCAGTCGACCTACGACGGCGTGGTCTACAACGTGGAAACCCTGCGCGAAATGTTGGACGGAAAGATCGACACGCTGCACTTCGACGAAGCGTGGTTGCCACACGCCACCTTCCACGACTTCTACAAGAACATGCACGCGATCGGCAAAGACCGTCCGCGCGCCAAAGAATCGATGATCTTCTCGACCCAGTCGACCCACAAGCTGCTGGCCGGCCTGTCGCAGGCGTCGCAGGTGCTGGTGCGCGAATCGGAATCGGTCAAGCTGGACC
>FSZM01000118.1_pt1 | contig 12746 bp, 11 predicted proteins | sample 1638831 | NCBI WGS metagenome assembly FSZM01 (sample SAMEA3914813, study PRJEB12502) | metagenome | biome: forest; material: soil | place: Canada | collected 2011-07-07 | depth 0.3 m
CGCCATTACGCCGACGATCCAGTGGATCCATAACGCCGACGATCTGGTGGCGCCATTATGCCGACGATGAAATGGCTCCTATACGCCGACGATTCACACTCCTGATCAGCGCCGTGGCGGAGCACTTGTTTGTTGTCGCTCATGATGATTTCTCCTTGTGTGTCAGGCGCGTCACTGCACGGTGATGCGCTGCGGTTGGGCCGATTCATGTCGGGCAATGCTCACATGCAACACGCCGTCGCGGTAATTGGCATTGACCTGCGAGGAATCGATGTCCTCCGGCAACGAGATGGCACGCGTGAAGCTGCCAGTGCCGCGTTCGCGTGTGTACACCTGAACCTTGGGATCATTTGCCGGGATGCCTGATACGCGTTCGCCAGAAATGCGCAACACGCCGCGGTCAAGCGTTACCTCGATCTTCGAGGCGTCCAGGCCGGGGGCGAACGCATAAATTTCCATGCTAGAAGGCGTGCGGCCAACATTGACCGCAGGCACCGTTCCCGGCGTGACTGAGCGGATGCTGCTCGGCAAACCAGAGACGCCAAACGCATCATCGAGCTCACGACGCAGGCGCTCGAACTGACCGAACAGGCTGTTGGGGTGATTCAAGATCGATTCGTACATGGTGTGTCCTCCGATTCAAAGGTTGACACCGGCAGGAGACCAGGACCAGCCGGCTCGACTCCTATAATAGGGATTGGTAAAAGCGATTTCAAGGGGTCAAATGAGGGCGATGGGATTGTTCACGCGGCGAACCGGAACCGCCGCGGGCCCGATTCGCGTCGACCTTGACGATACTCGCATTGACAGCGGAACTTTCATCCAGCCACCGCCAGAGTTGCAAAAATGGCTAGCAGACATTGAAGCGGCCGCTACATTGCTCAAGCCGCTTGTTCCATCTTTGATGCCATCTTTGGCACCATACTCACGCCCGCAAAAAATAGCCCCCCTGCAAACGTCGAAGTGGCAGCCTGCCTGATGCAAACTGACGCCGCAAAAGATATTGCACCATCGGCTATATCAGCTCAGTGCAGTTTGAAAATCTAAACTGCATCTAACGGAAGTGCCCGTGATGGTGGGGCAGGCCACCTTTACCTCTTGCACAGAGCCGCGCTCCGGACCAAGACCATGGTGACGTTTGGATTGCTGTCCGCGCTCTTCGCCGCCCGGCTATTGGTCATACCGCTCACCTCGCAAGGAGCGCAGCAGCTTTCCTCCCCCTCCGCCGCCGCCTGTCAGCGGGCGGCGGCGAATCAATTTCATGATGTCTTGTTTCGATCGCTTATAATATACCCCCCTATACTATATTTGCCGATCATGAGCCATACGATACGAGACAAGCAAAAGCTGCTCAACCGCGTGCGCCGCATTCGCGGGCAAGTCGATGCCATCGAGCGGGCGCTGCTAGACGAGGGGGATTGCCTCTCGCTGCTGCAGCAAATTACCAGTTGCCGGGGAGCGATGAACGGCTTGCTCGGCGTCGTGCTGGAAGACCACATCCGCAGCCACCTGGTCGATATCGATGACGCCGGCGACGGCAAGGAGGTCGGCAAGGAGCAATTGATCGAAATCGTACGCAGCTATTTCAAATGAGGCCAGACATGAACGAACTATATGAAGCACCTTTTTCCGCCGGCCACAATCACGTCTTTCTGGGCGCTGGCCACGAAAGCAACGAACGCAAGACCTGGGCCGTCATTGTCATCTGCAGCCTGATGATGGTCGCCGAGATCGCCGGCGGCAGCCTGTTCGGCTCGCTGGCCTTGGTGGCCGATGGCTTGCACATGTCCACCCATGCCGGCGCGATGCTGATCGCTGCATTGGCCTATACCTATGCCCGCAAGCACGCCAACGACCGGCGCTTTGTCTTCGGCACCGGCAAGCTGGGAGACTTGGCGGGATTTTCCAGCGCGATCATCCTCGCCATGATCGCGCTGCTGATCGGCTACGAGGCCGTGGTTCGGCTGATGGCGCCGGTGGCCATCCGGTTTGGTGAAGCCATTCCGATCGCGGTATTGGGCCTGGCGGTCAATGTCGTCAGCGCCTGGCTGCTCAGCGGCGGTGAGCACCACGGCCACAGCCATAGTCACGGGCATGATCATGGCGAAGAAGAACACGCCGGTCACGATGACGAGATCCGGCATATCCACACTGCCGAGGGCACTTATACGCTGTCGATCTTTGAAGATGGCGTGCCGCCAGTATTCCGGCTGCACGCCGATGCCGGCGCCCAGCCTCAGGCGAGCGCACTGATCGCGACGACGGTCCGGCCAAACGGCGCGCGCCAGCAGTTCCAGTTTGTGCAGAAGGCCGGTTTCTGGGAATCGACCTCCGACATTCCTGAGCCGCATGGTTTCGATGTGCTCGTGGCGTTGCCGGGCGGCGAACACACCGTCAGTTTCGAGGAGCACGAGCATGGCCACGCTGAGCACAGCGGGAACGCGCACGACTACAACATGCGCGCGGCCTACATCCACGTGATAGCCGATGCTGCCGTATCGGTTCTGGCGATCCTCGGCCTGCTGCTGGCCAAATCGTTCGGCTGGTTGTGGATGGATCCGCTGGCCGGTATCGTGGGCGCCCTGGTGATCGCGAACTGGTCGTATGGATTGCTGCGCGATACCGGCAGGATTCTGGTCGACGTCAGCGCGGACGATTCCATGGCCAACAAGGTGCGTGGTACGGTTGAAGGCGCCGGCGACAAACTGCTGGATCTGCACGTATGGCGACTGGGCCCCGGCCATTTTGGCGCGGTGGTTTCCGTGGCCACCAGTGAGCGGCGCGGTCCGGCGTTCTATCATCGCCTGTTGCAGCACCAGAAAGGCCTGTCTCACATCACCGTCGAAGTGCATTCCCCATTAGCGGCTTGACGCATGAGTGTGAAATCCCCCTGCATCGAACTGTGCAAATTCGACGGCAAAACCAGCACGTGCACTGCTTGCTGGCGCACCCGTGAAGAGTGCCGCCAGTGGAAGAAAATGACCGACCACCGACGCCATCAGATCCTTGGAGAACGGACACGGCGGCAGGCTAAGGTGCTGCCACTCATTGCTACACAGATGCCAACCCCATCGTGCCATCCCACAGCAGTTTCAGAGCGGTGACCACCAGCAGGCCGTAGCAAAGACGGTATAGCTGCTCCTGCTTTAGCCGTCCGTGCAATTTCCAGCCTGCCCAAACCCCGAACAGCGCCGCGGGCAGGCATATCGCCACGAGTAGCCAGAACTCGCCCGACAAGCGTCCAACGGCAAGCCAGGGACCGGCCTTGAGCAGGTTGCCTATCGTGAAAAACAGGCTGGTGGTTCCTGCATAGACTTCCTTCGACAAGCCTAGTGGCAGCAGATACATCGCCAGCGGCGGCCCGCCGGAATGGGCAACCATGGTAGTGACACCGGATGCGGTGCCGGCCAGCAGCCCCTTCCCCTTGGAGCGCGGACGCGTGACAGCGGCGCCCTTCCCCCGCCACCACAAGAATGCAAACAGCAGGGTGGTCAGCGCCATCAGGATTTCGACGATGTGGCGATCCAGGTATGCCAGCAGGAAGTAGCCGGCGCCCACGCCCACCACCAGGCCGGGTACCAGCAATGCCAGGTCGGGCTTGGACCAGGTGTGCGGCCGCCAGTAGCGCAAGGCATACAAGTCCATGGCAACGAACAGCGGCGCCAGCAGGGTGCCCCCCTTGATGGGGTCCATGACCAGCGCCAGCACCGGTATGCCGATAATCGCAAAGCCGCCGCCGAACGCCCCCTTCATGAAGCCGATAGCCAGCACAGCTACCATGGCAACGATAATCACTTGCGGACTTAAATCCATGATGTGTGAGAAGTGTTGAACGGGAAAGCGATTTTATAATATGCGACTGAGCCGAGCGCAATAGGCCGGATGGCTAGCTCGCCCGTGCTGCCGATTCGTCCGCCAGCCAGATGAAGCCACTGGCGCCGGCGGCAAGGGCAGCGACCGCGGCGGCCAGCGCCGCCCAGTGGTAGGCCGCCACCAGCGCGGCACCATGCGCCGACAGCACCATCCCCAGCATCGCCGTCGCCATCAGAGCGCCGATGCGCGCCACCGCGCTGTTTACGCCCGACGCCACACCCGTGTATTGCGGTCCGACTGCGGCCAGCACCGCCGTCGTCAGCGGCGCCACCGCGACCGCCATGCCCAGCGCCAGCAGCAGCATCGCCGGCAGCGTCGTAGACCAATAGCTGCCGTCGCCACCGATGCGCATGGCCAGCAGGCAGCCAGCTGCCGCGATCGCCGGGCCCAGCGTCAAAGGCAGCCGGGCGCCGGCGTTCCCGGCGATGCGGCCCATCAGCGGCGAAGCGATGGCAATCACCACCGGCAGCGGCAGCAGGGCCGCGCCAGCGGCGATGGCCGAGTAGCCGTGCACTTCGATCAGCACGAACGGCACCAGCACCAGCAAGGCACTGAGCGCGCCGTACAGCAAAAAGGTCAGCAGGTTGAGGCCCGTGAAACGGCGCGAGCCGAACAGCGCCAGCGGCAGCATGGCCTGCTCGCCGGCGCGCCGTTCAATCGCCAGGAAGTACAACAGCGCCAGCACGCCTACACCGCAAGCCAGCAGCGCCTCGTCATGCATGCCGTTCGCACCGGAGGCTTGCGTCAGGCCCCAGGTCAGGCTAGCCAGTCCCGCGCTGGCCAGCGCCGCGCCGGCCAAGTCGAGCACCGGCCGCACCGGATCGCGCTCGTCCTGCAGACAGTGCCGGCCCAGGTAGCACGCGACCGCCGCAATCGGCAGGTTGATCAGGAAGATGCTACGCCAGCCCGTCGCGTCGATCAGCCAGCCGCCGATCAGCGGCGCCACCGCCCCTGCCGCCGCGCCCACCGAGGCCCAGATGCCGATCGCCCGGCCGCGCGCCGCGCCGCTGAAGCTGGCGCCCAGTATCGCCAGGCTGTTCGGCATCAGCATCGCCGCAGCTGCCCCTTGCAGCACCCGGCCCGCAACCAGCCAACCCAGCGACGGCGCCAGTGCGCACAGCAGCGAGGCCAGCGCGAACCAGCCCACGCCCAGCATCAGCAGGCGCCGCCGGCCATAGCGGTCGCCGGCCGCACCACCCAGCAATAGCAAGGCGCTCAGCGGGAGCAGGTAGCCGTTGACGATCCACGCTACGCCCGAACCATCGACGTCCAGGTCGCGCCCTATCGCCGGCAGCCCGACGTTGACCACCGCCCCGTCGATGAAGGCCAGGCTGGAGGCAAGGATGGTAGTGGCCAGCACCATGCGCGGGTGCGCGGCGCCGGACGCGCATGCCAATGCTGTTTCGGCCATAGGGCAATCGCATTGGGGAGGTGGGATGGCGCTCATGATGCGACTATGCCTGCCTGGCGGATCGGGTTAGCGCGTCAGGCGATAGATCAGCACTGCGGTGCGGATCGCGCCTTGTTCGATCGAGTTCAGATCCAGGTCTTCATCCGGCGAATGGGCGCCGCGTCCGGTGGCGCCCAGGCCGTCCAGGCTGTCGACATAGGGCGCGGCGAACTGCACGTCGCCCCCGCCACGTTGGCCCGGCGGCAGTGCGGCGATCGGTCCCAGTCCCGCGTCGGCGCTGGCCCGCGAATACACGTCCAGCAATTTCAGGTTGCCGGGCGTGGGCGCCATCGGCGGGTAGCCATCGGCAAAGCTGATCGCGGCGCTGGTGCCGGGCAGGTGCTGCGCAACGATGGCGCGCATGCGCTCGCGCGCGCGCTCGCCCTGCTCTGGCGTCAGGAAGCGCAAGTCTCCTTTGACGGTGGCGCTGTTGGCAATCACGTTGCTCTTGCCGTAGGCCGTAGCGCGGGCGGCGGCTTCGTCATAAGCGACTTCGGTGCCGCCGACTATCAGCGCCGGATTGAAGGTCAGGTTGGGCTCGACCAGCTGCTGGCGGAAGCTGTCCAAGATACGTGCCGTTTCGTAGATCGCCCCATAGCCGGCGCCGGCGCTGAACACCCCCTGCGAATGTCCCTGCTTGCCCTTGACCTGCAGCTGCCAGGTGGTCGAGGCGCGCCGGCCTATGGTGCCGGTGGCCTGGCCGTCCTTGTCCAGCACCGCGCCTTCGAATGCCAACGCCACGTCGCTGCGCTTGGCCAGCGCCACCAGGTCGCCACGCGCGACGGACTTCGGATTGCCGGCGTTTTCCTCGTCGCCGGTGAAGATCACGCTGATGCTGGTGTTGTCCAGCGCACCGGCCGCCCTCAGCGCGCGCAGCGCTTCGATGACGATCACGTCGCCCCCCTTCATGTCGTTGACGCCCTGTCCACGCACGCGCTCGCCCTGACGGGCCCACTTCTGCACCGGGCTGTCGGCCTCGAACACGGTGTCCAGGTGGCCGATCAACAACACCCGCTTGCCCTGGCTGCCCTCGCGCGTGGCCAGCAGGTGGCCGGCGCGTTGCACTTCCGGCGGCATATCGATCCACTGGGTCTTGAAGCCCAGCTGCTCGAACTGGTCGCGGAACAGCTGGCCCACGGCGCGCACGCCCGCATGGTTCATGGTGCCGCTGTTGATGTTGACGGCGCGCTCGAGCAGCGCCAGCGCCTCGCCGCTATGTGCCTTGACCTGGGCCACGATGCGCTGCTCGTCGGGCGACAGGGACTGCGCCGCGGCGCCTCCCATCAGGCCGCTGGCAAACAGCGAGGCAAGCAATTGGGCGGTACGCGTCATCGTGGCATCCTTATTAAGGTTAAGCGGAAAAGCAAATACGAATTCAGATATGATACCTATTTATCAATAGCAGTGTGACAGCGCTCGCGTATCCCCTAAGCTCTCCTGGCATCACCTACAACGACGAGACACCCCGACAACGCCCGTGCGGCCGAATCGGCGGCCAACAATACACAGGAGCAGCGCCATGTCCCACCCCCATCTCCGGCCCGCAGAGCGTCTGGATCGCCCCACTCCAGTGCCCGCCAGCAAAATCGACCAGTACTTCCAGATCTCGGCGCGCGGCAGCACGCAACGGCGCGAGGTGGTAGCCGGCATCACCACCTTCCTGGCCATGGTGTATTCCGTGTTCGTCGTGCCCGGCATGCTGGGCCAGGCGGGCTTCGACGTCAGCGCCGTGTTTGTCGCCGTGTGCCTGACCGCCGCTTTCGGCTCGCTGCTGATGGGACTCTGGGCCCGGCTGCCGATCGCCGTTGGCTGTGCCATTTCGCTGACCGCCTTCACCGCCTTCGGCCTGGTGCTGGGCAAAGGCCTGTCGCCTGCCGTGGCGCTGGGCGCCGTGTTCCTGATGGGCGTGGTCTTCACGGCCATTTCCGTGACCGGCGTGCGCTCATGGATTTTGCAGAACCTGCCGTCCGGCGTGGCGCATGGCACTGGCGTCGGCATCGGCCTGTTCTTGCTGATGATCGCCTCCAGCGAAGTGGGCCTGGTGGTGAAGAACGCCGGCGCCGGTTTGCCGGTGGCGCTGGGCCATATCACCGCCTTCCCGGTGGTGATGAGCATGCTGGGCCTGGCCGCCATCTTCGGGCTGGAACAGCGCAAAGTCCCGGGCGGCATATTGCTGGTGGTGATCGCCATTTCCGGCCTCGGCCTGGCATTGGATCCGGCCGTGCATTTCAGCGGCGTGTTCGCGCTGCCGCCATTGAGTTCGCCGGGCCACGCCTGGCTGATCGGCGCCATGGACGTCAAGGGCGCGCTGAGCATGGCGGTGCTGCCGTCCGTGCTGGCCCTGGTGATGACGGCCGTATTCGACGCCACCGGCACCATCCGCGCCGTCGCCGGCCAGGCCGGCCAGGTCGACGCCAAGGGTTACATCCACAACGGCGGCAAGGCACTGACGGCCGACTCGCTGAGCTCCATCTTTTCCAGCCTGGTGGGCGGCGCGCCAGCGGCCGCGTACATCGAATCGACCGTCGGCACCGCGGCCGGCGCCAAGAGCGGCCTGACGGCCGTGGTGGTGGGTGTACTGTTTCTGGCCCTGATCTTCTTTTCGCCGCTGGCCGGCCTGGTGCCGCCGTACGCGACCGCGCCGGCACTGATGTATGTCGGCCTGCTGATGCTGGGCAGCGTGGCGCACATGAATATGGACGACAAGCTGGACGCCCTGTCCGGCCTGGTGTGCGCCGTGTTCATCCTGCTGACCTGCAATATCGTCACCGGCATCATGCTGGGCTTTTGCACGCTGGTGGTGGGCCGCTTGGTGGCGGGCGAATCGCGCAAGCTAAACTTCGGCACCGTGGCCATCGCCGCAGCGCTGGCCGTGTTCTACGCCGGCGGTTGGGCGATCTGAGCGCCGTCCGCACCCATCCGCAGGCATAATACCGGCAATCACAACGATAGCCGGAGGATGGGATGGCGACAGCAGGCGCAGTGCGGGTAGGCATAGGCGGCTGGGATTTTGCGCCGTGGCGCGTGACCTTCTATCCCAAGGACGTGTCGCAAAAGCGGCAGCTGGAATACGCCAGCGGCCAGCTGAGCAGCATCGAAATCAACAGCACCTTCTACCACAGCGCCAAGCCGGAACACTTCGCCGCCTGGAACGCGCAAACGCCGGACGGCTTCATGTTTGCCGTCAAGGCCACCCTCTACGCCACCAACCGCAAGGTGCTGGGCGAAGCGGGCGAGTCGATCGAGCGCTTCATCAACAGCGGCCTGTCCGAACTGGGCGACAAGCTCGGCCCCCTGCTGTGGCAGCTGGCCGGCACCAAGAAATTCGATCCCGACGACCTGGAAGCCTTTTTCAAGCTGCTGCCCGCCAAGCTGGGCACGCGCAAGCTGCGCCACGTGCTGGACGCCCGCCACGCCAGCTTCCTGTGCGACGACTACCTGAAGCTGGCGCGCCGCTACCAGGTAGCCACGGTATTTACCGATGCCCCCCAATATCCGTCCTTTGCCGACGTCACCGGCGATTTCGTCTACGCCCGCCTGATGAACGCGCAAAGCGAGGTGGCAAGCGGCTACCCCCAAGCGGCGCTCAAGCAATGGGCAGCCACCGCCCAGCAGTGGCAGGCCGGCAAGCTGCCGCCCGGATTGCCCTACGCCGGCGATGCCAAGGACAGCGCCAAGGGCCGCGACGTGTTCATCTACTTCATCAACGGCGCCAAGGAACGGGCCCCGGCCGCCGCCCAGCACCTGATCGCCTTGCTGGGTAGCTAAACAGTCGTTGCTCTTGGTAAAATACATGTTTGGGCGACAGCATCGCCCACAGACGTTAGCGAAAGATAAACATGAGTCAACCTTCCGCCTTCGCCGGCAGCTTGTTCATGGTGGTGGCGCCGTCCGGCGCCGGCAAGTCCACCCTGGTCAACGCCCTGCTGGCCCAGGAACCGACCCTCAAGCTGTCGGTTTCGACCACCACCCGCGCCCCGCGCCCGGGCGAAACCCATGGCAAGGAATACTATTTCACCTCGGCGGAAGACTTTGTCGCGCGCGCCCAGGCGGGCGAGTTCCTGGAATGGGCTGAAGTGCATGGCAACTATTACGGCACCTCGCGCATCATGGTCGAACAACAGATGCAAACGGGCACCGACATCCTGCTGGAAATCGACTGGCAAGGCGCCCGCCAGGTGAAGAAGCAGTTCTCGCAGGCCGCCGGCATCTTCATCCTGCCGCCGTCGATCGCCGCACTGGAAGAACGGCTGAACAAGCGCGCCACCGACGAACCGCACGTGATCGCGCGCCGGTTGCTGGCCGCCGGGGGCGAAATCGCCCACGCGCCGGAGTTCGAGTATGCTATCATCAACGAAGAATTCTCGGTCGCCTTGTCCGAGCTGACGGCGATAGTCCGAGCGGCCCGTTGCCGCTTTGCGCAGCAAGCGGCGCGCAATGCCTCGCTTTTCGCCCAGCTGGGCATCCACGCTGAATAAAACCTCAAGTTTCCTAGGAGTTAAGATGGCCCGTATCACTATTGAAGATTGTCTGAAGAACGTTCCTAACCGTTTCCAGCTGACCCTGGCCGCAACCTACCGCGCCCGCCAACTGCTGCAAGGCCATACCCCTAAGGTGGACGCCAAGGACAAGCCGACCGTGGTTGCCCTGCGTGAAATCGCAGCCGGCAAAGTCGGTCTGGAAATGTTGAAAAAGGTCCCGATGTAAATTGGGACCAGCGTTCCCGAACAGCAAGAATGGTGCGGACGGTTACTGACCTGGTCCTCTGGTAGTATTCAAACATTCTTACCGCGACGGAACGCAACAAGTATGAGCCTGATACCCGCTGAAACGGTCGTTCCCTCCTCTTCGCCCCTGGCGACACCGCCTACCGTAACGGCCGGCGTGGCCTCTGTCACCCATCTGACTGAAAAACTGGCCGACTACATGTCGGCTACCGATCTGAAAAAGATCAAGGAAGCCTATCGTTTCTCGGACGAGATGCATCTGGGCCAGGTGCGCAAGTCGGGCGAGCCCTACATCTCGCACCCGATCGCCGTGGCTGAAATCTGCGCCGACTGGAAGCTCGATGCACAAGCCATCATGGCGGCGCTGCTGCATGACGTGATGGAAGACCAGGACGTCAAGAAGGAAGAACTGATCGAACGCTTTGGCGCGCCAGTGGCCAACCTGGTCGACGGTCTGTCCAAGCTGGAAAAAATCGAGTTCCAGAGCCAGATCGAAGCGCAGGCGGAAAACTTCCGCAAGATGCTGCTGGCCATGGCCTCGGACGTGCGCGTCATCCTGATCAAGCTGGCCGACCGGCTGCACAATATGCGCACGCTGGAAGTGATGGCGCCGGCCAAGAAGGCGCGCATCGCCAGCGAGACCATGGAAGTCTATGTGCCGATCGCGCACCGCCTCGGCCTGAACAACATCTACCGCGAGCTGCAAGACCTGTCGTTCTCGCACCTGTATCCGCTGCGCTACCGCACGCTGGCCAAGGCCGTCAAGGCGGCGCGCGGCAACCGCCGCGAGGTGGTCAAGAAAATCCTCGAGTCGGTCAAGGGCACCTTGGCGATGGCGCAGATCGAAGCCGAAGTCTACGGCCGCGAAAAAACCCTGTACGGCATCTACAAGAAAATGCGCAGCAAGCACCTGTCGTTCTCGCAGGTGCTGGACGTGTACGGCTTCCGCGTGGTGGTCGACAGCTTCCCCAACTGCTATGTTGCGCTCGGCACGCTGCACTCGCTGTACAAACCGATGCCGGGCAAGTTCAAGGACTACATCGCGATCCGCAAGCTGAACGGCTACCAGTCGCTGCACACCACGCTGATCGGCCCGTACGGCACGCCGGTCGAGTTCCAGATCCGCACCCAGGAAATGCACCGCACCGCCGAGTCCGGCGTGGCCGCGCACTGGCTCTACAAGAACGGCGAAGCCAACATGTCGGACCTGCAGCAGCGCACCCACGCGTGGCTGCAATCGCTGCTCGACATCCAGCAGCAGACCGGCGACTCGGCCGAGTTCCTCGAGCACGTCAAGGTCGACCTGTTCCCCGACTCGGTCTACGTGTTCACGCCGAAATCGAAGATCATCGCGCTGCCGCGCGGCGCCACGCCGATCGACTTCGCCTACTCGATCCACACCGGCATCGGCGACCACACGGTGTCGGTCAACATCAACAACGAGCCGGCCTCGCTGCGCACCGAGCTGCGCAACGGCGACATCGTCGAGATCATCACCGACTCGTCATCGCGGCCCAGCCCGACCTGGCTGTCGTTCGTGCGCACCGGCAAGGCGCGCTCGGCGATCCGCCACCACCTGCGCACGATTAACCTGCCCGAATCGATCTCGCTGGGCCAGCAACTGCTGTCGCAGGCGCTGGTGCACCTGGGCCTGGCGGCCGAGCTGGAAGAACACCTGACCGAACGGCTGCTCAACGAATCGAGCGCCAAGTCGCTCGATGAACTGTACGCCGACATCGGCATCGGCAAGCGCATGGCGGCGCTGGTGGCGCGCCATATCTTCGGCCTGATTGGCGGCGAGGCGGCCAGCGCGCCGATCGACCACAACAGCGCGGCCGAGCTGGACCCGGTGACCATCTGCGGCAGCGAAGGCGTGTCGGTGCAGCTGGCGCAATGCTGCTTGCCGATCCCGGGCGATGCCATCATCGGCCAGCTGCGGCGCGACCAGGGCCTGCTGGTGCACACCAGCGACTGCTCGCTGGCCAAGCGCCAGAAGGTCAAGGAGCCGGACCGCTGGATCGCCGTCAAATGGGGCACCGAGATGAACCGCCGCTTCGACAGCCGCATCAAGCTCTTGATCAATAACGAGAAGGGCATCCTGGCGCGCGTGGCGGCCGAGATCGGCGAGTCCGACGCCAACATCACCTATGTCGGCATGGACGAGGACAAGGAACACGTGCTGCACCAGCTGCGCTTCACCATCCAGGTGAAAGACCGCGTACACCTGGCCGGCCTGCTGCGCAATGTGCGCCGCGTGGCGGGCGTCAACCGCATCCTGCGCGAACGCAGCTGAACCGGCGCGGCGCCAGGCGGCCGCGCTTCCCCTTGCCGCATCAGGCGCGCTTGCCGCGGCGTGCTTGCCGATGACTGTTTATTCGGCCGGCGCCGGATAACTCACTTCCAGTATCTCCAGCTCTTCCACGCCGTGCGGCGCCTGGAACGTGATCAGGTCGCCCTCGCGCGATTTGGTCAGCGCGCGCGCCACCGGCGCCACCCAGCTGATCTTGCCATGCAAGGGATCGAGCTCATCAATGCCGACGATGGTGATGGTGCGCGTCTCGCCATGCTGGTTGCTGTAGGTGACGGTGGCGCCGAAAAAGATCTGGTCCGAGCCGTGGTGCACGCTGGGGTCGACGATGGCGGCCAGGTCCATGCGCTTGGTCAGGAAGCGGATGCGCCGGTCGATCTCGCGCAGC
>FSZM01000010.1_pt1 | contig 12435 bp, 10 predicted proteins | sample 1638831 | NCBI WGS metagenome assembly FSZM01 (sample SAMEA3914813, study PRJEB12502) | metagenome | biome: forest; material: soil | place: Canada | collected 2011-07-07 | depth 0.3 m
ACGGAGAAGGTGCCGAAGCCGGTGATGCCTACCGTGTCGCCTTTTTTCAGACGGTCGGTGATGATGGCGATCAGAGTGTTCACCGCATCATTGGCGGCAGCAGCGGACACTTCAGAACGTTTCGCAAACTCTGCAATCAATTCGCCTTTTTTCATTACTACCTCCTTGGTTATTAGAGCGCGCAGATTAGCATAAATATTGTCAAATGTAATGATTTCTGTACGAAGCGAGCCATACAGTAGCTAGTTCGCCACGCCGTGGCGCTAAAAAACGCCTGTATTGACGGGCGTTTGAGCAGTATGATGGGAGGCAGCGAGGGCCGATCATGAGTTTTTCGGAAGAGACTTTGATAGCGTTTGTCGATGGCGAATTGGACGAAATAACCCGTCACGCCGTCGAGGATGCGCTGCGCGCTGACGACAGCCTGGCGGCGCGCGTGGCGCGACTGCGCATGCAAAGAGGCGAGCGCAGCGAGCGCACGGAACGCTTCGGCGCCCAGTCGCCGCCGCGCAACCGGCGCGCCGCCACGGTGGTGCAGCTGGCCGCGGTGCGCGCCAGCCGCGTCGCCAGTGCCGCGGCGGCAAAGAAGGCGCGCCAGCGCAGCTGGGGATGGCAAGAATGGAGCACCTTGGCGCTGGTGCTGGTGCTGGGTGTGGCGGCCGGTAAATTTGGTTTGGCGCGCTGGCAGCCGTCGTGGCTGGGTGAGCCGCCACCGCCATCTACCGTCGCCAGTCGCGATGGCCAGTTGCTGGCGCAGGGCCGGCTGGCCTGGGCACTGAGTCAGCAGATGGGCGGTGCCGCGCCGGTCGAAAACGAGGTGCGGGTGGGCTTGAGCTTTTTGTCGAACGAGGGGACTTACTGCCGCACGTTTACGCTGGCCGGTGGCAGCCAGGACTTGACCGGCGTGGCATGCCGCGCCAGCGATGAGTGGCGGATCCCGGTATTGGTGCAGAATGCGCGGCCGTTGCCGCAGATGGGCAATTACCGCGGCAACGGCGCGGAAATGCCCACCGCCTTGCTGGAGGCGATAGACCAGCGCATCGTGGGCGGCATGCTCGATGCGCGGGCCGAATTGGAAGCGCTGCGTCGAGGCTGGCAGCGCTAAAAACCACCGGGTATTTAAACGCCCAGCAATTCCACGTCAAAGATCAGCGTCGCGTTTGGCGGGATCACGCCGCCGGCGCCGCGCGAGCCGTAGCCCAGCTCGGACGGGATGATCAGCTGGCGGGTGCCGCCGATCTTCATGCCTTGCACGCCTTCGTCCCAGCCGCGGATCACCATGCCGGCGCCCAGGGCGAATTCAAACGGATCGTTGCGGTCTTTGCTGGAATCGAATTTCGGGCCTTTCGAGCCGTCGTCGTTTTGCAGCCAGCCGGTGTAGTGGACGGTGACGTTCTGGCCAGCCTTGGCGTCGTCGCCTTCGCCGACCACGAGTTCGATGTACTGCAGGCCGGATGGAGTGGTAATGGTGGACATGATGCTCCTTGCATAAAGTCATGGGGATGGCCCTGAATTGTAGAGCAAGCGCCCGCAAAGCGCCACGCAGCGCGCCGCAGCGCTTTGCGTGGCCGCACTGCTCCCTAATATATTCTGGCCTTTTGTCTCGTAGCCCGGCCGTTTCCACGTAAAATATACGTTTTGCCCTTCCTAGCGATTTTTTACATGCTCCGCAGTCTACGTCGTATCGTCCTTTCCAGTATTTGCGTGGCCGCGGCCATGCCGGCGGCGCAAGCCAACGTAGTGGTCGTACTCAATTCGCGCGACGCCACCGTGCAGCTGCTGGACCAGGATACCTACCAAGACCTGTCCACCTTCGCGGTGGGCAAAGAGCCGCACCACCTGATGGCAACGCCGGACAACAAGTCCCTGATCGTGGCCAGCTCGGTTGGCAACGAACTGATTTTCCTCGATCCCAAGACCGGTCAGCTGCAGCGCACCATCAAGGACGTGCTCGATCCCTACCAGATCGGCTTCTCGCCGGACCAGAAGTGGTTCATCTCCAATTCGCTGCGGCTGGACCGCGTCGACCTGTACCGCTACGACGGCAGTACGCTGACCCTGGCCAAGCGCATCCCGCTGGCCAAGCTGCCCAGCCACATGGCCTTTAACGCAGCCAGCAGCATGGCCTTTATCACCCAGCAGGGCAGCGACCAGGTCAGCGCCATCGACCTGAACACGCAGAGCGTCAAGTGGACCATGAATGTCGGCAAGCTGCCGGCCGGGATCGCGATGACGCCGGACGATAAGTATCTGCTGGTGGGCATCATGGGCAGCGATTATGTCGAGGTGATCGACTGGCGCAGCCAGAAGACTGTCAAGCGCATCAAGGCCGGCGCTGGCACCCACAACTTCCGCGCCGCCGGCGATGGCCGGTATACCTATGTGTCGAACCGGGTCTCGAACTCGATCAACATCATCGACCAAAAGACCTTGGAAAACGTGGGCCAGATCAACGTGCCGGGCGGCCCGGATTGCATGGAAATCACCGCCGACGGCAAGACCATGTGGGTCACGCTGCGCTGGATTAAAAAAGTGGCGGTGATCGACCTGGCCAGCCGCAAGGTGACCAGGATGATACCGGTCGGCCGTTCGCCGCATGGCGTGTTCTTCGCCAACGCGGCAGCCCGCGGCTGATGAAAACGGCCATCGCCACCATCTCCCTGCTGGCGCTGGCAAGCGGCGCGGCCGCCGCGCAGGATGAGGCCAAGACCGCCAACGCGGCCGCGCAGCCAGTCCAGCTGCCGCGCGCCGAGCCGCCGCCCAAGCAGGGCGCGGCCTGGGCGCCAGGACTGGCGAGCGCGCCCACGGCCAGCGCCGTCAAGGCGCATGGCTGCAAGGGCGTGATCTACCTGACCTTCGATACGGGCAGCCAGTCGCAGGCCGACCTGATTGCCAAGGTGCTCAACCAGCACCACATCAAGGCCACTTTCTTCCTGGCCAACGAAAAAACCGTGCGCGGCGACTATGCGCTCGACCCAAGCTGGGCCGACTACTGGAAGGCGCGCGTGGCTGAAGGGCATGCGATCGGCGCGCACACCTTCGACCATGTCTACCTGGTCCAGGATGGGCCGGGCGAGAAGATCCGCGTCAAGCCGCAGTTCGGCGCGCAGGCTGGCAAGGTGATGGACTGGACCCCGGCCCAGTACTGCGAGCAACTCAAGCGCGTCGACCAGCGCTTGCTCGAACTGACCGGCAAGCACCTGGACCCGATCTGGCGCGCGCCCGGCGGCAAGGTGTCGGAACGCACGCTGGCGGCAGGCCAGGCTTGCGGCTATGCGCACGTGGGCTGGCCGCCGTCCGGCTATTCCGGCGACGAGCTCTCCAGCAAGGCCTATCCGAACGCCATGCTGCTGCAAAAATCGCTGCGCGAGCTCAAGGACGGCGATATTTTCATCGCCCACATGGGCATCTGGTCGCGCAAGGACGCTTGGGCGCCGGCCAACCTGGAACTATTGATCCAGGGCCTGGAACAAAAGGACTTCTGCTTCGCCACCTTGCGCGAGCATCCTGCTTATTCACACACATTCAAGCATCGATGATTCAATTTTTGGCCGATGGTTTCGGCACTGCCCAGGGCTGGCTGTTTGAAACGCTGATACAGCCGCTGGTTTTTCATTTAGGGTTCGGCGAGTTTATTGAAGAAGCCTTCGAGGGCACCGAGTGGCTGCTGACCGGCATCTGCGAGCTGTTGCTGCTGTTCCTGGTGCTGCGGCCGATGGAGGCGCTGATCCCGGTGCAGCAGATCGCCGACCCGCGCGCACGCTGGAACGATTTTGTTTACACGCTATTGCACCGCATCGGCCTGTTCTCGGTGCTGATCTTCTTTACGCTCGATCCGCTGCTCGATGGCCTGGCGGCCATGCTGCGCTTCGAGAGCATCCACCCGTTCAACCTGGAATCGCTGATCCCCGGCGCCAGCCCGATTGCCAGCTTCCTGCTGTACTTCGTGGTGCTCGATTTCTGCGATTACTGGTATCACCGCGCCTCCCACCAGTTCAACTGGTGGTGGGCACTGCACAGCTTGCACCACAGCCAGCAGGACATGAACCTGTGGAGCGACAACCGCAACCATCTGCTGGACGACTTGCTGCGCGACGTCTATATGGGTGTGATCGCGCTGGGCATCGGCGTCGAGCCGTCGCAGTACGTGCTGCTGGTATCGGTGTCGCGCATACTGCAAAGCCTGCAGCACGCCAATGTGCGCCTGCACTTTGGCCGCATCGGCGAACGCCTGCTGGTGTCGCCGCGCTACCATCGCCTGCACCACGCGATCGGCCTGGGTCATGAATCGAAGGGCCAGGGCAGCTTGGGCGGCTGCAATTTCGCGGTGCTGCTGCCGGTATGGGATATCCTGTTCGGCACTGCCAACTTCACGCCGGCCTTCGTCGCCACCGGTGTGCGCGATCAGCTGCCGCGGCCGGCGGCCGATGGCGCGGTAATGGCCGGCCGCAATTACGGCCGCGGCTTCTGGGCGCAACAATGGCTGGGCTTGAAACGTATGGTGGAATACATGGGCAAGGAATCGGTCTGATGGGCAGCTTGATGCGCTCCTACGGGCGCGCCGTGCTGTCTTTTATGCATGGCAAGATGATCATGCTGAGCCTGGCGCCGTTCCTGCTGTCGGTGGCGCTGTGGGCCGCGCTGCTATACCTGGGCCTGCAGCCGTTGGTCGACTGGATACACGCGCAGTTCGCGCAGTATGGGCTGTTCAGCTACAGCAGTAGCTGGCTGGCCACGCTAGGCCTGGACATGCTGCGCACCGTGGTGCCACCGCTGATCGCCATGCTGCTATTGTTGCCGCTGATGGTGCTGACCGCGCTGATCTTCATCGGCATGGCTGCCATGCCGGCCATCGCCCGCCATGTCGGCCGGCGTCACTACCGGCAGCTCGAGCAGCTGCACGGCGGCAGCCTGCTGGGCAGCGCCGTCACCGCGCTGGGCGCGATGCTGCTGTTCATGCTGCTGTGGAGCGTGAGCTTGCCGCTGTATTTCTTCCCGCCGCTGGCGATCATTGCGCAGACGCTGCTGTGGGGCTGGCTGACCTGCCGCGTGATGGCCTACGATGCGCTGGCCGACTACGCCAGCGCCGAGGAGCGTGCGCAACTGCTGCGCCAGCACCGCTGGCCGCTGCTGGCCATCGGCGTGGTGTCCGGGCTGGCCGGCGCTGTGCCGGGCTTGCTGTGGCTGGGCGGCGCCGCGTTGTCGGTGGTGTTCTTCCCCTTCCTGGCGGCGGCATCGATCTGGCTGTACGTGGCGATATTTATCTTCACCGGCCTGTGGTTTGCGTATTATTGTCTGGACGCGCTGGCGCGCCTGCGTGCCGCTAGCGTCATGCTAGAGATCACGCCTGCTGCGGCACTCGAACCCTAAGGAAGGCCATCATGGCAATCGGATTGATCATCATCGGCGACGAAATCCTGTCCGGACGGCGGGTCGACCAGCATTTCCCTAAAGTGGTGCAGCTGCTGGCGACGCGCGGCCTGAAGCTGGACTGGGCGGAAATCCTCGGCGACGATCCGGAGCGCATCACGGCCACGCTCAAGCGCACCTTTGCCAGCCATGACATCGTGTTCTGCTGCGGCGGCATCGGCGCCACGCCGGACGACCACACGCGCCAGGCCGCGGCGGCCGCGCTGGGGCTGAGCATGGTCATGCATGAACAGGGCAAGATCAACATCGAGCAGCGCATCCTGCAAATGGGCGAGGAGAGCGGCCAGCCGGCCGACCTGAGTTCGGCCGAAAACCTGCACCGCTTGCAGATGGCGGTGTTTGCCAAGGGCGCGGCGCTGATACCCAACCCGTACAACAACGTGGCCGGCTTCTCGCTGCACACGCACTACTTCGTGCCGGGCTTCCCGGTGATGGCGTGGCCGATGATCGAGTGGGTGCTGGATAACCACTACGCCGACCTGTTCCACCGCGAGCCGCACTTGGAGCAGGCGGTGCTGGTGTACGGCACAGCCGAATCGGCGCTGACGCCGCTGATGGTGGCGCTGGAGCAGCAGTTCCCCTGCGTGAAAGTGTTCAGCCTGCCCAGCGTCGGCGATGCGCAAACGCGCCGCCATATCGAGCTGGGTGTGAAGGGCGAACCGGTGCAGACTTGCGCCGCGTTCAAGCAACTGTGCGCCGAGTTGACAAGGATGCAGGTAGAGTACAGCAATATATGATGCGCGTTGGTGCGTCCTGCAGCGGCGGCGTTCTTTCGTAAGGAAGAGTGCCGTTGTTTTTTTGCGAAAAACAATCGGCGTAGCAAATTTTTTCTGCGTCGCAGTCCTTCGATGCGACGCCGATGTGGTGCAATGGAAGTGCGTGTTCTGAATTGCCGATGCGTTGAAATTTTGAACACAATTAAGTCTCACTGAAACAGCTGACCGGTTTGAATCATATGTTAAGCAATCGTCGTTTCCGCCGGCCCCGTCTTGTAGTACGCGCGGTGCGCAAATTGCGCGCCGGCGCGGCCGCCATCGGCTACGGCCGTGGCCGCCATCTGCGTGCTGTGCCCACTGCCTCGGCGCAAGAAGCATCCTCCGCCCATCTGGCCCATGCGCAATCGGCCTCGCCGCCACCCTCCGAGCCCGTCAAGAGCAAGCGTTCGCGCAACGCCATGCTGCTGGTGCTATTGGTGTTGCTATCGTTCGGCGTCTGGTGGGGCGCGCAGGAAATCCGCAGCTCGACTATGCAGGCGCGCTTCTTCTCCGGCCTGGTGGGCAAGCTCAGCTACCGGGTCGAAGCGGGGCCCAGCACTGCGATCCGCTTTCCGAAAGACAGCCCGTATGACGAGCGCCTCGGCTACGCCGGCCTGCCCGACTACCTGGGCAAGCTGAAGGCGCGCGACTACGCCGTCACCGCACAGGCGCGCTTCTCGCCGAAGATGGTGGAACTGGCCGACATGGGGGTGTTTACCACCTTCCGCGAAAAGACCAAGACCGGCTTGCAGATCTACGACTGCCGCGCGCAGCCGCTGTTTGCGGCCAGCTATCCGGAGCGGGTGTACGAGAAGTTTGAACAGGCCCCGGCGGGGCTGGTCAACAGCCTGTTGTTCATCGAAAACCGTGAACTGCTCGATAGCAAATATCCGAAGCGCAATCCGGCCGTCGAGTGGGACCGCCTGAGCAAGGCCGTGCTGGAAAAAACCGCCAGCACCTTCAGCGGCGGTCATCGCCCGGCCGGCGGCAGCACGCTGGCCACCCAGATCGAAAAATACCGCCACTCGCCGGAAGGGCGCACCAGCTCGCTCAAGGACAAGCTGCAGCAGATGGTCTCGGCCAGCCTGCGCGCCTACCAGGGCGGCGAGGATACCTCGCGCGTGCGCCGCCAGATCGTGGTCGATTACCTGAACACGGTACCGCTGTCGGCCAAGACCGGCTACGGCGAAGTGAACGGCATCGGCGACGGCATGTGGGTCTGGTACGGCCGCGACTTCGCCGAAGTCAACCGTTTGCTGAGCGGCAAGCTCGACGCGCCGGACGCCGACACCGCGCTGGCCTTCAAGGAAGCGCTGAGCCTGCTGATCGCGCAGCGCCGCCCCAGTTACTATCTGGTCGACGGTGCGGCCGACCTGGAGAACCTGGCCAACAGCCACCTGCGCCTGCTGGCCCACGATGGCGTGATCACCCCGGCGCTGCGCGACATGGCGCTGCAGCAGAAGCTGCATCCGTCCACCGCCAGCGGCGTGCAGTCGGCGCCGCCGCTGGCCTTCGTCACCCGCAAGGCATCGAATGCGATCCGCGTGCACCTGGCCTCGCTGCTGGGCGACAACCGCCTGTACAATCTGGACCGCCTGGACCTGACCGTCAACAGCACGCTGGACGCACAGGCGCAGACCGCCGTCACGCAAGTGCTGCGCGACCTGCGCGATGCCGACAACGCCAAGAACGCCGGCCTGACCGGCAAGGGCATGCTGGGCAATGGCGATCCGGCCAACGTGGTGTACAGCTTCACCTTGCTGGAAAAGGGCGAGCAGACCAATCTGCTGCGCATCCAGACCGACAACTTCGACCAGCCGCTGGACATCAACGAAGGCGCTAAACTGGACCTGGGCTCCACCGCCAAGCTGCGCACCCTGGTGACGTATCTGGACATCGTCGACCAGCTGCACAAGCGCCTGGGCGGCATGGATGCGGCCGCGCTGGCGCAAGTGAAGTTCGATCAGCAGGACAAGCTGACCCAGTGGGCGCTCGACTACTTCAAGGCACTGCCGATCGAGAAGGGCGGCCGCGAACTGACGCCGATGCTGAACGCGGCCATGGAGCGCCAGTATTCCGGCAATCCGGGCGAGGGCTTCTTCACCGGCGGCGGCCTGCACCACTTCGGCAATTTCTCGAAGGATGACAACGGCCGCATCCTGAGCGTCACCGAAGCGCTGCGCCACTCGACCAACCTGGTGTTCGTGCGCCTGATGCGCGACGTGGCCAAGTTCTACATGTTCCAGTCGCCGGGCTCGTCGGCCTCGCTGCTGGCCGACGCCGACGATCCGCGCCGCGCCGGCTACCTGGCGCGCTTCGCCGACAAGGAAGGCCGCGAATACTTGGCGCGTTTCTACGTCAAGTACAAGGGCAAGCCGGACGCCGAGCTGGACCGCGTCCTGCTGGCCAACATCCGTAGCACGCCGGTGCGGCTGGCGGTGATTTTCCGCACCGTGTATCCGCTGGCCACCGAAGACCAGTTCGCCGCCTTCCTGAAAGCCAACCTACCGTCGCAGAACGAAGTGCCGCCGGAGCGCATCGGCAAGCTGTACGAGCAATACGGCATCGACAAGTGGAACCTGGCTGACCGCGGCTACCTGGCCAGCGTGCACCCGCTGGAGCTGTGGATGGTGGCCTATCTGCGCACTCATCCGGGCGCGACGCTGACGCAGATGATGGCGGCCAGCGACAAAGAGCGCCAGGAAGTCTACCAATGGCTGTTCAAGACTCACCACAAGCACGCGCAAGACAAGCGCATCGTCGGCCTGCTGGAGATGGAAGGCTTCATGGAAATCCACAAGCAGTGGAAGAAGATGGGTTATCCGTTCGAATCGCTGGTGCCCTCGTACGCGACCACGCTGGGCGCGTCGGCCGACCGTCCGGCCGCGTTGGCCGAACTGATGGGTATCATCGTCAACGGCGGCGTGCGCAAGAGCAGCCAGCGCATCTCTTCGCTGCATTTTGCGGCCGGCACGCCGTATGAAACCGTGGTGTCGCGCGCCAAGGCCAGCAACAACGAACAAGTGCTGTCGCCGGAGGTGGCACGGGTGGTGGCCGATGCGATCCGCGGCGTGGTGTCGGACGGCACCGCCAAGCGCGCGCGCATGGCCTTCGTCAAGTCGGACGGCACGGTGATCCCGGTCGGCGGCAAGACTGGCACCGGCGACCAGCGCTTCGACGTGTTTGCAGCCGGGGGCCGGCTGATCGAGTCGCGCTATGTGAACCGCTCGGCGACCTTTGTGTTCAACATCGGCGAGCGCTTCTTCGGCAGCATGACCGCCTATGTGCACGGGCCGGCATCGAAGAACTATGACTTCACCAGCGCCTTGCCGGTGCAGTTGCTGACGGTGCTGGCGCCCAGCCTGATGCCGCTGATTGAACCCAATCCGCTCAAGAAGCCCGCGCCCGAGTTGCTCAAGACCGCGGCCGTGGTCGGCGCCGCAGCGGGAGTCGGCGCGCCGCCCGCAGCGCTGGCCAAGCCGACGCTCTCGCCCGCCGCCGTTAGCACCGAGCAGCCGCTGCCCGCCTGCGGTGGTTGAGTGGCGCAGCGGCGCTGCGCCGATGCCAGCCCAGACTGGGTACGCCTGCCGATAGCGCGTGCTCAGCATGGGTTTCCGCCTGCGCGGCAAGCAGGCGCACGCTTTCTCTTGCATAGTTGCTCATTTGTTGGCAATGTATCAGCCCATGAAACCTATGCGTCACCACATGTCCAAAATCCTCAAGTTCACCCAGTTCTCCGTGCGCGACCTGGTGGTCGCTGCTGCGCCCACCATGCTGGCCATCGTCGGCATCTGCCTGCTGGCCTATTTCGTGGTCGACCCGTCGCCGCCACGCACGGTGCGCCTGGCCACCGGCCAGGACAACAGCGCCTACGCCGAATTCGGCAAGAAATACGCGGCCGCGCTGGCCAAGCATGGCGTCAAGGTACAGCTGCTGCCGTCGGCCGGCTCCGGCGAAAACCTGCGCCGCTTGAAAGCGGGCGAAGTCGACATCGCCTTCGTGCAGAGCGGTTCCACCAATGAAGCGGCGGCCGAGCGCGAAGGCTTGCAGTCGCTGGGCAGCCTGTTTACCGAGCCGCTGTGGTTATTCCTGCGCGAGACCAAGGGCAAGCCGATCACCCAGCTGACCCAGCTGCGGGGCATGAAGATCAATTACGGCCCCAAGGGCGCCGGTGCGCCGCGCCTGTTCCGCCAGGTGCTGGAATTGAATGGCGTGGAAAAGGGCGAGGTCGAACGGTTTTCGCTGGCCAATACCGAGGCCACGGTGGAACTGTTGGAAGGGCGCATCGATGGTTTGGTGTTTACCTCCGCGCCGGAAGCGCCATTGATACAGATGTTGCTGCAAACGCCAGGCATCACGCTGTTCGACTTTAACCAGGCCGAGGCTTACGCGCGCAAGCTGCCGTTTCTGTCGCACGTGGTTTTGCCGCGCGGCATCGTCGACCTGGGCCGCGACATTCCGGCCGAAGACTACAACCTGATCGCGCCCACCGCCACGCTGGTGGCGCGGGACGACTTGCATCCGGCGCTGGTCGATTTGTTCGTGCAGGCTGCCAGCAGCATCCACGGCGGCGCGGGCTGGTTCCAGCAGCAGGGCCAGTTCCCTTCCGCGAGCTACACCGAGATACCGGTCGCGTCGGAAGCGGCCAAGTTCTACTAGAGCGGGCCGCCGTTCCTGCAGCGTTACATGACCTTCTGGCTGGCCAACTTCTTCGACCGCATGTGGGTGGTGGTGGTGGCGCTGGGCGCGCTGATACTGCCGCTGTCGAAAGTGGTGCCGCCGCTGTACGTATGGCGCATCCGCTCGCGTGTGTACCGCTGGTACGGCCAGTTGCGCACGGTGGAGCAGGCCATCGAGGCGGCACCGGAAGAGCGCCGGGTGGAAATTTGCCAGGCGCAGCTGAAGCGCCTGAACGAAATCGAGGACCTGGTCAACCAGATCTCGATCCCGCTATCGTTTGCCGAAGGGCTGTATGGCTTGCGCAGCCACATCAACTTCGTGCGCCAGCGCATCCTCACCTTGCTGGGCGGGGATGCGCCGAACGACACCGAAGCGGTGCCGGTCTAAAAAATGGCAAAACGGGGCCAGTTTTTTAGGCACCGGTCCACGGCAGGCCGGCTTTGCACCAACCGTTGATGTTCTTGCGGTGGCTGTGCTGGTCCTTCTCGCCCTCGAAGCCTTCCAGGATATCGTAGCAATGCAGGTAGCAGTGCTCGGTGGCCAGCTTGGCCGCGCCGCGTGAACGCACGCCGGAGCGGCACAGGAACAGCAGCACCTGGTCCTTGCGCGCCACGGAATTGAGCTGCTCGATGAATGCATGGTTGGCCACGCCGCCAGGGTACAAGTTCCACTGCACATGGCCATGCTGGGTTTCCGGTATCGCCGCACGGCCGACCCAGTCGCGCTCGGCGCTGGTGCGCACGTCGATCAGCTTGATGTTGGGATCGCCCTGCAGCAATTCATACGCTTCCTGCGGCGTCACGGCGCCGGCGTAAGGCCAATCCTTGCTGCGGCTGCGGGCGGTGCTGAGTATCTCGTCTATATTGCTCATGTCATATTCCGGTGAAGGTTTACGTTTATTATAGGTTTCCCGCCCGATCTCGGCGCGCGCACGCACCAAAGCGATGCATTTTTCATCGGTTTTCAAGAAGCGCACAAAACAGGTGCATAATTGAGTAAATGCACCATACGGGTGCGCGTTGGTTTTTGCACAAACTATGTTGCCGCCGATTTTAAGAGCATTTGCCGGCAGCTTCCAGCATAGTGCGGACGGAGCGGTAAAATGGCAAGCTGGCATGGATAATGCTTTATAGGCTGATGAGTTTTCGCACACATTCCTTTAGGAGATACGCATGGCAATGACCGCCGCAGAAGTCTTGAAAATGGTAAAAGATAACGAAGTCAAATTCGTTGATTTCCGCTTTGCCGATACCCGTGGTAAGGAACAGCACGTGACCGTGCCTGTGTCGCACTTTGACATCGACAAGTTCGAGTCTGGCCACGCGTTTGATGGTTCCTCGATCGCCGGCTGGAAAGGCATTGAAGCCTCGGACATGATTCTGCTGCCAGATCCAAACACCGCGAACATCGACCCGTTCATGGAAGAGACCACCCTGTTCATGCAGTGCGACGTGATCGAACCGTCGGACGGCAAGGGTTACGACCGCGATCCACGCTCCATCGCCAAGCGCGCTGAAGCCTACCTGAAATCCTCGGGCATGGGCGACACCGCCTACTTCGGCCCTGAGCC